>Ga0233425_10004740_pt1 | contig 22380 bp, 17 predicted proteins | sample Watercolumn_Towu_2_FD_181712 | JGI IMG/M metagenome (GOLD analysis project Ga0233425, IMG submission 181712) | Freshwater microbial communities from Lake Towuti, South Sulawesi, Indonesia - Watercolumn_Towuti2014_140_MG | ecosystem: Environmental > Aquatic > Freshwater > Lake | place...
AGATAGACTAGCCCCAGTTTCAACCGAACGTTCAGGTTGTTTGAATCCAACTCGAAACTCCGAAGCAGCAGCGGCAAAGCCCGGTCGAGCCGGCCTTGCTCAAAGTAAACCAAGCCCAGCCGGCTCAGAGCGCGCGGGTGTTGCGCATCGGCATTAAGGACGCTGATGTATTCGACTTCCGCCTTGTCGTAGTCGCCCGCCTCGTAATATCGGTCCGCTTGCTCCAAGTGGCGGGCTTTGCTCGCCGAAGGCGAACAACTGACGCCGGCTATCGCCCACGCCACCGCGACCGCCACCATGAAACACCATCGCAAGTTTCTGCCCATGCTAGTCTCCATGTGGTTCAGCTTTCGTTTCCTTCACTGCCCGATCCAACCTCCGAAGCACCACCAACAAAATAAAAAACGGCACCAGCGACAAAGCGAAGAACAACGGCCCGCCTTGGCGATGGATCGCAGAATACAGCATGTCTGGACCGATGTGAACACAAAGCTGTCCGATGACAAAAATCCGGAACCCGTTTCTCAGAAGAGCCAGCGGAATGATCGCCGCGGCCAGCGCCGCACGACTCCAAGGCTTGCGTAGAAACAGATGGCCGGCCAGTAAACTGGTCAGGAACAACACCAAGCTGGAATGAATCCCGCTGCACTCCGGATCCACATGCAATCGGATCCCCGGCAACTGGAATCCCAACCCTTCCCAAACGATCGGCATGCCTGACAACCGGAACATCGCATCTGCAGCGATGGCGGAACCGTGCTGGGACATCAACTCAATCCATTCCCTTAAGAACGTGGGGAATGGCACCATGACGAAAAGGAACACCAGCGGGAAAGCAACGACCCGCAGCATCTCTCTGCCTAGGAACAAACAACAGATGCCGGCAAAAAACAGGACGAACGACAGCGTGGTCAGCGCCAGGGAATCCTCCTCCGACAGCGTCACTGCCGAGCCGACTGCCAACCAGTAGCCGACCAGCACCATCAAACCGGTCATCAGCGCGAATGCCGCCAATTGCCGGGGCGGCTCGGCATCGGCTGGCAGACTCCTTCGTCGCAACCAAACCAGATACGCGCTGATCAGAGGGACCAGAAGGATGTGTGAATACAGAGAGCTTCCTGCCGCAAACACCGCCAGATGACACAAGGGAGCCACGAAACAAAGCAAAAGCACTGCCACTGCCAGCCCAAACCTCCGAAGTCCTGCTGGACTCAGCCGAGCTTCGTCTTCATCCCAAAGCGAAGACGGCCTTGCTGGCACGGCGTTGTGCCGCGTATTCGCCGGATTTGGGAGTTTGTCAGGAGGCATGGCTCGTGCCCACCTCCTGATAATCATCGTTCAAATCAGCCACATGGACAAAGGGTTCCAAGGAGGATTTTGGCTAGAACTGGTATTGCACTTCCAAACCGATCTGACTGGTCTGCGTTCCATACCCCCCAGGACGCGAAGAACTATTCCTCCCAAACGACCACAAAGCACTGATTGTTCCTCTTCCAATAAACGGCGTGACCAGCCTGGTCTCTACTGAGTAATAGTTGTCAGTGCCTTCTATCGCATTTGCCGCTGATTTCTGGTATTCAATCTCACCATACTGAGCACCGACAATCGCCTTCAGTTTCTGCAAAATACGCTGTTGGAAGAACACCCGGGCTATCGAACTCTCCGTGACCAAACCTTCAAAATAGGACGGGTTCATTCTATGCTCATACCGCAGTCCGAGCCATGTGGTCTCCACCGGCGCATATTGAAGCATCAACATATACACTGGATTCAGTTGGTCCCCGACAGGTGAATTAGCGAACTGCCAATTCTCTCCACCGCCTTGCGCCACGACATAAACCCTGTCAGTCAACTTCCAGCGCAAGCGGGCCATGAGTTGTTCATACGTCATGTCGGTGCCCGGATCCGCACTGATGTGGCCAATGCCAGGACCAATGGCGACATTAGCTCCCGACCAGAGTTGGTAGTTCAGCCAATTTAGAGTGTTCCACTCGCGCGAATTGCGCTGCAACCCCTGCGGCGGCGGCGGAATTATCACAGGTTGCTCCAAGAACTGAAAATTCTGGTGAATTTCCGACTCCCACGCCATTTCACTAGAGAAAGGCTTGTAGATTCGAAAAACCGTCTGATACATCTCTCGGTCGGTTTGTGAAGCTGTCTCTAGAAGCGGTGAAGACGATGAGTCATACCTTTGCTCGACCTTAAAAATCCAGTCTTCGTAACGAGTCCCGTAGGACAGACGAACTGCGTGGTCAAACGTATCTCGCACCTTTTCGCTAATGTAAACCGTTTTTGTGGCATTGTAGTCCAAAGTCCAATGATTACCCATGCTCAAAAAAACTCCTGGAGAAATAACGTGACTGGCTGTTCGCACTTGCTGACCAGGAGCAATCTGAATGCCATCACCGTAATAAAGCCCATAAAACAACTTCGGGTATATGTTAAGGGGCCCCCATGTGAGCGCTTGCGACGCTGGCAACGGAAATGGGGCCACAGAGAGCACATCCTCAGGCACCAGCGGCAATGCAGGTGGATACACAGACATCCAAGAGGCTGGACCAGAGGAATATCCAGGTGTGATTCCTGCCCCGCTAAACCCAGGATTGATGCCAGATCCTGGAGCCGACGGTGATCCACCTGTTGTGGTCAACAGATAAAGCGGCACGTCAGGAACCGTCGTCGCAGCGGGAACCATCGCCCTCTGTTCATCGGGAGCTTGCGCCTCGCTGTCCTGCAAAGCATTAGAATCCGCCGGAAAACTCCGGGTGCGGAAAGCCACCTCCTGCACTTCCCCGTCCTGAGTGTGTTTGATGATGGCAACCGGGACATCCATCACCATCGCAACAGGCGCAATAGTTCTTGCCCTCTCGCTTCGAACCGGCTGTGAAATCGCGGTGTTCGCGCAATACCCGCGCGAACGAAACACCATCTCCTCAGCCCCCGCAATGCCGCCAAATGTAAGAAGACAAACCGCCAGCGCCTGAACGGAACCCTTTCCAAAACGGCGCTTGCTGGCAAAACCTACCCAGTTAGACAACCTTCCAGTCATCGGTGTAACCGACATCGCTTCAACTCCTGACATAGTGATAGTGGTTTTTCCAGTTGTGCATCAAGCCTAAAGTGCCCTCTTCTTCCATCGCCTTACGCTTTCCACACTTGGCCCGGCTTCGTCTTCACCGCCGTCATCACATTCCGCGTGTCCACGATGCACAGCGACCACTCCGCCAGTTCCTGGTAGTTCACGCACGCATGGTGCGTCGCAATCAACACCAAGTCAAAACCGGTCACTGTTTCGCGGTTCCACGCCACCGACTTCGTGCCAGCCCAATGCGGATGCTCGCGCGTCGGCTTGATCACCGGAAAATACGGATCGTGGTAAGCCACCCCCGCGCCGCGCTTGTGCAGCATGTCCATCAGCACGTAGCTCGGTGACTCGCGCTCGTCGTCCACGTTCGGCTTGTAGGACAAGCCCACCACCAATATCCGGCTTCCGTTGACCGATTTGCGGTGGCTGTTCAACGCCTCCGCCACCCGATGCACCACATACTCTGGCATCGCCGAGTTCACCTCGCCGGCCAGCTCGATGAAACGCGTGTTCTGCCCATACTCGCGCGCCTTCCAAGTCAAATAAAACGGGTCAATCGGGATGCAGTGCCCGCCGAGGCCAGGACCGGGATAAAACGGCATGAATCCGAATGGCTTGGTCTTGGCCGCGTTGATGACCTCCCAGATGTCTATGCCCATCGCAGCGTAAACGACCTTCAGCTCGTTCACCAATGCGATGTTCACGCTGCGGAAGGTGTTCTCAAGCAACTTCGCGGCCTCGGCGACGCGGCAGGATGAAACCGGCACGAGCGTCTTAATGGCCTTGCCGTAGAGCGCCATCGCCTTCTCCAAGCACGCCGGCGTGAAGCCGCCAACAATCTTCGGAATCGTCGCCACCACGCTGTGGGGATTGCCCGGGTCCTCGCGCTCCGGCGAGAACGCCAGATGAAAATCCGCGCCGGCCTTCATCCCGGAGCCTTGCTCCAGCACGAACCTCAAGTCTTCGTCCGTTGTCGCCGGATATGTGGTGGACTCCAGCACCACCAGCGCGCCCTTCTGCAAGTGCGGCGCAATCGCCTTCCCGGTGTCCACGATGTAGGAAATATCCGGCTCGCGGTTCTTGTTCAGCGGCGTCGGCACGCAAATGATGACCGCCTCCACCTCCCGCACGCGGCCTAAGTCCGGCGACACCGAGAACCGGCCCGCCTTGAGCTGCTCGGCAATGGCCTCGTCGCTGATGTGCTTGATGTAACTCTTGCCGGCGTTGAGTGCCTTGACCTTCGCCGCGTCAATGTCCAATCCCAACACGGAAACGCCCGACCGGGCAAACTGGAGCGCCAACGGCAAACCGACATAACCCTGACCGACAATCGCGATCTTCATAAGTCGAATCCCTTCCACTCCTCAAACAGACCTCATTTTGACCCGAACTCTACGTCAACCGAACGCTTCTGTAAATCCAACGGTCGAAAATATCCGCGCTCCAAAATCCGCCGGGCGGTGCCGAGTGTTGACTTGAGCTTCTCCCTGAACGGCAGCCGGAGCCACAACCGAAACAGCGGAAATCCCCGCAGCTTCGTCACCGGCAAACCGAATGTCCGGAAAGCCAGCCGCCGTCCCCAAATCGTGCGCCGTTTGTTGATGAGATTCTTCTGCGACGCGGCCACCTTCGCCGGCTCCACGCGCGTCAACTCCACATAGCCCGTCTCCATCGCGCCACGCACAATCTCCCGGCCAAGCTCCGTGCGGACCATCACCAACGACGAGCCGGCTTCTCCCGGCTTCACATCCCGATACCACGGATCGCCGCAAGACACGTCCGCGTCCTCGCCCGTGTCGTCCGGGTTCAGCCGCACCGAGTAAGGCCGGAACGCCTGGATGAACGCCCACGAATCGTTATACGTCATCTCCGCGCAAGGCGCGGCCTGCCCCTTCAGCGTGACCGCAAACATCCCCGGCCATCCGTTGCCACGATAGCGAAGATGCCCCACCTGCGCCGGGTCAATCCCCAGCTTCTTCAGCAACTCGACCGTCGCCTTCGTCGGCGGGCTGCCCGCGCAAAAAAACGACAGCGCCACACCCACGCGCCTGTCCAGCTCCGGCCGCTGTCGCTGAGCTTTTCGCAGCGCAGTGACCTCGGTCGGCTGGCCGATGAACACGCACGGCGCGGACGCGGACTCGATCAACCGCAGGCTGTCGCAAGCCGCCGCCGGCGCGTAGCGCGACCCGCTCTTCGCCACCAACTCTTCCCTCGTCCGGCTCATGCCGGTGCGGTTGCGGATCGGACTCGCCGGGTCGCTGCCCACGTGCAGCACGCCGTGCATCCCGCGCCGCTCCAGGCAATACAATGCCAGCGCCGTCAACAACCCGCCGGACGAACCCCGGAAGCGGATCTCCACGTCCTTCGCATGTCCTTCCCAAGTTTCGAGGACCGGCCCGCAGAACGACATCAACTCCGGCAAGATGCCGGCGCGCGCCTGGAACGCGGTGTGGTCCACCTCATAGGACGGGCAGACATCCAGGCACAGTTTGCACGAGCCGCACTTGTCCGGCGACGGAATGACCGGGCGAATTCCCTCGTCGAAGACATCCACGAGGCGCACGTTGGCTTCGGGACAGACAGCAGCGCACGCGCCGCATCCGTGGCACAGGCGCCAGCGAACCACATCTGCAATCGTCTTCAATCCTCGCATCCTATCGTGACTCCGTCAGCAGCCGCCGGACCTCCGGCCGGGTGAACAACCCCAGCACCGACTCCCTGATTGATGGCATCTTCTCCTCCAACTGACGACGCAAAACCTCGCGCTGGCCAAACGCCTCCCGGACCGCCTCCACCACCTCGCCCTCGCCCAAGGTCCGCAGGTCAACGACACGCGAGCCGCCGCCCACCGACTCCAGAACGCCGGCGAATTTCCGGCTGTAGGCCAGCCCCACCGCCGGCACGCATTGCGACAACGCCCCGATGCACGCGTGCATCCGCGAGCCGAGGAAGAAGTCGCACTGGCCGATCAGGTATTTAATCTCATGATGATCAAACCGCCCGGGCAGGTAATGCAGCCGCCCGGCGTATCGCTGGCCGAACTCCGCTTGGATCCGGGCGCAGGCTTTCTCGTCGCTCTCGCGGTTCTCTTCGCCGCCGAAAACATGCGGCACCAGCAACACTTGCGCGCCTTGCTTCGTGATCAGCTCCTCCAACAGCACGTGGACCATCCGCGCGTAGTCTCCCTTGAGGCCGAACATGTTGTTCCCGCTGTAGCCGCCCATGTAGAGCAAGCCGCTCACGTTCAGGCCCGTCACGGGACCGTTCTGCTTGATGGCGTCAAGCTGCCGGCACACGTCCTCTGCCGGCGGCTGCGGCTCCAGCGCAAAGCCCATGTCGCAGGCAAACTGAACGCAATCATCCCCGCCACCGATCAACGCCCTCACCGTCTGCACACCTTCCTCGTCACGCGAATAAACGAGCGCCGCGCGTTTGATGACGTAACGGGCCACGCAGCGCGCCAGCGAAGACTCGAACGGCCCGTAGGTCTGCGGCATCAACACCAGCGGTTTGCCAAGCCAAAGCACGAGCACCTGCGGCAGAACGACATAAAGCAGCCGCTGCATCCCGTAGATGTCGCTAAAGCTGTCGCCACCGGCGATGGAGAGGTGGAGTTGCGCGTCGAGGATGCGCCGCAGCCACGGATTCCGCGCGGCCAGCTTCTGGCGGGCATCGCGGGCGGGCACGAGCTTGAGAAGCGCCGCCGCCAGCAGCAATCGCATGATGTGGTTCGGCTGCCACGGCTTCTTTGAAAAGCGCAGGTTGATCGTCTCAACCTTCACCTCGTGCGCGCCGACCTTGTCGCCGCTCACCACGGCTTCGCGGCCGTAGTCCAAGAACACCAGCCGCGCCCCCGCGTCCGAGTGCAGCAGCGCCGTCAGCGTGCCCGAAGCCAGCGCGCCCACGCCGTGATTGCCCGTCGTGAAGCCCGCGCCCAGCAAAGCGACTGTTGGATGATCGTTGGTCATCGCCTCTTAGTTTCCGCCATGCCGGCTCTGGAAGCCGCAGAGGGCGGCGGCCTTGTGGTAGAGCCTTGATCCGAACCTGCCGACATCCTGCAACGTCACCGAGAGCGGCTGCTGCGGGATATTGCGCAGGCCTTTCTTCATCATCCGCCAGAAGTCGGCACCCGTGGTGAACCGCTCCGCCGTCAGCGCTTCGAATTCGTCCCGGAACTTCCGGATGAAGTCCAGCGAGAGATGCTCCAAGTAAAGCGGATTGTATTTCGGCCCCAGGTCTTCGTGCTTGTTGAGCACGCGCCCGTCGCACCAGCGAAAGCCCGCTGGCAGCACGCCGCGCTTCTTCGCGACGGTCTCCAGTTCCGTCCCCGGCAACACTTGCGTCATGTTGAACGTCACGTAGTTCGTGTAGGGCGCGAGTTTCTCGGCCAGCTTCAGCGTTTGCAGCGCGTCCTCTTCCCGTTCGTCGGGGTGCGAGAGCATCCAGAACGACAGTGTGCGGATGCCAAGCTTCTTGCACTCAGCGGCGAACTGCTGGACCTGCCCCAAGTCGAGCCGCTTGCGAATCGCTTCGAGTATCCGCGCTGAGCCGCTCTCGACCGCGAAATCCAGGCTGATGCAGCCCGCGCGGGCCATGAGGTCCAGCAGATGCAGCGGCGTGTCCGCACGCGCCTCGCAATACCATTTCACGTCCACCTTCTCCTCGATCAGGCGCTTGCAGAACGTCTCTACGAACGCCTCCCGCTCGCAGAACGACGGGTCAATGAACGAGAAGTGGTGGCGATGGAACCGCTCCTTCAACCGCACGATGTCCGCGATGACGTTGTCGAGTTTCCGAACGCGGTAAGGCGTCAGCCCGAACGAGCAGAAGACACACTTGTGCGCGCAGCCGCGGCCGAAATGCAGCGGCAGGGAGACAATCTCCTCGTTCTGGTAGTTGCGCAGGTAAACACCCTTCGCGAACTTCTCCGTCGGGAGCAGGTCGTAATCCAACGCGAACTGCTCCACGTCCATCTCCGGCCGGCGCGCGGGATTGTGGATGACCGTTCCGCCTTGCCTGAACGTGATGCCCGCGACCTGCGCCAAGTCGCCGCCCCGCTCCAGCGTGTCCGCCAACTCATGGAGTGTGACCTCGCCCTCGCCTCTCACGACGATGTCTATTTCGGGAACATCCTCCAGGCATTCCGGCGCGCAATAGCTGAAGTGTTTCCCGCCGACGACCATGATGGCGGAGGGACAGACCTTCTTGATGTCGCGGGCCGCCGCCACGGCGTCGTAACGGTTGTAGCTCTGCGACGTGATGCCGGCCAGCGGCCGTTCCAGCCCGCGGCAGAAGTCAAGTAGTTCCTTTTCAGGCTGCTCAAACAGGTCGAAGAGGTGGGCGCATCTCCCCTTCTTCGCCAGGTAGTTCTGCAGAAACACAAGGCTGTAGGGATACATATACTGGGACTTCCGCTCGCGGACGTCCCCTTGATACGACCCCTTGCCTTCGGGATTGATGAGTAGGATTTCCACTGGATGGTTACTTCAACAGCGGATGATTGGTTTTCACGCTGTCCATGCTGAGCGCCATCTCCTGCAGATGGCGGGCGCACTCGGTGATGGACTTCTCCCACCAGCGGCTCTTCAAGATCGCCGCGCAAATCTCCGACTCGAATCTCATGCGGACGACCTTCGCGGGGTTTCCCACCGCGATGGCGAAGTCCGGCACGTCGCGCGTCACCACCGACCCCGCGCCGATCACTGCGCCGATGCCGACGCGTTTGCAGCCCTTGAGGATGACCGTCCGCGCGCCGATCCACGAGTCATGCCCCATCTCCAGCGAGCCCGCGTCAATGCTGTCGCTCTGCACAAAGCCAAGGCTCGCGTTGTAAAAGAACGGATGCGTCGAAAGACGGTCCATCGGGTGGTTGCGCAGAAACACCCGCACGTCCGGACCAATGGAAACATAGCGGCCGACGTTCACACCGGGGGGAAACGCCGTGGGTTTGAAGCACTCGCCGTAGCTGTAGTCACCGACCTCCACGCCGTAAACGCTCCGCATGATCCACCGGGCTGTGCGCGAGAAGAAATGCCCGCCTTCCCAGCGCAACGCCAGGTCCAACGCCTGTTCCCGCGTCCTCCGCGTGCGGCTCAGCAGGCGAAGCACGCCAGCCGCTGCGCACTCTTGCATTTCATTCATGGCCATTCGCAACCTTTCCTATCGCGCTATCGCGGCGCGCACACGTTGAAACGCCTCCATCCGAAGGCACGCAATCACCCAAGCCGTCAGGAAGCCCGCGCATCCCACAAGCACGGCGGCCCACGGAGGCAACACCACGAACTGCACAACCACCCACGCTGCGATGACGAACGCGCACAGTCTTAGACCCGTCCACCACGGCGCCAGATATTCGCCGATCTTCAACCCGATGATCCGCCGGGCAAAGCCGACCTGTAGTGACAGCGCGATCGTGATCGAACACAAGACCGATAACGCCACACCCGCCGCGCCCACATAGCGCGCCAGCGGGTAAATGATCACCATCAAGGAAACCGTCCGCGCCAGCGACGCGCGCCGCTGAACATGGGGCTGCCCGATGCCGATAAACGCGTTCATGATGACCGAGGATAGAATCTGCAAAAAGATCGCCGCTGACAACATCGCAAACGCGCCCGCCATACCCGTCACGCTGTCTCCATAGACAATCACCAAATACGGCTCGCCAAAGAGGACGCAAAACAACGTGTAAGGCGCGCCCAAGGCGATCAACAACTCTGTCACCATGACCACTCTTTTCCGCATCCCCTCCAGATCCTCCTGCTGCGCCGAGAACGTCGGGAGCAACAGAGGACTGATAACGCGGCTGAGCACCTTGTTCGGCAAGTCCGCCAGGTCCCGCGCCAGCGAGTAAATACCCAGTGCCGCCGCCGTAAAAAGTTTGCCCATCACGAAGGTGTCGGTCTGCATGAGAACGACCATCAGGATTGGCAGGCCGAACATGCCGCGCGAGAAGGTTGTGATCTCTTTCAAGTATTCGCGGCTGATGCGCAACATTGGCCGGAACGGCAGCACGACGAACGACAACACACACCGGAACAGCGACTCCGAAACAGCCCCGATGATCAGCGCCCACACACTCCGCGTGATGAAGCCGAGCACAATCGCCACCACGACACCCACCACACCGCTGGCCTGCATCAGCAGCACCCATTTCCCGAACGAGAAGTCCTTCTGCAACACATGCAGTGCCGGGCTGGTGGCTGCGTTCAGGATCGTCACCAGGAACCCCACGCGCAGCATCAGGACGGCTTGTTCCTGGTTGAAGGTTTTCGCCACCCACGGTGCCATCGTCCAGAGCACCGCATAGATCAGCAACCCGCGTCCCAAAGAAAGCCACCAGTTCGTCGTGAGGAATTCCCTCTCGCGGCCATGCTTGTTCTGGACCACCGCCTCGCGCAAGCCCACCTCGGTCAACGCCTCCGCCACCGCCACGCAAGCCGTCAGCAGCGCCGCCAGACCGAACGCGTCCGGCGTCAGCAGCCGCGCCAGCACGATGGTGCGCAGAAAACGGCAGCCGTATTCGAAGAACGAAGCCAGCCCCAACGAGCCGCCGCTGCGCACGAGCAGTTTGTCAATACTCTCGCTCACTCCCGGCCTTCCCCCAGCGGGTGATTCGCGACGAACGCCACCTTCTGCGGACGCCACGGGAAGTGGCTCTCCGTTCGCACCACGGCTTTCAGGCCCAACACGCCTTGCACCACTCCCAAGTGCAGCGGGTTGTAATAGACGACGCATATCTTCCGGGGCCGCTTGACCAGCGATTCCTGAATTCTCGTCAACACTGCCGTCAGCGTCGCCGGGCCGAACGGATTGAACATGAAATAGATCGTCCCGGAACTGTAATCCGTCCCGGCGGCGTTCTCCGTCCGGATTTCGATGGGCGTAACGCGGCCCTTCAAGCTCGCCGCGTTCTGCTCCGCGACCTGCGCCAGCGCCGGGTCAATCTCCACGCCCACGCATTGCTTGATGGGGCGCAGCGCAAACATCGCCAGCGCCCGCCCTTTCCCGCAACCGATGTCAAAAAACACGTCGCCGGGACCGGGTTTGACCACCTGCGCGATCCGCTCCAGGAGCCAGTAGGGAATGGCCTCGTAGCGCGTGGCGTCCGCGCAGACGTTCCTGAACCGGAACAAATCCACCGACTCCGTGCGGATACCGTGGCGCTGGTCGTTCGCGTGCCCGATGGAGTCGCGCAACATCGAGTAGAGCCACATCAACAGGCGGTTCTCCCGCAAAATGTCCCTGATGCTCATGTGTGTCGCTTTTTCCAGACCAAGGAATATCCGCAAACCGCCGGAGAAGCAAACCAATGCTGCACGAGGGACAGGTTTTGCGCGGCCCCAAAACCGCAGCTAACCATTGGCGTCATCCCCGCCCTGGCCGGCCTGCCGGGCCGCCCGCTGACGCCACATCTTCTTAATCCGATCCACGAACGGAAGTTTCATCGCCGTCGACCGGACCCACTTCGCGCCGGCCATCGAGGCCGCCACGAACCGGTTCCGGAAGGTCGGCGCATAGAGCACCAAATCGCATTCCTCCCAAGACTCCGTGCCAAACCGCTGCTTGTAGAAGGCGGTGCCCAAACCAAAGTCCACAAACCGCACGCCCTCGCGCACCAGTTCCTCCATCATGTGCGCGAGCAACAACGACCCAATCTCATAGTGGCGCAGTTCCGGGTCGTAACCTGTGTATTCGGAGTGGAAAGTGTCGCCATAGACACACCCCATCCAGAACGCCTTCGGCACGCCGGCCAGCCTCAACACGTAGCCGCGAAAAAAACCTTTCTTTGCGAAGATATCGCACCGGGAGCGAAAGAAATTGTCGTTTCTAAAACCAACACCCAAGCCGCGCTGAAACGTCTTCTTCGCCACCTGCTCGGCAATCTCGCAAAACGCATCCGTCTGGCCCGGCTCTTTGTAAAGCTCGTAGCTCAGCGTCTTCGGGAAATCCTCCTCGACCTTCTTGGCGAGCCGCTTCAGCCAGTAGCGATGCTTGCGGCTCAAACCAGCCCAGAACGCTTCGACATCGCCCGGCAACGTCGCCCGCCAATGTAACTGCGGGTCCGCCACGAGGGCAGGCGAGAACCGCCGCGGCGCCTTCCACGCCGCTTCAAGAAGCGAATGCCCCATGCGGATGTTGCAGATGACAATCCTGTCGAAAAGCCTCTCCGCCAAGCTCTCGCACATCTTGCCAACAACCGCCACCGCCACCTCCGGCGACATCGCGCCCAAGACGCCCTCCGTGAGGATCTTCAGCGAGGTCATGCGACCGAGCACCGGCGTCCAGTAACCCAAGTCCACCGTCGCGCGCTCGGATTCGATGCGCCCCACCACGACGCACTCGACCGCGTCGCCGCGCCGGGCGGCCATCACCCAAGGCCGCGCCACCACGCCCTGCGTGCCGAGGTAAAGAAAGAAGTGTTCCCAGTCAACATTCGGGTGGTTCTGCAGACGACACCAATCCTCTTTCACGGCGTCGAGCTGCGCCGCGTCGGTGTAGATGTCCAGGGTTATATTATTCGCCGTCACGCTTGGCCTGTGCTTCGTTCCCACCCGCAACTGACGGCGGGACGTTGGCGGGAACGCCGTGATCGCTCGCGCCGGACAACCGCCACGGCAGCCGCCTCAGCGATTTGAGACCCTCCATCGTCTTTGGGTGGCGCTTCACCCACGCCCGTAGCCGCGCCGGGAACCACGACTGCACGTTCGCCGCCGCACCCTTCCACGCCACCAGTTCCATCGCGAACTTGCTCCGGCTCGCCCAGAACTGCTTGTATTCCGCGTCGCCGAAAAGGAAATCCAGCGCGTGGTCGCCGCGATCGAGGATGGTCTTGACCACACTGTTCATCATCGCCTTGCCCGGCGAAAGATGGGCGAACGCCTCATCGAAGCCAACGCAACTGCAAAGGTTCTCCCGGCTGGTGTGGTAGTTCAGGACGAACGCCACGTCCTTGCCGCCGTGAGTCATCAGATACACGTCCGCCAGCCGCAGCCGCCCCAAGGCCGGCAACAGCTCGTGATAATAAGGCGACCCCAGCGGCTCCTGCCCGCGCCGGAACAGCCAACTCCGCTTTTGAATCGCCGAGATCCGCTCCACCACCGACTCATCAATCGCCGTCCCCTCATACAGCCGGATGTCAACCGCGCCGGTTTCCTCCAATTTCTTGCGCTCCCGCTTCAAGTTATAGCGCACCTTGCTGGACTTCTTCGCGAGGAACTTCTCGTAGCCTTCCGACTCACAAAGGTAGTGGCAAACATTCCTGGCCCACGAGCAGGAACTCCAGCCCAGCGTGCCCAGGCGCGCGAGCATCATCGCCAAGCCCTCGTCCCGGCACTGGAAATAAGGCACGTGCAGTAAGCCGCGCGGGAACCGCTCTGCGAACGCCGCCGCCATCGCTTGCGCCACATCGTCCCGGCCCGGCGGCACCAGCGGTCCCAGATAGGCGAATTGGTTGAAACCGATCAACTGGATACGCTCAACGCCCATCCAGCGCTCCGCGACAAAGGGACCGATGCCCACCAGCTTCCCCTCCTCCCGCACGGTGATCACCGCCAGCGAAAGCCCGGACGGACAATGCCGCCATGTGACTTGGTTCCAAACGAATGATTGGAACGCGCTCACGCCGGCGCAGTTTTCGAAGAGCTTGCCCCAATCCTCGGCCAACGCGTCGAAAGCGGCTTGATCCGAGATGACAGCAGTCTCCAAGCCGAAGGTGATGACCGGCAGCGTTGCTGACGGCAGAGACGAGTGCATTGGTGAGGGCGGCTTGATGTTGCCCAAAGATCGGTTCAGGAAACAGCCGGCTGCGGCGGCCCCAGAGATTGAGAGGGTTCGGCCTCCGTCTCGGGCACACTGTTGGCGGCGATGATTTCCTCCAAGACTTCAGGTTCAGTCAGGCGCGCAATGACGGCGATTGTGAGGAAGTAGAACACAATGACCTGATCGAAGTAAGCCACTGAGATGAATGACATCATGTGGGACACCATCGCGCAGCCCAAACCCCAGTAAAAAAGCTGCCTCGACCGGTCCACGCCTTCCATCGCCTTGATGGCATTCCCCAGACGCTTGAAACATACGACAATCATGGCCACAAACAGCACGAACTTGAGCAAGCCGCCGTTGACACACTCCAGGACGTATTGGCTGGTGATATCCGTGTTGTCAGGGTCGTTCCAGAGCGGCGCGGTCGGTCCCCACTCCGCTGTGTAGCGCGTTCCGAGCAGCCACCAATCGGTGAAGTTCCTGATGCAGGAATCAATCAGGTATGAACGGTGATAGCCCGTGCCACCGCTGATGACGCTGATCTTGCCAATGAGCCACCAGATGGGTGTTTTCATGACCGCCTGCAAGCCAATCATCATCAACACAACTCCCCAGCGCACCGCCCGCATCATATGCCGCCATTGCCACCAAAGGAGGCCAGCCGAACCCACCAGCCATCCCATGAACGGACCCGATGAGTAGGAGGTTACCAGCACAACCCAAACAGCCAGCAATCCCACTACCATCCGGCCAGTCCCATGCGTTTTTCGCTCAAAGCGATCCCAGAAAAACACCGCAAATAAGGGGAAAAAGCTGATGGCAAATGTGCCAGCCAGAATCGGGTGTTCAAACGGCCCCTGGCAGCGGAACCGCTCGTAACGCTCGAACGGGATTTCAGGCACGCCACCGAAGATGGCGAACGGATTGCGTTCCGTGAAGTTCTCAACGACCATCGAAATCGCCAGCGGGACACAAAGCACCGCCATGCCGCGCAAGATCGCTTCGACATCCTCGAAGTCACGCACCAAGCAGCGGAACAGGAAATAGCTGCCCGCCGCGTTGTATGCGAAGCCGAGGCGGTTCTGCAACACGTCGCCGGTGGGCTTGAGCAGCACCATGGTCACAATGCTCACCAACACCCACCAGAAGAACACCCGGTCCAATTTGTTGAACTTCAGCCCGATGAACTCTCCACGCACCAACACCCGCAACCAACCGACGAAAATAATGATACGGTAGATTGGGAAGTGCAGGCCCATGATCACAAGCAACTGGCCCAGGGTCATATAGCAGCAGACCGCCAACAGCGGCAACACCGCGTAACGGCGCGGCAGGAAAAGAATCAGGAGTGCGGCCACAACAAGCATCGTGAACGACAATGCATTCAACGTTGTTGCCTCACCAACGCCCTCCAGATATGCGAATGGACTTTCCATAGCAGACTCTGATTTGTCGCCCTGTCTATTAGCCTATTCCCGAGACCTAATGCAAGCTTGCAAACAACGCCGTCCCCCTACTTTACCTTATAAGCCCCCACATCCCATCCCCCACTCGGGGGGCGTGACAGGCCGTCTTTATCCACTGCAAACAGATGACTAAGATTGGTCCCAACACTGGCGCACGGCGAACCGACCACAGGATGCAGGTCGTTCAGGTTGCTGTTGGCGCCGATTCCGAAGCTGATATCCGCAAACCGCGGGTCCAGCAGCACGCCGTGCGTCTCCCAGCCCCAATTGCTCCGGGCCTGCTCCAAAGTCGCATAGCTCTTGCCACTGGACAGCGTGCGCTGCATGACGAGTTGGTCCGGCCGGGGCGTAAAGTAGCAGTTGTAATCCAGCACCTTCGGTGAGCTTTTGTGGTCGAAGATCGTTACCGAGAACGCCGCGTCCTTGGTGGCCTTGTAGAAGAGGTTGTTCATGATCTTGACGCTGCCCTTGTCAACGTCGCAACCCGCGGTGACGGTCCTGAGCATGATGGCATAGGTCGCGTCGTAGAAGGTGTTGTTATAGATCTCGAAGTTGACCGGCGTGTCCACGCCCTCATACGGCCCGTCCTGAACGTAAATCGCGCCGTCGCCGTGCAACACGTTGGCGAAGACGTTGTTGTAAATCTGGACGTTGCCACCCATGCCCGTCAGGAAAATCATCGCCGTGCCGCCGCCCTGGGTGGTGTTCTGGTAGAAGAAGTTGGAATGCAGCCGGATCACGCCGTAGGTGCGGTTCTTGTAATTGGAGACGCCCAGAATGATACCGTCCGTGTGCGGGTTCGACCCCTCTCCTTTCCAATTGGCCTTGTCGTATTCCGTGAAGTCATGGAACTGGCAATGGCTCACCGTGATGTCATCGAGCGTCACGTTGTTCGCGCTCGACGACAACTCAACCAGCCAGCGCATGTAGTGGTGGAAGTTGCAACCTGTGATGAGCACCCGACGCGCCGACTTGTTCCGCCCGAACTGCCCCGGCGAGATGCGGATGCCCTTCTCCATCCGCGTGAACTCGCAGTTAGACACCGTCAAACCATCCACGCCGAAGGCGTAGATGCCAAAGCCTCCCAAGCCGGATCGGAACGACACCGGCGGACCATTCGTCCAAACGCCCAACTCGTGGAAATAGCAATCGCGAATATCCACGTTGGTTGCGTCGCGCAGATAGACACCAAAACCCGGGCTATACGGCGACTTCTTGGCCGCGACATAACTCTGGAGGTCCAGCACGCCGCCGAGGCGGGTGATCTCGAAGTTCCGGATGACGACGTTGCTGATGCTTGTGTCGGTCAGGAAACCGTAGCGGCGCGCATCCTCGTTCACGCACTCGCCGTCAATCACCGCCTTGCCCCGCCCCCAACCAGCCGTCGAGTTGCCGTCGTAGGTGACCGGCGAGTCGGGCGAGCCGTCATAAACCAAATGGATCGTGCCGCAGTAATGGACGCCTCCCTTGAACTTGACGGTGTCGCCAGGATTCAGGACCGCCTCGCGGGGCTTCAGCGTGGCGCTCGCGTCGCCGGGGCAGTGTTTCCAAGGAGTCGCCGTGGACTTGCCGTCGTTGCCGTCCGCGCCATCCTTGAAGTCAACGTAGTAAGTGACCGCCGCAACCGGATCGGCGCCCTCGCAAAGGCCGGCGCCGAGCACGCAGGCAACCCACAGCAACCGACTGACCAAGGAACTGGATCGCATCATAATTTCGCTCCGTTTAGGCGACGCTTATCGGGAGCGCCGCCAGGGAAATAATCGCGCACGCTGTTCGGCGCGGACTGCCGCCACGATTGCCGGCGACAGACACCGTTTCCGCCGGCTCAGCGCACTCCACATATAGCCCCAAATCCTCGCCGCCGCACCCACCAAGAACGGCGACTCCCAGAACCGGAAGCCGCACTTAAAAAGCTCAAACACCGGATCGTTGCCGATGGCGTAGTCGCGCAACCCCATCTGCCACTTCCGCCGAAGCTTGTTGCCCTCGCCGACGTTGCGAGGCTTCAGGTGCTCCATGATGAGGTCGGAGAACGTTTGCGTGTCGTAGCCGTTGGCCCGAGCCTGGCAGCAAGTGATCGCATCCCATCCGCCCTCCGGAATCGGCACCAGCCCGCCGAGCGACTCGAAACATTCCCGCCGGAAGAACTGCGCCGCGCCGGAAATGTCCTTGAGGTATTGCCGCTGCCACGGCGTCTTTCCGTCAATCACATCCAACACCCGGCCGCCCGCCAGGCCCAACTTCGGGTTCGCCTCGAAGCGGGCGATGAGGCTGGCAAAGTAGTCCGGCTTGAACCGCACGTCAGCGTCCAGCAAACCGATGAACGCATAGTCTTTCGTTGTCAGCGCCTTGCAACCGGCCTCGTCCGCAAACACCACGGCGGCAAAGTTCCGCGGACCAGTCACCGTATACTTCAGGAGCCGGATGAAGGAATGTTCGCGGGCGTAACGCTCGACAATCTCCTCCGTCCGGTCGGTTGAGCCATTGCTGACGATAATCCACTCCCGCGGCAGCACTGTCTGGCCAAGCACGGACCGGATCGTCTCCTCGATCGTGGCCGCCTCGTTGCAGGCCGGAGTTATCAGGACATAGGACGCGCCACTCATGAATCGAATCGCCTCACCGAAGATTGGCTATCTCCTTCTCGCCGCCGAACGCCCACCGCAACACACAGTTCCACTTGCCCAACGCCGACTTCGCCCACTTCCGCCGCGCCTCCGACAATGGCACCAGACAGAGCAGCAGCAGCACCACCAACCGCAACGCCGCCTTCACCGCCAGCGACACCCGGAACACCGCCGCCTGCGCCGCGCCGTGATGGGTCCGGAAAAACCGCCAGCCTGACTCCGCCATCATCACGCTGGAGAACCGGCTGTGCTCGCCGCCCGCGCTCTTGCCGCCGTGGTGGACGATCACAGCGGCGGGCACGTAGTAGTTTTTCCAGCCAGCTCTCTGGACTTTCAGACAATAATCCATGTCTTCATAATACATGAAATAGCCTTCGTTGAGGCCGCCGAGTTGCTCGAAGAGCGCGCGGGGCGTCACCAGGCACGCGCCGGAGATTCCCTCCACCTCTGCCGGTTCCGTCGCGCCGGCATACAACGCCGCCATGCCCCAAAGCCGCGAACGCGGAAACCACTTCCGGAGCACGTCGGCGTCGAGCACCTGGTTCGCAACTGTCGGGAAACTCTGGAGACAGCTCGTCTGCACTGTGCCGTCGCTGTTCAACAGATGCGCGCCCAACGCGCCCGCCTTGGGCAACGACACGGCCGCCTCGAAAAGCTTGTTAAGCGCCGGCCCGCGAAGCTCCGTGTCGGGGTTCAGGAAGACGAGGAAACGTCCCGTCGCGCTCCTGGCGGCCACGTTGTTGCCGCGCGCAAAACCGAGGTTCTTATCGCTCTGAATGAACCGGACGTCCGGAAACTCCTGCGCCAGCATGTCGCCGCTGCCGTCGAACGACCCGCTGTCTATCACCACAATCTCCATGCGGACGCCGCGCGTCTGTTCCTCCAGAGAGCACACGCACTTCCGCAGGAACTCCTTGGAGTTCCAGTTGACGATGATGACGGAGAGGTCTACGTCAGTTGCCACCTGCGCCTGCCTCCTTCCGCGGCGACACCAGCCGCTTGAGCGCCTTGAAAGCCCTCTGGGGCACGGCCAGCCAATCATACGCGCCGGCAAGCTTGGCTTTGAGAAACTCCGCGTCGTCGCAGCCGTTCGCCGGCAGCCGCGGGATGGCGAACAGGTCGCCACCGGCGCGGGCGCGCCCAATGTCGGTGGTAACGCAGTTCTCGTAACCCGCCTCGCCCAACAGCCGGCGGAGCCGTTTGACGAATTCCCGCTCCGCCCTCGGAAACGCATACGGATACCCGAACGATGCAACCCGTGCGCCCAAATGCCGCTCGATCTCAACTTTCGAGTCGCGCACTTCCTTCTCGACCTCCGCCCACGGAAGGCGGACCAGTTCCGGGTGATTGACGGTGTGGGAGCCGAACTCAATGCCCGCCCGGTGCAGTTCGGCCACGTCGTCCCACGTGAGACACTCGTGCGCTTTGAACTGGATTGGTTGTTTCCCGACGAACGCCGTCGGTAAATACATCGTGGCGGTGAATCCGTGTTGTCGCAGGATTGGAAAAGCGGCCGCGAGGAAGTCGCGAAAACCATCGTCAAAGGTGAGCGCCACGACTTTCCGCAGGCCAGCTTTGCCGCTGTCGAGCGTCCGCAAACCGGCGGCCAGACTCACCGCGTCCCACCCCTCTGCTTTCAGCAATGCCATCTGTTTGGCAAAAACCTCCGGGCTGGTGGCCGTGCGGTAGTAAGGCGACACGCCCGTTTCCGAACGGTCCGAAATGCTGTGATACATCAGCACCGGTAGCCGGCATTCATGACCCGCCGGGACGACACTCCGCAACGGTCGAAACAAACCGAGGGTCAGCAGGCGGTCCAGTCGGAGGGATGGCATGTGGAAGACACTGGAGTTATTGGGAGTGAGTTTGTCGCGGTTCTCTCAAGCACGCTTCTGTTGGGTGGAACAAAGGGAATCAACCAGCTTGAGATAATCCACCTTGCGGGATTGCCAACTGTTCTGGACGGCGTAGTCGAGCGCCCGGGCCACCATCGCGCAGCGCAGGTCGCCGTCGCGAATAACGCGCAATGCGGCCTCGGCCAAGCCGTCCCGGTCGCCGGACTCGAAGAAAGCTACCAAGGAGTCATTGAAGTAATACTGGTCAATTTTGGTCTTCGACACCACGACCGGGATGCCAAGGGACATAAACTCCATAATCTTGGTGCTGTAGGCTTCGTTGCCGAAGGAGTCCGCGCGTTTTGGGACGACGCCAAGATCCGCGTTGGCCATGACCTCGGCGATCTCGCGCACGGGCAATGGCTTGAAGAATCGGATCTTCTCGCTCAGGCCGAGCTTCTGGCAGAGGTCAATCCAAGCTTCCCTCATGTTGCCGTCGCCGTAGATGTGGAACTCGGCGTTCGGCATCTCGGTAAGAATCTTGCAGAAAGCCCCAATGGCGATGTCCAGGCCTTGATGCCGCTGGAGACCGCCAGGGAAGAGCATGATAACCTTGCCATCGTTGCGCACGCGCGGTCGGGGCCGGAAGATGTCCGTGTCAACGTTGTTGATGAAGACGGTGCACTTGCCAGCGGCACCGGTCCGGGTCATGTATTTTTCCAACCAGAGATGGTTGGCCATGATGATGTGGTCGGCGAAACGCGCCGACATCCGCTCCATCCATTTCAGCATTGTGATGATGATGGAATCGCCTTTGATTCCGAACTTGTTGGCGTAGAACTCCGGGACGATGTCGTGGATGTCCAGGATCACCTTCGCGCCGGTCAGCTTCGGCCACAATGCGGCGAAAACCAGAAAGTCCGGGACGTTGTGGATGTGGATGCAATCGTATCGTTCGTGGGCGTGTTGGCGGGCGATCCACGTCCCCGTGGCAAACAGGAAACGCACCAGCCGCGTGAGAAATGCCAGCGGATGCCGCTCGTTCTTGCCATACCGGGGCTGGATGCGGAAGAGGTTGACTCCGCGAACCAGTTCGTGCTCCGGCACGTCGGGCGTCGGGCGTAACGCCAGCATGTCCACATGGTCGCCGCGCTCGGCCAGCGTCTCGGCGTAGCGCAGCACGCGCGTGTCTTCCATGTAATCAGAGTAGCTCACCATGCAGATGCGCTTGGGTTTGCGGGGAGGCGACAACTTGAGAGGTGCTGCAAACGCCGCCAGTTCCCGTGGCAGGCAGCACCACGCGGTCTGGCTGTATTTCTCGCGCACGCGGAGCAGGAGCTTCTCGTAGAAAGCCACTGGATACGTCCGCGGGGAAGGCCGCTCTCCCTCGAAGCAGATGTAATCCGGATGCACGTTCACCAATGCCATGCCGCCGTGCTCCGCCACCCAATCGAGTTTCTTCAGCCAGATGTCCGGCGAAGTCTCCTGGAGAATCAGATAGAGCGTGGAATCCTGCGGCAACGTGTAGGGAAGTTCGACATATCCCTTCTCGCCGTCTCTTGGCACCCAGAAAGGGAAGATGGTTCCCATCCCATCCGGCTGCGGCTCGAACGGATCAATGTCGAACGTCGAGCCATCGTAGAACGCCCCGATGTCGTGCGCCCATTCCAAGTTGTGCAGCATGAAGCCCGACCGGAAACCCACCGCGCCCCAATCCTTGAGGTAGCGATTGATCTGCGCGGCGTTCCGGGCAAAATCCGCCCGGCTCCTGTAGAGTTTGCCGTCATGATGCAGGTCATGCACCCCCACCTCGAACCCTTCTCGCGCCAGTTCTGCCCGCAACTCACGCGAGACGGCGTATTCACCCTCGGGAACGAAGTTGAACGAAGATCGGAACCCCAGCTTCTTCTCGAGTTGCGCGAGCTTCAGGCATTTGTCGTGGCCCGACTGCCCCTCGACATCATGGGTGAGAACGAAGGCAAATTTCTTGCCGTTCGGCCAGCCTGGCCAACCGGCGGGCGGCTTGGCAGTGGATTCGTTGATCGGCCAGACATCCTTCCACGCATCCCGTTTCCCCTTGGCTAGCGTCCGGCGCAGCACCATCCGCAGTCGCCACGGCATGAACGGCTTAAGCTGGTAGTAAAGATATCTTAGCATGGAAACTCACCAAGAACTCTCGCCAGAGAAGAGAGCCGATATTGCGACGCTGCGTCGCAGCCAAGCATGCATCCTCTTGTCTCCAGACGCTGCGCCAAGCACGCCTGTCTCCAGTGCAATGAAATCGCCCAGCAACGTCTGCTTCTCAGGAAGCGCCCCAGAACTCCTGATGCAGCGTCGAGGGGACGTAGCTCCGGATCTTGTTGAGCACCGCGCAGAGACTGGTCTTGGATTCTCCCAACAACGCAATGGCCTCCTTGGCGACATCTTGATTGGTCTTCTCCGACTCGACGACCAACAGAATCTCGTCCATGAACCCGGCGATGCGCAACGTCATGCTGGTAGGCGCCACCAGCGGCATGTCGAAGATGACGTAGTCGTAGTCGCTGGTCTTGAGCATCTTCATGATGTTAGCGCATTGGTTGCGGAAGATGTGCGCCGTCACC
>Ga0233425_10004741_pt1 | contig 22376 bp, 17 predicted proteins | sample Watercolumn_Towu_2_FD_181712 | JGI IMG/M metagenome (GOLD analysis project Ga0233425, IMG submission 181712) | Freshwater microbial communities from Lake Towuti, South Sulawesi, Indonesia - Watercolumn_Towuti2014_140_MG | ecosystem: Environmental > Aquatic > Freshwater > Lake | place...
AGGACGCCGACCCGATCCGCGTGGCGGCGGGCGCCACGGTCGACCCCGACCAGATCGGGGCGCGGCTGGTGGACTTCGGCTACCGACGCGAGGACGTGGTGGAGCACCGCGGCGAGTGGGCGCGGCGCGGGTCGATCGTCGACGTCTACCCCTCCACTGCGCACGCGCCCATTCGCATCGACCTGTGGGGGGACGAGGTGGACCGGCTCGCCGAGTTCGACCCCGACGACCAGCGCAGCGTGCGCGAGATCCCGGAGGCGCTCGTGTTTCCCGCCCGCGAGTTGCGACTCGACGAGGAGGGGCGGGCGGCGGCCCGCGCACTCGTGGGCACCGAGCCGTGGGGTCGCGAGCAGTGGGAGCGCCTCGCCGAGGGCCAGAGCTTCGACGGCATGGAGTCCTGGATGCCGTGGGTCGTCGGGGCGCCTCGGCTCGTCACCGACGTGGCGGCCGCGCACGGCCCGTTGCACGTGGTGGTCTGCGAGCCGCGACGCGTGCGCGACCGCGGTGTCGAGTTGCGCGCCGAGGAGGACGACCTCGCACGGGCCCTCGCCTCCACCTGGTCCCGCGACCCCGACCGCGCCGTTCCGCACCTGCACGCCGAGGTGGACGATCTGCTCGGGGGCGTGCAGGCCCGCTCGCTCGTGGCGATGCACGCGGCGGCCGGCGGGCCCGACATGGCGCGCGTGGAGGCGGGCACCTGGGGGGCGCCGACCAACGACCCCGAGGCCGTGGCCGTGCGCGTGCGCCGACTGCTCGCCGACGAGGGTCGGCTCGTCGTCGCCGCCGACACCGACGCGTCGGCGGCGCGCTTCGCCGAAGTGTTGCGCGAGGAGGGCTTCCTCGCGCGCCGGCCCGACCGGGACGGCACCTCCCCCGCGGACCCGGGCCTCAGCGTGGTCGTCGCGCCGCTCTCGCGCGGCTGCGTGCTCGCCGCGGAGCGCCTCGCCGTGGTGGCCGAGCCCGAACTCACCGGGCGCCGACGCTCGCGGCGACCCGCGCGCACGGCGCGGCGAGGCACGGGTGCAGGATGGGAGGACCTCGCGGTCGGCGGCCATGTCGTGCACCAGGTGCACGGCATCGGTCGCTACCTCGGCATGGTGACGCGCGCGATGGGCGGCGTGGAGCGCGACTACCTGCACCTGCAGTACGCGAACGGCACGATCTACGTGCCCACCGACCACCTCGACGTCGTGCGCCAGTACGTCGGGGGCGACGCCCCGACGCTGCACCGCATGGGTGGCGCCGACTTCGCGAGGTCCAAGGCCCGCGTGCGCAGCGCCGCGCGCGAGGTGGCCCAGGAACTGGTGGTGCTCTACCAGCGACGCGTGCACGCGCCGGGACACGCGTTCGACGCCGACACGGCCTGGCAGGGCGAGATGGAGGGGGCCTTTGCATGGGTGGAGACGCCCGACCAGCTCCGCGCCATCCAGGAGACCAAGGCCGACATGGAACGCCCCGTGCCGATGGACCGGCTCGTGTGCGGGGACGTGGGCTTCGGCAAGACCGAGGTGGCGGTACGCGCGGCGTTCAAGTGCATCCAGGGCAACAAGCAGGTGGCGGTGCTCGTGCCCACGACGCTGCTCGCGGCCCAGCACGGCGCCACGTTCGCCGCGCGCTTCGCCGGCTACCCGGTGCGCGTCGCCACGCTCTCGCGCTTCAACACGCCGGCCGAGACCCGCGAGGTGCTGCGCGGGATCGCCGACGGCTCGGTGGACTGCGTGATCGGCACGCACCGGTTGCTGCAGGACGACGTGCGCTTCCGCGACCTCGGCCTGCTCGTGGTGGACGAGGAGCAACGCTTCGGCGTGCACCACAAGGAGCGGATGAAGCGCCTGCGCGCGGACGTGGACGTGCTCACGCTGTCGGCCACGCCGATCCCCCGCACGCTCGAGATGAGTCTCGTGGGCATCCGCGACCTGTCGCTGCTGCAGACGCCGCCGGCCGACCGCCAGCCGATCCTCACCTTCGTGGGCGAGTACGACGAGCGGGTCGCGGTCGAGGCGATCCGACGCGAACGCCTCCGGGACGGCCAGGTGTTCTGGGTGCATCCCCGCGTGCAGACGATCGAGGACCGCGCGGAGGAGTTGCGCCGCCTCGTGCCCGAGGCGCGCATCGCCGTGGCCCACGGGCGCATGGACGAGTCGCGCCTCGAGCGCGTCGTGCTCGACTTCTGGGAGGGAGCCCACGACGTGCTCGTGTGCACCACCATCATCGAGAGCGGCATCGACATGCCGACGGTCAACACGCTCGTGGTGGAGCGCGCCGACCTGCTGGGCCTCGGCCAGCTCCATCAGTTGCGTGGGCGCGTGGGGCGGAGCGGCCAGCGCGCGTACGCCTACCTGTTCCACCCGCGGGACCGCACGCTCACCGAGGAGGCCCACGAGCGGCTCCGCACCATCGGCGAGTCCACCGAGCTCGGCAGCGGCTTTCGCATCGCCATGCGCGACCTCGAGATCCGCGGGGCGGGCAACCTGCTGGGCGAGGCGCAGAGCGGCCACATCGCGGCGGTCGGCTACGACCTCTACTGCCAACTCGTGAACGAGGCCGTCTCGGAAATGAAGGGCGAGGTGCGCACCGCACCCGCCGAGGTCGTGCTGGACGTGCCGACCACGGCCTACCTGCCCTCCGACTACGTGCCGCGCGAGGACCAGCGCCTCGACGCGTACCGCCGCCTCGTGGGCGTCACGACGCACGCCCAGGTGGAGGACCTGCGCCGCGAGTGGGCCGACCGCTTCGGCCCGCCCCCACCCCCTGCCGAGGCGCTGCTCGACGTGGGCGCGCTGCGCGCCGAGTGCCACCGTCTCGGGGTGCGCAGCATCGCCGTGAGCGACGGCGTCGCCACGATCACCCCCATCGACCTGCGCGCGAGCGTGCGCATGCGCATCGCGCGCACGATGCCCTCGGCGACGCACGACGAGCGCGCGCGTCGGCTCGTGGTGCGACTCCCCCGCGACGTCGAACCCGCACGCGCGTCGCTCGCGTTGCTGCGGGAGCTCTCGCCGCCCGAGGACTAGTGTGACCGCGATGTCCCCCGGGCGCGCCGCACGCCGCATCGCACACGGCGCCTCCGTGGCGCTGTGCTGCACGCTCCTCGCGGGGTGCGGCCTCACGCGGCCCACGGCCGCCGAGGTGGGGGGCGTGGCAATCTCGCGAGCCGAGCTCGAGACGACCCTGGCCGACCTCGCGACGGTCGGCCAGGGCTCGCTCGTGGGCGGGGTCGCCCCCGGCGACAGCCTGCGGGGGGTGCTCACGGCGCTCATCGAGGCCGAGGCGACGCGGCAGCTGTTGATCGCCCGCGGCGAGGCCGTCACCAACGCCGACCGCGCCGCGGCCCGTGCCGCGATGGAGGCCGGGGGCCAGTTCGGCTCGGCCCCCGCGCACCTCGAGACCCTCGTGCTCGACATCAACGCCGCGCTCACCGCGCGCGCCCGGCTCACGCCGCCACCCGAGGCCGAGATGCGTGCCGCGTACGCGAGCCGCCCCGCGTCGCTCGGGGCGCTGTGCCTGCGCCACCTCGTGGTCGGCTCCCGCACACGGGCCCGCGAGTTGCGTGCCCGGGTGCTGGCGGGCGCGTCCTTCGCCGAGATCGCCGCCGCCCACTCCGAGGAGCCGGCCGCCGCCGGCACGGGCGGCGCGCTCGGGGGAGCCTCGGGTGACTGCCTCTCGCTGCGCGAGATGTGGTCGTCGTTCGACCGAGATTTCAATGCGGGCGCGCTGCGCGCGCGGCCCGGCACCCCGAGCGAGCCCGTGCGCACGTCCTTCGGCTGGCACCTCATTTGGGTGCGGCCCTACGACGAGGTGGCCGACGACCTGCGGGCGCTCGCGGCGAGCGACGCGGGTGCGGTGCTGCTGGACGGCCTGCTCGCCACCTCCGACATCTCGGTCGCCTCCGGCTACGGCCGCTGGGACCCGGCGGTCGGCCGCGTCGAGCCCAACACCTGACGCAGCGCCGATGGCGCCGCGGGTCACCGTCGTCGGACTCGGCCCCGGCGACCCCGCGCACCTCACCGAGGCGACGCGCGCCGCGCTGGACGCGCACCCCGTGCGGTGGCTGCGCACCGCGCACCACCCGAGCGCCGGCGTCGCGCTCGCGCTCGGGGCGGACACCTTCGACGACGAGTACGAGCGCCACGCCACCTTCGACGAGGTGTACCGCGCCATCGTGACGCGCCTCGTGGCCGGCGCCGAGGAACACGGCGAGGTGCTCTACGGCGTACCGGGATCGCCGCTCGTGCTCGAGCATTCGGTGGAACTGCTGCGCGCCGACCCGCGCGTCGAGGTGCGCGTGCTGCCCTCCGTCGGATTCCTCGACGCGGCGTGGGCCGCGCTCGGCGTGGATCCCTTCACCGACGGGGCGCGCCTCGTGGATGCGCACCGCTTCGCGCAGCACGCCGCGGGGGCGCGAGGCCCGCTGCTCGTCGCGCAGTGCCACGCCAACTGGGTGCTGTCCGAGGTGAAGCTCGCGCACGAGTCGGCCACGGGCGACGAGCCCGTCGCGCTGCTCGTGCGACTCGGCACGCCCGACGAGCGGGTCGTGCGTACCACCTGGGCCGAGATGGATCGCACGGTGGAGGCCGACCACCTCACGTCGCTGTGGATCCCGGCGCTCGCCGAACCGGTGGCGGGCGAGCTCGTGCGGCTGCATGCGCTCGCCCGCACCCTGCGCGAGCGGTGCCCGTGGGACCGCGAGCAGACGCACGGCTCGCTCGTGCGCTACCTGCTCGAGGAGACCTACGAGGTCGTGGAGGCGATCTCCGCACTGGACGCCGACGGGGACGGCGACGAGGCGTTCATCGAGGAACTGGGCGACCTGCTGTACCAGGTGGAGTTCCACGCGACGATCGCCGAGCAGCAGGGGCGGTTCACCATGGCCGACGTCGCGCGTGCCATCCACGCCAAACTCGTGCGGCGCCATCCCCACGTGTTCGCCGACGCGGTGGCCCACTCGGCGGGCGACGTGGTGGCGTCCTGGGAGGCGTCCAAGCGGCACGAGCGCGAGTCGGCGGGGCCGGGCCCCGCCGGCCCCTTCGACGGGGTGGCGCGGGCCGCGCCGGCGCTGATGTACGCCGCCAAGGTCCAGAAACGGGCGGCGGACCGGGGCTTCGACTGGCCCGACGCCGACGGCCCATGGCAGAAGGTCACCGAGGAGTCGCTCGAACTGCGCCGTGCCGTGCAGGCCGGGGACCCCGAGGTGGTGCGCATGGAGGTGGGTGACTTGCTCTTTTCGGTGGTGAACCTCGCCCGCCACCTCGGCGCCGATGGCGAGATCGCGCTGCGTGGGGCGACCGAGAAGTTCCGCGGGCGTTTCGAGGCCGTGCTCGCACTCGCCGGCGCGCGCGGCGTGGACCTCCGCACGACCGACCTGGCGGCGCTCGACGCCCTGTGGGACGAGGTGAAGGCCCGCCCCTAGCCTCACTGCGATGCCCTCCGCACACTCCCCCACGACGATCCGCGAGGTGCACGGCCTCGAGGTGCTGGACTCGCGCGGCAACCCGACCGTCGAGGTGGAGGTGACCCTTGCCTCGGGTGCGTGCGGGCGCGCGATGGTGCCGTCCGGCGCCTCGACGGGCGAGCACGAGGCGGTCGAGTTGCGCGACGGTGGCCCCCGCTACGCGGGCAAGGGCGTCGCGCGGGCGGTGGCGCACGTCGACGGCGAGATCGCGCGCACACTGCGCGGCGCCGACGCCGCCGACCAGGGAGCGGTGGACGCCGCACTGGTCGCGCTCGACGGCACGCGCGCCAAGTCGCGCCTCGGCGCGAACGCGATCCTCGGCGCGAGCCTCGCCACGGCGCACGCGACGGCCGCCTCGCTCGGCCTGCCGCTCTGGCGTCACGTCGGCGGCGCGGACGCCCGCGTATTGCCCGTGCCGATGATGAACGTGCTCAACGGCGGTGCGCACGCCGACAACAACGTGGACTTGCAGGAGTTCATGGTCGTGCCGGTCGGAGCGCCGCGTTTCGCCGAGGCATTGCGCTGGGGCACCGAGACGTACCACGCGTTGAAGGCCGTGCTGCGCGAACGCGGCCTCTCCACCGGCGTCGGCGACGAGGGCGGCTTCGCGCCGGACCTCGCGAGCAACGAGGCCGCGATCGAGGTGCTCGTGGAGGCGGTGCGGCGGGCGGGCTTCGAGCCGGGACGCGACGTGGCCATCGCCCTCGACCCGGCGATGAGCGAGTTGTACCGCGAGGGTCGCTACGTGCTCGAAGGCGAGGGGCGCACGCTGGATCCAGACGCGCTGGTGGCGTGGTGGTCGGATCTCGTCGGGCGCTGGCCGATCGTGTCCATCGAGGATGCGATGGCCGAGGACGACTGGGACGGCTGGGCGACGCTCACCGCGGCGCTCGGCGACCGCGTCCAACTGGTCGGCGACGACCTGTTCGTCACCAACGCGGCGCGCCTGCGGCGCGGCATCGAACAGCGGGTCGCCAACGCCGTGCTCATCAAGGTCAACCAGATCGGCACGCTCTCCGAGACGCTCGAGACCATGTCGCTCGCCGCCGCGCACCGCTATGCGCGCGTCATGAGTCACCGCAGCGGTGAGACCGAGGACGCGACGATCGCCGACCTCGCCGTCGCAACGGGATGCGGCCAGATCAAGACGGGGGCCCCCGCCCGCAGCGACCGTGTCGCGAAGTACAACCGCCTGTTGCGCATCGAGCGCGATCTCGGCGGTGCCGCGCGCTACCCGGGCCGCGCGGCCTTCGCGCCGCTCCCGCGCTCCTGACGCGCGACGCGCGTCAGGATCCGCGCCGACCGCGTCGGAAGCGGGCAGACTTGTGGGCGTGTCGATGGTCGCGGTGGTCCGCTCGCGGACGCGCTGGGTCGTGCCGGCCGTCGGCGTGCTCGTCGTCGGCGGCTTCGTGACCGCCCTGTTCGTCATGCCGCTGCGCGCCTGGATCGCACAACACCGCGCACTGGGCGAGGCCCGCGCCACCTTCGCGGTCTTCGAGGATGCAAACGACGCCCTGCAGGACGAGGTGGACGAGTTGCGCAGCGCACAGGGCACGAGGGATGCGATCCGTTCGCAACTCGGCTACCTGCTGCCCTCCGAACGGCGCGTGCCGATGCTGGACGCCCCCGCCGCGAGCGCGCAACTGCCGGCCCGATGGCCCTACACGCTCGTGACGGGCATCCTGTCGGTGCGCGGCGACCGCGCGCGGGCGGGATCGACCGTCGGGCCGCTCGGACCGCTCCAGCCGTAGCGCGTCGGGTAGCGTCGCCGCGACATGGGCGGCAGCATCCTCGGCAACCGCGTCCTTCGCAAGGAGGACCCGAGGTTCCTCACCGACGGCGGGGCGTACATGGACGACCTGCGCGACGAGCCGGCGCTGCGCGGCGCGGCCTGGGTGCACTACGTGCGCTCCTCCATGGCGCACGCCACCCTCGCGGGCATCGACGTCTCGGCCGCCGAGGCCGCCCCGGGCGTCCTCGGCGCCTTCACGGCCGCGACGCTCGGCCTCGCACCCGAGAAGGCCCCGTACAACCCCAATGCGCTCAAGTCGATGCTCGCGTCCGACCGCGTGCGGTGGGTGGGTGAGCCCGTCGTCGCGATCGTCGCGGAGCGACCCGAGCAGGCGGCCGATGCCGCCGACCTCGTGGTGATCGACTACGAGCCGTTGGAGCCGCTCGTGGATCTCGAGGCGGCGCTCGAGTCGCAGACCCACGTGTATCCCGCGATGGGCGGCAACGTCGCGTTCGACACGGCGGCGATCGGCATGCCGGGCGTGAGCGACGACGCGTTCTTCGACGGGTGCGAGGTCGTGGTGCGCGGACGCTTCGTCAACCAGCGCGTCGCGCCGTGCCCGCTCGAGACCCGCGGGGCGGCGGCGGCGTGGGTGGACGGCCGACTGCACCAGTGGATCTCCACGCAGCACGCACAGGGCGTGCGCACGCAGATCGCGCGGGCCAACGGCGTGGAGCCCGATGCGGTGCGCGTGATCACCCCCGACGTGGGCGGCGGCTTCGGTGCCAAGATCGACTCGTACGCCGAGGAGCGCCTGCTCGGGCGGCTCGCCGCCGCGCTCGGGCGTCCCGTGCGGTGGCGCGAGACCCGCAGCGAATCCATGGTGGGTCTGGGCCACGGGCGGGGCCAGGTGCAGCGCGTCGCCATCGGCGGTACCCGCGACGGGCGCGTGCTGGCCTACCAGCTCGACGTGCTGCAGGACTGCGGTGGGGCGGTGGACATGGGCACCGTCCTCGCGCCCTTCTGCACCCGCCCCATGGCATCGGGGGTCTACGCGATCCCCAAGATCGAGTGCCGCACCCGCTCGGTCGTCACCACGACCACCCCGATCGTGGCGTACCGGGGCGCGGGACGCCCCGAGGCCACCGCGGCGGTCGAGCGTGCAATGGACATGTTCGCCGCGGAGATCGGCATGGATCCCGCGGAGGTGCGCCGGGTCAACCTCATCGCGCCGTTCGAGGCGCCCCACACCACCGCCATCGGCACCGTCTACGACGTGGGCAACTACGGGGCGGCACTGGAGCGGGTGCTCGCCGCCGCCGACTACCCCTCGCTGCGGGCCGAACAGGCCCGTCGCCGCGCGGCGGGCGACCGGGTGCTGCTCGGCATCGGCGTCAGCGTCTACGTGGAGATCACGAGCGGCGGCACCACCAAGGAGATGGCGCGCATCGAGGTGTTGCCCGACGGTCGCGCGGTCGTCTACACGGGCACGTCTCCGCACGGCCAGGGTCACGTCACCGCATGGTCGATGCTGGCCCACGAACACACGGGCATCCCGATGGATCGCATCGACGTCGTGTGGGGCGACACCGACCTCGTGCCGAACGGCCTCGGCACCTACGGGTCGCGCTCGCTGCAGCTCGGCGGTGCCGCGGTGCACGAGACCGCGCTGCGGCTCGTCGAGACGGCGCGCGGGCACGCCGCCCGCGTGCTGGAGGCCGACCCGGCCGACGTGGTGCTCGACCGCGGGCGCGGCGCGTTCCACGTCGCGGGCACGCCCGCACGCACCGTGTCGTGGGGTGACCTCGCCTCGCGGCTCGCCGCCGACGGCGGGCTCGTCGAGGAGCACTCGTTCACCTCGGGTGGCGCGACCTATCCGTTCGGCGCGCACGTGGCGGTGGTCGAGGTGGATGCCGAAACGGGCAAGGTGCGCCACCTGCGCCACGTGGCGTGCGACGACGCGGGGCGCGTGCTCAACCCGTTGCTGCTGGAGGGTCAGGTCCACGGCGGCATCGCGCAGGGCGCGGCGCAGGCGCTGCTCGAGGAAGTCCGCTACGACGTGGACGGCAACCCCACCACGACCAACCTCGCCGAGTACGCCTTCATCTCCGCGGTCGAGACTCCGGCGATGGAACTCGTGCGCATGGAGACGCCCACCCCGCTCAACCCGCTCGGGGCCAAGGGCATCGGGGAATCGGGCACCATCGGGTCCACCCCCGCCGTGCAGTCGGCCGTGGTGGACGCGCTCGCCCACCTCGGCGTGCGCCACGTGGACATGCCCGCCACGCCCGAGCGCGTCTGGCGCGCGCTCACGGGCGCCTGACCCCCGGCCGCACACCCCACCCACCGCGCTGGGACGCACCTCCATGACGGCGCCGATCGTCGCCGAGCGCCTCGTGCGCCGCTTCGGCGAGGTCACGGCCGTGGACGGCATCGACCTCGAGGTCCGCGCCGGCGAGATCTTCGGATTTCTCGGGCCCAACGGCGCCGGCAAGAGCACCGCGGTGCGGATGCTCACGACGCTCCTGCGCCCGACGAGCGGCACCGCGCGCGTGGCGGGACACGACGTGGTGCGCGAGGCCGACGCCGTGCGGCGCAACATCGGCGTCGCGCTGCAGGATGCCGCCATCGACCCGCTCATGACGGGGCGCGAGCTGCTCGCCCTGCAGGCCGTGCTCTACGGCATCCCTCGCGCCGAGTCGCGCGGGCGCACCGAGGAGCTCCTCGAGCGGGTGGGCCTCACCGCGGCGGCCGACCGCCGCGTCGGCACCTACTCGGGCGGGATGCGTCGGCGACTGGACCTCGCGCTGTCGCTCATCCACCGTCCGACGGTGTTGTTCCTCGACGAGCCCACGACGGGCCTCGACCCCACGAGCCGGGTCGCGCTGTGGGAGGAGGTGCGTCGTCTCAACCGCGAGGGCACCACGGTGATGCTCACCACGCAGTACCTGGAGGAGGCCGACCAACTGGCCGACCGCGTCGCCATCATCGACCAGGGCCGCATCGTGCGGCTCGGCACGCCCGCAGAGCTGAAGTCGGTGGTGCGCGAGCCCTCCCTGCTCGTCACCGTGCCGGTCGCACAGCAGGAGGCGGCGCGCGGCGTGCTCGCCCGCTTCGGCGACCTGCGCCCCGGCGCCGAGGGTCGCCTCAGGGTGGGCCTGCGCGGCGGGGCCGCCACGGTCACCGACGTGGTGCGCGCGCTGGACGACGCAGGGGTGCGCCTGCAGCACCTCGAGTTGCACGAGCCCAGCCTCGACGACGTCTTCGCCGACGCGACGGGTCACCGTCTCGAGGGGGCGTGATGCGCGCGACCCACGTGGTCGCGCTCGCGAGGCGCTCGACGATGGCCATCGCGCGCCAGCCGGCCCTCGTGGGGCCCAGCATCGTGTTTCCGCTCTTCTTCGCCGCACTCAGCAACTCGTCGTTCTCCCGCGCGACCGCCCTCCCGGGCTTTCCCAAGGTGGCGTCGTTCCTGCAGTTCGGCCTCGCGGGCACGATCACCCAGGGCGTGCTGTTCGGCTCGGTCACGGGTGCCGCGGCGCTCGCCACCGACATCCAGGACGGCTTCTTCGACCGCCTGCTCGCCTCGCCCACCTCGCGCACGGGCATCCTCTTCGGACGGCTGGCCGGCGGCGCGCTCTTCGGCGCGGTGCAGGCCGCCGTGTTCGTCGCCGTGCTCTGGCCGTTCGGCGCCGAGGTGCGCGCGGGGCTGGCCGGCTTCGCCGTGCTCGTGCTCGCGGGCCTGCTCACGGCGTACGCGGTGGGCGCCCTCATGTCCAGCGTCGCGCTGCGCACGGGCTCGGCCGAGGCCGTGCAGGGGGCGTTCCCGCTGCTGTTCATCCTGCTGTTCTTGTCGAGCGCGTTCTTCCCGCGCGAGACGATGAGCGGCGTCTACCGCACGATCGCAGACTGGAATCCGATCTCGCACATGGTGGAGGGCCAGCGGGCCCTCACCGTGACGGGCTGGAGCGCGTCGGCCGCCGCTCGGGCGTTGCTCGTGCCCGCCGGACTCGGCGTGCTGGGCACCGCGCTCGCGCTCGCCACCCTGCGGCGACGACTGGCGGCGTCGTGAGCACCTCGGGACGCGTCGTGCTCGGCGCCGTCACCGACGCACCGGCCGAACACGGCACGCTGCGCAGCGCGCGCGGGCTCGCGCTGCGCGGCATCCGCAACGTCCGACGCCTGCCGTCGGCCTTCTTCCCCGCGCTGGCGATGCCGATCTTCAACATGATCGCGTTCTCCGGCACCTTCTACGCCGTCACGCGCCTCCCGGGGTTCCCCACCGACCGATCCATCAACTGGTACATGCCGCTCGGGATCCTCATGGGCTCGGCCTTCGGCGGCGTGGGCCTCGGCTTCTCGACGATCCGCGACCTCGAGAGCGGCTTCTACGACCGCCTGCGCATGGCCCCCACCTCGCGCACCTCGCTCATCCTCGGCCCGCTGATGTCCACCTGGGTGCGCGTGCTGATCATGAACCTGCTCGTCACGGCGCTCGGCGTGGCGCTCGGCGTGCGCTACACCGCGGGCGTCTGGGGCGTGCTCGCGCTGCTCGCCGCCTCGCTCGGGCTCGCCACCGTCGCCGCGGGCTGGGGTCTCGCGCTCGCCTACCGCTTCCGCGACATGCGCGGGGCGGCGATCATGCAGCTGTCGGTGTTCGTGGTGATGTTCCTCTCCACGGCCCAGGTCCCGCTCGACGTGATGCAGGGCTGGCTCCATGCCGTCGCGCGGGTCAATCCCGCGACCAACATCCTGCGCCTCGCGCGGGGCGGGCTCGTGGACCGCGCCGACCCGGACCACCTCTCGTGGGCCACCGCGTGGGGCGGACTCGTCGCGCTCGCGGTCATGGCGGCGCTCACCCTGGGCTTCGCCGCTCGCTCCCTGCAACGCCTCGACGACTAAAAGGGGCGCGGCGGGCCGTGGGGCCGGGGCCGTCACGGGCTCCGGTGCCTCGGCTGGGTGCAGCGGCGCGCAACGGGACGGGCCGAGCGGGTCGGCTCGTGCGGACCTTCACGAAGTGGACACGCGCCACGGCGCGGGGAATACTGCCCCCAACGGCGTGTCGCCCGACACCACGGGCGGCACCGAAAGGGGCGGTCATGGCCACGGGCAGGATCAAGGTCAGCATCACGGTCAATGGCGCGGCCACCTCGGGCGAGGTGGAGGCGCGCACGCTGCTCGTGCACTACATCCGCGAGCACCTCGGGCTCACCGGCACAAACGTGGGGTGCGACACGTCCAGTTGCGGCGCCTGCACCGTGCACCTCGACGGCGAGGCCGCGAAGAGTTGCACCATCCTCGCGGCGCAGGCCGACGGCGGATCGGTGACGACGATCGAGGGCCTCGCCAAGGGCGGCGAGATGCACCCGATGCAGAAGGCCTTCATGGAAAACCACGGCCTGCAGTGCGGGTACTGCACGCCCGGCATGGTGATGGCGGCGATCGGGCTGCTCAACGAGAACCCGAAGCCGACCGAGGAGGAGGTGCGCGTCGGGCTCGAGGGCAACCTCTGTCGGTGCACCGGATACCACAACATCGTGAAGTCCGTGCTCGCGGCCGCGGGCACGAAGTGACGCACACCGCCGACGAAGGGAGCACGACATGACGATGACCGAACAGCGTCCGACCACGGTGATCGGCAAGGCGCTCCTGCGCAAGGAGGACCCCGCCCTCCTCACGGGCGAGGCGCAGTACACGAGCGACCTCAAGATCCCGGGCGCGCTGCACCTCGCGGTACTGCGCTCGCCCTACGCCCACGCGCGCATCACCCGCGTGGACGTCTCGGGGGCCGCCGCCATGCCGGGCGTCGTCGCGGCGTACTCGGGCAAGGACCTCCAGTCGATGTGGGCCGCGCCGATGCCGTGCGCCTGGCCCGTCACGAAGGACATGAAGAACCCGGCGCACCATCCGATCGCCGTGGACAAGGTCTGCTACGTGGGAGACGGCGTCGCGGCCGTGCTGGCCACGAGCGATGCCGCCGCGCGCGACGCACTGGAGGCCATCCAGGTGGACTATGCGCCGCTGCCCGCGGTGGTCGACCTGGAGCACGCCCTCGCCGACACGACCGTGATCCACGAGTCGCTCGGGACCAACGTGTCGTACACCTGGCCCCTGCTCATCGAGGAGAAGCCCGGTCAGGTGGACGAGGCGATGCGCAGCGCCACGTACGTGGTGAAGCAGCGCTACGTGCAGCAGCGGCTCATCCCGATGGCGATGGAGCCGCGCGCGGTCGCGGCCGTTCCGCAGCCCTTCGGTGGCGACATCACGCTCTACTCGGCGACCCAGGTGCCCCACATCCTCAAGGTGATGACGGCCATCACGGTCGGCATCCCCGAACACCAGGTGCGCGTGGTCGCCCCCGCGGTGGGCGGCGGGTTCGGCTCCAAGCTCAACGTGTACGCCGAGGAACTGCTCTGCACCGCCCTCGCCCGCCGACACGGCTGCCCCGTGCGCTGGGTCGAGGAGCGCACCGAGAACGCCCAGGCGACCATTCATGGGCGCGGCCAGATCCAGGACGTGGAGCTCGCCGCCGACGCGCAGGGCAAGTTCGTCGCCATGCGGGTGCGCCTGATCGGCGACATGGGTGCGTACCTGCAGCTCGTCACGCCGGGTGTGCCGCTACTCGGGGCCTTCCTCTACGCGGGCGTCTACGACCTCCCGAAGGCCTTCGACTTCTCGTGCACCTCGGTGTTCACCACCATGACGCCCACCGACGCCTACCGCGGCGCGGGACGTCCCGAGGCCACCTATGCGATCGAACGCACGGTGGACGTGCTCGCGCGCAAGATGGGCCTGGACCCCGCCGAGTTGCGGCGACGCAACTACATCCGCAGGGCACAGTTCCCCTACACCGCGTTCTCGGGTCTCACCTACGACTCGGGCGACCACGAGGCCGCCGCGGCCAAGGCGCTGGCGCTCGTGGACTACGACGGCGTGCGCGCCCGCCAGAAGACGCAGAACGTCAAGGGTGCGGCCAAGAGGATCGGCGTCGGCATGACGTCGTACTTCGAGATGTGCGGACTCGCGCCCTCGCGCGTGCTCGCGTCGCTCAACTACGGCGCGGGCGGCTGGGAGGCCGCCACCGTGCGGGTGCTACCGACCAACAAGGTCCAGGTCGTGACCGGCACCTCGCCGCACGGCCAGGGCCACGAGACCGCGTGGTCGCAGATCGCCGCCGAAAAGCTGGGCGTGGCGGTGGAGGACGTGGACGTGCTCCACAGCGACACCGCCATCGCCCCGCTCGGCCTCGACACCTACGGGTCGCGCTCGCTGCCCGTCGGGGGCGTCGCGATCGCGGGCGCCTGCGACAAGGTCATCGACAAGGCGCGTCGCATCGCGGCGCACCAGCTGGAGTGCTCGGCCGACGACCTGGACTTCGCCGGCGGCACCTTCAGCGTGAAGGGCTCGCCCGACAAGCAGATGCCCCTCGCGGCCATCGCCTTTGCGGCGTTCACCGCCCACAACCTGCCCGACGGCCTCGAGCCCAACCTGGAGGCCCAGTACACCTACGACCCGCCCAACTTCTCGTGGCCCTTCGGCACGCACGCGTGCGTCGTGGAGGTGGACGTGGAGACCGGCCAGGTGCAGGTGCTGAAGTACGTCGCGGTCGACGACTGCGGCGTGCAGATCAACCCGCTCATCGTGGAGGGCCAGGTGCATGGCGGCGTCGTGCAGGGCCTCGCGCAGGCGCTCTACGAAGAGGCGGTGTACGACTCGGACGGCAACCTCAAGACCTCCAACCTCGCGGAATACCTCGTGCCCGCGGCGTGCGACGTCCCGCCGATCACCACCGCCCACACCGTGACGCCCTCGCCGACCAACCAGTTGGGCGTGAAGGGCGTCGGCGAGGCCGGCACCATCGGTGCCGCGTCCACCGTGATCAACGCGGTCGTGGACGCGCTCGCGGGTCTCGGCGTCGTGGACGTCCCGATGCCCGCGTCGCCCCAGACCGTCTGGAACGCCATCCGTGGAGCACAGGGAGGTGCACGATGATCCCCGCCAAGTTCGACTACGTGCGGGCCGGGTCGGCCGCGGAGGCGATCGCGCTCCTCGGTCGGCACGGTTCGGACGCCAAGTTGCTCGCGGGCGGCCACAGCCTGCTCCCGCTCATGAAGTTGCGCCTCGCGCAGCCCTCCGTGCTCGTGGACGTGGGCCGGGTCACCGACCTGTCCTACATCCGTGACGCGGGCGACCACGTCGCCATCGGGGCGCTCACGCGTCACTCCACGGTGGAGAAATCCAAGGTGCTCGTGGAGCACGCTCCACTGCTCGCGCACGCCGCATCGCACGTGGGCGACTCCCAGGTGCGCCACCGCGGCACGATCGGCGGCTCCATCGCGCACGCCGACCCCGCGAGCGACCTGTCGGCCACGACCCTCGCGCTCGGCGCCACCTACGTGGTGCAGGGGCCCAAGGGCACCCGCGAGATCAAGGCCATCGACTTCTACAAGGGCTTCCTCGAGAGTGCGCTCGCGCCCGACGAGATGCTCACCGAGATCCGCGTGCCCAAGATGAAGGGCGCGACCTGGGGGTTCCAGAAGTTCAACCGTCGTGCGCAGGACTGGGCCATCGTGGGCGTCGCGGCGTGGCGCCGCAACCGCTCGGCCGGGATCGCGCTCGTCAACATGGGCTCCACGCCCGTGCTCGCCACGAGCGCGGCCGCCGCCCTCGCCAAGGGCGGCTCGGTGGCCGACGCCGCCGCCCTCGCGAGCGCAGAGGCCGAACCGCAGTCGGACAACAACGCCTCCGCCGAGTACCGCCGCCACCTCGCGAGCGTGCTCGTGCGTCGGGCGCTCGAGCAGACGCACTAGGCGCCCGCGGGCGGGCGCCACGGCGCGCGCCGGTGAGCCGCCTCGGGCGCGGCTAGATCAGGCCGGCGTACGCACCGCCGTCCACCTGGAGGTGCACGCCCGTGACGTAGCGGGCGGGCTCCCCGCAGAGGAAGGCCACGACGCGCCCGAAATCGGCGGGGTCGCCCATGCGCCCCGCGGGGATGCCCGCGACCCCGGCCGCGGGATCGTCGCCGTACAGCTGGCGCATGCGGTCGGTGGCGTGGCTGCCGGGCTGCACCGAGTTGACCGTCACGCCGTCGGCGGCCACCTCGCGCGCCACGGTCTTCAAGAACCCCGTGAGGCCCGCGCGCGCCGTCGTCGAGAGGATCAGCGTCGGGATGGGCTGGCGCACCGAGACGCTCGTGATGGCCACGACGCGACCCCAGCCGCGCTCGCGCATCGCCGGCACGACCTCGTGCGTCATCGCCACCGCCGCCATCAGCGTGGCGTCCAGCGCCGCGCGGTGGTCCTCGGGGCGCGTGGCCGCGAAGCCGCCGGGCTTCGGTCCACCGCCGTTGAGCACCGCGATGTCGAGGTGTCCGAGCGCCTCGCGCGCCTCGCACACGAATCGCGTGGCGCCCTCGGGCGTCGACACATCGCACGGGATTCCCACGCACCCGTGCCCGATGCGCGATGCGGCGTCGCGCACGCGCGCCGCGTCACGGCTGCAGATCGCGACGCGCACTCCCTCCGACGCGAGGGCGTCGGCGGCCGCGTAGCCGAGACCCGCCGAGGCCGCCGCCACGGCGGCCGTGCGTCCGCGGATCCCCAAGTCCACGCTGGGCGAGACTAGCCACGCTCCCGCGCGTAGCATCGGGGCGACACGGGGTGGTGGGAGCCATGGGTCCGTACGCGGACTCCGCGACACGAGCGAACGACGCGAGATACCTCGACGCGATCGCCGATGCCGAGACGCGCCCCTACTGGCTGGACGACGCCGAGGAGCCCGACTCCAACCCGACGCTCGTGCACGACACGCGGGCCGACCTGTGCGTCGTGGGAGGCGGTTTCACCGGTCTGTGGTGCGCGATCGGCGCGAAGGTGCGCAATCCGTCCCGTGACGTGGTGCTCATCGACGCCCACGAGATCGGCTCGGGCGCCAGCGGCCGCAACGGCGGCTTCATGGATGCGTCCGTCACGCACGGCATCGCCAACGCCCAGCGCCACTTCCCGGACGAGGTGGACCTCCTGGAGCGGCTCGGGCTGGAGAACTTCCAGGCCATCGTCGACTTCATCGCACGCCACGGCATCGACTGCGACTGCGAACGCACGGGCATCATCGACGTGGCGAGCACCTGGCACACCCCGTCGTACGTCGACGAGCTGCGCGAGGACTACGAGCAACTCGCCGCGCTCGGCCACGACGTGGTCTGGCTGGACCGTGACGCGATGCGTGAGGAGGTGCACTCCCCCGTGTTCACCGCGGGGCTCTGGGGCCGCGACTCGGGCGCGCTGCTCGACCCGGCCCGCCTCGCCTGGGGCCTGAAGCGCGTCGCCGAGACGCTCGGCGTGCGGATCCACGAGGACACCCGCGCCACCGGCCTCGCCCGTGAGGGCTCGGGCATGGCGGTGCGCACCCCGCTCGCCACGATCCGCGCGCACCGCGTGGCGCTCGGCACCAACACCTGGCGCCCGCTCGTGCGCGGCGCGGCGAGGTACGTGATCCCCGTCTACGACTACTGCCTCACCACCGAGCCGCTCAGCCCGTCGCAGCTCGCGGGCCTCGGCTGGCGGCGGCGCCAGGGGCTCTCTGACGTGTCCAACCAGTTCCACTACTACCGCCTCACCGCCGACGGCCGAGTGCTCTGGGGCGGCTACGACGCCATCTACCACTACGGCGGGCGCACCGACCGCGAGCTCGAGTCGCGACCCGAGTCGTGGGCCCGCCTCGCCCGACAGTTCTTCGAGACGTTCCCGCAACTCGAGGGCGTGCGCTTCTCGCACATGTGGGGCGCGCCGATCGACACCTGCTCGCGCTTCAGCGTCTTCTGGGACACCGCCCACTCGGGGCGCGTGGCCTATGCGATGGGCTACACGGGGCTCGGCGTGGCGAGCTCGCGCTTCGGCGCCGAGGTGATGCTCGACCTGCTGGACGGCGTGGACGGCGTCGCGACGCGCACCCGTTTCGTGCGCACCAAGCCGCGGCGCTGGCCGCCCGAACCGGTGCGCTGGCTCGCGATCCAGCAGACCCGTCGTTCGCTCGAGCACGAGGACCGCACGGGTCGGCGCAACTGGTGGCTGCGACTGCTCGACCGCATCGGACTCGGCTTCGACACCTGAGGGTGCCACCCGTAGCCTGAGCGCATGTCCTTCGCGTCGGTCGCCGAGGTGCGCGCCGCGCTGGACTCGCAGCATTACCTCGCGGACGACGGTCTCGCGACCGCCGTGTACCTCGCCGTGGCGTTGCGTCGTCCGCTGCTGCTGGAGGGCGAGGCCGGCGTGGGCAAGACCGAGCTGGCCAAGGTGCTCGCCGCCGCGCGCGGCAGCGAGCTGATCCGCCTGCAGTGCTACGAGGGCATCGACGCCTCGCAGGCCGTCTACGACTGGGACTACGCGCACCAGCTCCTGCACCTGCGCGCGGCGGAGGCCAGCGGCGAGGCGCGCGACGCCGGCACCGCCTCGCTGGAGGGCCAGGTGTACTCCGAGCGCTTCCTCGTGCGTCGCGCCATCCTCCGTGCGATCGACCACCGCGACGCGATGCCGCCGGTGCTGCTCGTGGACGAGATCGACCGGGCCGACGACGAGTTCGAGGCCTACCTGCTGGAGGTGCTCTCCGACTGGCAGGTGACGGTGCCCGAACTCGGCACCTTCCGCGCCAAGCAGCCCCCGGTCGTGGTGCTCACCTCCAACCGAACCCGCGACGTGCACGACGCGCTGAAGCGTCGCTGCCTCTATCACTGGGTCGAGCACCCGGGCTTCGAGCGCGAGGTGGCGATCGTGCGTCGCCGGGTGCCCGAGGTGAGCGAGCGGCTCGCCCGCGAGGTGGCGGGAGCCGTCGAGCACCTGCGCACGCTGCAGTTGGCCAAGCCCCCGGGCGTGGCCGAGACGATCGACTGGGCCATAGCCCTCGCGCGGCTGGGCGCCGCGACGATCGACGAGGACCTCGTGGAGGCGACCCTCGGCGCCGTGCTGAAGTATCGCGAGGACCACGAGCGCGTCCGCGACGACGGCGTCGCGGCACTCGTGAAGGTGGCCTTCGACCGCGGGATGCGGGGTGGCTGAGACCGTCGCCCCGCCGCGGGTCGCGGGCGCCACGGACGGCCGGGCTGAGCGGCTCGTGGTCGCCTTCGCCCAGCTGCTGCGCGGGGCCGGCCTCGACGTGCCGCTCGACGCCGTGCTCTCCTGCGGCGCCGCGCTGACGCTCACCGGCGTACGCGACCGGGACGCCGCCTACTGGGCGATGCACGCCACGCTCGTGCGCCGCCACGAGGACACCCCGCTGTTCGACCGTGCGTTCGCCGCGTTCTGGGACGCGCGCGAGGCCCCTCACGCCGAACCCGCGCCGCCGCCCGCGCCGCTGACGCTCGCGCTGGACGCCGAGGACGGGGCCGATGGCGAGCCGGAGCCCCCCGACGCGGAGCGCCAACCCAGCCTCGAGGTGCGCTTTTCCGCGGTGGAACGGCTCCGCACGAAGGACTTCGCGAACTACGACGCGCGGGAGCTGCGCGAGGCCCAGCGGTTGATGCGCCGGCTGCGCCTCGCGGGCACGCCGAGACGCTCGATGCGCCTCGTGGCCGCCCCGCGTCGCGGCCGCCACGACCTGCGCCGCACCGTGCGCGCCGCGCTGCGCAGCGGGGGTGAGCCCGTGCGACGGCACTGGCGCCGGCCGGGCGAACGATTGCGCCGCCTCGTGCTCGTGCTGGACGTGTCGGGCAGCATGGAGCCCTACGCGCGGGCGCTGCTGCGCTTCGTGCACGCGGCGGTCTCGGGTCGCCAAAGGGTCGAGGCCTTCACGCTCGGCACGCGCCTCACCCGCATCACCCACGAGATGGCGACGCGAGACCCCGACCGCGCCCTCGACCGAGCGGCGGGCCAGGTGCGGGACTGGAGCGGCGGCACGCGACTCGGCGAGTGCCTCCGCCGCTTCAACGACGAGTGGGGCGTGCGCGGCATGGCCCGTGGCGCGATCGTGGTGGTGCTCTCCGACGGCTGGGATCGCGGCGAGCCCGAGGTGTTGGCGGAACAGATGCGTCGCCTCGCACGCGTCGCGCACCGCGTCGTGTGGGTCAACCCGCTCAAGGTGACACCCGGCTACGCGCCGCTCGCGCGCGGCATGGCCGCCGCGCTGCCGTGGGTGGACGACTTCGTGGAGGGTCACTCCGTGGAGGCGATGGAACGCCTCGCCGAGGTGATCTCGCGCCCCGATGCGTGAGATCCTCGCCGACCTCGAGCGCTGGCGCGCCTCGGGCGCGCGGGCGGCGGTCGCGCGAGTGGTGGGCGTGGACGGCTCGGGGCCTCGCGACCCCGGCGCGGCGATGGCGGTCAACGAGGCCGGCGAGGTCGTCGGCTCGGTGAGCGGTGGCTGCGTCGAGGGCGCAGTGGTGGGTGAGGCGCTCGACGTGCTCGCCTCGGGCGACCCGGGCCGACTCGTCACCTTCGGGTACTCCGACGACGAGGCATACGCCGTGGGGCTCACCTGCGGCGGCACCGTGCACCTCTTCATCCAGCCCTGGTCGTCCGAGGCGTTCGCCGAGCCCGCGCGGCGCATCTCCACGGCACGGCCCACCGCGCTGATCACCGTGCTCGACGGCCCGGGTCGCGGTGCGACGCTCACCGTGGCGCCGGGCGAGGCGGCGAGCGGCACGCTCGGGCACCCCGATCTGGATCGCGTCGCGGCCCGCGACGCGATCGGGGAGCTGGACGCGGGGCGCACCTCCATCCGTCACTACGGGCCCCACGGCGAGACCACGCCCGAGGACCTGGAGGATGCGCCGACCGTGCGGGTGTTCGTGGAGAGCTTCGCCGCGCCGCCGCGCATGTGGATCTTCGGCGCGGTGGACTTCACCGCCGCGCTCGCGCGCGTCGCCAAGGTGCTCGGCCACCACGTCGTCGTCTGCGACGCGCGCGGCGTCTTCGCCACCGCACGGCGCTTCCCGATGGCCGACGAGGTGCTCGTGTCGTGGCCCGGGCCCGTCTTCCAGGAGCGCGGGGCCGAGCTCGGGCCGCGCGACGCCGTGTGCATCCTCACCCACGACCCCAAGTTCGACGTGCCGGCCATCCTCGGGGCGCTGGCGACCCAGGTGGGCTACATCGGGGTCATGGGGAGCCGCTCGACCCACGCCGCGCGGCTCGAGCGCCTCGCCGAGGCGGGGGTGGTCGCACCCGAGGACCTCGCGCGGTTGATGTCGCCGATCGGCCTCGACATCGGGGCGCGCACGCCCGAGGAGACCGCCGTGTCGATCTGCGCCGAGATCATCGGTCGGCGCGTGGGGCGCGCGGTGCCGTCGCTGCGGGAGTCCAGCGGGCCGATCCACCACTAGGCGCGGGGTGCCGCCCCGCCGCCGCTAGCCGCGCGGGTCGTACCAGCGCACCCAGTCGGCGCGGTCCTCGTCCACGAGGTGCACCTCCACGCCGCGGTCCCCGCTGCGCGCCTGGATGATCGCACGCTCCACGCCGAGCGACAGCATCACGTGGCCGGGATACCACCCCAGGTCCCCCGGCTGGGCGTCCTGCGCGCGGACCCGCTCGGCGTCGGCGACCTGGGCACCCGAGCCGCGCCCGATCGCCTCGTCTCCCCACGTCCAGGCGTACTGGGTGAGCGCCGAGCAGTCGAGTGCCGTACCGGGTTCGTCGGCGTTGAGGCGGTAGGGCACCCCCAGCTGGCCGAGCGCGGCGAACACCACGAGTTGGCGCTGCAACGGCGCGCGGCGCCACACCGCGAGCAGCGGCGCGGGCTCGATCTCGAGGTGCCGTGCGACGCGCGACGCCAGCACGGCTATGTCTGCGTCGACGGCCTCGAGACGCTCGCGAGCGGGCAGGTCGCGGGCGGCGTCCAGCCAGCGCGCCACCCCGACGGCGCGTGCGGCGATCGCGGCCGCCGATCGGTCGTCCATCGGCTTGGCTTCGGCGCGCCCGGGGGCGAACCCGAGCGCCGCGCTCGCTGCGAGGACCGTCGCGAGGGCGGCCGCGAACAGGGGTCCGCGCATCCGCGCACGGACGGCCGCGAACACGGATCCGTGCATCCGCGCACGGACGGCCGCGAACCCGACGGGGTGCCGAGGCCTGGAGGGTCGAGTTGATCGCATGGGTGGAGATCGATGCGGTGGACGACGTGCACGCGTGGCGCGCACGGATGGGATGTCGGTCGTGGTGGGGGTCCTCGACCGCCGAGCGGGGCTCGAGTCGCGGTGGGACGAGTATG
>Ga0233425_10004742_pt1 | contig 22374 bp, 18 predicted proteins | sample Watercolumn_Towu_2_FD_181712 | JGI IMG/M metagenome (GOLD analysis project Ga0233425, IMG submission 181712) | Freshwater microbial communities from Lake Towuti, South Sulawesi, Indonesia - Watercolumn_Towuti2014_140_MG | ecosystem: Environmental > Aquatic > Freshwater > Lake | place...
AATCAAATAATCAATGTTGCACGCGCGCAAGTTAACAGGATACGCGCCGAAACTGCTCATCGCATCCACAAAATAAATCTTGTTGAACTCTTTGGCAATCCTCCCATATTCTTCGATGGGATTGATGATGCCCGTCGTCGTCTCACAGTGGACAACCGCCACATGCGTGATGGCTGGATCAGATTCCAACGCCTCTCTCATGGACTTTGGGTCTGGTACGTCATCTTCGGCAGTTCTCAAGGCGACGGTTTGGATGCGGTGAATATCCGCGATCTTCAACATCCGCTCGCCGTATGCGCCGTTGATGAGGATCAGCAATTTTCCATCCTGCGGAATCGTCGAAGAGAGAATCGACTCGACGCCAAAAGTCCCACTGCCTTGCATGATGATGGATGTATATTCTTCGTGCCCGTCGCCCAAGCCGACAAGACGCGAGCGTACATCCTTCACGATCTCGATGAATTCCGCATCCCGCGAACCGAGGTCACGCAGCATGGCTTGTTTCGTGAGGCCGCTTGTGTTGAGCGGACCTGGGGTAAAAAGAGCCTTATCCCGCCATGAAGGCGGTTCACCGGAAATCATGTCCAATCCAAGAAACATCTGGTTCTCCTTTTATCTTTCTATTAAGAGCGGTCGTGGTTCTTCACTGGCCGGATGGATTGTTTTTTTTCGGTCATGCCGCGACTGGGATTGTGAAGACTCCCCGCTGTCGCCAAAATACGTTTCCCATAAAAACGAATAATATGCCTGCTTGTTCTTGTCAGCAGCCAGGAAGGCAAAAATCCATTGAAACAACAGGCTTGCGGCAAAATATAGTTTCATACTTGATGATCCTCTCAAACTTTCCATCTGCAAGGGTTATAAAATCCAACAGGCATCTGCTGGGAAATTAACCTGAAACTGCTCCCCCACCACAGGCATTTTCAACCTGCGCTCGTTGAACACATCCAATGAAAACGGATGCCCCTCCACATCCACACGGATGCGGACAATGGAGCCGAGGTAGGTGATCGCGTCCACTTTGCCGCTTAGGTTGTTCGCGCCGTCGAGATGGCCGGGGTTCAACTCCTCAGGTCGAACGGCGAGGCGAAGCGGCTTGTTATCCAGAATTTCGTATTTCGTCGTTCGTACCACTTGCGAACCGACTTTTACCAAACCTTCTTCCGGCTCGTGGGCATCCACTGGAATCAAGTTAATCTGCCCGACGAATTTTGCAACGAACTCGGTGGCAGGGAAGTTATAAATTTCACTGGGTGTGCCTACCTGCTCCATCTTGCCCTGACTCATCACAACAATTCGGTCAGAGAGTGAAAGCGCTTCTTCCTGATCGTGCGTGACGTAAATGGTGGTGATTCCCAACTGCTGTTGAATACGGCGAATCTCCTGCCGCAGCTCCACGCGGATCTTCGCGTCGAGCGCCGAAAGCGGCTCATCGAGCAGCAAAACCTGGGGTTGGAATGCCAAGGCTCGGGCGAGTGCGACGCGTTGTTGCTGTCCGCCAGAGAGTTGAAACGGGTAGCGCTTCCCAAAATCTTCGAGGTGAATCAGCGCGAGCATTTCCTCCACGCGGCCTGTAATTTCGCTTTTGGTTTCGCCAGCGATCTTCAAGCCATAGCCGATGTTCTCCGCCACGGTCATGTTCGGGAACAAGGCATAGGATTGAAAGACCATGCCTACGTTGCGCCTGTTTGGAGGAAGATGTGTAAGGTCATTCCCGTTGATGGAAATGTAGCCGGATGTTGGAAGTTCAAACCCAGCCACCATGCGCAAGGTGGTGGTTTTACCGCAGCCACTAGGCCCGAGAAAGGAGATGAATTCTCCCTGCTCCACGCTCAGGTTGAAATTTTCCACGGCAACGGATATACCGAAGGCTTTGTGAATGTTGGTCAGTTCAAGATAGCTCATGATTCCTCGAAGGTTAGCGTCCGGTCAATTGGCGTTGAGTGGAACCGCCGTGACTGAAATATTGGATCAAGCCCAGGCTTGCCCAGGTCAGCGCATAACTGATAATGGCAAGCGCGGCAGGTTCAAAGGCTTTATCGCGTCCGACGGCTGCCATATACGGTCCCAGCGCCGGACGGAGCAGGAAGTCGCCTAAAATCAATTCACCGATAACTGTGGCAAAACAGATAAGTGATCCACTTAGGATGGCAATACGAAGGTTGGGAAAGATCACGTCAATGAGAATCTTCGTCCAACTCGCGCCCATGCTTTGCGCCGCTTCGGTCAACGTGCGCACATCGAGAGTACGCATGCCCACGTCAATGGCGCGGTACATGTACGGCATGGAGAGGACAATGTATCCGCCCACCATCAAGATGTCTGTAGTGAAAGTATTGAAGGTCATGCGGAATGGTGGACGCCCGAAGGTGGTGTTGATTCCATAGACATACACGATAACGGGAATCACGAATGGCAGAATGGTGATGATCTCGACAATCGGTCGCGCCTTGGGCATTTTGAGATACAGCCAGTATACAGTCGGCACAAAGATCAAAATGCTGATACTGACAGAGATGATGCCCATGATGACCGAGTATTGAAAACTTCGTAAAAATTGCGGGTCAGAAAGGACAATAGAATATGCCAGCAGACTGATCTCGCCCTTTTTCATGCGCAGGGAAAAATCGAGCGTGCCATACAGCGGGATGAAAAAATAAAGCAGGGCGAGAACCGCCCAGAAGAATGACCAGAGGTCGAAACGCATCTTTTTCATGATTTCAACCACCTTGAGGTACGGCGTTGCAACGCGGTGTACGCCAGGATGGTGATTCCCATAATGACAATCATGCCTACCGCAAGGGCATACCCTTCATAAGGATTATTGAGCACATCGCCGCGAATTTGCTGGGAAATCAAAATGGTAATGAGATAAATACTGCCGCCCGTCAAAGCATAGGCGGTGGCATAGGCTCCGAAAGCGCTGCCAAACAAGAGCAGGGTCGCGCCCAGGATGGAAGGCGAAAGGATGGGGAGCGCTACATCCCGCCAGTATTGCCATGGACTTGCGCCTAAATTTGCAGAGGCTTCACGCCATTCTTTTCGCAACCCTTCGAGCGCGGGGGTGATGGTCAATACCATGAGCGGGAATTGGAAATAGGTATATGCAAGTACAAGTCCGGCTACACTATATAAGTTAAAACCATTGTCATATGGATTGAAGGGACAAACTTGAGCACCAGTCGCAACGGGATAACAAATGGATGTGAGGATGGCGGTAATGAATCCCGTCCGCCCGAGGGTGGCGATGTAGGAAAAAGCCAGCGGCACCCCGCCAAAATTTGCAGCGAGGCCCGAAAAGGTTATGAGGAAGTTTCGCATCCACTTCGGAGTGTTGCCGAGGGTGATGGCATATGCTACGAAAAATCCGAATACGCCGCCCACTACAGAGGTGATAACACTCACCAGCAAACTCACACGATAGGCCTTGATGACATACGGATTTTGCATCACGGCATAGTTATTAAGGGTAAAGTTCCCATTCAAGTCTTGGAACGACTTGAAAAGCAGGTTGGTGGAAGGAAGCAAAAGAAAGAAAATGATAAAAGCAAAAAAGGGAACCAGTCCGATCCAGTTTGTTGCAGACAGGCGCTCCCAGATGCTCTTTTTTTCGGGGACTGCGGATGGTGTGAGTGTCAAATCCATAAGCGGAGGCGTGACCCAGCCAAAACTGACTGGGTCACGTGATCAGAATTTCTAAGGTGGATTACTTGATGTCGAGACCGACGACAGAGTCCCACTGTTCCTTGACCGCGGCGCGGGCGGCTTTGAGCTGGTCACCGGAGGGCACGATGGAAGCGGCGAGTAAAGCAGGATCGGGGAGTTTGGCTTTCAGTTCATCGGAAAGCACGCCGCGGGCATTGAGATCAGCGAGGCGGGCGGGGGCGCAATAGCCTTTGACCCAGAGAGTCTGACCTTCATCCGAGTAGAGGAACTCTTCCCAGAGGCGGGCGGCGGCAGGGTGCGGAGCGTAGGCGCTCACAGCCTGGTAGTAGTAACCGCCCCAATTGACATCAGTCGGATACACGACCTCGATGTTGGGGTTGCCAGCGAAGTTGTCCTTGTTGGCGTAGGCGTTCCAGCTCCACTGGAAGGTGATGGGGGTCTCACCCTTGCCAATCGGGCCAGAGTCAGCGATGAGCGGGAGGAGGATGCCCTTCTCATTCAATCCCTTGAAGAATTCCAAGCCGGGCTGAATATCATCGAGAGAGCCGCCATTAGCCAGCGCAGCGGCATACACAGACTGGGCTGCCTGGTTGGAAGCGCGGGGATCGCCAGCAAGTGCCACCTTGCCCTTGTAAATTTCATTATTCAAGTCAGCATAACTGGTTGGAACCTGATCCACATAGTCGGTCACTACTTCCAAGACCATGACACCGCTATAATCAACATAGTAGTAGCCATCAGGGTCGTTGGTTCCTACGATAGTGCTCCAAGTTTCGACTTTATAGGGGGCGATCAAACCTTGCTCTTTGGCGAGGGGGCCATAAGCAGGGCCTACATCAATTACATCAGGAGCCTGAGGGCCTTTGGTTTCCTTGTTATCAATGATCGCCTGGATTTCGTCGGCGGAACCACCATCGGGAAGGAGGGAGTTGACCTTGATGCCATACTTGGAGGCAAAGGTATCCATCGCTTCACCATAGTTGCACCAGTCGCGGGGCAGGGTGATGACGTTCAATTCGCCTTCTGCCTTGGCTGCGGCTACCAAAGCCTCCATGCCGCCGCCTTCTTCAGCCGACTTCATGGTGTTCCAATCTACATTGCTCACGGAACCGCCTGCAGATCCACAGGCGGTCAACACGATGGCGGCGGTGACCAGAATGGTCACAAGAAACAGGGTATTTCTCTTCGAAAACATTTTTTCTCCTTGGTTGGGTTTCATATAAATTACCATTGCATAATACAAAACATTATTTAATACATTGTTTTTGATTTGCTAAATTTAAGTTAAGAATTCACTCAACGCAGTTTATTCGCAGCGTGACATACTTCGCGATGCCGCTTGAAAACGCGAGACCATGGCCTCGCGCTACCGCGCAAGGTGAGTTAAGAAATAAAACAGCTTTAACCTAAAGGTAATAATTCATTAATTTTTTCTTTCCCCGTATATAAAACAATGGCTCATGTGTAGACTCTGTGCAATAAGTCAAACCCTTTAACGCGAATTACGCAAATTGGGCGAATGGCGCGAATTTTTTCGCATATTCGCGTAATTCGCTTCATTCGGGAAATTCGCGTTAAGATTTTTGCTCTTGCCCGCACACTCTTTACACATGAGCGAAAACAATGTCAAGGTGGATTAGATCGGACGTTGCATAACCACAGTACCCATTGCTTGTATTTCCCCCGCATATTTGTGATAATTTGGTGGTGCCCTGAATATGAAACCTCTACTCTGGAATAAATTCCGATAAGCCTGTGGAAAGATTCCAGGTTTATGCCTATCAGTTTTTTTATTCCAACTGAGAAGAAAAACTGCGGCCTCTACAATGAACCTTAAACTGGGTTTTTGTTTAGGGTAATCCTCGCGGATGCCAAAACTTGTCGCCCGCGAAGTATAGTGTCGGGGTGCGAGGATTTGCGCTTCGCGTCCGACCTCGCGGGACTGAACCACATCCCGGACGGATTGCCTTACACCATAGTGAGTCTTTTTTGGCAAGTCAAATTATGGGTTAAGTATGACCTCGATGGAGTGGACATAAATGTTTCGCCCCAGCTCAGAATCCGGCGCGCTGATGAGAGGATTATCCTGGCGGAAAGTAAGGCGGGCCGCTGTGGGTTCTGTCACCTTGTATGGGAGCGTGGTTTCAAATGATTCGGGGTCAATGCCTTTGAAGTCCAGAATGCGCGAAGAGAGGGCTTCTCCGCCGGGCAGGAGCAATTCAACAATGACGGGCCCGTCATTGAACGGCCAAAAGCGCCCTTTTAGATTCAGTACCCCGCCAAAAACATCATCGCCGTCCTTCAAGCCTTCCAGCATGGCGCGCTCATAGATCATGTTCCCGACCGGGTTGATCCGGTTATTGCCGGCAGAATACAAAAGCACAGGCATGGTGTTCAGCGATTGGATTCGCCCGGACTTGTCTTTGGTGCTGATGCGAATGTATCCTGCCTCAGACACGGCGCGAATCTCAAATGAAAGGTCAACGGTTCGGAATGTCCCTTTCGGGAAATGATCCACCTTTTTCAGCAGGCGCTGCAACAGGCGGCCGTCTTCACCCAGCAGGTCAAACTGCACCTTTTCGCTTTCACCCGAAACAAGCATGACTTGTAACTTGACCGGCGACACAAGGCTGGACATCGGCCCCGGCGATAGGAAATGAATCTGCGCGAACTCGGTGAAGCCGGCCTCAAAGGTCGGCGTGGCGGAAGGAAGCGGTGTCGGGGGAATCGGCGTCATGGTGAAAGTGGGGAGCGACTGGGACGCAACATGCGTCAACGCGCCGGAGGTGGCGAAGATGGCCTGGCCAGTAAGCGCAACGACTGTCGGCAGGGAGTGGGTAGGCAATGGCGCCGGCGCTGATTCTGCCCCTTGCGAGCAGGCAGATAAAAGTCCAAGAAGAGATGCGAGAATGATGAGTCGAAGTTTCATGAATGGGCGGAATCAAAGTCCCGCAGGGTTCTCGAAATCAGATTCCGATTCATCCATCCTGCGGGACGTTTTTTTACAGGCTGTAGATATCGCTGTATTTTTTTGTCAGGTAGCGGACGTAGGCGGAAGGATCGATCTTTGAGCCTGTGACCTTTTGGATGAGGTCCTGCGGATCATACTTGTGGCCGTGAAGGTGAACCTTCTTGCGAAGCCAGGCAAGCAGGGCGTCGAATTTGCCTTTATGGATTTGCCCGTCGAGGTCGCGGATGTCCTTGTTTATCTTTTCCCAAAGCTGGGCCGAGACAAGGTTGCCAAGCGCATAGGTCGGGAAGTAGCCGAACAAGCCGGCCGACCAGTGAATATCCTGCAAGACGCCGTGCGCATCATCGGGCGGAGTGATGCCGACATAATCCTGCATCTTCGTGTTCCAGATTTCGGGCAGGTCTTTGACCGCGACATTTCCTTCAAGCATTCCAATTTCAAGTTCGAGCCGCAGCATGATGTGCAGGTTGTAGGTGGCTTCGTCGGCATTGACGCGGATAAGGGAAGGTTCGACTTTATTGATGGCTTTGTAGAAGGCCTTTGCGCTGACGCCGTCCAGTTGCGCGGGGAATTCTTTTTTCAAGAGCGGGAAGAAATGTTCCCAGAACGGCAGAGAGCGGCCGACCAGGTTCTCCCACATGCGTGACTGTGACTCATGCACTGCTGATGAAACTCCATGCGCCAGGGGTGTGCGCTCGTAAGCCGGGTTAATTCCCTGCTCGTACATGGCGTGACCTGCTTCATGCATCCCGCTGAAAAGAGTGGCAAGCGGACTCGACGGCTCGAAGCGATTCGTAATACGCACGTCGTTCACGCTGAACGATGTTTCAAAAGGATGCGCGGCTTTATCCTGCCGGCCGCGGCTGAAGTCGTAGCCGAATTTGGTAACGATGGTTTCGCTGAAGTCCCACACCTTTTTTTCATTGTACTTCCTGCGCAGAAAATCATCCTTCACCTGTTTCGTGGAACGGATGGCCTTGATGAGTTTCACCTGCTGCGGGCGCAGTTTGTCAAAAATCTCCTTCACCTCGGCGGTCTTCATGCCCGGCTCGTAATCGTCGAGCAGCGGGTCGTACGGATGATCCGCTGGCGGGAAGAAGGCGGCATACTTTCGCACCAGGTCCATGACCTTTTCAAGATGCGGCAGGAAAATGGAAAAATCCGATTTGCCTTTTGCCTCCACCCAGGCTTCAAAGGAGGCGGTGGTCACGCGCGCCTGCTCGGCCACAAACTCGGCGGGGATGCGCGTGGCCTTGTCGAAGTCGCGCGCGGCCACCCGCACATACGCGGCATCATCTGAGTCTGCGCCCGCAAACTCCTGTTTGAGTCCCTCGAGCAATTTGCCGACCTCATCAGAGGTTGATTTTTGGTGGGCTATTTTCCCGAGCGTGGCAAGGTGCTGGCCGCGCGCTTCACCGCCGCCGGGCGGCATATTCACCTGCTGGTCCCAGCCTAAAACACTGGCGGCATGATTCAGGTCTGACACTTCCCCGAGGATTTCTTTTAACTGATTCAATTTTTCGGACATGGTTATCTCCTGATTTGATGGAAGTTCCCAGCAAACAATTTGACTCACAAACTGTCAGTATCGCCTGAACCGCTGAACGGTCAGGCCTGACCCGCAACTGATTCAACCTCGCGGGTATTCCCTGCGCTGAATCATTCAACGGCAACAGCCTGTATTTTATCCCATGCTACGGGCATTTATGGTGGTTGCCCGCCCCATCATAAACGATTGCCACGTTCGCGCCCTCGCGGATGTCAATTTCCTTGACCAGCGGCCGTTTGGGGATGCTGTCGTCATACACCGAATATCTGCCGGGGTTTAACCAGACCTGGTTATTCGGATGTGTAAAGTACGAAGTGACGATGATCTCGCCGGGCATGATGTACATGTCATGCTCGGTGCAGTTGAACAAATAGGCCGGCACAGGCCAGTCGGTGAATGTAAAGTCCGGCACAGTGCTTAAATCGCCGTCCAGCCTGGAATAATCGGTTTGAAGCGACACCCAGCCGGTCTGCTCTGAATCCGGGATGTTCACCTGCACCCATTTGGAAAGCACATCGCGCGCAATCACTTCGGCGCTTGTGCCGCTGAATAACACACCAACCCGGTCGTACGCCATGCCCGGGCCGCGCCGAATATACAGGTTGCCCTTCTGCGCGCTAATCGTAACTTTTGGCAGCGGCGTTTCAGTTGGAGAAATCGCAATCGTCACAGTCGGCGCAGGGGTTTCAGTCTCTGGCGGCAAGGTTGCAGTTACGGCCTGTGTCTTGATCAACGCAGGCTGTGTATTTTCAATCACCGGCAAATTCGCGCGCGGACGCATACATCCCTGAAGCATCATAACGACCAGCAGGGCAGGATACAGGCTTCGTTTCTTCCAGATTAGACCCATCATTCGAACCTACTCATAACGCAGCGCTTCAACCGGCTCGAGATTTGCGGCGCGGCTGGCTGGATATATGCCGAAGAACAAACCGATGATGGCCGAGAAACTTGTGGAAAGGAGAATCGCGTCGGTGCCGACGATCGGGGTGAAGTCATTGCCTGTCGCGGCGGCCACCTTCCCGACCACGAAGGCAATCAGCCAGCCGAACATGATTCCGATGATCCCGCCGATTAAACTCAACAACGACGACTCGGTCAGGAATTGCAGGAGGATATCCTTCTTGCGCGCGCCAAGCGCCTTACGCAAGCCAATTTCCCGCGTGCGCTCTGTGACCGAGACAAGCATGATATTCATGATCCCGATTCCACCCACGAGCAGGGAGATCCCGGCAATGCCGCCGAGGAAAATCGTCAATACGCCGGTGATGGTTTCGAAGGTTTTGAGAAAATCCTGCTGAGTGAATACTGTGAAATCATCCGCGCCGATTGGAGTGCGATGACGCTGACGAAGGATGTTTGAAATTTCCTCCGCGGCCTGCGGGACAGATTCTGCACTGGTGGCCTGCACGAAAAGCACATCCACTTCATCACGCGAATCGCGTTTGATGAGGCGCGCCTGCGCGGTCGTGAATGGAATGTAGGCAGCATTATCTTCGCTGCCAAATGCTCCACCGCCCTTGGCCACCAGAACACCGATCACGCGGAACGGCTGTCCTTCAATGCGGATCGTCTCGCCAACGATTCCATCCGCGTGGCCAAAGATCGTCTCTGCTGTTTCAGGTCCCAGCACAACGACAGACATCCGTCCGAGAAGGTGCTCCTCATTTACAAATTCACCTTCGGCAAGTTCCAAATTACGCACCTGTAAATAAGCGGGAGTCACACCCGAGATTGTTGAGGTTGTTTTCTCACCGCCGTAGGTTAATGTCCCATTTCCTTGAATCCCCGGCGCGACCAGTTCCACAGAAGGAGCAGCAAAAGGATCGGAGATGGCTTCGGCGTCTGCCAGTGTGAGCGGGCGGTCGTTATTTCCGCTCCTCATGCCGCTGCCGGGTCCGCCCCCAGGCCCGCCGCCGGTATCGGAACCGCCGCTGAACACGAACAACAGGTTCGTGCCGATGCTGTTGATTGAGCCTGTAATAGACGCCTGCGCCCCATTGCCTACCGCAAGCATGGCGATGACTGCCGCCACACCGATCACAATGCCGAGCACGGTCAGCCCGGAACGCATTTTATTGCCGTTCAAACTTTCAATGGCTTCGATGAGAGCCTGTGCAAATGTCATTTCTTCCTCCCCTCAGTATCCTCACCGGATGATTCAAGTTCACCGTCACGCAGGCGAATCACCCGCTGGGTTTGTTCTGCAATCGCGGCATCATGCGTGACGATGATCAGGGTCGTGCCGCGTTCCTTGTTGAGATTCAGCAAAAGGTTCATGATCTCCTTGCCGACCTTGGAATCCAGATTGCCGGTCGGTTCATCAGCCATGATCATGGCCGGGTCGTTGACGATGGCGCGCGCCACCGCCACGCGCTGCTGCTGCCCGCCTGAAAGCTCGTACGGACGGTGCGTCATGCGGTCGGCCAGTCCCACGGCTTCGAGGGCGGCCCTGGCGCGTTCGCGGCGTCCCTCTGTCAGGCCGGCATAACGCAAGGGTAACTCAACATTTCCCAGCGCGGTGAGACGCGAGAGCAAATTAAAACTTTGAAAAACAAAACCGACCTTGCGATTCCGCACGCTGGCAAGCTGGTCATCCGTCATGTCGGCCACCGATTCGCCATCCAAAATATATTCGCCGGAGGTCGGCCTGTCCAAACAGCCGAGCGTATTCATCATGGTGGATTTGCCCGACCCCGAAGGTCCCATGATCGAAACAACTTCGCCGCGCCGAATCTTGAACGAAACGCCGCGCAACGCCTGCACATCAAACTCGCCCATCTTGTAAGTCTTGACAAGGTCGCGGGCCTCGATCACCCAATCCATATCAGCCTCCGAACGGCCCGCCAAATTGCGTCGGCGGATTCAAGATGATCAGGTCGCCTTCCTTAAGGTCGCCGCCAATCAACTCACTTGCAATATCGGATGATGAGCCGATCTGAATCTTGACCTGAACCGGCTGGCCATTAACCAGTTTATACACCACCCGGTCGCCGTCCACCAAACGGACCGCGCGGTTGGGAATCAGCACCACATCTTTTATCTCTTTCACCACGACCGTTACGGCAGCAGTCATGCCCGGCTTGACGAGTTCATCCGCATCGGTCAATTCGACTGTGACGGTAAAACTCACCACTCCCTGTATGGTGTCGCCGGATTGTCCCACTTCAAGGACTTTGCCGGTATATTGCTTTCCTAGAATGGCATCAAAGGTAAGTGTTGCCGTCTGGCCGATGAACACGCTGTTGATATCCACTTCCGAGACTTGCAAGTCTACAAGCAGGTGGGAAAGATCATCCACCCGAAAGGCCGCCGACCCGGGACTTACCTGATCGCCAACGAAGGGATTGGCCTGGGTGATCGTCCCGTCAAACGGAGCGGAGATAAAAGCCATGTCCAATGTTGACTGCGCTGCGGCTACGCGCGCTTCAGCTGCGGCTATATCGGCGGCATCGGCGCCGTTCTTAAGACGCTCATAAGCGCGGCGGGCGTCGTTTAGCTGGGCTTCGGTCAATGCCAGTTTTTCATCGGCATCGGCAATCGTCTCAGCATCGGCATATCCTTTATACTTCCGCACTTTGGGCACGCCGAATTCATAATAGGTGTCAATAATGTCTATCTTGCCATTCAGTTCGAGCCGCCAATTGTAGGCTTTCTCGTAGGCCTTCTCGGCATCGCCTAATGCAATCAAGGCCTGCGCGCGGGCTGTGTCTGAATTGAGCAAATCTTCGAGGGCTTTTTTTGCGCTGACAAGGTCAGCCTCGGCAAGGATAATACTCTGGTTGAGAGAAGTCTTATCGAGGCTGGCCAGCACATCGTCACGATAGACGCGCGTTCCCACATCCACATTGACCGCTTCCACGATGCCGGTCGTCTGCCAGGTAAGCACTGCGCTTTGCCTGGCGAGCACACTGCCTGTGGCGCCGATGGACGCGATCAAATTTCCGCGCTCGACTGGGATAGTTTGAAACGCAGTTGTTTCGCCGCCGCGGGGTCTCATAACCACCGCTGCAATTACAACAAGCACAACCACGCCCGCGATGATCCATATTCTGCGGGAAATTTTTCCAAAAAACTTTTTCATGAACTTTGTTCCTCCATGGAATTAGCAGGCCTTCGCTGGGAAACCTGCCCCTTTTTTATTTTAGTATAGCCAACCAATGTGTAGAAATTGTGCGGGTTTACTTCGGCGTTATTCTAATTCAGTAATACGAATTCACTCATTTTTTGGATGCCGAAATTAATAATCGTCTAATGGGAAAATTGTGACGATTGTCGTCTGCTTTGGTGACATTTAAGCCTGTGTGCGGCTTATCAGTTTGGGTATCATCGCAGAATATAAAAAGTGACTTTAGATGTAGAGTTATCACCCTTGATGCGGAGGAATTATGCAGGCAGTTCCCAGTGAATTTTTAGCGATTGACCGCAAGGAGCGGGCCAATCGTCCTTTTTTTGACCTTGACCTTCGCGCGCCCGAAATCCGAACCTGTGACTTTGAAGATGTCGTCATCGAATTTGACCCTGAGCGTGCCATGGTGGAGGCTGCGCGCTGTATCCATTGCCCGGACCCGGCGCCATGCATGGTCGCCTGTCCCACTTCAAACGACATCCCCTCCGCCATGTGGCTGATCGAGCAGGGACGTTTTGTCGAGGCGGCAGGAATCTATCACAAGACCAGTTCCCTGCCCGAAGTGTGCGGACGCGTCTGTCCGCATGAGGCTTTATGCCAGGGATCGTGTGTGCTGAATAAATATCACCAGCCCGTTCTGTGCGGCGAGCTGGAAGCGTTTACTGTGGATTACGAACGTCGCACTCAGGGATACGTGATTCCGGTCGGCACTCCCAAAGGAAAAAAAGTCGCAGTGATCGGCGCCGGCCCGGCCGGTTTGGGCTGCGCTGATTTGTTAATCCAAAAAGGCTATGATGTGACCGTTTTCGAGTCCAAGCCCGCACCGGGCGGTTTGCTCGTCTATGGTATTCCAAATTTCAAACTTCCCAAAGACGTCTGGCAGGAAAAATGGGAAGAGTTCGAACGGGCCGGAGTGAAGTTCGTACCGAACACATACATCGGAAAAGATAAGACCATTGACGGCTTGTTTGAAGAGGGCTTCGAAGCCGTATTCATCGGTGTCGGCTCGGAAATTGACGCGAAAATGGAAGATACGCCCGGCACCGAACTTTCGGGCGTGTATGAAGCCACCGACTTCCTCATCCGCGGGAATGTGGATGCAGACCAACTCCCTGAAAATATGCGCCAGCCGCTTGAAGTCGGCAAGCGCGTGGTGGTCATCGGCGGCGGCGACACGGCCTCCGACTGCCTGCGCACCGCACTGCGCCTCGGATCGGAAGATGTGACCTGCCTGTACCGCCGCACCGAAAAGGAAATGCCCGGCGGGAAGAAAGACCGCAAGATGGCGCGCGAAGAAGGCGCGAAGTATCGCTTCCTCACCCAGCCGGTCAAATTCATCGCCGGGGCTGATGGCAAACTTGCGGCGGTCGAGTGCATCGAAATGAAACTCGGCGAACCGGATGCAAAAGGACGCCGCAAACCCGTCCCGGTGGAAAACTCCAATTTCAGCGTGGCCGCCGACACCGCCATCCTCGCGCTCGGCTATTGGCCGGACCCGATCATCGGCAAGACCACGCCGGAGCTTGAAACCTACAATTGGGGACTCATCGCCGTCAAAGATAAATCAAAGGGCAGCACATCGCGCGAAGGCGTATTCTCCGGCGGCGACTGCGCCACCGGCCCCGACCTCGTTGTCACGGCCATGGTCGGCGGGAGAAAAGCCGCGCTTGCAATTGACGAGTATCTGCAAAACAAAAAATAACCTGTTGTGAGGGCAGGGTGTAGCAAGCAGGGCGAGGCCTTTCGTGGCCTCGCCCTGTGTGTTTGTTACGCAATGCCCATACGGGTATAATCCTGTTCATGTTTCATCGCATCCTGCGCGGACTTGAATTAACAATCATCCTCATCCTTCTCGCCCTGATCGCCGGCAGCAGCAACCCGGCGCTCATCAATGAAATAGAAAAAGTGCGCACGTACACGCGCCAGATCGAATTTAATTACATCACCTGGATGAGCAACGCCGCGCTGATCAAATTGCGCGCCGCCGCGATCGGAGCGCCCCATGCGCTCGACCGCGCCGCTCAAAAACAGGTCGTCACCGAATACCTGCGCGTCACACAAACCATCCTTGAAAAAGAATACCTGCTTGAACAGATCTACGCCGACGCGAACATCACAGACAAGGAAGCCAGCTCAGTCTCCGTCCGCGATGAACTGGCAGAGTTATATTCGCGGCAGGCGGAACTTGCCCCCTTTGCCGAAGCCGTAATGCAGGAGCAGGTGAGTCAAGTCCTTGCAGAGATCGGCCTGACAGCCGCAGGCCAGCCCACGCCAAACGTCTGGTATCACTCCACGCCGCTGCCGATGGCGCTCATCGTTTCTCCGCGCGACCGCATCGAACAGGTCGCCAATATCTCGGTTGACACCAACCTCACCATTGACGAACAGGCCGCGCTCGAAGAACGGGTTGACAAGGGCTTGAACGCCTCCTCATTGGTCGTGGGCATCGGCGGCGTCGGCGTTTACCCAACAATGGTCATGCGCACCACCGACTTGAGGTGGCTTCTAACCGTCATCGCGCATGAATGGATTCACAACTACCTCACGCTCCGCCCGCTTGGATTTAATTACAGCAAAACCCCTGAACTTCGCACCATGAACGAGACGACCGCCTCCATTGCCGGGGATGAGATCGGGACGCTCGTCTTAAAACGCTTTTACCCTGAGCTGACAACCGCATCAGACTCAACCCGCGGCCTGGCCCTGGTTTTATTCGGTTTTTCCCGCCCTGAATCTTTTGCCCCTCCGCCCTTTGACTTCCGCGAAGAGATGCACATCACCCGCGTCACAGCCGATGCCCTGCTCGCCGAGGGAAAGATTGAAGAAGCCGAAGCCTACATGGAACAGCGGCGGCTCGTCTTCCTTGAGAATGGATATTTACTGCGCAAGATCAACCAGGCATATTTCGCATTTCATGGAGCGTACGCAAGTTCGCCCGGCGGCGCGGCCGGCGAAGACCCGGTCGGACCGGCGGTGCGCGCCCTGCGCGAGCAAAGTGATTCTCTGGCAGATTTCGTCAATACCATTTCATGGATGGCCAGTTTTGAAAAATTACAGAAAACAGTGGGCAGGTAAATGAGAAGATCCATCATTCATTGGTTATTTTTCGCGGCTGCGATTTACTTCCTGGCCGCCTGCGCTTCCAGCACAGAAACTCCATCGTCAACTCCAACACCCGCAATCACCGCAAGCCCTATCATCGTTAACACGCCCTCGCCCGTGGCCATGTGTTCGGTCATCACAGCCCAGCCCACAGCCGCGCCGGATGCGAACTCGCTTTTTCCACCCGTCAGCGCAGAGGATTTTTCAATCGGTCCCGCCGATGCGCCCGTGACCATCGTTGAGTATTGCGACTTTCAAGCGCCGGGCTGCAGCAGCATGTCAACGGTCATCGGGCAGTTGATGAAGGAAAGGAATGACCTGCGCTTCGTCTTCCGTCCGCTGCCGTTGATCGGCATTGCGGACAAGTCTGACAAGGCTGTGCTGGCCGCGCTCGCCGCTGACCAGCAGGATAAATTCTGGCCAATGTACGACCTGTTATTTGCCCGATACAATGAATGGACAAACCTGAAACCGGAGCAGTTCAATGCCTGGGTTGTGAGAGAAGCTGTGAAGGCCGGCATGGACGGGGATCAACTTGAAGAGGCGATCACTGCCGAAGAAACAGAATCCAGCATGAGGTCAATGTACGATGCGGCAAAGAAGTTAAACATTCCCGCCGTTCCGCTCATCCTCATCAATGGCGCGCTCCAGCCTTCGTATCTGCTTGATTATCAAAGCATCAGCGACGCTGCGGGTTTGATCGCGCTCGGGCAAAAACAATTTACCAGTTGCCCCTCATTCAGCATTGACCCGGCCAAACAATATACCGCGGCCATCCACACGGAAAAAGGCGACATTGTGATTCAGTTGTTTGCAGATAAGGCGCCGCTGGCTGTGAATTCCTTTGTGTTCCTTGCGCGGCAGGGCTGGTACAACGGCGTGACTTTTCACCGCGTCATTCCCGGTTTTGCGGCGCAGGCCGGCGACCCAAGCGGAACAGGCAAAGGCAATCCCGGTTATTTTTTCAACAACGAGATCAGCGGTTTAAAGTTTGACCGGCCCGGTGTGGCGGGCATGGCAAACTCCGGGCCGGACACGAATGGCAGCCAGTTCTTCATCACCTTTGCGCCCGCCGCCCATCTTGACGGCAGTTATACAATCTTCGGACAGGTCATCAGCGGGCTGGATGTTGCAGAGCAGTTAACCCCGCGCGACCCTTCGCAGGGCGCGGGGCTGCCCGCCGGCGACAAAATCATCAGCATTGATGTGGAAGAGAAATGAGGCAGTACAATAAGCATTATGAGTCATTCATCTGCAGCGCATGAAGGCGACCTCGCGCAATTGGTCGGCCTGACCTATAAACACATCATCTTTTCGCTGAAGGCCGGCGGCGAAGTTCAAAGCCACCGCGGGGTGCTCAAGCATGACGAACTGATCGGCAAGCCCTGGGGTTCGCAGGTCTTCAGTCATACCGGCGCGCCGTTTTATTTGTTGCAGCCTTCCATCGCAGATATCCTCAACGACCTGCCGCGCACCACCCAGATCTTGTACCCGAAAGACATCGGTTACATCCTGGTCATGATGGGCATTGCGCCCGGACAGCGGGTGATGGAAGCCGGCACAGGTTCCGGCTCGATGACCATCGCACTGGCGGCCGCTGTCGGCGCGCAGGGATGCGTGACCTCCTATGAACAAAAACGGGATACTCAGAATCTGGCCCGTAAAAATATCGAACGGGTCGGGCTCGCTTCGCGCGTGGACTTCAAGCTGCGCGACATTCAAGAGGGTTTCGACGAAACTGCCGCAGACGCCTTCTTCCTCGATGTGCAGAATCCGCATAATTACATTCCGCAAGTGCGGGCGGCGTTAAAACCCGGCGGATTCTTCGGCACGCTGATCCCCACCTTCAATCAGGTGGAGAAGATCCTGATCACATTGAAGAAAAACGATTTCGCCTTTGTTGAAGTATGCGAGATGATGCTGCGCCATTACAAATCCGACCCGGCGCGCATCCGCCCGACCGACCGCATGGTGGCGCATACCGGCTACCTGGTCTTTGCGCGAAGGATCGAACCTTCCTCAGACCCGCGCGGATTGGAATTGGTGAACGAAGTCAGTATTGAAAACTAACTTAATGTAGCGGTACACAAGGAGATTTATATGTTTCGTCGCAGAGGACAACGCATGTTTGGAGAAATGGGAAGGCCAAATATCCCGCCCATGCTTCAGCGAGCCAACCAGTTGATGGCAGCCGGAGATTTTGCCGCTGCGGCCGCCGCCTACGCACAACTGGCTCAAGGCGCAGAGACGCGCTTTCCGCAGCGCGCGCCTTTTTTATTCATGGAAGCCGGGCGCGCCGCCATCTTAAACGGACAGACAAAACCTGGAATGGCTCACATCCGCCGCGGACTGGAGATTCTCTCCGCGCAGGGGCGCAGCGTGCGGATGCAGGCGTTCGGTCAACGCGCAGTGGAAGAACTCAAGGCGCGCGGGTTGACTGCCGAAGCCGAAGAGATCGCGGGCATGTTGGCTGGCATCCGCCCGGCAGATTCGCTTCCATCATCACAGCCCGCCCCAGCCCGAAAACCGATCCTGCCGACGCATTGCCCTTCCTGCGGCGGAGCCGTCCGCCCGGATGAGGTGGAGTGGCTGGATGAGATCACGGCTGAATGCGCGTATTGCGGCAGCCCGCTGCGCGAGGATTCATAGCCGTACCGCAACATTTATGTTGCGCGTATTTTTGAGGTAAAACCGTATCTTCTCAATATTTTGGGGATGAGAATGTACCGTCCCGAAGGGTTTCCCGAAAACTCAGTTGAACCGCTCAAACCTTCGGGACGTTTCCCCTACTTTTTGAGAAGATACGTAAAACCGCCACTTACAAGATAAATCTTGCGGCGCGTGAAATATGAATCTAACCGAAGACTATATCTCTGAAAAACTGTATGCGGCGCAGCAAAACGCCCCTGACTCGGACGGTTATGCTGAGATTCCCGTCAAGCCGGGCACCCCACTGAAAAATGCCGCGGTGCTGGTTCCGCTTACTTTTGTGATGAGCGAGTGGCATCTGCTTTTCACGCGCCGCACCGACCGCGTCGAATCGCATAAGGGACAGGTATCCTTCCCCGGCGGCGCATCGGATGACGGCGATACAACCCCCGAAGAGACAGCCCTGCGCGAAGCCGAGGAGGAAATCGGAATGCGCCCGGCAGATGTGCGTGTCCTCGGGCGGCTCAGCCAGTTGATAACAATCAGCAGCTTTCGGGTGAGTCCGATCGTGGGCGTCATCCCGTATCCATATGCGTTTCAAGTGGCGGGGTTTGAAGTTGAGCGCGTGTTCACCATCCCCCTGTCATGGCTTGCAAACCGAAATAATTACTGGGAGTTTTCCCTGCGCGAATCTGAAAGATCGTTAATCGCGTATCATCCTTACGATGGCGAATTGCTGTGGGGCGCCACCGCAAGGATGACCGTGAATTTCTTAAAAGTCCTCGACCTGTTGAAAAAATAAATTTACTGCGCGAAGACCGCCTCAACCGTCATGCCCCACATCAGGCGCGGGTCTGTTTCGTTGACCGAGATGCGCACGGTGTAAAGCACGTCGCCGCCCTGCAAAATAAAGGCGCGGCTGATCTCGGTGATGGCGCCGCTCAGGGTCAGGCCGGTGAGCGCGTCCGGCACAATGGATACTTCCTGCCCGATGCTTAAATCCACCACTTCAAGTTCGGTAATGTCGGTGGTCTCGACGATCCACGAATCAAAATTCGCAACACTTACGGCGCGCGTTTCAGGCCCGGCCTGTTCCCCTGCTTTCACATTGACATCCGCCACAACGCCGTCAAACGGCGCAGTGATCACAAAGTTGGAAAGTGCATCCCTCGCCGCCTCCAGGTTGGCCTTGGCCAGTGCCAGTTGATCTGCATTGGGGCCGTCGAGGCTGATCTCATATTGATGCTTCGCCTCGGCTTCAGCGGCCAGCGCGGCATCGTACGCGGCGCGGGCTTCGTCACGTTCACGGATGGTCTCATCCAAATCCCGCAGCGCCTGGTTCAAATCCTCCTGCGCCTTTTCAAGGTCATCCTCTGCGGCCTTGCGTTTGGAATTATTTTCATCGAGGTCCTTGTATTTATCAAACTCATCCTGCGCATCGTTCAAATCCTGCTGGCGGTCTTCCACCGTCGCCTTGTCATCCTCGATGCGGTCTTCGATGTCTTGAACGTCAAGGCCTTCCCATTTCTTTTCCACATTGGCGCGCGCGATTTGAGCCGCCATATAAGCCTGCCAGAGCGCGGCGCGGTTTGCATTCTCAGTACGAATGAGGGTGTCATAGGCATTTTGCGCCATGACAAGCTGCGCTTCAACCTCACCCGAGTTTGCGAGGCGGACGAGGACATCTCCCTTACGGACGGAGTCGCCGGCTTTCACGAGCACATCCTCCACAATTCCGCGCGCAGAAAAGGACAGGTTCGCCGCCTGCACAGGCTCAAGCCGTCCTTCAGCAACAATCACGTCAGGCGAAACCACCTCCGTCGAAGAAGCCGCAGGCGCGGCCGTGGCCTGATTTCCACACGCGGCAATTACCAGCGAGGATATTACAAGGAATACAAAGATGATCGAAGTTTGTTTTTTCATGGTTTTACCTTCTTGTTGTTATTATGTCGTTGCGAGGGTGTTCTTTCCGAAGCAATCTCACAATCGCAAAGATTGCTTCGTCGGGAAAATCACCCTCCTCGCAAAGACATGCCGAAATTTTATTCGTACGCCAGCACTTCACGGATGGTCAAGCGCGCCGCGTTGCGCGCCGGCAGGATTGAAGCGATCACCGAAAGCAGCAGTACCAGCCCCAGCCAGATGCCATAGCCGGTGAAGGTGAAGATCACATCTATCGGGGTTTCAAATACAGCCAGGCTGACAATCGTCGAAAGCAGATACGTGAACGGAATGGACAGGATGATCGCCAGCACAAAAGACATCGCTCCGATCACCAGCCCCTCTGCAATGACCGTGCGCATCACGGCGCGGTCATCCGCACCGATGGCGCGCATAATGCCGATCTCGCGCGTGCGTTCGAGCACATTCATGCCCATCGTGCCGGTCAAACCCATTGCGCCGACAACAGCCGTCAGAATCGCCATAATCAACAGGAAGACCACCAGCGTATCGAGGCTTTCCACCGCAGTATCCAGCGCGGCTCGTCCGGCTTCAGCGATGCGTACCTTGAAACCATGCTCGCGGAAGAATTTATCCAATTCCTCGGCCTTCGCATTCTGATAAGCGCGGTCATGGCGGTCAGTCACCAGGCGGAAGGAGTAGGCCTGGTTGGCGAGGTTGTTCATTTTCGAAATATATTCATACGGCGCATACGCCAGCACACCTTCACGATCGACAAACTTAAAAATGCCGATCACCTCCCAAACTTCCTCACGGCCGTTGATCTTCAAGTTCACAGAATCGCCGGGCTTGATGTTCGGAAAATATCCATAGGCGGCTTCGCTCAATGCCAGTTTTCGCACATCGTCCGCCTGTACAAAACGCCCCTCCACAAGGATCGGCTGGATGAGTTCGCTGTTTGCGGGTGGGCCAAAGATGTTGATGTTCTCCAGCACCTCGCCTTTTTCATCCAGCAATTCGCCGCTGGCAAACTGCCAGCCTTCCACATCCGTCACGCCGTCCACCCCTGCAAGCATCTGCCTGATCTCGCGCAGGCGGTACGGCTGGTCGAAATCAACAGAAATATCGGCGGCGAAATATTTTCCGATCGCGCCAATGTAATCATGCAGCGTGGTGCGCACATTGAACACAGCGATAAAGATCGCCCCGCCCATGGTCAATGTAAACAGGGTCAGTACCAGTCGTCCGCGGCGGCGGAACGTATTCCGCAAAGAGATGATGAATGGGCGCGGGAAGTGGATTCCGCGCGAGGCAAGGATGCGCGTCGCGCGGATCATCATCCAGTCGAACCAATTGACGCGCGTCTGCCGCGGACTTTGAGTCTGATTCTCGTCCCCGGCCAGGTCGCCGCTGAGGGCGCGCAAAACCGTGATGCGCGAACCGTTGACCACCGGCGCAAGCCCGGCCACCAGCGGAACCAGCAGGCCGACCAGGATTTGAATCACAAACGCCATCGGCACAATGCGGTAGCCCAGCACGTTGAAGTTCAACTCGCTTGAAATGAATATCGCCAGCCCGTACGCGCCCTGTCCGCCCAACGGAACTGCGATCATCAGCGCCAGCACACCGAAGGCCATGATCAGCGTCAGGTACATGAACAAGACCTGGCGCCTGCGCCCGCCCACCAGCTTGATGACGCCGATGTGACGCAAATGCTGGTTAAGCAGCGCAGACAGGGTGTTCGCAATCAGCGAACTGGAAAGGAATACAATCAAAATTCCCAGCGCCATTAAAATACCCAGAATGGCATTGACCGTGCTCGCCATCGGATGCTCGTGAGTCAACGAAAAGCGCGTGCGGATGACAAGCGTGCCGTTCTTGTCCAGTTTTTCTTTCAGGCTTGCGCCCACCTCGCGGATGTGGAAGATGTCATCGCCGCCGCTTGTCACCGTGATGTATGCGCGGTTGTATTCCTGCGGCTGCTGTAAAAATTGCAGGGTACTCATGGTGATGTAACCATAAGGCGATGCGAGGAAATCACCGGCGCCCATGGCTGTATCCTGCACCACACCCGCCACCAGCATGGATTTGATCGGGCCGTCCTGCAATTGGAACTCAACCGTATCGCCGACCTGCACATCCACATGGTTGAGCACGTCGCGCTCCAGCACCACTTCGCGCTTGCCGGGGATGGGTTTTCCTCGAAGCGGCGTGAGCAGGTTGATCGAATTTTTCTCAAAATCGGCAAAGGCCACCATGTCGAGCGCAGTCCATTTCTCTGTGCCGGCGGCGCGCATTCGAATGTTAAACACACGGCGGGCTTCCGCGCCGGCCACTCCATGCTCGTTTTTGATGGAGGCCAGCACGTCGTCGTCAAAGTTCACCGTGCGCAGTTCCACATTGGAC
>Ga0233425_10004743_pt1 | contig 22368 bp, 19 predicted proteins | sample Watercolumn_Towu_2_FD_181712 | JGI IMG/M metagenome (GOLD analysis project Ga0233425, IMG submission 181712) | Freshwater microbial communities from Lake Towuti, South Sulawesi, Indonesia - Watercolumn_Towuti2014_140_MG | ecosystem: Environmental > Aquatic > Freshwater > Lake | place...
GGCGGCCGTCAGCGTCACGCCGCCGTGACCGTCGGGGAGGGCCAGGCCGGGGACCGACGCCAGCGGGCGCTGGCCGAGCAGCGCCGCCACCAGGTCGGCGATGAGGGGCTCTCCCTCGCCCTGCCCCGCGGCGTCGAAGACCGGGTGCTCCCCCCCGACGAAGAAGGCCGGTCGCGACGTGGGCACCTGCCCGCCCACCATCAGCCGCAGCCCGGGCCGGCGCCGCTTGAGCTCGCGCGCCACGTGCAGGATGACGGGCGTGTTGGGCAGGCAGTTGTTCGTGAACCCCACCACGTCGGGGGCGAACGCGTCGAACGTCGCGACGAACGACGGGTGCAGGGGCGGCAGGTGCTGGATGTCGGCGATGCGCACCTCGTGACCGGCGCGCCGGAGCACGGCGGCCAGGATCTGCAGCCCGTGGGGCGAGATCTCGGGGAAGAGCATGCGCAGCGTGTGGAAGGGCTGCCAGGGGGTGGTGCACAGCAGGACGCGCGCCATGCGGCTCACCTCGCCGTCCGCGGCCCGCCGGCCACCGCGCCGAAGGGGCGGGCCAGGCGGCGTACGTACGCGGGGTCCAGGTACTTGCCGGTCAGCCGGTCGATCAGCTGCTGCGGGGTCTCGTCGCGGCGCAGCTTGAACTGCAGCCAGTCGCCGAAGTTGTCGGCGTTGACGTTGGCCACCCCGCTGCCGAACCAGCGGTAGATGGCGCGCTGCATGTCGCGCTCGAGGCGCGACGAGGCCCGCAGCGTGCGCGACAGGTTGCGCGGCGACAGCAGGTACTTCAGGAAAAAGCGGTTGTACTGCCGGATGAAGCCCTCGTTGCCGCGGATCGAGGTGGCCTGCGAGTCGTGGTAGAAGGTGTCCTTCAGCAACAGGCCGTTCTGCTCGCAGTGGCGGTAGCCGGCGGTGCCCTTCAGGGGCTTGTAGAACGACACCACGGGGTAGTCGCAGAACTCGGGGAAGGCGCGCAGGCTGGTCTCCATCTCGTCCCACGTCTGCCCCGGGTAGCCGATGACGATGAAGCCGTAGACCATGACGCCGTTCTTCCGGAGGATGCGATAGGCCTCGCGGTACGAGGCCAGCAGATCCTCGGTCTCGCGGAAGCCCTTGTTGTAGGTCTTCAGCCAGCGGGACGACACGGTCTCGAAGCCCACGAACGCGTAGCAGAGGCCCGTGCGTGCTCCCTGCGCGATGACGTCGGGGTTCTTCAGCACGTAGTCGACGCGCATGAAGGTGCCCCACTCGACGTCGAGGCCCGTGCGGCCCCAGGCGTCGTAGATGGCCTGCTGGCGCGCGATGTCGTCGGGCTCGCCGTAGTTGTCGTCGACGATCCACAGCTGGCGCACGCCGTGGCCGTGCAGCTGCTCGAGCTCCTGCACCACGCGGCCGGGCGACTTCCAGCGGTGCGTGGCGTTCCACATGGCGCTGACCTGGCAGAACTGGCAGTGGTGCTCGCAGCCACGACTGGTCTCGATGCACGACGCCTTGCCGCGCTTGCGGATGAAGAAGTCGTAGCCCGAGAAGTCGACCAGGTCCCAGGCCGGCAGCGGCAGGCTGTCGAGGTCGGCCACGAACGGGCGGTCGGGGTTGTGCCGCACCTGGCCGTCGACCCGCACCGAGGTGCCCGCCACGGTCGTCGGGTCGCCCCGGCCCGCCCAGGCGTCGATCAGCTCGCGGAAGGTGTGCTCGCCCTCGCGGCGCACCACGACGTCGGCGCCCCGCTGCAACCACTCGTCGGCGTAGAACGTGGCGTGGTGACCCCCCACCACCAGCGGCCGGCCCGGCGCGACCTCGCGGAGGAAGCGCAGGTTCAGCTCGACGTTCAGCGCGGCGTACGAGCTCATGACGTTGACGCCGATCACGTCGGCCCAGCGCGCCAGCTCGACGAAGTCAGCCAGCGGCGGCCGGCACGCGTTGCCGTCGAAGATGCGCACCCGGTGGTCGGGGCGCAGCATGGCGGCCAGCTGCGGCATGGTGACCGGGGCCCCGTTGGTGACCATCTTGGTGGTGTCGGGGGTGGTCGGCCAGCGACGATACAGGCCGTACGGGGTCATGATGAGGACGTTCACGGGCGGGCCCCTACTGCCGGATGTCCAGCACCATCTCCCACGGGTTGCGTAGCTTGTCGATCGACACGCTGGCCATGGAGCGCGCCATGCCCGCGAACAGGAAGCGGTAGAAGCTTCGCTGCGTGGGAGTGCCGAACGCCATCTTGCGCAGCTGCTCGGGCGCGACGAGGTACCGGCGGTAGAAGTCGCGGTACTGCTGCATCAGGCCCTCGCGCAGCGACGGCAACGCGTGGGTGGTGTTGTGGTAGAACATGTCGGGCGTGGGCAGGTCGCCGCAGGTCTCGGACCGCGTGTAGGCGACCGTGCCGCGCCGGGGCTCGAAGATCGACACGATGGGGTAGTCGGCCAGCCGCTCGGCGCCCTCGAAGATCTGGGCGGTCTCCTCGCGGGTCTCGTCGAGGTAGCCCACGATGAAGAAGCCGCCGATGAAGACCTGGTGCCGGCGCAGGATGGCCGAGGTGCGCTGGTAGTCGGCGCCCAGGGTGCCCTTGCCGAAGGCCTTCAGCATCTTGACCAGGTTGGACTCGAAGCCCACCAGCGCGAAGCACATGCCGGCCCGCGCGGCCAGGGCGATGGCGTCGGGGTGGCGCGACACCGAGTCGGAGCGGATGAAGCACATCCACTTCAGGTCGAGCTTCTCGCGCAGGATGCCCTCGTAGATCTGCACGTCGCGCTCGACGTTGTCGCCGAAGTTGTCGTCGACCACCCAGAGCTTGCGATAGCCCAGGCGGTGCAGGATGCGCAGCTCTTCCAGCACGCGCTCGGCGCTCTTGTAGCGCTGCTGGTTGAACCACATGTTGCTGGCGGCGCAGAAGGTGCAGCGGTGCGAGCAGCCGCGCGAGGTCTCGACGCTGGTGGCCCAGCCCTTGCCGGGCAGGGGCAGGCCGTACAGGCGGGGCTCGAGGAGGCTCCAGTCGGGGATGGGCAGGTCGTCCAGGTTGGCCTCGAGGGGCCGATCGGGGTTGCGGCGCACCGTGCCGTCGGGGCCGCGCCACGAGAGGCCGGCGATACCCGCCACGTCGGCGCGCGCCTCCAGCGCCGGGATCAGCTCGCGGATGGTGTTCTCGCCCTCGTGGCGCACCACGTAGTCGGCCCCGCGCGCGATCCACTCGGCGTCGTACAACGTGGCGTGGTGCCCGCCCATGATCACGGGCAGCGAGGGCGCGCGCTCCTTGATGCGCTTCAGGTTGGCCTCGGCGTTCAGGGCACCGATGCTGGAGTGCGCGTTGATCAGCACCACGTCGGCCTGGGCCGCGTGGCGGTCGAGCTCGGTCAGGGTGTACTCGCGCGCGATGCCGTCGACCATGACGTGGCGGTGGCCAGGCAGGCAGCCCGCCAGCTGGGCCATGGCCAGGGTGGGCACGCTGCTGATCAGGCCCGTGAAGTCCTCGGGCATGGGCCAGCGCTTGTAGATGCGCAGTGGCTGCAGGAACAGGAGATTCACGCTTCACCTCGCGTTCGCGCATGGTACTCGCCGGCAGGGCGCGGATCAACGCGGTAGCGGGCGGGCGAGGCTCCTACCATGCGTCGGGGTCCTGTGTCGTCACGCGGGTCTCGTCGACCTCGCGGAACGAGGTGATGTTCGTGAAGAACAGCTTGAAGCGGGGCGGCAGGTCGCCCAGGTAGGGCCGGTCGCGCAGGATGCGCGCCACCCGGAAGGGGTCGCCGTAGAAGCGGTAGTAGGCGTAGCGGTACAGCTGCCGGAACACCTCGTCGGGCACGTCGCTCTGGTTGAACGGCGCCCCGAAGTACTCGAAGCGCGCGCTGGACACGTCGTCGCAGCCCTCGGGGCCGCGCGCCGTTTTGGCGAGCTCGGTGTCCTTGAAGGGGTTCACCGCGAAGAACAGCGCCAGGTGCAGGGGCGAGCGCACCGCGAAGCGGATGGTGGCCAGGATCTCGGACGCGGTCTCCGTCGGGAAGCCCAGCATGAAGAACCCGCGCGTGAACACGCGGCGCTCGGCCAGGTGGTGGATGGTGGCGCGCACGCGCTCGAGGTCGAGGTTCTTGCGGATGAGCTTCTGCAGGCGCGGCGACGCGGTCTCGACGGCGATCGAGATCTCGCCGGCGCCCACACGCGTCAGGAGATCGATGGTGCCGGTCTCGAGCAGGTCGGTGCGCACGCCGTTGGGGAAGCTGATGCGCGGGTGCAGGTCGCGGTCGAGCAGGCCCTGCAGGATGGCGTCGAGGCGCTCGCGCTTCAGGTTGGCGATGTCGTCGAGGACCTCGAGGTCGATGGGCCCGTACCGGCGTACGATCTCCTGCACCTCGGCCACCACGTTCTCGGGCGAGCGTGCCCGGAAGCGCTTGCCGAACAGGTTGTGGCAGTAGGTGCAGCGGTACGGGCAGCCGCGCGACGTGAACATCGTCATGTACGGCCGCACACCGACGGTGGCCATGCTGGGGCGGTTCCAGAAGCGCGTGAGGTCGACGGCGTCCCAGTCGGGGAAGGGCAGGCTGTCGAGATCGGCCAGGAAGGGCCGGGGGGCCGAGCGTCGCACCTCGCCCCGGGCCGTGCGCCAGGCCAGCCCCGCCACGTCGGCCAGGTTCGCGTCGGCGTGCCAGCCCGGTCCCTGCTCGCGGATCAGGCGCACGAGCTCGGTGAACGTCTGCTCGCCCTCGCCCAGCACGGCCACGTCGACGGCACCGTCGGCCAGGGTGTCGGCGGGGTCCGAGGTGGCGTGGGGACCGCCGGCGACGATGGGCACGGTCGGGTCGGCCGCGCGCACGATGCGGGCGGCCTCGTGCAGCATGAAGGCCTCGGCCGTCAGCGCGCTGAGGCCCACCACGTCGGGGCGCCACGAGGTCACCGCGTCGGCCACCCCGCGGCGCGGGTCGCGCTCGAACTTCAGGTCGAGGATGCGCGTCTGCACCGGCAGGTGCCGCTTGACGTAGGCCGACAGGTACATCAGCCCCAGGGGCGGCGTGGAGCCGGACACCTTCGAGGCCAGGCTGCGGCTCTTGACGAGGAGGATGCGCACGCGGCCCCTTGTCGTCACGAGAAGAGGGGCAGCCAGCCGAACTGGCTGCGGCCCACGGTCTTCCCGGTGGTGAGGTGGAACTCGAAGCCCTGGATCACGGCGTCGAAGTAGCGCTCGATCAGCGCGCGCTCGGCCACCTGCCACATCACCCGTCGCACGCGGTCGGGCAGGATGCGCGAGGGGACCCCGGAGCCCCGGATGGTCATGATGCTGGCCCGCGGATCGCCGGGCGCGGGCGCCACCAGGAACTCGGCGTCGAGCACGCGGCGCTCGCGCTCGTCGGTAACGTACACCAGGTAGCCCCGGCCTTCTTCCCACGTGAGGAAGTTCCGGTGGATGACCTTGCCGTTGTAGTAGTGCACGGCGTCGCGCGAGCCCACGCCCGGCCAGCGCTCGGGCTCGTTGCGCTGGCAGAAGGGGTGGCACTCGGTCAGGTGGCCGGGGCGCTGCATCTCGCGCCACACCTCGGCCGCCGGGACCGCCACGCGTCGGCTGACGCGGAAGGCCAGGCCGGTGTCAGTGGACGTCGAGGTCAACGTTGACGGCTCCCTGTCGCGGACGAAGCGCGCCCACCATCACCTTGAGGACGCTGTAGATGGCCTTGGTGGGCAGGATCGACCGGGCCACCTCGGCCAGCCCGCTGTCGTACAGCAGGTAGAACAGCGCGATGGCGTCGTGATGGCCCTTGTAGACGTTGTACCGGAAGCGCCGGTACTCGCGCAGGACCTGCTCCTTGGGGAACGTCGGGATGTCGACGGCCGAGTCGACGTTGACCCGGAAGCCGGCCTTGCGCCGGTCCTCGCGCAGCCAGCCGTGGCGGCTGCACATCTCGTACAGCGGGTTTCCGGGGCACGGGTCGTACGTGAAGACCTTGGGCGCCGAGCCCCCGCCGATGGCGAACACCGGGTACTGCGAGTACACGCGGCGGTTGGCCTCGATGGTCTGCTGGAACATCTCGGGGGTCTCTTCGGGCAGGCCCACGATGTTCAGGGTGCAGACGCGGATGCCGTGCTTGCCGAGCACCAGGCACGACTGGACGAACTGGTCGGTTTCGATCTCCTTGTTGACGATCGTGTTGCGGATGTGGTCGTTGCCGCTCTCGTAGCCGATCCACACGTCCTGGACGTTGGCCTTGGCCATGGCGGCCGCGATCTCGTCGTCGATCGTGTCGGCCCGGGTCAGGCACATGACGGGGTACTTGAACTCGCGCGCGTACTTCTCGCAGAACTCGAGGGTCCACTCGCGGTTCCAGGTGAACGTGTCGTCGCGGAAGGCCACCGTCTTGAAGTCATACCTGCCGGCGCACTCGCGGATCTCGCCCAGCACGTGGTCGACGCTGCGCATGCGCATGTACTCGCCGTGGGCCAGCTCTCGGATGCGGGGCACGCTGCAGAACGAGCAGTTCCACTTGCAGCCCCGGCTGGCCAGCATCCACAGAACGCCTGTGTTGGACTCGAGGATCTTCGGGAAGTCGACGATGTCGCGGGCCATGTAGGGCAGGCTGTCCAGGTCCTCGAAGAAGGGCCGGGGCTCGTTGCGGACGATGGTGCCGTCGGCCAGCTTGAACCAGAAGCCGGGGATGGTCGTGTCGGTCTCGCCGCGGGCCAGGCCGTCGAGGTACTGGCGCAGCGAGACCTCGGCGTCGCCCACGCTGACGATGTCGACCCCCGGGCGCCGGATGACGTCGTCGGGCGCCAGCGAGGGGTGCGCGCCGCCGACCAGGACGGGGGTCGCGGGGTTCCAGGCCTTGACGATGCCGGCCAGCACGCCGATGTAGGGCTCCTGGCTGGTGATCACGCTGTAGCCGACCACGTCGGGGCGGTACTCGTCGAGGACGGCGCGGAGCTTGGGGAACTCGGCGACCTGCACGGCCGTGAACCCGCGGGCCTCGTGCCCGAACTGCCGGATGTAGGCCGCCAGGGTGCCGGCCGCGACGGGGAACACGTCGCAGTTGGTGTGGTACGTGTTCACGTTGGTCGAGAGGAAGAGCATGCGCATGATGGTCGTCGTCCTGCCGCGCGATGTAACCGACGGACGCGGATTATCCCCCCGGCGACCCCGGGCTTGTCAAGCCGGGAGTACGGCGCAGCCGGACCACTCCCCGCGCGGTCGAAACGTATACGTAACTGTCCGTGACGCTGAGCCCCTCGGCCTTCGGACCCACCGACCACCGGCCCAGTTCGCGGCCCGTGTCGGCCTCGTAGGCCAGCAGCTCGCCCGTGAAGAACGAGGTGGCGTAGAGCACGCGGCCGTCGGGCGAGGTCTGCAGCCCGCGGCAGTGGGGCGGCGCGTCCATGCGGTGCGTCACCTCGAGCGTGGCGGGGTCGTAGCGGTAGATGACGCCGCGGTACCAGGCCGCGACGAACAGCGCGCGATCGTCGGCCGAGCCCACCAGCGCGTAGGGCGTGCGGGGCACGACGACGGTGCGCAGCACCCCGAGATCGCGCTCGTCGAGCTCGACCAGGTGCCGGCGCCCCTGCAGGCCCACGAAGATCCGACCCAGGCGGTGGTTGACGACCAGCGGCACCGCGTGGTCGCCCATGCGCGAGATGCCCTCCTCGACGAAGCTGATCGTCCGGGTGACCCGGCCCTCGCTGGCGTCCCACACCACCAGCCCGGTGTTCAGCGAGCTGACCACGTAGACGCGGCCGGTCCGGCAGTCGAAGGTGGTCGAGTTGTTCTCGCGCAGCGGTCGGCCGGCCATCTGGTCGGGAAGCGGGTGCTCGGTCACGACGCCGCGGTGCACGTCGAGCTCGAGCAGCTGCGGCTTTCCCCAGGGGGCCACGAACACGCGCTCGGGGCAGTTGGAGCGAAAGTCGCGGATGGTGGTCGAGCGGTGCACCCCTCCGTGCCGCGTGGCCAGGTCGAGCCACAGCAGGTTGGGCTGATCGTCCAGGCGGTTCTGGCGCGAGAACCCCACCACCGTGCCGTGCCCGAACGTCGAGCCGAACGTGGCCACCAGGAACGAGTCGTCGGGGGCCACCTCGACGGCGCGGGGATAGAGGGTCTCGCCCATCAGGCGCTCGACTTGCCCGCCGCGATCGCGCGGCAGCACGCGCTCGACCGACGGGTCGAGGGGCTGGGGGCCGCCGCGCAGCGGACTGTCGGGGTAGTTGTACGAGAGCTCGAACTGCCCGTACGCGACGACGACCGGCAGCAGCCAGGTCGCGGTCAGCCGCAAGCGACGACGGCGCACCGTGAGCCCCAGGTACACCGCCGCCGCCGCCGAGACGCCCAGGGCTCCGATCCAGGGGGTCGAGCGCAGGAACAGCCCCATCACGTCCGGCCAGTCGGCCAGCAGCGAGTCGAACGGGTCCGGGGTGCCGTGCACGCTGGCGGTGCGGACCACCAGCAGCGCGAACACCGCCCCGATGGTCGCCAGGCGTGCGAGCAGCCCGAACACGTAGGTCACCCGACGAAGGCGCGTCAGGGCTGCCGCGCGCTCGTACCAGTGGCTGAACGCGGTCTCGACGGCCAGGAAGGGCAGCACCAGCAGCAGGATCCAGCCCCCAGGCCGGGAGTCGGCGGAGCGGACCGCGGCGTGGATCGCCAGGAAGGGCACGATCGGGAGCCACGAGACCGCCAGCGGCAGGGCGCCCTGGCCGATTCGTCGGAGCCGCGATGACGACGGGAGCCACGACACGAGGGGTGCATCTCCTCCAGGACGCGCGCTCACCCATGCAGGATGGGGGACCACCCCATGGTCTACCGGCGTTTGCCCGCGCTCGTCAATTGGTTATGGCGCGCGCCGTCGCGTTGACATTCCCGCCGCCACGGATAGCTTGCGACCCATTCGAGGGCCGGGCGCCATGCACAACGTCCTGCTGCGGCCGCTGCCCGAGCGCGCGCTGTACCTGGCGCTGCGCGACAGGGTCTCGCGATGACCGAGCGCGCCGACGTGCTCCTCCTGGGGGACGGGCTGGCGGGGCTCGCGACCGCCCTGCGCCTGACCGAGCTGGGCATCGACCGCTGGCGCATAGGAATGAGCCATGCCGCGAGCGTCGCCCGCGGCGGTACGAAAGTAGGGCCTCGAGCCCGTATAGGAATCGGTTTCGTCCCGCCTTCGGCACCCCGGCAAGTGCATGACAGCACGCGTGGGAACAGCGTTTCCAGAGGCCAAGGACGCCGTCGCCTGCCTTCCCGTTTTCGCCGATTCTCGAAAGGAGGCAGGAGTCATGGAGGTGAAGCATGCCGTGCGCTGCGGTCTGGATGTGCACGGGAACGCGAGCACCACCATGGCGGCGCCGCAGCCAGGGCAGACGAGGGCGCCTACGTCGAGTACGCGCTTGAGCAAGGCAGCCCACGACATGCGATGAGGGCGCGCTGGCGCCCCGGCAGCGGCCAAGCCCGTCGGCGGAGAGGGGCTCGGGGCCGCCGCGATTGGGACGACGATCCTCGCCGGGGGTTTGGGCAGCAGGGGCCGGAGCCGGCTGCGATTCGCGAGCACGCCGTGGTAGCGGACGGTGTTCTGGTACGGCGCCGGCGCGAGCGCGGCCATGCACCAGGGAACCGACGTTCGAACGATCCCTTGCGCGGGTCCGCCGTAACGCCGACGAACCGTTCCGCCGGTCCGGGAAGCCCGGCTATACCCCCCCGTCCAGCCCCGCGTTCTTGACGGCCTCGGCCTGGAAGTGGATCTGCACCGCGTCGAGCAGTTCGTCGAGGTCGCCCTGCACGATGAGCTCGAGCTTGTAGAGCGTCAGCCCCGCGCGGTGGTCGGTCAGGCGGTTCTGGGGGAAGTTGTAGGTGCGGATGCGCTCGCTGCGGTCGCCCGTGCCCACCTGGCTCTTGCGGTCGGCCGCCAGCTTGCTGCTCTGCTCGGTGGCGTACAGGTCGTAGAGGCGGGCGCGCAGGATCTTCATGGCCTTGGCGCGGTTCTGCACCTGGCTGCGCTCGTCCTGGCAGGCCACCACCACGCCCGTGGGCAGGTGGGTCAGGCGCACGGCCGAGTCGGTGCGGTTGACGTGCTGGCCGCCGGCGCCGCCGGAGCGGTAGGTGTCGATGCGCAGGTCCTTCTCGAGGATCTCGACGTCGACGTCCTCCATCTCGGGCAGCACGGCCACGGTGCAGGCCGAGGTGTGGATGCGGCCCTGGGCCTCGGTGACCGGCACGCGCTGCACGCGGTGCACGCCGCTCTCCCACTTCAGGCGCGAGTAGACGCGCTGCCCCGAGATCAGGGCCACGATCTCCTTGAAGCCGCCGCCCTCGGTCTCGCTCTGCGACAGGATCTCGAGCTTCCAGCGCCGCGTCTCGGCGTAGCGCGCGTACATGCGGAACACGTCGGCCGCGAACAGGGCCGCCTCGTCGCCGCCAGTGCCCGCGCGCACCTCGACCAGCACGTTCTTCTCGTCGTTGGGATCCTTGGGGATGAGCAGCACCTTCAGGCGCTCGGAGCTGGCGGCCAGTTCGGCCTCGAGGCGGGCGAGCTCCTCCTTGGCCAGCTCGGCCAGATCGCGATCGTCGCCGGCCAGGAGCTCGCGGTTGTCCTGGCGCTCCTGGTCGAGCTTCTTGTGCGCGCGGTACTGGACCACCACGTCCTCGAGGTCGGCGCGCTCCTTCGAGACGGCCTTGAAGCGATCGCGATCGTTCAGCACCTCGGGCGTGGCCAGCAGGCCCTCGAGCTCGTCGTAGCGCTTCTCGAACTCGTCCAGCTTGGCGTACATGGTGGGCTCCCTACCGCGTCGGGTGGCGCTCGAAGATCTCGGCGGGCACGGGCAGGTCGGCCAGGGACGCGAGCGCGAAGGTGCGACCGCCCTCGGGGATGGGCTGCCCGCCGATCTCGCGGGACAGCGCGGTGAGCATGGCCGCCAGCGCCACCTCGACCTGGCCGTCGTCGGGCGGCTGGGTGGTGATGCGCTGCAGCCACAGGCCCGGGGCGGCGATGGCGCGGACCAGCGGGTGGTCGGGCCGCTTGCCCGACAGGCGGATGAGCTCGTAGGCCACGCCCGCGATGGGGAACATCATGGGCAGGTCGATCAGCACCAGCAGGGCCTGGTTCAGCACCGAGTTGTCGGCCAGGCGCGGCAGGAAGGGCAGCGTGACCGAGAACACCACGATGCTGACGCCCAGCACCAGGATCAGGAACGACGTGCCGCAGCGCGGGTGGAAGGTGGTGAAGGCCTGGGCGCCCGGCACGTCGAGCGCCGCGCGCGCCTCGTAGGCGAACACCGACTTGTGCTCGGCGCCGTGGAACTGGAACACGCGCCGGATGTCCTTCATGCGCGAGATGCCCCACAGGTAGCCGAGGAAGATGGCCAGCTTGAACACGCCGTTGACCGCGTTGAACAGCAGCTTGGTGCCGGACTCGAGGTCGGGCGACCCGAGGGCGAGCCCCAGGCCCCAGGTGAGGAAGCGGGGCAGCGCGGCGAACAGCGCGAAGCCCAGCAGCATGGCCAGGGCGATGGTGCCGGCCAGGGCGGCCTTGGTCAGCGGCTTCTGGGGCTCCTTCGGCCGGGCGCCCACGGCAGTGCCGTCGGGCTCGGGTTCGTCGAGCTCGGCCTGCTCGGCCGAGAACGACAGCGCCTGCAGCCCGTTCCAGAGGGACTCGACCAGCATGACGGCGCCCCGGAAGAACGGCCAGCGCAGGAACTTCAGGCGGTCCCACACGGGTTCCCAGGGGGTCTCACGGACGAGGATGGAGCCGTCGCGCTTGCGCACGGCCACCGCCATGGAGCGGGGCGCGCGCATCATGACACCCTCGAGGACGGCCTGCCCGCCGATGGTATCGGGGAAGGGGCGAGCCGGCATGGGTGATTGCTACTGCGCCTGACGACCGTACTTGCGGTTGAAGCGCTCGACGCGGCCGGCGGTGTCGAGGATCTTCTCCTTGCCCGTGAAGAACGGGTGGCAGCTGGAGCAGATTTCGACGGCCAGGTTGTCGAGCGTGGAGCGGGTCTGGATGGTGTTCCCGCACGCGCAGTTGATCGTCAGTTCCTTGAACTGGGGGTGCACGCCCTTCTTCATCGCAGCCCTCGTACGCGGTTCGCCCACGCGCCAGGCACACGCGCCCGACACATGAGAGCAAAACTTTGTACAGGAGCGGCGCGCAGGGTTCAAGGAAAAACTTCCGTGACGCGCAGCGTCGCACCCCCTTGACCCCGCCCGAAAGCCGTGATTATGCTGCGCCGGCGGCGCCGCGAGCGCGACGTGATCGTGGCAGCAGGACGAGCGGGGGACACCATGGCCATGAAGGGCGACCGGTACGGGCTGCATCGCGTAATCGAGCCGAAGGGCGTGCTGACCCAGGCGGCGTGGCGGGTCGACAACGACCTGTCGAAGGTCTACGACAACGAGATCCTGTGCGACGTCGACGTGTTGAACGTCGACTCGGCCTCGTTCACGCAGATCGAGGAGGCCGCGGGCGGCGACCCCGGGAAGATCGCGGCCACCATCCTCGAGACCGTGGCGACGCGCGGCAAGCAGCACAACCCCGTCACGGGCTCGGGCGGCATGTTCATCGGGCGCGTGGCGCGGGTGGGCGAGGCGCTGGTCGGCAAGGTCGACCTGAAGCCCGGCGATCGCATCGCGTCGCTGGTGTCGTTGTCGCTGACGCCCCTGACGCTGACGCGCATCAAGCAGGTGCACGTCGACCGCGACCAGGTCGAGGTGGAGGGCCAGGCCGTGCTGTTCGAGAGCGCCATCTGGGCCAAGCTGCCCGACGACCTGTCCGACAAGGTGGCGCTGGCGGCGCTCGACGTGGCGGGCGCGGCGGCCCAGACCGCCAAGCTGGTGAAGCCCGGCGACACCGTGTTCATCCTGGGCGCCGGCGGCAAGAGCGGCATGCTGGTGGCCTACGAGGCCAAGAAGCGCGCCGGCATCACCGGCCGCGTGATCGGCACCGGGCACTCCGACGCGTCGACGGCGCGCATCCGCGAGCTCGGGTTCTGCGACGCGGTCATCAAGGTGAACGCGACCAACCCGGTCGAGACGCGCGCGCGCTTCGAAGAGGCCTCGGGCGGGCAGCTCGCCGACGTGACCATCAACTGCGTCAACATCGAGAACACCGAGATGACGTCCATCCTGTGCACCAAGGACACGGGCGTCGTGTACTTCTTCTCGATGGCCACCTCGTTCACCAGGGCGGCGCTGGGCGCCGAGGGCATCGGCAGCGACGTGACCATGCTCATCGGCAACGGCTACACGCGCGGTCACGCCGCCATCACCTTGCAGCTGTTGCGCGAGTGCCCGAAGCTCAAGGAGAAGTTCGAAGAGCTGTTCGCGTGAGCCACGAGGAGGCCCGATGAGCCAACGGCACCCCTACTACCGTGACGTCCCCGACGCCGACTGGAACGACTGGCGCTGGCAGCTGCGCCACCGGGTGACCGACCCGGACGAGCTGGAGCGTATCCTCGAGCAGGACGCGACGGAGACCGCGGGGGTGAAGGCCGTGCTCGGGCGGTTCCGCATGGCCGTCACGCCCTACTACCTGTCGCTGATCGATCCCACCGACCCTACGTGCCCCGTGCGCGCCCAGGCCGTGCCCAACCCGCTCGAGCTGCGCGTTCAGCCGGCCGACATGGCCGACCCGCTGCACGAGGACGCCGACTCCCCGGTGCCGCTCATCACGCACCGCTACCCCGACCGCGTGCTGTTCCTGGTGACCGACCAGTGCACCATGTACTGCCGCCACTGCACGCGCCGGCGCCTGGCGGGGCAGACCGACCACGCGGCCCCCAAGGATCGCATCGCGGCCGCCATCGCCTACATCCGCGCGCACACCGAGGTGCGCGACGTGCTCATCTCGGGGGGCGACCCGCTGTCGCTCGGCACCCGCGTGCTCGAGGGCATCCTGGCCGAGGTGCGCGCCATCCCCCACGTCGAGATCATCCGCCTGGGCACCCGCGTGCCGGTGGTGTGCCCCATGCGCATCACCGACGACCTGGTGACCATGCTGAAGAAGTACCACCCGGTGTACGTGAACACGCACTTCAACCACCCGGCCGAGGTCACGCCCGAGGCGCGCGAGGCGTGCGCCCGGCTGGCCGACGCCGGCATCCCCCTGGGCAACCAGTCGGTGCTGCTCCGCGGCGTGAACGACGACCCCGCCCTCATGAAGGTGCTGGTGCACGAGCTCCTGAAGATGCGCGTGCGACCGTACTACATCTATCAGTGCGACCTGTCCGAGGGCATCGAGCACTTCCGCACGTCGGTGGGCAAGGGCATCGAGATCATCGAGATGCTGCGCGGCCACACGTCGGGGTTGGCGGTGCCCACCTTCGTGGTCGACGCGCCCGGCGGCGGCGGCAAGATCCCCGTGATGCCCGAGTACCTGATCTCGCGCACCCACAACAAGGTGATCCTCCGGAACTTCGAGGGGATCATGACCACCTACACCGAGCCCGAGAACGCGGCCGAGGACTCCCACGTCGACACGACGCGCTGGGTGCCCGAGCACAAGCGCTCGAAGGTGGGGCTGGCGCGCCTGTTCCGGGGCGACGAGCTGTCGCTGATCCCCGAGCGCCACCGTCGGCACGGCGAGACCAAGCCCAATCCGAAGCCCTGAGATCCGGAGGCCCCTTGTTCCCGACCACCGCGCTTGGCCTGAATCGCCTCGCCAGCCTGGTGGTCGTGGGCATCGTGAAGAACGCGGGCAAGACCGTCACCATCGGGCGCCTGCTGCAGGAGACCGCGCGGCTGGGGCGCACCGTGGGCGTGCTGTCCACGGGCATGGACGGCGAGCGGCGCGACGCCGTGTTCGGCCACGCCAAGCCGCCGGTGGTGGTGCGCGAGGGCATGTGGGTGGCCTGCGCGGCGGCCGGGCTCTCGTCGGGCAGCGCCGACTTCGAGGTGGTGTCCGGCACCGGGGTGACCACGCCCTTCGGCGAGGTGCAGATCGCGCGCACCACGCGGGCGGGGGGCGTCACGCTCATCGGTCCCCGCACCGTGTCGCAGCTCGGCCGCGTGGTGCGCGCGCTCAGGGGCGCGGGCGCCGACTTCGTGCTGGTCGACGGCTCCATCGACCGGCGCTCGGTGGCGGGCGGCACCACCGAGGCCGCCATCCTGGTGGTGGGCGCGGCCTGGAGCCGCGATCTGACCGCCGTGCTCGACGAGGCCCGACGCGTGTTGACGCTGCTCCGCCTGCCCCGGGCCGAGCGACTGCCGGTGCCCTGGCCCGAGCGGCCCGACGTGCTCACGCGCGACGGGCGGCGCGTCGACGCCGGGCTCGAGACGGCGCTGGGGAACGAGCGCGCGCTGGCGCGGGTGGCGCTGCGCGAGGAGGCGGCCGCGGTGCGCTGCCCCGGGGCCGCGGCGGGCGCGCTGCTCAACGCGCTGGTCGAGGCGAGGGTGGCCGGCGGCCTCCGGTTGGTGGTCGAAAACGGGGCGCGGGTGTTCGCGAGCGACCGCGAGCTCGAGCGCTTTCACGGCGCGGGGGGGCGCCTGGAGGCGCACACGCCCATCCGGGTGGCCGGCGTCGCCATGAACCCCTACTCGCCCGAGGGGTTCTGGCTGCCGGCCGACGAGATGCGGGAGCGGCTGGAGGGCCTGGCGCCGGACCTTCCCGTCTTCGACGCGATACGAGACTGAGTTGGGGGTGCGACCATGAGCTCGAAGCTGGGACTGGACCTGGAGAAGGTGGCGCGCGCGCGGGCCACGGCCGGCCGCATCGTGGCCGCCATGCACGGCCTGATCGAGCGCCACACCACGACGACCGTGGAGCGCGCCGTGCTGCGCCTGTACGGGGTCGACGGCGTGGACGACGACGAGGTGCCGCTGCCCAACCGCGTGGTCGACGAGCTGAAGCGCGCGGGCGCGCTGGACCTGGGCGCGGCGCGCTTCGTGGGGGCCGCGGCCGAGAAGGGGCTGGCGAGCCCGCAGGCCGCCGCCGAGGCGCTGGTGGCCGGCCGCCTGAAGGCTTCCGAGCTCGCGCGGGTCGACGGGGCTCGCGCCCTGGAGCACGCCCGCGCGCTCACCGGGCCGAGCCTCGCGCGCATCCGCCGGCAACGCGCCCGCCGCGTCGACCTCGCGAAGCGCCTGGGGATGGCGCACGGCCTGCAGCTCTATCTGATCGTGGCCACCGGCAACATCCACGAGGACGTGGGCCAGGCCCAGGCCGCAGCGCGCCAGGGCGCCGACATCATCGCCGTCATCCGCACCACGGGCCAGTCGCTGCTCGACTACGTGCCCTACGGGGCCACCACCGAGGGCTACGGCGGCACGTACGCGACCCAGGAAAACTTCCGCATCATGCGCGCGGCCCTCGACGAGGCGTCGGAGCAGCTCGGGCGCTACGTGCAGCTCGTGAACTACGCCAGCGGCCTGTGCATGCCCGAGATCTCGGCCATGGGCGCCTTCGAGCGGCTCGACATGCTCTTGAACGACTCGATGTACGGCATCCTGTTCCGCGACATCAACCCGGTGCGCACCTTCGTCGACCAGGCCTTCTCGCGCAGCATCAACGCCTTCGCGGGCGCGGTCATCAACACGGGCGAGGACAACTACCTGACCACCGCCGACGCGGTCGAGGCTGCCCACACCGTGCTCGCGTCGCAGTTCCTGAACGAGCAGTTCGGTCACGCGGCAGGCCTCCGCGACGAGCAGCTGGGCCTCGGCCACGCCTTCGAGATCGACCCCAGCTTCGAGGACGGCTTCCTGTACGAGATCGCCCAGGCCCAGCTGGCCCGCGAGGTGTTCCCCCGGAGCCCCCTGAAGTACATGCCGCCCACCAAGTTCATGACCGGAAACATCTTCCGCGGGCACGTGCAGGACGCCCTGTTCAACCTGGTGTCCGTGCTGACCGGCCAGCGCATCCATCTGCTCGGCATGCTCACCGAGGCCATCCACACGCCCTTCCTGGCCGACCGCTACCTGGCCATCGAGGCGGCGCGCTACGTGACGGCCACGGCCCGCCACCTGGGCGACGAGCTCGAGTTCAAGCCGGGCGGCGTCATCCGAAACCGCGCCGCCGAGGTGCTCGACAAGGCGGTGGCCTTCCTCGACGAGATCGAGGGGATGGGCCTCCTGGCCTGCATCGAGCGGGGCATGTTCGCGAACATCACGCGCCGGCGCGACGGGGGCAAGGGCTACGACGGCGTGGTGACCAAGGCGCCCGGGTACGTGAACCCCTTCGCGGAGCAGCTCTCCGCCGAGCTCCCCCTGCAGTTGGAGGAGGTGGCCCATGCCGTACACGCCTGACTTCGGCAGCCCCAGCGCCATCGACCGGACGTTGCCCCTGGCGCCCGATCCGACGCGCGTGCGCCCCTACGGCGACACCCTCGACGACGGCTTCGTGCAGCTCTCGTTCACGCTGCCCGTGCCGCCCGGGCCCGAGGCCGAGGAGGCCGCGCTGCGCCTGATGCGCCTCATGAACCTGCACGAGCCCGCCATCGTGCACACGCGCGACATGCAGAACGGCTGCACCTTCTTCGTGGCCTACGGCGCGTGCCGCGACACGGTGGACTACAGCGCCATCAAGGTGCCCAAGGCCCAGTCGGTGGTGCTCGACAAGAAGGAGGTCGAGGCCCAGGCGGCCGAGATCCTGGCCGGCCGGCCGCTCCGCGTGATCGGCGCCTGCACCGGCACCGACGCGCACACCGTGGGCATCGACGCGATCCTGAACATGAAAGGAATAGCGGGCCACAAGGGGCTCGAGAGCTACCGGGGCTTCGAGATCCGGAACCTGGGCGCCCAGGTCCCGAACGAAGACCTGATCGCGGCCGCCCGCGAGTTTCGGGCCGACGCCGTGCTCGTGTCGCAGATCGTCACCCAGAAGAACGTGCACATCCAGAACCTCACGCGCTTCATCGAGCTGGTCGAGGCCGAGGGGCTGCGCGACCGCTGGATCCTGGTGGTGGGCGGCCCGCGCATCACCCACGAGCTGGCCATGGAGCTCGGCTTCGACGCCGGCTTCGGGCGCCAGAGCTTCGCCAGCCACGTGGCCAGCTTCCTGGTGCAGGAGATGCGGAAGCGCGTGCAGGCCGAGGCGTGAGTCGCCAGCGCCGTTGACGACTCTGCTCTTGCCGAAGATACTCTCTTCGTTTGCTTGAATCGCGAGGGCACATTGGATGTTACAGTTCTATCGGTATCGGTTATTGCCAACGCCGCCTTGGCCGTCATCGTTATCTTTACAAGCATTAAATTGACCAGGATGAGAGAGGAATTGAGCCTAACACATGATTCATTGAAACGCGCAGACGTAGAGCTGCAAGCAGTTAATCAAGAAATACAGAGAAAGGAATTGGTAATAGAATATTCATGAACGGCTTCCCCGTCGGGGATCCCGGAACACTCAGCGAAGAGACGTTCGTTACGGTAGACAAGAAACGCGTTGACCAGGCCCTTGACAACTACGCGAAGCCTCTACTTGACGCTGGACTGAACGTTGCCGTTACGATGCTGGGCGGGTCGGGTGGACAAAAGCCATCGGTGATAGGGCCATTCCAACGGCGCACGGACTCCGAAGATGCTCTACGCCAATCCAAGCTGCACCTTGATCGCGGCCTCGACCTTTCGCAACTCCTTGGCCGAAACCTCGCCGAGTTGACTCGACAAGCGAAGCTTGCTGACCGTCGCCAACTGGTCCGCCATGGCCTTGCCGAGCTTGCCCGCCACGGTCACGAAGGCCTCGCTGGGATAGGCTCTTTCGGTACTGCTGGTGACGGGCACCACCTGCACGCGGTTCAAGAAGCGGTTGGCGGTGTCGTTGCTGACGATGATCGCGGGCCGGGTCTTGCGGATCTCTCCTCCGACCGCGGGCTCGAAGTCGACCCACCAGACCTCACCGCGCTTCATGGTGCGCGTCTCCCATCGTGGCATCGGCCCACTCCAACGCCTCTTGCTCTCGCTTCTCGTCCGACGCCATTCGTTCGTACTCGGCTTCGAGCCGCGGCGGCACCACGAAGGGCCGCACCAGATCCTCGATGAAACGACTGATCTTCCGCGGCCCGATCACCGCGTGTAGGCCCTCGTAGATGTCGTCCGCGACGGCGATGGTCAACTTCCTATTCATCGGGCGTACCTCGCACGTTTACACGTACAATGTACGTATAAGGGCCGCCGCGGTCAAGGGCCGGGCCGGCGTGTTGCGGGTGAAGCGCAAGCGCGTGCAGGCCGAGGCGTGATCAGCCGCCCGCGTGGTCCGACCGCAGGATCGGCGTGGGCTCCGGGCGCCCACGCCCCAAACAAAAACCTGAGAGCTTGTGGATCACAAGGTCTCAGCCATCCAGAACAGCTCCCAGATGTGACCGTCGGGGTCTTCGAAGCCCCAGCCGAACATGAAGTCGTGGTCCTGCACGTCGCGGTAGCGCCGGCCGCCGGCCGCGAAGGCCGCCTGGCAGAGGCGCTCCACCTCGGCGCGCGAGGCGACCGACAGGGCCACCAGCACCTCGGTGGTCTGGGTGGCGTCGGCCACGGGCTTGTCGGTGAACGACTGGAAGAAGGGCTCGACCAGCAGCATGGCGAACTGGCCCTCGCCCAGGATCAGGCACGTGGCGCTGTCGTTGGTGTAGCGCGGGTCGAACCGGAAGCCGAGCGCCGTGAAGAACGCGATGGAGCGCTGCAGGTCTTTCACGGGGAGGTTCACGAAGAGCTGGCTGGGCATGGGGGCTCCGGGGCGCCGCGGCGCGTGGGTGTCGGGGTAAGGATGGGCGCCCGGGCACGCCTGTCAACCGCGAGTGTTGACGGGCCTGCCGCCGGACCCGTACGATGCGCGGACGTCACCGGCCCCTGGACGGGAGGGCACCGCATGGACAAGCTGATCATCACCGCCGCCATCTGCGGGGCCGAGGTCACGCGGGCCCAGACGCCGTTCTTGCCGCTGACTCCCGAAGAGCTCGCCCAGGCCTCGAAGGACTGCCGCGACGCGGGCGCCGCCATGGTGCACCTGCACGTGCGCGACGAGGGCGGAAACCCCACCCAGAGCGGCGACGTGTTCACCGACGCGGTCACGCGCATCCGGGCGCGCACCGACATCATCGTGCAGGCCTCGACGGGCGGCGCCGTGTGGATGACTCCCGACCAGCGCCTCGACAGCCTGCGCTGCCGGCCCGAGATGGCCACGCTGACCTGCGGCACCGTGAACTTCGGCGACGAGGTCTTCCAGAACGACTGGCCCACCATCGCCACCTTTGCGAAGCGCCAGGCCGAGCTGGGCGTGCGCCCCGAGTTCGAGATCTTCGACGCCGGGCACCTGGCCACCGCCGAGCGGCTGGTGCGAGAGGGCCTGGTGACGGGACACCTGCACTACGACTTCGTGCTGGGAGTGCCGGGCGCGCTGCCGGCGTCGGTCGACAACCTGGCGTTCCTGGCGCGGCAGCTGCCGGGGGGCGCCACGTGGACGGTGGCGGGCATGGGGCGGCACCAGCTGCCCATGGCCGCGGCGGCCCTGGTGATGGGCGGGCACGTGCGCGTGGGGTTCGAGGACAACATCTATTACGCGAAGGGCGTACTGGCCACGTCCAACGCCCAGTTGGTCGAGCGCGTGGTGCGCCTGGCCCGCGAGCTGGGCCGCGAGGTGGCCTCGCCCGACGAGGCGCGCGCGCTGTTGGGGCTCCGGCCCGCGGTGGGGAGGTGACGCCGTGAGAAGGGCTCTCTCGGCGGTGCTGTTGCTCTCCTGCCTGGTCCCTGCGACCGTAGGGGCCCGCGTGCTCTCGCGCGACGAGCTCGCGCGGTTGCCCCTGCTCCCGGTGGATCCCGCGGCGCCCCTGCCCGCGGGCCAGCCGCCCGGGCGCGCGCTACGGAAGGGCCTGCCCGCGCACCCGCGCCTGTCGCCGCAGCTCGATCGCCTGGTCTTCGAGCTCGCGGCGGCGTCCGACGAGCCTTCGCGCGAGGCGGCGGCCCGCCGGTTGGCGGTGCCCTGGCGGGCGGGGAGGGTGCAGGTGGTGGTGCGGTTCGACCCCGACGGGCCGATCCCTGCCCCGGGCTCGGTCGTGCGCGTGGGCGGCGTGCCCCTCGAGGTGGTCGGCCGGCGCGACCGGCGGGTGGAGGCCTGGGTGGCGGGGTCGGATCTCGTGCGTCTCGCGGGAGCGCCCGGCGTGCAGGGCGTCGAAGCCGCGATCCGGCCGCAGACCTTCGAGGTGATCTCGAAGGGAGTGGCCAACACCAAGGCCGACAAGCTGCAGGCGCTGGGCGTCGACGGTTCGGGGGTGGTCGTGGGCGTGCTCGACGCCGGCTTCGCGGGCTACGAGCAGCTCCTCGGCACCGAGCTGCCGGCCCAGGTGATCACGCGCTCGTTCGGCATCGACATCACGGGCGGGGGCGAGGCGCATGGCACGGCGGTGGCCGAGATCGTGCACGACATGGCCCCCGGGGCCCTGCTCGTGCTGGTGGCCTACGGCTCTACCTACGACTTCGAAGACGCCGTCGAGTGGCTGGTGGACAACGGCGCCTCCATCATCACCACCTCGACCGGATCGTCGCTCACGGGGCCCTGCGACGGCCGCGACGCCATGGCTGCAGCGGCCAACGCGGCGGTGGACCAGGGCACGATCTTCCTGGCCTCGGCCGGCAACTACGGCGACGGCCACTACCTGGCCACGTTCACGCCGTCGGCCAAGCCCGGCTTCGAGGGCTTCCACGCCTTCACGCCGGTGCGGACCGTGGCGTTCTTCGGCCTGGGCAACAACTGTTACGGCCTCGGCGCGGGCACCGAGCTCGACGTGAGCCTGGTCTGGGACGACTGGGGCCCCGACCCCCTGAGCATGACCGCGCGCGCCGACTACGACCTGTACCTGATGCGCTACGACCCCGACGCGGGCTGGCAGTTCACCGACGTGGCCTCGGACTACAACCAGGCGCAGGGCTGGTACCCCTGGGAGATGTTGCACGTCGCCGTGCCGCAGAACGGTTGCTACGGGCTCGCGATCCGGCAGACCCAGGCGAGCCGCGACCACGAGCTGCACCTGTACGCCTACAACATGACCTTCGCGAACCAGTTCCAGGTGCCCGAGCGCTCCGTCATCGACCCGTGCGTGGGCGAGAAGGTGCAGTGCATCGGCGCCACCAGCATCTACGACACGCTGGCCCAGTACTCCAGCCAGGGCCCGGCCAACCCCAACGAGCTGACGGGCCAGGTGCTCATGAAGCCCGACTTCACGGCCCCCGCGGGTACTGAGACCGTGGCGTTGGGGGGCTTTCCGGGCACCTCGGCGTCGGCTCCCCACGCGGCGGGCGCGCTGGCCCTGCTGCTGCAGGTGACGGGCGGTGACTCCCAGGCGGCGCTGGCCCTGGCCCGCGGCCTGGCACGCGACCTGGGCGAGCCGGGGCAGGACCCCCGCTTCGGCTGGGGGCGCATCGAGGTGGGCACGTGCACCGACGCGTGGTGCGACGACCACCTGCCCTGCACGCAGAGCTCGTGCCAGCCCTGGGTCGGGTGCCAGCAGGTGCCC
>Ga0233425_10004744_pt1 | contig 22364 bp, 16 predicted proteins | sample Watercolumn_Towu_2_FD_181712 | JGI IMG/M metagenome (GOLD analysis project Ga0233425, IMG submission 181712) | Freshwater microbial communities from Lake Towuti, South Sulawesi, Indonesia - Watercolumn_Towuti2014_140_MG | ecosystem: Environmental > Aquatic > Freshwater > Lake | place...
AATCCTACACCGGACGGACTGATATAATCCTTATATGCAACCACTCCGCCAATCGGCATACTGTATCCGATATGATGGTCGGCACAAAGCACAGCATAATCCCCATCACGCACACATTCTTCTATTTGCTTGTATGCCTCTTCAAACACTTCCCCGTAGGTTACTATTTTTTCTTTACAGTCCATTACTGTAATTTAATAAATATCTTTTTAAAATGTACATCAATATAAAAGTTAAAAAAACAGTGTAATTCTTTATAAATCATGTATTTCTGTGGTAAAATTCTTATTATCCTTTTTTATAAAACTATTTTTTTGCTTTTTCGTAAGATAGAATAGAAACAGAAATATAATGAATACGCAAAATAACGGGAATCTCGGAAGAACTCTTAAAAATGATATAAAAAGCGGAGGGCATTATAAAACCCTGAAAAAAGAGTTGCATGGAATTAATGAGTTCTTTCTGAATTCGGATAAACAGCTTCGTTTAAACGGGATGAACCGCTTTAAACGCTTTTTTGTAAGACTATGGTGGGTTTTCAAAGAAATGATTTTGCGTCTTACACCTTTCCGGAGAATTATTTTTGTGCTTGGTATATTATTTCTTTTTTCATCGGGGCTCAGCATTACAATCGGAAGTAATGTTAAAATAAACCAGACCGACAGGGGATTTATCGGCGGTGTATTAATTACATTTGTGCTTATACTGGAACTTAAGGACAAACTAATTGCACGTGAAGAACTGCTTGCGGGAAAAAGAATTCAGGAATCTCTAATGCCCGAAGTGAGTCCTGCGGTTGACGGATGGGACTTATGGCTTTTTACAAAACCTGCGAATGAAGTGTGCGGGGATTTAATTGATTTTATAGATGTTGACATGGAAAGAAAAGCAGTTGTAATTGCAGATGTAGCAGGCAAAGGACTTAACGCCGCTCTGATTACTGCAAAACTTCAGGCAAGCATTCGTGCTTTGATAAATGATTACGGATTAGTTGATTTAACTTCAAAAATCAACAGGATATTTCACAAGGAAAATCTCAGAGAAATGTTCGCCTCAATGCTGATTGCCGAATTCAATTCCGGTTCGGGAAAAATTAAATATATTAATGCCGGACATATTCCTCCCTGTATAATAGGAAGAGATGAAATAACCTGTCTCGGAAAGGGTGATACTGCACTTGGATTATTAAAAGATTTCAGTTACAATCTGAATGAAATTGAGCTTTCTGCGGGGGAGATGTTATTCGTTTATTCGGACGGAGCAACCGACACAAGAAACAGCAAAGGAGAATTTCTTGAACCGGAGAGATTAAAAAGTATTTTATACAACTGCCGCGGAAGAAGTGCTCTCACGTCTGGGGAATATATATTAAGCGAAATAGAAAAATTCAAAGGAGAAGCTTATTCTTCAGATGATTTATCTCTTGTGCTGTTGAGAAAAAACTAAATAAACCCTTCTTCATATGTTGATATTATTCAAATTAATATATATTTTAATGGTGATTGAGAGCATAGTTGACTTTAATCAGCTGGCGGTATCGGCAGCGAAAAGTTATTTCTTTGAATTTTTTGGTTTCTTCCGGTAATTCTCTGAATGTGATTTTTCCTGATTTCAGTACGCAGTCACGAGACAAGCGCTATCTTAAATCACTTTAAATATTTTTTCAGTAATCACATTACTGTATATTAAAAGTCCGGAAGGACAGGAGAAATAAATGAACATTTATATAGGTAACATCGCAAGAGAATCATCAGAAGAAGAAATCCGCAAGTTATTCGAGGAATTCGGAAAAGTTGATTCGGTTGTCCTGATTAAAGATAATCAGACAAATATGCTTAAAGGTTTTGGTTTTATCGAAATGCCCGCACAGGAAGAAGCGGAGAATGCAATAAAATCACTGAATGGTCAGCTGTTCAATAACAGGCCTCTTACTGTAAACGTTGCAAAACCAAAGAAAGAATTTGGCGGCAACCGCGGCGGTGGACACAGAGGCGGTGGTAAGAATTTCGGCGGTAACCGCAGATAAGAAAAAAATCATAAATAAGTTTTTACCATAGCAAAAAAAAAACAATCCCTATAGAATTATTTCCATAGGGATTGTTTTTACATTTCTAATCCCACCCGATAAGTTTGTAAATCGCAAAGAACACCCCAAAAACTTTTCTAAAAAATAATAATTCGTTTTTCTTTTTTAAGTTTTAAAAATTAATAGAAAATCCCTTCAAGAAAGATAAAAATATTTTTATCATTAATTATGCCGTTTTGCTCGTTAGAGCTGGCATCCCAATAGCAAAGCGTATCTGCCTTACACAAACAGGTCGGGATTAATCATTGCTCATTAATCATTATTAATTGGACTTATTCTTCCATCGTAGAAATATTTTCCGGGTTCTGTCCTAGTGCACGGGCTTTCAGCACACGCCTCATAATTTTTCCGCTTCTTGTCTTTGGCAGAAAATCTACAAATTCAACATTCTCAGGTTTTGCTATCGGACCTACTTCATGACCGACGTGCTTTATCAGTTCTTCTCTCAGCATTTCCGATTTATCAAACCCTGCTTTCAAAATAACAAATGTATAAATTGCATTTCCTTTTAATTCGTGAGGTAATCCGATTGCTGCTGCTTCTGCCACAGCCGGATGACTTACAAGTGCACTTTCAATTTCTGCCGTTCCGAGCCTGTATCCGGAAACTTTGATTACATCATCTGTCCTTCCTATTATCCAGTAATATCCGTCTTCATCCCTTCTTGCACTGTCCCCTGTCAGGTACATTCCGGGATATTTGCTCCAGTATTTTTCTATGTATTTGTCAGAGTCTTTATATATCGTGCGTAGCATAGAGGGCCACGGAGTTTTTATTACAAGAAATCCTTCTTCGTTGTCTTTAACCGGATTTCCTTCTTCGTCAAGTATGTCCATCTTTAATCCGAAAAACGGTTTTGTTCCTGAACCGGGTTTTAGTGGCATCGAAGGTACGGGAGTAATCATAAATGAACCTGTCTCTGTCTGCCACCACGTGTCCATAATTGGACATCTTTCTTTTCCAATAACTCTGTAATACCATTTCCATGCTTCGGGATTTATAGGTTCTCCGACAGAACCAAGCAGTCTGAGCGAACTTAAATCGTGCCTGTTCGGCCAGGCATCTCCGAATCTCATCAATCCTCTGATTGCAGTTGGTGCAGTATATAAAATAGTAATTCCGTATCTCTCGATTAATTGCCACCATCTGTTCGGAAACGGATAATTCGGCGCACCCTCATACATAAGTGAAGTCGCTCCGTTAAGCAAAGGTCCGTAAACAATATAACTATGTCCCGTAACCCATCCCGGGTCAGCCGCACACCAGTAGCGGTCTTCTTCCCTGATATCAAATACATATTTCATAGTTGAATATACTCCGACCATATATCCCCCCTGTGTATGCAAAATGGCTTTCGGTTTTCCGGTAGTTCCCGATGTATATAAAAGATGCAAAGGGTCTTCGGAATCCATTATTTCAGCTTCGCAGTGTGAATTTATTATCGGAAGATTTACAAGTTCGTGATACCATATATCTCTGCCGTATTCCATATTCACAGGTTCGCCGGTTCTCTTTATTACAAGAACGCTTTCAACCGATGCCGCTCTCTGCAGTGCTTCGTCTGCTATCGCTTTCAGAGGTACAATTTTCCCCCGTTGATATGCTCCGTCACACACAATAAGTACTTTCGAATGACTGTCCTCAAGCCGTTCGTGCAGTGCTTCAACTGAAAAACCGCCGTATACAACCGAATGCACTGCCCCTATCCTCGCACAGGCAAGCATTCCGAATACAAGTTCAGGAATACGTCCCATATATAACGTAACCCGATCTCCTTTTTTAATTCCAAGACTTTTTAAAACATTTGCAAATCTATTCACTTCCCTGTGCAATGCAAAATATGAAAAAACCCTTGACTCACCCTTTTCTCCTTCCCACATAAGCGCCACTTTATTTTTTCTGTACGTGTTCAAATGTACATCGAGGCAGTTATATGCAATATTGACTTTTGCATTTGTGAACCATTTAAAAAACGGTTTATTCGAATCATCAAGTACTTTATCCCACTTCTTAAACCATTTTAGTTCCTTCGCTTCGCTTTCCCAGAATGCCTCTGGATTTTACAGGGCAAATATACTTGTTTTGTCGAAGTCTTTTATTCTTGCCTTCTTTATAATTCCTTTGGAAGGTTCAAACACCTCACCTCTTAATGAATCCATATTTCTGTTTTAAGTTTATAAATTATAGATATATAACAAATTATATTTTTATTAAAGTTTCATAAAGTCTGTGAAAATAATAAGTATATTTGTGAAAAACTATAGTTTTAGATATACATATCTACTATTTCCCTAATTATTTTAGTTTAATTTTTAAGTTGAATATTATTTATTAAAAATTAATAATATTTTTTCAACCTTACACTTTTTCAACCTATTTATTAAATTTACATTGTGAAAAAAAACGAGGCGTAATATTTGATAGAAACCCGCGAAAAAGAAGAACGGACAGTTCTTGTTTGTTACTCCCATAAAACCGATATCAGAAATTCACACACGGAAGAATCGCTCGAAGAATTAAAATTCCTTGCAAAAACTGCAGGCGCGAAAATTGTAAAAACTTTTTTTCAAAACATTTCCGAATATGACCCGCGATATCTCATCGGAAAAGGAAAAGCGGATGAGATTGCACAATACGTCGAAGAGAACGAAATTCCGCTTGTGATTTTTGAAAATGAACTTTCATTTACTAATCTTCGAAATCTTGAACAAAAAATAAAATGCAAAATTCTCGATAAATCAAATCTGATTCTCGATATCTTTGCAAAGAATGCACGTACTTCACAGGCAAAACTGCAGGTGGAACTCGCACAACTTGAATATCTGCTTCCACGTTTAACAAGGCAATGGACTCACCTGTCAAAACAATATGGAGGAATCGGAACAAAAGGACCCGGCGAAACCCAGATAGAAACCGACAGAAGAATAATCAAAAAAAGAATTTCGATACTGAAAGATAAACTGAAAACCATTGACCAGCAGAGAAAAACACAGGCATTCGAAAGACAAAATTATATTAGACTTTCGCTTGTTGGATATACTAATGCGGGAAAATCCACATTACTGAATCTGCTTACGAACTCTAACGTTTATGTTGAAGATAAATTATTTGCAACTCTCGATACTTCAACAAGAACTTTGAGTCTGTCCAAATTAAAAGATGAAAAAATATTATCGAGATTTCCTAAAAAGGTGCTTGTATCGGACACCGTCGGATTTATTAAAAACCTTCCGCATAATCTTATTGAATCTTTTAAATCAACTCTCTCCGAAACAATTGAGTCGGATATATTGCTTCACGTAATAGATATTTCAAATTCGAATTTTGAAGAGCAGATGGAAGTTGTGTTTCAGACGCTTAAAGAAATCGGAGCAGGAAATCAAAAGGTAATTAATATTTTCAACAAGATAGATAATCTTAAGAACAGAAATTTACTGAAAGGAATTAAATCAAGATTCCCGGAGGCAGTTTTCATTTCTGCAAAAAAAGGTATTTATATAAACTCTTTACTGGAAAAAATTATTTTTGATTTGCGGGCGGGCAGTATAGAAAAAACTATTAGACTTAAACCTGCAGACTTTAAAAATTTAAGCGTTGTATACAAGCTTGCGGAAGTATACGAAGTGAAATATCTGAAAACTGCAATCAAAGTCAAAGTGAGAGCAAATGAAAAAAATCTTCTTCAGCTCGAAAGGGTAATAAAATGCTGAATCCTTCTAAGAAACATAAAATTATTCAGACCCCCTTTATCCCCCCTTATTAAGGGGGGAAATAAGTATTTTATCTTCTTTATGATGATAATAAAAATATAATTGACTATTAAGTTTTTCCTCCCCCTTTACAAGGGGGAGTTAGAGGGGGTAAAGTAAAAAATCTCGTTACTACGCTCCAGCGTAGTAACGGGTCAATCGCATAAATGTTATAATTTTTTATGATTTTCTTTAAATTTTACAATAAATTATATTTATAAGAAGAAAAAATTTTATGTCAGATTATCAAAATTATAAATCCGTTGATTATTATTTTCTTGATGATTTATTGACGGATGACGAAAAAGCAATCCGCGAAACAGTGCGTGATTTCGTGAATAACGAAGTTATCCCTATAATCGAGAAATATAATCAGGATATGAAATTCCCGATGCATTTAATCCCCAAAATGGCAGGACTCGGCTTGTTCGGACCTACTCTTCCCGTTGAATTCGGCGGGCAGGGGATTAATAATATAAGTTACGGTCTGATTATGCAGGAACTAGAACGAGGAGACAGCGGTATCAGAAGTTTTGCATCGGTACAGTCAGGTCTTGTGATGTATCCTATTTATACTTTCGGTCGTGAAGAGCAGAAAAAATTCTGGCTTCCAAAACTTGCCTCTGCTGAAAAAATCGGATGCTTTGGTCTGACTGAACCCGATTATGGAAGTAATCCGGGTGGTATGATTACAAAAGCGGAAAAAGTAAATGACGGATATTTGTTGAATGGTGCAAAGATGTGGATTACAAACGGCACTATTGCAGATGTTGCTGTTGTATGGGCAAAGATCGATGGAAAGGTGAAAGGTTTTCTTGTGGAAAAAGGGACAAAAGGATTCACTGCTCCAGAGATGAAAGGGAAACTTTCCTTACGTGCTTCTGTTACGTCTGAATTAATTTTTGAAGATTGCCTGATACCGGAAGAAAATATCTTACCTGATTCAGGTGGACTTAAATCCCCCCTGATGTGTCTGACTCAGGCTCGCTACGGAATAGCGTGGGGTGTGCTTGGTATGGCTATGCATTGCTATCAGACAGTACTCAATTACTCACAAATGAGAAAACAATTCGGTAAACCAATTGTTTCATTTCAGATTACACAGGAAAAACTTGCATATATGCTGACGGAAATCACAAAAGCCCAATTACTTCTCTATCGCCTCGCACAACTTAAAGATAACGGTAAAATGAGACCACAGCAGGTTTCGATGGCAAAACGAAATAATTGTGAAATTGCAAAAACCATTGCATCAATGGCTCGTGAAATGCTCGGAGCAAACGGTATTCTCGATGAATACCCGATTATGAGGCATTTGAATAATATTGAATCAGTGAAAACGTATGAAGGCACACACGAAATGCACACTCTGATTCTTGGTGAAGATGTTACCGGGATATCGGCATTTGAATAATTAACGTATGTCATCCTGAACTTGTTTCAGGATCTCATTTGATAACAAAGTATTATTATTTATGAAAAAATTTGAAGTACCCATATTTTATAAAAGCTCTATAATCCAGAGTGTAAAACTAAAACGGGAAAAGGAAGACCCGCAGAAAAAGGATTATTCCCCGTCTGTGCTTGACTTTGGACCCGTTCAGTATCTCATCGCTAGACATTTCGGATTTTGTTATGGCGTACAGAATGCAATCGAAATTTCCTATCGTGCAATTGAAGATAATCCCGGTAAAAAAATTTTCCTCCTCAGCGAAATGATTCATAATCCGGAAGTGAATAAAGACCTGCAGGAAAGAGGTGTGAAGTTCATTATTGAGCCTGACGGAAAGCAAATTATTTCGTGGAATGAAATTAATAAAAATGATATTGTTATTATTCCCGCATTCGGAACAACTGTCGAAATACAGAAAAAACTCTCCGAAATAGATCTTGAAACCCTCAAATACGATACCACCTGTCCATTTGTTGAGAAGGTCTGGAACCGTTCAAACCATCTTGGAAAGAACGGGTTTACAATTATTGTTCACGGTAAATATTTTCACGAAGAAACCCGTGCAACATTCTCTCATTCGAAAGAGAATGCACCTACTGTAATTGTCAGAAATCTTGAGGAAACAAAAATACTCTGTGATTTTATTCTCGGTGAAAAAAACACTGCGGACTTTTTCAGAATTTTTAACGGAAGGTATTCTGAAGGATTTAATCCCGAAAAAAATTTACAGAAAATCGGAGTTGTAAACCAGACCACTATGCTTGCATCGGAAACTCAGGATATTGCAGATACAATACACAAAACACTTGAACAAAAATTCGGCTCACAAAATTTAAATGAGCATTTTGCGGATACACGCGACACATTATGCTATGCCACTCACGATAATCAGAGAGCGACACTCGGATTGCTCGAAGAAAATGCATCCGCAGCAATTGTTGTTGGCGGATATAACAGTTCAAACACTTCACATATCGTCGAATTATGCGAACAGAAAGTGAAAACATATTTTATTTCATCTGCGGAGAAAATTTTATCGAAGGATGAAATAATTCATTTTGATATACACTCGAAAAAAGAAATCACTTCAAAAAATTATCTTCCTGAAATTTCTCCTTTAAGAATTATTCTCACAAGTGGCGCTTCCTGCCCTGATGCAATTGTGGAAGAAGTGATGATGAAAATCCTTTCCTTCTTCGATGGTGTAAAATCTATCGATGAAGTTTTAAAAGAAAATGAGTAAAAAAATAGTGCGCTGACGAACGCAGATAAATCCTAATCTTGTCATTCCTGCGGAGGCAGGAATCCAGTGAATTTACTTCTCGAAGGATACAGGAAATCCCTCCAAAAGAAATCTTAATTCATCAACGCATAAACAATAATATTTACCCCCATCTTGAATGATTCTTCCCTTTTTTCCGGCGGGTCGTTGTGTTCCTGTGTATCAGCCCAGCCGTCGCTGATATTTGTCTCGTAAGTATAGTAAACACACAATCTCCCGTTCTTGTAAATACCAAATCCCTGCGGAGGTTTTCCGTCGTGCTCGTGTATTTTCGGTAAGCCGTTCGAAAAATAAAAGTGAGAATTGTAAATTTTATGTGTGAAAGGTAGTTCCTGCAGTTCGTCATTCGGAAAAACTTTCTTTATTTCCCGTTTGAAAAATTCATCCATTCCGTAATCATCGTCGGCATAAAGAAACCCGCCTGATTCACAATATTTTCTTAACCTGAGAACTTCCATATCCGTAAAACTTATATTTCCGTGACCTGTAATAATTATAAACGGATAATTGAATATATCATCCGAGGCAATATCGACAGAATAAAATTTTGGTTCATCCACATCAATTGTTGTATTCTTTTTCAGATATTCCATCATATTTACTTCTGCCGACGGGTCATTATACCAGTCTCCGCCCCCTGAATATTTCAATCTCGCAATCTTAAACGGCGAAGTATTCTTCACAACCTGCGCATTGACAGTGCAAGTTGCAAGAAGTATCAATATTATCAGTATTCTTCTCATACATAATTATACTTTCAATATTAAAAACAAAAAAGTCATATTATATTATTATCTGTGTCCATTTATTTCTATCTGTGGTTAATAAATAATTCTTTATCTGCGTTTGTCTGTTTTATCTGTGTTTTCTGTGTGCTATTCGTTATTCACCTTATTTTTCAAAATCCGTTATCTTATATTTGCATAAAATCTAATATAAACTATGAAAAATACCCGCATTATTTTTATCATACTCCTTTCTATTTTTTTTCTCTCCTGCTCCAAGGAGACAAAAAAAGATGAACCCAAAAACATAAAACCCGATGAACTTAAACTCACTTCTGATTTAATGACTCCCGAAGTGTTGTGGAATTTTGGCAGAGTATCCAATGTTGAAGTCTCTCCCGATAATTCTACCGTTCTTTATGCTGTCAAATATTATAGCGTGTCGCAAAATAAAAACCAGAATGATTTATACACTATTCCTGTGAGCGGAGGAACACCAAAAAGATTAACCGACTCCCCATACAGTAAAAACAGTGCTCAATTTGGTCCCGACGGGAAAAAAATATATTTTATTTCCAATAAAGACGGCTCGACTCAGTTGTGGGAAATGGATTTGGATGGAAAAGACTGGACTCAAATTACTAAAATCCAAGAAGGGGTAAATGATTTTAAAATTTCTCCCGACGGGAAAAAAATATTCTTCCTCAAAGATATTAAACTCGATAAAAGCGTACAGGATATTTATCCCGATTTACCGAAAGCAAATGCAAGAATTGAAACGGATTTAATGTATCGTCACTGGGATAGCTGGAGCGATTATACATACAGCCATATTCTTGTAGCGGATTTTAATACAAAAGGGGAAATTAAAACTACCGATATTATGAACGGAGAAAGATTTGAAACTCCTTTGAAACCATTTGGAGGAATGGAACAAATTAACTGGAGCCCCGACAGCAAAAATATTGCATACACCTGCAAAAAAATGACAGGTAAAGCGTATTCACTCTCGACAAACTCCGATATATATATTTACAATCTCGATTCAAAGCAAACAACAAATCTGACCGAAGGAATGAAAGGGTTTGATATTGAACCCGTTTACTCTCCCGACGGAAAAAAAATCGCCTGGCTTTCGATGGAACGGGAAGGAAATGAATCCGATAAAAACAGATTGTTCATATATGACTTTAATACTAAGGAAAAAATTTATGCAACAAAAAACCTCGACCAGAATGCAGAAGGAATTCAATGGACTTCCGACAACAAATCAATATATTTCATCAGCGGTGTTAAAGCAACTGAAGAAATTTACAGATATGATGTTACAGATGGAAAAATTACAAGAGTAACCGACGGCATTCATAATTATTTATCAGTTATTCCCGCAGGCAATGTTTTAATCTGCACAAAACAATCTATGTCAAAACCGACTGAAATTTGTTCAGTTGACCCGCAAACGGGAAAAGACAAAGAATTATCTTTTGTAAATAAAGATTTACTTGGAAAAATAAAAATTGCAGATGTCAGAAAACGAATGGTGAAAACCACCGACAATAAAGATATGCTTGCATGGGTGATTTATCCTCCGCATTTCGATTCAACAAAAAAATATCCTACACTTCTTTTCTGTGAAGGCGGACCGCAGAATACTGTAAACCAGTTCTGGAGCTACCGCTGGAATTTTCAGATAATGGCGGCAAACGGATATATTATTATTGCTCCGAACAGAAGAGGACTCCCGTCTTTCGGTCAGGAATGGCTTGACCAGATTAGCGGCGATTACGGTGGACAGAATATGAAAGATTATCTTAGTGCAATCGATGATATTTCAAAAGAATCTTATGTTGATAAAGAACATCTCGGAGCAGTCGGTGCAAGCTACGGCGGATTCTCGGTTTACTGGCTTGCAGGTAATCACAATAAAAGATTTAAAGCATTTATCGCTCACGATGGTATGTTCAATTTCGAGTCGCAGTATCTTGAAACTGAAGAAATGTGGTTTGAAAACTGGGATATCGGCGGACCGTTTTGGGAAAAAGATAATGCACGTGCACAGAAATCGTATTCATTCTCTCCGCATAAATTCGTTCAGAATTGGGATACTCCGATACTTTGCATCCACGGAGAAAAAGATTATAGAATTTGCTACACACAGGGAATGCAGGCATTCAATGCCGCTGTGCTTAGAGGCATCCCTGCGGAGTTTCTGTTTTTCCCCGATGAAAATCACTGGGTGCTTTCCCCGCAGGATGGAGTTTTGTGGCAGAGAACATTTTTCAAATGGCTCGATAAGTGGCTGAAAACAGAAAAGAAATAAACTAATACAATACTTATTATATTTTACAATTAACTTAATATTTTAAATCTAACTTAGAAATCAAAATGAAAAATCTAACAAATATCAGAATTATTTATATATTATTTTTTATTTTTATATGTTCGACGGGTATCATATATGCACAAACATTCGAATCTTCGGGAACTGTAAAATATTTTTCATTAGAAGGAGGATTTTTTGGAATTACAGGAGATAACGGTGTGAATTATGACCCGATGAATCTCGGAAAAGAATTTTGTATGGATGGATTGAAAATTCAATTCACAGGAAAAATCCGTGATGATATAATGAGTACAAGAAATTGGGGAACGATTATTGAAATCATATCTGTACAAAAAATGGAAAAAATTAACAGAACTGACGGTCTGGAAATTTACGAATGGGGGGTGATGGTTGGATGTCAGGATGATGATATTTTCTTTAATACTTCGAGACCTGAATATACTACGCTGGTGAAACAACCTGTAATTTATGTACATTCTGGAAATAAAAATCCGTTTGATGTTAAAGTTACATTCAACACCGGAAAACCGACAAGTACTTACCCTGTCGGAGATATGGGAGAAAAAACGGTTGATTGGAAAAATGTAAACTTTTATTCACAGAAAAAAACATTAAGGGAAGAAGTAGATACCAGCAGACTTATACCGCTGAAAGAATTATTGGGCACGTTGAATAATGTTGATGCCGATGAAATCGAATTTAAAGGCACTAATGCAAAATTCCTCTTTTATGAAGGTGAAATGAATTTTACAAATAAAGTTACTGCTCAGAATTTCCCCGCCGAAAAAGAAGTAAAAATTACAAATAATTTTTCTTATCCTGTCTTTAATGTTGTATTTTCAACAGCTGAAGGGAATTTTATGAATACTAAATATTTTTCTTATGTTATCGATGTGATTAAAGCAGGTGAAACAGTAACATTAAAAACAGCAGAGAAAAAATCCGGGATCTGGATAAATGACCTTACGGGTCTTGGTTTTACTGAAATGGAAGCGAAGTCATTTTCCGCAATCTGGCAGCAGCCGTTCCTTGAAAAAACTAATACAAGCAACTGGGCAAATTTAATTTACAGAATACCGCAGACCGAACTTGAAAAAATGATTACTCTTGAAGTAATCCCTTCGCCTTCGAAAACAGTAAGAGTTATGTATATTCTTGTGAATCTTGATAAAGATAAATTGAAATAATTTTTTAATGATTTCAAAAACTGAAATAGAAAAATTTCTTTCTCTTAAAAGCTATGCCCTTGTGGGAGCATCGAGAAATGAAAAAAAATTCGGTAATACATTACTGAAAGAACTAAAAAACAGGGGGATGAAAATATATCCCGTTCATTTCGATGTGGATGAAATCGACGGAATAAAATGTTACAGGAATTTTTATTCATTCCCCGAAAAAGTTGAAGGTTTAATTATTTCTGTTAATAAAAACAAAACTCTCGATATTGTCCGCGAAGCATATAATTGCGGTATTCATTATATATGGATTCAGCTGATGTCCGACTCAAAAGAGGCAATACAGTTTTGTGAGGAGAATAATATCAGTTATATTTCTAAAGAATGTCTGTTGATGTACCTCGAACCCGTAAAAAGTATTCACGGTTTTCACCGCTTCTTCAAAAAATTATTCGGAAGATACCCGAAATCAATTGACAATTGACAATTGATAATTGAAAATTAATAATTTTTTCCCGTATTATCTGTGTCCATCAGTGTAAATCTGTGGTAAAATATTTTAAGAAAAATCTGCATTCTTCTGTTATTATCAGTGTTTAACAGTGTTAATCAGTGGTCTTAAATTTAATTATTAATTAGAAACATCTGAAAAACAATAAAACCACAACTTTCCATTCCAGTCCCAGCGGAGGCTGGGAACACTGGAATCCAGAAGATAAACACAGTTTTTTATTTGTCGTTTTAATGAAATCATCGTTATTCAGAAGTCTCTAATTACTAATTGGTTAAAAAACATTTCCCTTCCTGAAATTCCAGATACTGATGATATTTATCACAAGTGCCATTCCAAGCAGAACAGCCGCATACTGCCATATCCCTCCGAAATCCGCTCCCCGCCAGAGCACTGCAAGAAATCCCTCCACCGCCCAGTAAACAATTGTGAATTTACTGAAAAATTGTATTATCGCAGGCATAAATGAAACAGGAAACCACGCTCCGCCTATAGCACTCATAGTTAATATAAAAACCGTTCCGTATCCGTTCGCCTGTGCAGAAGTCTTGCTAAATGATGACAGCAGCATTCCGAATCCTGTACACGCTGCGGATGCGGATATTACTACAATTAACAAATTAAAAACGTTAGAAAGTATATCAATGTTAAATAATAATGCACCCGTAATAAACAAAACAGTTAATTGAATTATTCCAAGCGACATATTGTAAAGATATTTGCTCCAGAGTATCTGTGTTCTCGAAACAGGCGAAGAAAGAATCCTCAGCATTACCCCGTTTTTCTTTTCGTCAAATAATGAAGATGATGCACCAGTGATTGTGAATAGTAAAAACATCATCGCCCATCCGCCCACGCTTCTCGTCGCCATTGGATTGGCAATGTCCTTTCCAACTAACTGCACTTTTTCAATGTTTACAATATTTTCAAAAAAATTAAATCCGCCTGAATTTTTTTCCGTTTCATTTTTTTTATTCAAATCCCTGCTAAGTATTTCGGAAGTATCTATATTGAAATATTTACCCACTGATTTTGCTATATCTCTGTTGAATTCATTCCCTTTCTCTTTACCCAGATATTTTTCCGACTGCACCTGCATTCCCTGATTGAAAAGTTCCGGTACCTGCTGCATTATTATCTGCTGAAGCATTCCCTGCACAAACTGTGTCTCTATATCATTCTTCGGGTCAAAGTAATAAATCAGCCGTAACCCTGAAGATGTGTCTGTATATGCGTTTTCAGGTATTACGAGACCTGATGAAATATTCCCGCTTTTGATATTTTTCTTAAGTGAATTTGTATCAAACAAAACCATTTCACCCGATTCATTTTTTGTCTTTTTAATCAGTACAAATGCTTTAGAAGTGTCGAGTGTTTTCTCAAGTTTCTGTGCAACCGGTGCATTGCTTTTATTAATAAATCCGAGATGGATTTTTCTCACATCCGAACCTCCTCCGCCGAATACCTGTCCGAATATAAAAATCAAAACTACCGGTACAATAAAAGTTAGCGTTAGTGCAACCTTATCTTTAAAAAACAAAATATATTCCTTTACTATCAGATTTAATATTATTTTCAATCTCTCAGTCTCCTTCCTGTCAGGTTTAAGAAAAGTTCTTCAAGTGTGGGCTTGTGAAAATCGATATAATTATAATTAATTCCCGAACTTTCAATCGTCTTAAAAAATTCTGAAAGCAGAATTCCTTTTTTTAATTTGATTTCATATTTATCGGCATTTTCTGTAATTTCTACGGAGGTCTTAAGTGGATCTATTTTTCCCGATGTATCTGCATTCTTCGAAATATATATTTCTTCGCAGTAGGGAAGGAGCGATATAAGTTCATCTACCGTACCTTTTGCAATTATTTTTCCTTCATCTATTATTGCAATATTTTTACATAATCTTTCTGCTTCTTCCATATAGTGAGTTGTATAAATCACTGTCATTCCTTCTTCATTAATCTTCTGAAGAAAATCGAAAATTGCATTTCTCGATTGCGGGTCAACCCCTACAGTTGGCTCGTCACACAGAAGCACTTCGGGATTGTGTAGCATTGAGGCAACCATATTTAAACGTCTTTTCATTCCTCCTGAAAAATTTTTCACAAGGTCTTTCCTTCTTTCATACAGCTCGACCATATTCAGTTTTTCCTTTATTATCTCTTTCAGTTCTTTCTGCGGAATCAAATACAAACTTCCGAAAATTTTCAGATTTGCTTCTGCTGAAAGTTCTTCATAAAGTGCAATCGTTTGCGGAACAAGCCCGAATTTTTTTCGCACCTCCATCGAATCTCGGTCAATCTTTTCCTCGCTGTATTCTATGTGCCCTCCGTCTGCATCCAGATAACCTGCAAGAAGATTCATCATCGTTGACTTACCCGCACCGTTCGGACCAAGCAATCCGAAAAACTCCCCGCCCTTTATCTCAAGCGAAACATTATCCAGCGCCGACACCGTCTTATACCGCTTTGTAAGATTCGTAATTTTTATCATAAATTATTGTAGAATTTGTGTAATATGTAATTACACGAATTAAAAATCAATAAGTTTCAGATAGACAAGGGGGCTCCTGTCTACAACAGGTAGATGCCCCCTTGCTTCCCTAATCATCGGGACGAAAATTAATCAAAGCGACATGGCAATCCTATACCCCCCTGTCATTGTTGAGCGAAGCGAAATCCCTATTCTTTCTGTCATTGCGAGCGAACGGTTTTTGTAAGCGAAGCAATCCCATACCATCCTGTCATTGTTGAGCGAACGGTTTTTGTAAGCGAAGCAATTTCTGATTTTATCTTTGCAACCGTTATAAGACTTATAAACTTTATAAACCTTACAAACTGAATTCTGAATCCTTGATACTTCTTTAATCCTGTAAATCATTCTAATCATATAAATCCTGGTTCAGACATTCTTATACTTACAATCTTTACAAACAAATGTCAGAGATTGCCACGCCTTCGGCTCGCAATGACATTACTTTTTAAACAATTCAATTTTCAATCTGAAATCTGTAATCTTCAATCTGCAATTGATACTGAATCCTTAATACTTGATACTATTTTAAAATTACCATTTTCTTAGTTGCAAATTGCACATTGTCAATTGATAATTGGTAAAAGTAAATCCCTGAACTCAATCCCGCCCCATCAAACGTCACCTCATACGTCCCCGGACTTAATTCTTCATTCACAAGTGTCTGAACCTCCTTACCGAGAATGTCATATATAACAAGTTTCGTTTTTTCCCTCTTCCCTTTTCCTTCTTCCTTGATAGCGAAGCGTATCTTCGTTGTTGCATTAAAAGGATTTGGATAATTTTGAAATAGCATTAATTCTTTAGGAATTTCAGTCGATAAATTATTTACAGATACTCCACCATTTGTTGTTTTAAAAATGTCATTCTGCGTACATAAATAACCAGTATTACTATCAGTAAAATAAATTGAATGTACGAATCCATAATTTGTATTTAAAATTTGTTTACACCAGTTAATCCCGAAATTAGAGGAATACATTATATAATTAGAATCACAACCAACATAAACATTATTATTTATTGCTTTTACTGACCAGAGTTGATTATTATGTATTATAAAAACACTTTTCCAGTCATTCCCGCCATTAGTTGTTTTAAATAATGCTCCATGTCCGGTAACATAACCTGTGTTTTCATCAATAAAATCTATTGATTCCATATTCCCTCCCCCAATTCCTAAACTATCTAGAACAAATTTGTAAGTCCAGTTTAGACCGCTGTTCGTTGTTTTATATATTCCGCAATACCCATCGCATTTAAAACCGGTATTCACATTAAAAAAATACATATCATTTATATATGAATGAGCCGTATCATATGACAACCAGTTTGCCCCTCCGGTTGTTGTCTTGTACATAATACCATAGCGTCCAGCAATAAATCCGGTCATTTCGTCAAAAAATTTTATTGCCCAATAAGTTAGATTTCCATATGAAGGAGTTATTATTCCATTCCAGCTTATTCCTCCGTTTGTTGTTTTAAATATTTTATACCAGTAACCACATACAAATCCGGTATTAGGATTTAAAAAAAATAAGTTATAATACGCTGGGGCCTCATATATTGAATCAATAATAGTTAAATATAACCAATTAACACCTCCATTTGTAGTTTTTAAAATAATCCCATGAGTCATTTGTGGCTCAGAACCCACAACATATCCGGTGTTACTATTTAAGAATTGAATTCTATAAAATATCCCATAATTATTGGGATTTAGTGAATATTGCTTAACCCATTGACACCTTACAATTAATAATGTACAATGAATAATGAATAATGTAAAAATTATTTTTTTCATATAATTACTACATTTAATTTTTTATTTCTCTTTTTCAAATCTGCAATCTGTAATCTTCAATCTGCAATTGATACTGAATCCTGAATACTTGATACTATTTTAAAATCACCATTTTCTTAGTTGCAAATTGCACATTGTCAATTGATAATTGGTAAAAGTAAATCCCGCTCGCTAGACTCGTCCCATCAAAAGTCACCTCATACGTCCCCGGACTCAATCGTTCATTCACTAGCACTTGCACCTCCTTCCCAAGAAGATCATAAACTTTGAGCGTTACAATCTCCCCTCTTGAGAGGGGGTAGGGGGTGTGTTGTGGTATTTCAAATCGTATCTTTGCAGATGTATTAAACGGGTTCGGATAATTCTGAAATAGCATAAATCCCGAAGGAATTTTGGTAGTAATCTTTCTTACAAATGTCGCTCCGCCGTTTGTAGTCCTGAATATCGTTCCCGTGCTTCCTGCTATCCAGCCCGTAGAATTATTTATAAAAAATAAAGAAAAATGCACAGTAGAATTTCCTGTTGATTGGTCTGTCCAGTTATTTCCTCCATCCGTTGTCTTTACAATTTTATTATTTCCTGTCGCCCAACCGGTTTCCATTGATGGAAAAAATATTTCTTCAAAATTCAGTGTTCCTATGTTCGGAATATTCCCTGAAAGATTTGTCCAGTTTGCACCTCCGTTCGTGGTTTTTAAAATTGTCTTATACCATCCGCCGATATAACCTGAATTAGAATTGAGAAAATGTATGCTGTTAAGATATACATTATTCGTTACCTTCGTCTGCATTATCCAGTTTGTGCCGCTGTTTGTTGTCTTCAGAATCCTGTCCCACCATCCCGTACTCCAGCCCGTACTGTTCGATGTAAAATAAATTGATTCAAGCGATGCTGTATCTGAAACTACGTTGTATTGAACTGTCCAGCTATCCCCTCCGTTAGCTGTCTTTAGTATTAATCCCGTTCTCGGCGGAGTGCTTTTGTATCCTGCAATCCAGCCCGTATCCTGTGATACAAAATAAATCGATTTCAGATTGTAATTGTACAACTTATATTTGATTTGCCAGTTTGTTCCCGCGTCGGTTGTCTTTACAATATAACCTGTATCTCCCGCAATTGTCTGTCCTGTAAGATATGCTGTATTTTGATTTGCAAAGAATAAATAATTGAAATGTATATTAAATGGTGCAGTTGTCTGAATCCAGTTATTACCAGCATTTGTCGTTTTTAAAATTGTTGCATAATTTCCAACAGCCCATCCCGTTTCTGAAGTTAGAAATTTTATTGAATACGAAGAATAAGTTGAACCCGATGACTGCAAAATAAAAATATTCCCTCCGTCAGTTGTTTTATAAATTTTCCCTTCATAACCGGTTATCCAGCCCGTTAATGAATTTACAAAAGAGATACTTCTTAGATTTGTGGAATATGGCACTGATAAATTTATCCAGTTGTTTCCTCCGTCAGTTGTTTTTTTCACAGTGCATCCGTCGTTTCCTCCTGCAACATAACCTGTATCGGGTGAAGTAAAAAAAACCGATGCAAACTCCGAAATCGACTGACTCGGCAGGCTCACCCAGTTAATCCCGCCGTTTGTTGATTTAATTATACTTCCTCCCGAACCTGATGCAAAACCTGTTTGCGAAGAAATAAATTGTATGCAATTCAAAGGCATTGATACTCCGCAAGCATATTGAATCCAGTTATTCCCGCCGTCTGTTGTTTTCAATATGTTTCCCGAAAGCAGTGTCCCGCATATCCATCCGGTATTTTCTGAAATAAAAAATACCGATAGCAAAGTGCCCGTACCGCCCCCCGTCTGGCTTACCCAGTTATTTCCGCCGTCTGTTGTCTTTATGATTTTTCCACTTGTTCCGACTGCATACCCTGTAAACTCATTTATAAAATAAATCGAATTTAAATCAGTTGTTATTCCGGTTGATAATGATGTCCAATTATTTCCCCCGTTTGAAGTTTTAAGAATTTTCCCAATACTTCCGCAGACATATCCCATCACGGAATTTATAAAACTTATTCCGTAAATATTGCTTCCGTAAGGATAATTCCACTCGGAAATATTCTGTGCAAGAACACTCCAGTTATTTCCTCCGTTAGTTGATTTAATAACAGTCCTTCCATACCCGCAGGAAAAAATCACATTTTGAGAAAGTGCCTGAACCTTCAATAACGGATTCGCCTGTGGATACGGATTCTGCAAAACCCACTGACAAACACAATGTTCAATGTTCAATGTACAATTTACAATAAAAAGAATAAAAATGATTTTCTTCATTAATTTTTAAATATTTAAAATCTTAATTCTGTATGAATTATTTTTGTCATTAATCATTAGAGACTTCTGAAAAACAATAAAACCACAACTTATCATTCCATCGAAAGCTGGAATCCAGAAGAAAAACACAGTTTTTTGTTTGTCGTTTTAATAAAATCATCGTTTTTCAGAAGTCTCTCATTAGTCATTAATCTTCAATCTTCAATCTTTTTTCTACTAACTATTAACTACTAACTGTTAACTATTTCAAAAGTACTAATTTTTTAGTTTCAATAAAATTTTCTGTTTTCAACTGATAAAAATAAATCCCGCTCGCCAATCCTGAACCATCAAAAGTTACTTCATACATTCCGGGAGATAGTCGCTCATTAACCAAAACTAATACCTCTTTCCCTAGAATATCATAAATAATTAATCTTGTTTCTTCCTTTTTCCCTCTTCCTTCTTCCCTCAAAGTGAAGCGTATCTTTGTAATCGGATTAAACGGATTCGGATAGTTCTGAAACAGCTTATAATCATCTATCACTAAGTTATTTTCTTTACTTTTCAGTGGAACACTACCTTCATCTGCTCCTTTATACGGTGCCACTGTGTTTCTTAAATCATTATCAAAATCAGTCGTAATGCCTGTAATTGGTGTACCTTTCAGGTTTACATCACCTATTGATGCACCGAATAAATGAAGATTCGTCGATGAAACAAAATTTACATTTTGAAAAATTGTGTTTTGCTCATTCGGTGTTGCAGCAGTTTTATAATCTGAAAGTGTATTGTATCCTGTTGTTCCCCAGTATGCATTAAAAGCATTTGTGCCGTTCGCAAAATAACAATTGTAGTTTATATTAAGTGTACCGGTTAAACTTGTTAATGCGAATCCGATATGATTTACGTTTCCGCCTGTCCGGGTATTAATTGCTATGTTATTTTTCATGTTTAATGTTAATGCAGACGCACCGATTCTTATTCCTGCAGATGTTGTTGCTCCCGAAGTACCTCCTGTATGGTTCCCTCCTATCTTTGCGGTATTATAATAAACGTTCGCTGTATATGCATTGCTTCCGAGTAATTCTATTCCGGTATGCGTTTGAGCACTTAAATTATCCAGCCCTATTGATATCATATTGTTCTGAATATTTATAAATGACCCTGCAGCAGGACTAGCTGAATAAATTCCTCTTATCGCTGTCGAGGTTGAAGTAGAGGTGGATTGTAAATCATATATCCAGTTCTTTCTTAAATTATAATTACTGCCTGCTACTGTTGACATTATTATGCCTGATACTATTGTATTATTTACTCCGACTGTCTGATAAATTTTATTAGAATCAATATTGATGTTTAAAGTCCCGGAAAGAAGCCATATCCCCGCATATCCCCAGTTGAAAATTTCACAGTTTGAAATTGTATTGCTGTCATTTGGAACTGTAGATGAACCAGCCAGTCCTATTCCGCTTCTACCTCCTTCTATCTTGCAGTATTTAATTAAATTATTTGAATTACCCGTAGAAGTTGAAGTGCTTATTTCAATAGTTCGCGGACCCGCTGAGTTTTGTGTGTTATTTACCATATGGACATAACGGATAATATTATAAGATGCACCGTTTAACAACGTGATTGTGTTTGAATTTGTTCCCGAAGATGCAAGGTTTTCGATTTTTAAGTCAGGTGTTGTTCCCGTTCCTCCCGGTCTTCCGTCTAAGATAATGAAGTCTGCACCATCAATGTTTATGATTCCCGTTGTGGAATTGGATGAGATTACCTCTCCTGTATTTCCTGCTGCAGGTCTTATTGTAATTGTATTTAACGGACTTGTCCCGTTTTTTATTCCAAGAGTGATAGGGAAAATTTCATTAGCCCCCGTATATGCAGTCAGAATTTCGATTATATATGCCTGAGTTACCGTTGAAGGAATCGAATCATAAGCTGATTTAATACTACTGTGTTGGCTAATTACAGTTCCGCCTGGGTTTTTTAACACAACTGAATTTGTCTGTGATATTGCAAAACTGCAACTAAAAAGTAAAAGAATAATTACTGATGTTATGATTTTCATTTTTTCTGTTATTATGTAGTTTTATATAAAATTTAAAGTATTATTGAATTTTATTTATTATTATTTTATCAAATCTGTAATCTTCAATCTGCAATTTTTATTAACTACTAACTATTAACTGATGTTCTATTTCAACAAAACTAATTTTTTTGTTTCCACGAACTTTTCCGTCCTCAACTGATAAAAATAAATCCCTGATGCCAGTCCCGTCCCATCAAACGTCACCTCATACATCCCCGGACTTAATTGTTCATTCACTAACGTCTGCACCTCTTTCCCAAGAATATCATAAATAATTAATCTTGTTTCTTCCTTTTTCCCTTTTCCTTCTTCCCTCAAAGCGAAGCGTATCTTTGT
>Ga0233425_10004745_pt1 | contig 22363 bp, 23 predicted proteins | sample Watercolumn_Towu_2_FD_181712 | JGI IMG/M metagenome (GOLD analysis project Ga0233425, IMG submission 181712) | Freshwater microbial communities from Lake Towuti, South Sulawesi, Indonesia - Watercolumn_Towuti2014_140_MG | ecosystem: Environmental > Aquatic > Freshwater > Lake | place...
CCGGCGCGAAGCGCAAGACGCGCCGCCACGGCGTCCATGCCGTCGTTGTTGAAGCCCATCCGATTGACGATCGCGAGATCGTCTTCAAGCCGAAAGACGCGGGGACGCGGATTGCCGTCTTGGGGTTTGGGCGTGACGCCGCCGACTTCGACGAAACCGAAGCCCATGGCGAGCGTCCGGTCGAAGACCTCGGCGTTCTTGTCGAAACCCGCCGCCAGGCCGATCGGGTTCGGGAAGTCGCGCCCCAAGACGCGGATGCCGAGTGTCGGTTCCGCATCGGCCGGCGCCTTCGGCCCCAAACCCCAGCCGAGCGCCTTGAGCACCAGACGGTGCGCCTCCTCCGGATCGAGGCGGCGCAAGATCGGCCAAACGAGGGGGTAGAAATCGATCACCGGGCGCGTCTCACGGTTCGAGCCGCGGAAAGACATGCCTTCCGTCGGGCCCGAGGACCAGCGGCCGGGCGCTCCGGACCGCGTCCCGTGACACCGCGCCATAGACGTGCGGAAAAAGCTTGCCGCCGCGCGACGGCTCCCATTTGAGACTGGCACCGAGCTTCGCGGCGTCGACCGCGAGCAACAACCCGGCGCGCCCGGCCCAGTGCTTGGCCGCGCTTTCGACGATCTGCTCGGCGGTCGAGAAGTGGAGAAAGCCGTCGGCGCGCGCCGCGGCGGAGCCGCGATAGACGCCCGCGGCCTCGGCCGCGCGCCAATCCTCGTCGGTCGCGATGTGATAGACGGTCCGGACCGTCACAGGCCGATCTTGCCCATGTCGAGGAATTTGTGGCGCCGGCGCGCCTTGAGGCTCGCGCGCGTCTGGCCTTCGAGTTCTTCGAGCGCCTTGCCGAGCGCGTCGCCGAGCGCGGCGATCGCCTGCTTGGGCTCGCGGTGCGCGCCGCCCAAGGGCTCGGGGACGACGTGATCGATCACCTTGAGCTGAAAGAGGTCCTGCGCCGTCAGTCGCAGCGCCTCGGCCGCGTCCTGGGTCTTTTCCTCGCCGCGCCACAGGATCGACGAGCAGGCCTCGGGCGAGATCACAGAATAGATCGCATGCTCGAGCATCAGCACCTTGTTGGCGGCGGCGAGTGCGATTGCCCCGCCCGAGCCGCCCTCACCGACGATCGCCGCGATCAGCGGCACGCCGAGCGAGAGGCAAGTTTGGGTCGAGCGGGCGATGGCCTCGGCCTGACCGCGCGCTTCGGCGTCGATTCCGGGAAAGGCGCCGGCCGTGTCGACCAGCGTCACCACCGGCACGCCGAAGCGATCGGCAAGCTGCATCAAGCGCTGCGCCTTGCGGTAACCCTCGGGCCTCGCCATGCCGAAATTGTGCTTGAGCCGGCCTTCGGTCCCCTCGCCCTTCTCGTGCCCGACGACCATGACCGAGCGGCCGCGAAACCGCCCGAGCCCGCCTTGAATGGCCCGGTCGTCGGAAAAGGCGCGGTCGCCCGCGAGCGGCATGAAGCCGTCGACCAATTGCTCGACGATGGTCCTGAATTTCGGCCGATCGGGATGGCGCGCGACCTGGGTCTTTTGCCAAGGCGTGAGGCGCGCATAGGTCTGTCGAAGAAGCTTGTCGACCTTGGCCTCGAGCGTCGCCAGCTCGTCGCCGATCGCGACCTGCCCGCCCGCGCCGACATGGCGCAATTCCTGGATCTTGCCTTCCAGTTCGGCGATCGGCTTTTCGAAGTCGAGGAACTTGTTCATTCAGCGCTGCGCGCTCGCGATGCGATCGGCCTGGCGCACCAGCGCCTCGGCCTGACGGATCGAGGCGATGTCGATCAGCTTGCCGTCGAGCGCGACCGCGCCCTTGCCCTCGCGCTGGGCGAGGGTCATGGCTTCGAGAATGCGCCGCGCCTTCTCGACCTCCGATTTCGGCGGATCGAACAATTCGTTGGCCAGCGTCACCTGCGAGGGATGGATCGCCCATTTGCCTTCGCAGCCGAGCGCGGCCGCCCGGTTCGCCGCCGCCCGGTAGCCGTCGGGATCGGAGAAATCGCCGAAGGGTCCGTCGACCGCGCGCAGGCCGGCGGCACGCGCGGCAACGACGATGCGGGCGATCGCATAATGCCAGGGATCGCCCCAGGTCTCCTCGCGCCGACCCGCCGCGTCCTTGTCGCTCAGGATCTTGTAGAACGGATTGACGCCGCCGACATTGGTCGTGCGCGCGCGCGTCGATGCCGCGAAGTCGGCGACGCCGAAATGCAGCGACTCGATGCGCTTGGACGACCGCGCGATCGCCTCGACATTGGCGAGACCGAGCGCTGTTTCGACGATGAGCTCGAGGCCGATCCGCTTCTTGCGGCCCTTCGCCGTCTCGATCTGGGTGAGCAGCATGTCGACGGCATAGACGTCGGCCGGCGTGCCGATCTTGGGCACCATGATCAGGTCGAGGCGCTCGCCCGCACCCTCGACCACGTCGACCACGTCGCGATACATGTAGTGCGTGTCGAGGCCGTTGATGCGGACCGACAGCGTCTTGTGACCCCAATCGACGTCGTTGATCGCCTGGACGACGTTCTTGCGCGCCTGCGGCTTGTCGTCGGGCGCGACCGCGTCCTCGAGGTCGAGAAAGATCACGTCGGCCGCCGACTTCGCCGCTTTCTCGAAGAACTTCGTCTGAATGCCGGGCACCGCCAACTCGCTGCGGTTGACGCGCGGCACGGTCTGCTCGACGACGGTAAAGCTCATGATCTCTCCTGACGGGCCGAAGGGCGTTACATGGCGGAGGTCGGCAGTCCTGTCAACGCCCGGCGGATGCGCGCGCCAGCGGATGGCGCGTCTCGACCAGTTCGCGCAGCCGTTCTTCCTGAAGATGGGTGTAGATCTGAGTGGTCGCAATGTCGGCATGGCCGAGCATCTGCTGCAATGCGCGGAGATCGGCGCCGTGCCCGAGCAAATGACTGGCGAAGGCATGCCGCAAGACATGCGGCGAGACCTTGCGCGGCGGCAGCCCGGCGCGGATCGCAAGGTCCTTCAGGAGGCGCGCGAAGTGCTGGCGCGTCAAATGGCCGCTGTCGCCGGTCGACGGGAAAAGCCAGCGCGCGCCGGCCTCCCGGGCCTCGCCGGTCCGATCGCGGAGCGCAAGATAGGCATCGAGCGCGGTGCGCGCCGGCGCCGACAGCGGCACGATCCTGTCCTTGCCGCCCTTGCCGCGGAGCGCGATGGTGCGCTTGGCGCCGCGCGCCGCGGCGAGCGGCAGCCCAACGAGCTCGGAGACGCGAAGACCGGTCGCGTAGAGGAGTTCGACCATGGCGCGAAGCCTGACGCCTTCGGGCCTTTCGTCCTTCGCCGCTTCGACCAACAGGCGATCGACCTCGCTTTCGGACATGACTTTGGGCAGCGCCCGGCCGCGTTTCGGCGCATCGAGCGCGGCGGTCGGGTCGTCCCGGCGCAAGCCCTCGCCGTAGAGAAAGCGAAAGAACTGGCGATAGGCGGATAGTCGGCGCGCGACCGTCGAGGAGGCCGTCGCGCTTCGACCCAGCCGCGCGACGTAGTCGCGTAGGCCCGCGCCGTCGACCCGCGCGAGATCGCCGCCAGCCTTCTCGAGATGGGCCGAAAGATCGGCGAGATCGCGGCGATAGGCCTCGATCGTGTTGCGCGCCGCGCCGCGCTCGGCCGCCAGCATTTCGAGAAAGGCTTCGATCAGGCGCGCGCTCGCGCTCACAGACCGTGGGCGATCGCCGCCTCGAGCGCGGCGGCGCGTGCCTCCCTCTCGAAACCGAAGCGTCGAAGCGTGTCGATGGCCGAAGCGACGGCCGCGGGATGGGTCGATTTGGCGTCGGGCGCACCGAGCACGATCAGCGCGGCGGCGACCGCTTCGCCCTTGCGCCCTTCGTTCGAGGCGTCCGCGAGCACGCGCCAGAGCCCGGGGGACGGCGCGGCGGCGCTGGCGACGGACGGCGCCGCCAAAAGCGGCATCCATGCGCCATCGTCGACCGATTGGCCGAGGGCGTCGAACAGGCTGAAGGCCATGGCGACGCGGCCGAGGCGCTGCGCCTCGGGCAAGTCCTTGAGGCGACTCCAATAGGCCTTGATGGCGGGCTCTTCCATGGGCGCGAGCGTCGCGTCAGCGATCTGCAGGAGCGGCAGGAGATCGGCGCCCGACTTGGCGAGGTCGCCGGTCTTGCGCGCGATGTCGGCCCAATTTTCGGCAAGCCCGCCCTCGCCCGCGGCCAGAAGCGCGCGCGCCGCGTCCGCCGCGACAAAAGCGAGCTCGGGCGTCGGACGCAGGTCCTTGGTCGCCTTGAGATTGACCCGCGCATATGTGGCGAAAAGCCCGGCCTCCCGGCCGGCGCGCCAAGCGCGCTGCAGCCCCCGCGCGCGCATCATCGGATCGGCCTTGAGCTCGATCGCTTGATGATAAAGCGCGCCGGTTTGCGGTCCCGGTGCGGGCGGCGGATCGACGAAGACCGTCTCGATTTGCTCGGGCTTGAACTGGACCGCGGCGTAGATCTGGGCGAGCGCCTCGGCCGGCAGGCTGCCCGCGGCCTCGGCGCGTTCGGCGGCCCTGAGACGCACCTCGAGCGGCGCGTTCGGCGCGCGCGCGATGGCGCGCAGCATCGCCGGCGCGGCGCCCGCGACGGCATCGGCCGGCACGTTCCGCCTTGCGGCGCGGAGCATGGCGAAATGGAGCGGCGTCGGTTTGGGCAGGTTTTCGATTTTGATCGAGGCGTCGCCCCCGAGCGCCTGCATCAGGCGGAAAAATGCCGGATCGTCGAGCTTGTGTTCGCGCAGGATGCCGACCGACAGCGAGGCGGCGGCGCCTTCGCCGGCGAGGGCCTGGCAAAAGGCCAGCTTTTGCAGCCAGGCGTTCGACTCGTCGACCCGGACGCGCTCGCGAATGCGGTTGCAGGCGGCCGAATGGTCCTCGGCAAGAAGTAGCGCCTCGACCTCGGCGGCGTGCGCCCGATTGTCGTCGGCGGTCGGGCGCGCGAGACGCAAGAGATCGTGCGCTTCGGCCACCATGCCGCCGGCGATCAGGCGCTCGACCCGCAATCCGAGAACGCTCCGATCCCCGGGCTTGCGGGGCGGCAAGGCACCGCCCGACAACAGGAGCCGCCGCGACAATTCTCGCACCGCCCGCGAGGACGAATCGGTCGGCAGCGCCGCGAGCAGGTGCTCGACCGCTTCGCGCCGCGAACCCTTCCAGAGATCGGGCGCGAAAGCGCCTTGCGCCTCGGTCAAGACGCCGATCGTGCCCGGATCGACCAGCGAGAGCTGGCCGACTTCGACCTTGTCCGGATCGACCCCGGGCGCGAGCGGTGTCGCGGCCGGCGGCAGTGCCGGATCGCGCGCCGGCTCGACCGCGGGGGGCAATGCAGGCGCGGCGGCGTCGGGCTTGATCAGCCGCACGGGCGGGCCGACCTGGGCCTGTGCGACGCCCGCCCAGCCCACAAGGGCCAGTCCGAAAGTCAGGGTCAAGGCGGAGCCGAGCTTCATGGCGTCACTTCTTGTCGAACCGCGAGGCGGGGATGACCTTCTCGATCTTGCCGACCGGCGCGGGGATGTCCCAGGTCGAGAGAAACACGATAAGGCCGGCGACGGCGAGCAGGCCGATGGAAAAAACAATGAGAGCGATCTTGGTCATGGGTCCTTGGCGAAGCGCGACGACGCGTGCTGACGACCATGCTATGGTCGTTTCATGGCGGATTTGGGGCAATCTAGAGGGCGCGCGACGGGCTTTCAACGGCCGCGCGAGGCAGACGCGTCGTGAACGACCGTCCCGCGACCGTTCCCGCGCGCCCGATCGTCCTGGTTGGTCTCATGGGCGCGGGCAAAAGCTCGATCGGCCGGCGCCTCGCGGCGCGGCTCAACATGCCCTTCGTCGACGCCGACGACGAGATCGAAAAGGCTGCCAATCTCTCGATTTCCGAGATTTTCGAGCGCCACGGCGAGGCGGCGTTTCGGGACGGCGAGCGACGTGTGATCGCGCGCCTGCTTGGCGGGCCGCTTGGCGTGCTCGCGACCGGCGGCGGCGCCTTCATGGACCCGCAGACGCGCGCCTTGATCCGCGAACGCGGCTTGTCGATTTGGCTCAAGGCCGAAATCGAGACGTTGCTCAAGCGCGTCGCGCGGCGCAGTCACCGACCGCTCTTGAAGCAAGGCGATCCCCGTGCCGTCCTGGAGAAACTGATGGTCGAGCGCTATCCGGTCTATGCCGAAGCCGACCTGGCGATCGAGACGGGCGACGGGCCGCACGATCTGGTGGTCGATCAGATCCTGGCGATCCTCCGCGAAAAGGCGCTTGCGACATGAGCGATTTCTCGACCATCGGCGTCGCGCTCGGCGGGCGAAGCTATGACATTCTGGTCGGCGACGGGCTGATCGATCGCGCGGGAGCGCTCGCCCTGCCCTTCATGAAGCGGCGGCGCACCGTCGTCGTCGCCGACGAAACGGTCGCGCGCCTCCACGGCGCCCGGCTCGGCGCCTCGCTCGAGCGTGCAGGCATTGCGCATGGAAGCATCGCCGTGCCGCCGGGCGAGGCGAACAAGACGCTCGAGACCTTCGCATGGCTTGTCGACAAGTTGCTCGACACCAACCCCGAGCGCAGCGACGCCATCGTTGCCCTGGGCGGCGGCGTGGTCGGCGATCTCGCCGGTTTCGCCGCGAGCGTCCTCAAGCGCGGCATCGATTTCGTCCAGATACCGACGACGCTCCTGGCCCAAGTCGATTCCTCGGTCGGCGGCAAGACCGGCGTCGACACGCGCCACGGCAAGAACCTCGTCGGCGCCTTTCATCAGCCGCGCCTCGTGATCGCCGACACCGCGCTTCTCGACACGCTGCCGCGGCGCGAGCTCCTCGCGGGCTATGCCGAGGTCGCGAAATACGGGCTGCTCGGCGATGCCGCGTTCTTCGAGTGGCTCGAGGCCAAGGGCGCCGAGGCGCTCGCGAGCGCGGGGCCGGCGCGGCGCTACGCGGTCGAGGTCTCTTGTCGCATGAAGGCCGCGATCGTCGCGCGCGACGAGCGCGAGACCGGCGATCGGGCGCTGCTCAATCTCGGCCACACTTTCGCGCACGCGATCGAGACGGCGCTCGGTTTCGGCGACGCCCTGCGCCATGGCGAAGCGGTCGCGGTCGGCCTGTGCCTCGCGCTCGCGCTTTCCCGGCGCCTTGGCCTCTGTTCAGGGCAGGAGGTCGAGCGGGCGCGGCGCCATTTCGCCGGCGTCGGCTTGCCGACGCGCCTCGCGAACGTGAAGGACCTCCGCGCCGAACCCGAGCGGCTCTACGAACTGATGGGCCAGGACAAGAAGGTCAAGGACGGACGGCCGACCTTCATCTTGCTGCGGGGCATCGGCGCGGCGTTTCAGACCAACGATGTCGCCAAGGCCGACGTGCTCGCGGTTTTGGCCGAAGGTTGAGGCCGGCTACTCCGTCTTGCCGCCCTGGCGAATGAGTTCGCCCTTGAGCGCGAAATCGGCGGCGATGACCTTGGCGAAGTCGGCGCCCGGTCGATAGATCAGGGTTTGACGCGTCGAGCTGGCGAGATCGACGTAACGCGCGCTCTTGACCGCCTCGGCGCAGGCGGCTTGCAGCTTGGCGACGACTTCGGCCGGCAAGCCGCGCGGCCCGATCAACCCGGCGGGAACCGTTTGGGCGACGGCGTAGCCCTGTTCCTTGAATGTCGGAAGATCGGGGGCGTCGGCGACGCGCGTCTCGGCAAAGATCCCGAGCGTGCGGAGGTTCTGCGCGACCAGCGAGCCGATGCCGATGACCGCGATGTCGATCTCTCCCGCGTGGAGCGCCTGGAGGACCGGCGCGTCGCCCCGGTAGGGCGCGTGCTGGAGCTCGATCGCGGCCTTGAGGCGAAATTCGATGACGTCGAGATGCGGCACGGTGTTGGTGCCGGTGACGCCGTAGGCGATGCGTTTGCCGGATTTCGCGGCCGCGACCAGATCGGCGACGGACTTGAGCGGGCTTTCGGGCTTCACGCCCATGCCGAAGACCAGATCGACGGTTTGGCAAATCGGTTGAAAGGCATCGGCCTTGTAGGCGAGGTCCTTCATGAGATGCGGCTGGATGGTGATCGGGCCGATGGCGGTGAAGCCGAGGGTGTAGCCGTCGGGTTTCGCTTGCGCGACCAAGGTGACGCCGAGCGTCGCCGAGGCGCCGTCCTTGTTCACGACCGCGATCGGCTGGCCGATGAGCGGTCCCATCGCATCGGCGAGGGTCCGCGCCAACAGGTCGGTCGCGGCGCCTGGCGCGTAGGGCACGATCCATTGCACCGGACGGTCGGGCCAGGCCTCGGCGGAGAGCGGGCCGAGAAGAGCCGAGACGAGCGCCGCGCCGCGGACCCCAAATCGCAATGCCCCGGTCATCGGATTGTCCCTTCATTCCCCGGATTTCGTCGATTTCCGAAGGCCATGCTGGCTCCAAAATCAAACCGTGGCAATCGTTCTCCCCTCTTGATCTTGGGAGGGTTTGCCCCCATCTTCCGGCGCGCCGCAAAGCGGCGGACCAGAATAAGAAATACGGAGCGGGGACAGGCGCCTCATGACTGCCATGATCGAGATCGACGGACTGGCGAAGCGGTTCGGTCCGCTGGTCGCCGTCGACAACGTCAGTTTCGCCGTCGCGCAGGGCGAAGTGCTGGGCTTTCTCGGCCCGAACGGCGCCGGCAAGTCGACGACCATGAAGATGGCGACGGGCTTCATTCCGCCCGATCGCGGCACGGTTCGGATCTGCGGCTTCGACATTCTCGACGCGCCGATCGATGCCAAGGCCAATCTCGGCTACTTGCCCGAGGGCGCGCCGGCCTATGGCGACATGACGCCGCGCGCCTTTCTGGCCTTTTGCGCCGAGGCCCGCGGCTACTCCGGCTTCGAGCGCGACCGGCGCGTCGAGTTCGCGGCCGAGCGGGTCGAGATCGGCGACGTGCTCGATCAGCAGATCGAGACGCTGTCCAAGGGCTTCAAGCGCCGCGTCGGCATCGCCCAGGCGATCCTGCACGACCCGCCGGTGCTGATCATGGACGAGCCGACCGACGGCCTCGATCCCAATCAGAAACACGAGGTGCGCACGCTGATCCGCGCCATGGCCGAGAAGAAGGCGATCGTGATTTCGACCCACATTCTCGAGGAGGTCGAGCAGGTCTGCTCGCGCGCGATCGTCATCGCCGCCGGACGGATCGTCGCCGACGGCACGCCGGCCGAACTCGCCCAACGCTCGCGCTATCACAACGCCGTCACCATCTCGATCTTCGACGGTCCCGAGGCGGCGCGCGCCAAGGACGACCTCGCCAAGGTCCCGGGCGTCGAAGCGATCGAGCCCGCGCTCGGGCGCAAGGGCATCGTCTCCTGGACCGTGCTGCCCAAGGGTGGCGCGCCGCTCTTGGATGCCGTTTCGGCGGTCGCGCGCAACGCCATCTGGGAGGTCGAGGAACTCAAGGTCGAGGCCGGGCGTCTCGACGAGGTCTTTCGCAACGTCACCATCGGCGCGGGGAGGAGCTAGCCGCCATGCGGGGCGTTCTCACGGTTTGCAAGCGCGAGCTCGGCGGCTATTTCGCGACGCCGCTCGCCTATGTCTTCATCGTCGTCTTCCTGTTCGTCACGGCGCTGATGACCTTCTATGTCGGCAATTTCTTCGAGCGCGGCCAGGCCGACCTTCAGGTCTTCTTCCTGTTCCACCCCTGGCTCTACCTCTTCTTCGTCCCGGCGATTTCGATGCGTCTCTGGGCCGAGGAGCGCAAGAGCGGCACCGTCGAACTCCTGATGACGCTGCCCTTGCCGCTCTGGTCGATCGTGCTCGGCAAGTTCCTCGCCGCCTGGCTCTTCACCGTGATCGCGCTCGCGCTCACCTTCCCGATGTGGCTGACGGTCAACTACCTCGGCCGCCCCGACAACGGCGTGATCTTCGCCGGCTATGTCGGCAGCGCCTTGATGGCCGGCGGCTACATGGCGATCGGCGCCTGCATCTCGGCGCTGACCCGCAATCAGGTGATCGCCTTCGTGCTCAGCGTCGTCGTCTGCTTCCTCTTCACCGTCGCGGGCGCGCCGATGGTCCTCGACTTCTTCTCCGCCTGGGCGCCGCGGCCGCTGCTCGACACCATCGCCTCCTTCAGCTTCCTCAGCCATTTCCAGGCGATCGGACAGGGCGTGATCGATCTTCGGGACTTCGTCTATTTCATCGCCCTGATCGCGCTTTGGCTTTTCGCCAACGCCGCGGTCATCGAAATGCGCAAGGCCAATTGAGCTCGCCATGAATCGCACCCTCCTGACCTCCGGCGGCCTGGTCGTCGCCGTCATCCTGTTCGTCGCGGTCGTCCTCGTCGCCAATCTGACGCTCCGCGGCGCGCGCCTCGACCTGACCCAAGGCAAGCTCTACACGCTCTCGTCCGGCACGAAGTCGGTGCTGCAGGGCCTCAAGGAGCCGGTGACGCTCCGCTTTTTCTTCTCGGAAAAGCTCGCGCGCGACGTGCCGCAGATGCGCTCCTACGGCCAGCGCGTGAGGGAACTGCTCGAGGAATACGCGGCGCAATCGAAGGGCAAGATCCAGCTTCTGGTCGTGGACCCCGAGCCCTTCTCGGAAGCCGAGGACCGCGCGGTCGAACTGGGCTTGCGCGGCGCCGCGCTCAACCAGCAGGGCGAGCAATTCTATTTCGGCCTCGCCGGCACGAATTCGACCGACGACGTCCAGACCATTCCCTTCTTCCAGCAGGAACGCGAGCAGTTCCTTGAGTATGAGTTGACGCGTCTCGTCTACGCGCTGTCGGATCCCAAAAAGCCGGTGATCGGGCTTTTGACGACGCTGCCCATGCAGGGCGGGCCGGTCAACATGATGCAGCCGCAGATGCAGCCGCCTTGGACCATCCTCTCGCAAATGCGCCAGGTCTTCGACGTCAAGACCGTCCGCCCCGGCGCGGCCAAGATCGACGACGACGTGGCCGTGCTGATGGTCGCGCACCCGAAGGACCTGCCGCCGGACACGCTTTACGCGATCGACCAATTCGCGCTTCGCGGCGGCAAGGTGCTGGCTTTCGTCGATCCGCTGTCGGAAGCCGCGATGCAGAGCCAACCGCGCGCCATGGGCATGCCGGCGCCGGAAAGCTCGACGCTCGGCCCGCTGTTCGAGGCCTGGGGCATCGAATACGACAAGGACAAGTTCGTCGGCGACCGAAAATTCGCGACCCGCGTCAACGCCGGCCAGCGCGCCCAGCGCCGCCAGGTCATCGACTACATCGCCTGGCTGTCGCTGCCGCAGGAAAGCGTCGCGGGCGAGGACGTGGTCACGGGCGAGCTCGCCTCGCTCAATTTCGGCTCGGCCGGCGCGCTCAGGAAAAAGGAAGGCGCGAGCACGACCTTCACGCCGCTGGTCTCGTCCTCGGACGACGCCATGCTGGTCGAGAGCATCAATCTGATGTTCGGACCCGATCCCGAGCGGCTCTTGCGGGACTTCAAGCCGGCGGGCGAACGCTTCGCGCTGGCCGCGCGCATCCAGGGTCCGGCCAAGACCGCCTTTCCCGACGGCCCGCCCAAGCCCGAAGCCAAGGAGGGCGGGGCGACGGATGCCGACAAGGACAAGGAGCGGCCCGATCCCGCGGCGCAGCTCAAGGAGTCCAAGACCCCGATCAACGTCATCGTGATCGCCGACACCGACATGCTGGACGATCGCTTCTGGGTCCAGACCAGCGATCTATTCGGCGAGCGCCTGGCGACGCCCTTCAACGGCAACGGCAGCCTGGTGATCAACGCGCTCGACAACCTGAGCGGTTCGGCCGAGCTGATCTCGCTCCGCAGCCGAAGCCGATCGAGCCGACCCTTCCTCGTGGTCGCCGATATTCGTCGCGCGGCCGAGGCGCGCTTTCGAGAGGAAGAAAAGGCGCTGCAAGAGAAGCTCGAGGCGGCCGAGAAGAAAATCGCCGAGCTTCAGAAGGAGCGTCCGGGCTCGAAGGGCCAAGTGCTCACCTCCGAACAGCGCGCCGCGATCGAGGGCTTTCGCGCGGAGATGCTCGAGACCCGCAAGGCCCTTCGCGACGTGCAGCACAAGCTGCAGCAGGACATCGATCGCCTCGCCGGCTGGATCAAGGCGATCAATATCGGCCTGATCCCGCTTTTGGTCGCGATCTTCGCCTTCGCGCTCGCGGCGATCGCACGTCAGCGGCGCTACGCGCGTCACGCCGCCCGGTGATGTCATGAAAAAGCCGACCGTCATTGCCATCGCCGGCGCGGCCGCGATCGCTTCGATCGCCGCGATCTGGCTCGGCTCCGCCAAGGCCCCCGCGCCCGCGCCCAAGCCCGCGGCGCTCTTTCCGGGCCTGCTCGAACGGGTCAACGACGTCGCCGAGATCAAGATCGACGGCAAGGCGGGTGCGCTCACCCTCCGCCGCGCCGAGGGCGAGACCGAGACGTGGATCATGGTCGAAAAGGGCGGCTATCCCGCCAAATTCGACGTCGTGAAGCGCGCGATCCTCGGCATGGCCGAACTGCGCGGGGTGGAGCCTCGGACCGCCAATCCGGAACTGCACGCCCGCCTCCAGCTCGAAGACCGAAGCGCGGCCGGTTCGCAGTCGACCCTCGTCAGCCTCAATGCCAAGGACGGCAAGGCCGTCGCCGAACTCCTGGTCGGCAAGATCGATCGCGCCGCGACCGAGACCAAGCATGGCAACTACTACGTCCGCAAGGTGGGCGACGCGCAGACTTGGTTCGCGCAAGGCCAGCTTCAGGTCGACGTCTCGCTCAATCGCTGGATCGACGCCAAGGTCGTCGAGATTCAGAGAAAGCGCGTCAAGTCGGTCGACATCCGTCAGGCCTCCGGCGCGCGTCTCGAAATCCTCCGCAAGGCGGGCACGGACGAAGAGTTCGAGATCAAGGGCCTCAAGGTCGATCAGAAGCTCGCGACGCCCTCCTCGCCCAACACCATGGCGGCGGCGCTCGACTACATGCCCTTCGACGACGTCCTGCCGCTCAAGGAGCGCGAAGCGCTCGCCGTCGCCGTCACCTCGGTCTACGCGACCGATGACGGCATGGTCCTGACCCTGAAGTCGCGCAAGGACGGCGACAAATGGTGGGTGACGGTCGCGGTCGAGGCCGACCCGGCCAATCCGCCCAAGGACGAGGTTGCGAAGGAAATCGCCGAGCTCTCGGCCAAGGTCGGTGGCTGGGCCTTCCAGATGCCCGACTACCGGGTCGAGCAATTCACCAAATCGCTCGACCAGCTGCTCGAGAAGGACGCCAAGAAGAACGGTTGAGCGCTGGCGGACCGCGGGTCGCGCAGCTAGTCTCCTCTTGGACACCACCGGGGGAGATCATGCAGGGCTGGGCCTTCAAGAGCGCGTCTGAACTCGCGCGCGCGATTCGCGACCGCAAGACGACGAGCGTCGAGCTTCTCGAACTCTATCTCGCGCGCAATGCGCGTCATGGCGCCAAGATCAACGCCGTCGTGATCCAGCAGGCGGAGGCTGCGCGAAGCCGCGCCAAGGCGGCCGACGCCGCGCTCGCCAAGGGCGAGGTTTGGGGACCGCTTCACGGCGTGCCCATGACGGTGAAGGAGTCCTACAACGTCGCCGGCCTGCCGACGACCTGGGGCGCGCCCGCGTTCAAGGCGAACGTGCCGAGCGAGAGCGCGGTCGTCGTCCAGCGTCTCGAGGCCGCAGGGGCCGTTGTCTTCGGCAAGTCCAACGTGCCGCTCCTGCTCATGGACTTTCAGAGCTACAACGAGGTCTACGGCACGACGTTGAACCCCTACGATCTTGCGAGGAATTGCGGCGGATCGTCGGGCGGCTCGGCCGCGGCGCTGGCCGCCGGGTTGACCGGTCTCGAAGCGGGCAGCGACATCGGCGGCTCGATCCGCAATCCCGCGCATTACTGCGGGGTCTACGGCCACAAGCCGACCTGGAATATCGTGCCGTTGCGCGGCCACACGCTCGGCAACGTCACGCCGCCCGACATTTCGGTCGTCGGGCCGCTTGCGCGCTCGGCCGAGGACCTTCGTCTCTCCCTCGACATCGTCGCCGGCGCCGACGTCTGGCACGCGCCAGGCTGGCGCCTCGACCTGCCGGACGCCAAATCGCGATCGCTCAAGGATTATCGCCTCGGCGTCTGGCTCGATTGTCCCCTGTCGCCGGTCGACGGCGCGGTTGCGGAGCGGCTCGAAGCCGCCGTTGCGGCGCTCGGCAAGGCCGGCGCCAAGATCGTCCGCGATCCCAAACTGCCGATCGAGCCGCAGGAAGGCGCCGATCTCTTTTTCCAGATGCTTTACGGCGCCCTGTCGGGCCGGCTGCCGGACGACGCCTATGCGAAGGCGCTCGAGCGCCTCTCGGGTCTAGCGCCCGACGACAAAGGCTTTCGCGCGGCCGAGGTCAGAGGCAACACCCAGCGTCATCGCGACTGGGCCCAGGCGAACGAAAAGCGCCACCGCCTGCGCCTCGCCTGGCGGGCCTTCTTCGGCGAATACGACGCGCTTCTCTGCCCGGTCGCGGGGGTCACGGCGTTCGCGCACGACCACTCCCCGTCGCAGCACGATCGGCGCTTGATGGTGAACGGCAAGCCCCGACCCTATCTCGAGCAGCTCTTTTGGGCGGGTTTTTTCGGCGTCGCGCTGTTGCCGGCGACGATCGCGCCGACCGGGCTTACGCGAGGCGGCCTGCCGGTCGGATTGCAGATCGTCGGCCCGGAATACGGCGACCGCACGACCATCGAAATCGCGCGACTGCTCGCGAACGAAATCGGCGGGTTCGTTCCGCCCAAGGGCTACGATTGAAGCGGTACCGTCCGGTCGGGGAACGTGAGACAATCGCCCGGCGATTCGCATCGATGAGGTGAGCCATGGCCGCTCCGCCCAAACCCCCGGCTCCTCCGGCCGGCGGCGCACCCCCCGCCGGCGGCAAGGCTCCGCCGCCCGCCGCGGCCAACAAGGCGCCGACGCCCAAGACCGAAGGCGAGGGCGAAGCGGAAGAGCTGGACGAGGACGAGGTCAACACGGCGCAGGACATCGCGTCGAACAAGGCGACCACCCTCGACGCCCTTTCCCATGCCGAGTGCCAGACGCTTTACAACGAGGCCGCCGAGAACGTTCTGTTCGGCAAGCGCCAGCAATGGCGAACGCTAGAATACGTGACCGCGTTGTCGCTCGCCTTCATGGCGATCGGCATGCTGAGCCCGCTGGGGGCGCGAACCAGCGGCTTCATCGCCGTCTTCCTGCTGATCGTGTCGATCTTCGCCATGCTGGTGCTGGTCCTGCTCCAGCACTGGCAGAACCGCGAGCAAGCGAAGCTGCGGCGCATCGCCGAAGCCTTCTCGAGCTTCAGCAAGGGCACCCGCGAACTCAAGAGCCGGACCGTGTCGGATGTGCACCGCTACACGATCCTCTTCTTCATGGAAGTCTATTTGCTGATCTTTTCGATCGCGACCTTCAAGATCATGCTCGACATCGGCGCGACGACGCCGAAATAACGGCCACGACTGGGCTTAGCGGGCGGCGCGAAAGCGCGTGCCGCCGATTTCGACCGTCTCGCCGACCGTCGCGACGCCGCCTGCCTTCGCCGCCGCCCCGATCGCGTGCCAATCGGCGACGTCGAGATCGACGCCGCCAAGCCCTTCGCCTCGCCCGTCGGTCGCAGCAACGAAGAGGACATATCCGCTGTCGAGGTCGAGGCGAAACGCCTCGCCCTGGCGCGTCGTCGGGCGCTTGAGGATCCTGCCCCAGCGCTGGGCGAGCGTTTCGGGCGCCGCCGACTGCAGCACCGCGCCGGCGATGGCCTTGACCCGGTTCTGCCGAACGAAGCGCCGCCAGTCCTGGCCCGCCGGATGGTAGGGCCCGGTCGGATCGGCGCCGCCCGGCGTGTGATTGATTTCGAGCATGGCCCCGCCGCTGTCGCGGGGATGGATCTGCAACCCGACATAATCCTGATAGACGATCGGATTGGCGATCCTCACGCCGATCGCGGCAAGATGCGCGCGCCAAGGCGCCGGATCGTCGCAGTCCAAAATGACCATGTAGCCGCCGTCGCCGCCCCGGCGCTCGACGTAGCGTTCGGCCGTCGTGCCCGGTCGCGTCGGCGCGACGACCTCGAGAAAGGTCGTGCCCACCGGCATGACGGCGTTCTCGAGGCCGTAGGTCGCGACCGCCGGATCGCGAAAGCCGACGGCAATGTCGAGTACCGCGGTCAGTTGCCCGACGACGGGTTCGAGCTTTCGCGCGACCAGGCAGATTTGCCTGAGCCGGAGATAGCCCATGTCAGCGACCCTTGAACACGGGCGCGCGCTTTTCCACGAAGGCGCGCGCGGCTTCCTTGTGATCCTCGGTCTCGGTGCAACGCGTATGGTGCATGGCTTCGAGATCCATGACCTCGGTCAAGCTGCCGGTTTCCGCTGCCGCCATGTTGCGCTTGATGTAGGCGTAAGTCGTGCGGGGCCCGGCAGCGAGGCGCCGCGCGAGCGCGAGCGCCTCGGCGTCGAGCGCATCGTCCGCAACCACGCGATTGAGCAGCCCGAGCCGTTGGGCCTCGGCGGCATCGAGGATGGGCGACGTCAAATAGAGCTCGCGCGCCTTGGCGGTGCCGAGGATCTGGGTGAGGAAGTAGCTGCCGCCGAAATCCCCCGACAATCCGACCTTGGCGAAGGCGGTCGTGAGCTTGGCCGTCTCGCTCGCGATCCGGATGTCGCAGGCGAGCGCGAGCGAATGCCCGGCGCCCGCGCAAGCGCCGCGGATCGCGGCGACGGTCGGCTTGGGCATGTCGTGGAGAAGCCGGCTCGATTCCATCCACTGCCGGAGCCCGGCGGCGCGGCGCTCGAAGCCTTCGCTCCGGGCATCGCCCGCCATCGACTTGACGTCGCCGCCCGCGCAGAAAGCATTGCCCGCGCCGGTCAACAACACGGCGCCGACGGCTGGGTCGGCGGCCGCTCGGGCAAGCGTGGCCTGTAGCCGCTCGAGGAGTTCGCCATTGAGCGCGTTCAGCCGATCCGGCCGGTTCATGGTCAGAACCAGAACCCCGTCGGTATGTTTCTCTATCAGCACGTCGCTCATGGCGTCCCTTCCTGAATGCCGCAAAGGCGCAGCTTGCATCATTTCAAGCCGCCGGGCATCAATGGGACGCCATCTGGGGAGAGAATGCATGACACGGGGCTTGGATCTCGGCATCGCCGGGCGGCGCGCCATCGTCTGCGCGGCGAGCAAGGGCCTGGGGCGGGGATGCGCCATGGCGCTCGCTCGCGCGGGCGTCGACCTAGTCATCAATGCGCGAAACGCCGGCCCGCTCGAGGCGGCGGCGGACGCCATCCGCAAGGAAACGGGCGTCACGGTCAAGACGGTCGCCGCCGACGTGACCACCGAAGAAGGCCGCAAGGCGCTGCTCGCGGCGCTGCCCGATCCCGACATTTTGGTGAACAACGCCGGTGGCCCGCCGCCCGGCAATTTTCGCGACTTCGACGAGGCGGCCTGGAACGCGGCGGTGCGCGCCAACATGATCACGCCGATCATGCTGATCCGCGCGACCATCGATGCCATGATCGCGCGCAAATGGGGGCGGATCGTCAACATCACCTCCTCCTCGGTGAAGGCGCCGATCGCCATTCTCGGCCTATCCAACGGTGCGCGCTCGGGCCTCACGGGCTTCGTCGCCGGGATCGCCCGCGAGGTCGCGCGCCACGGCGTCACCATCAACAACCTGCTCCCCGGCTCCTTCGACACCGATCGTCTGCGCTCGAACATTCCGGCGCGCGCGAAGCAGCAGGGCATCAGCGAGGACGAGGCGTTTCGCAGGCTGGAAGCCGGAATTCCGGCCGGCCGCGCCGGTCGGCCGGACGAATTCGGCGCGTTCTGCGCGTTCTTGGCGAGCGAGCACGCGGCCTACATGACGGGCCAGAACGTGCTGCTCGACGGCGGCGCCTATCCGGGGACGTTCTGAGGGATTTCGCATGCCCAAGCGATCTGCGGCGCTCGACGCGAAACGACACCGCTGGCGCGACGAAGCGATCCGGCGGATCGAGGCCGATTTCAACCGCTCGGCCGACACGCACCTGATCCGCTTCGATTTTCCCGGGACGCCCGACATCCGCCTCTACTTCAAGGACGAATCGGTGCACCCGACCGGCAGCCTCAAGCACCGGCTCGCGCGCTCGCTTTTTCTTTACGGCTTGTGCAACGGCTTTATCGGCCCGAACACCACGATCACCGAGGCCTCGAGCGGTTCGACCGCGGTTTCGGAAGCCTATTTCGCCCGTCTCATCGGCCTGCCCTTCGTCGCCGTCATGCCGCGCACGACCTCGCCCGAGAAGATCGCGCTCATCGAGTTCCAAGGCGGGCGCTGTCATCTGGTCGAGCGCGCAGACCAAGTTTATGCCGAGGCCGAGCGCATCGCGGCCGAGACCGGCGGGCACTACATGGATCAGTTCACCTATGCCGAAAGAGCGACCGACTGGCGCGGCAACAACAACATCGCCGAATCGATATTTCATCAGATGGCGGCCGAAGAGCATCCGGTCCCGCATTGGGTAGTGGTCGGCGCCGGCACGGGCGGCACTTCGGCGACCATCGGGCGCTTCATCCGCTATCGCCGCTATCCGACGCGACTCGCCATCGCCGATCCGGAGAATTCGGTCTTCGCCGACTATTGGGAGACGGGCGACGCGTCGCTTCGCCTCGGCACGGCCTCGCGCATCGAGGGCATCGGTCGGCCGCGGGTCGAGGCGTCGTTTCAGCGGGGCGTCATCGACCGGGCGATCCGCGTGCCGGACGTGCTGAGTTACGCGGCGCTCCGCTATCTCCAACGCGCCATCGGACGGCGCTGCGGCGGCTCGACCGGGACGCAGCTCGTCGCCGCGATCGAGATCATGGCGGAGATGAAAGCGCGGGGCGAGATCGGTTCGGTGGTCACGCTCCTTTGCGATTCGGGCGAGCGCTACCTTCACACCTATTTCGACGATCGATGGCTCGCCGCCCAAGGCGCCGACATCCGCCCGGGCCTAGCCGCCATCGAGCGCTTTGCCGCGACCGGACGCTGGTCGCCGCCCCGATCGAAGGCCGCAAAATCCAAGGAGAAACGCGCATGAACAAGGCTCACAACCCCTCCGGCATCGCCCAGCCGATCAACAACAGCTACTCGCACGGCGTCGAATCGCCGGCCGGTTCGCGGATCCTGCATCTTGCCGGGCAAGTGGGCGTCGGCCCCGACGGCAAGATCGGCGCGACGGTCGAAGAACAGGCCGACGTCGCCTGGCGCAACATCGCGGCGATCCTCGCTTCCGCCGGCATGGGTCTCACCGACATCGTCAAGATCGTCACCTTCGTGACCGATCCGCGCTACATCGCGGGCGCTCGCGAGGTGCGCGCGCGCCATCTCGGCACGCATCGCCCGGCGTCGACGCTCCTGGTCGTCTCGGGCCTCGCCGACACGCGCATGGTGATCGAAATCGAGGCCGTCGCCGCCAAGGCCTGAAGGGGCTCAGGCGGGCGCGGGAGCCGGCGCCAGACCCTCGACGAAATAGGTCGCGATCGGCTCTTTCTTGCCCTTGACCACGGCGGCCGGCATCGAGCGCAAGACGAAGCGCGGGTCGAGCGCGGTCTTGATCTCCTCGGTTACGAGGAGATCGACGTCGTGGTTTTTCGTCAGCCCCTCGACGCGCGAAGCAACGTTGATCGGATCGCCGGTGACGCTGAACTTGCTGAGCGTCCCCGCGCCGATCACGCCGGCCACGACCTCGCCGCAATGAATGCCGATGCCGAAACGAAGCTCCGGCAGCCCCTTGGCGCGGAGATCGTCGTTGTAGCGCGCCAACGCCTCGCGCATGTCGAGTGCCGCGAGAACCGCGTCCCGGGCCTGCCAAGGGTTGGGCTCGAGCGCGCCGAACAGCGCAAGCAGGCCGTCGCCGATCAGCTCGTTGACGTAGCCGTGATGGCGGACGATCGCCGCGTTCATGCTCCGGAAATAGCCGTTCAGGATCGTCACGGCGAGCGCCGGATCGAGTCGGTCGCAAAGCGCCGTAAAGCCTCGGAGATCGGCGAACAGCATGGTGACCCGCCGACGCTCCGGCGCGTACCGCCGGCTGCCGTCCGTCAGACGGTCGACCACATCGGCCGGGACGAAGTGCTCGAATTGGCGCTGCAGCTCCTCGAGCTTGCGGTTTTGATCGGTCAGGACGCGCTCGAGCACTCTGCGACGGCGCCAAAGCGCGACCGACACGCCGACGAGGGCCGCCATCGCCGCCCCGACCGCCCAAAGCCAGACCGGGTCGGTCATTCGGTCAGAAAAGCCAGCCTGACGACGGCATTGGCGAGCGAGGCGACGCCGATGGCTTCGAGCGTCGCCGCATCGCCGACCTCGGCGGCCAGGGCTCGCGTCTCGGCCTGGATCGCCGCCGTCTGGTAGTAGACCGTGTTGCGCGCCCAGGAGAGCAGGCGCGACTCCTTCTCCGAAAGGCGCGGCGATCCGAGCGAGGCGAGCGCGCTATCGATCTCGTAGGCGTCCAAGCCTTCGACGACCAGGATCTTGCGCGCCTCGGCTTCGCTTCTCCGGCATTCGAGCGTGCGGGCGACGACCGCAAAAATCAGAGCCTTGACGGCGCGCGACAGGACCGGCGAAGCGAAAGCGTCGTCGATCGCCGTCCGCATCATCGACGCGCCGGTGAGCCCCGCCAGCGCGCCGACGATGGATCCGAAGGGGCCGGCCGCGAGAGCCTCGGCGTCGCCGGTCGCGCCGGCCTGGTTCTGGGCTCGCCGCGCGTCCAGCTTTCGGAGCAGGGGGCCCGCCAGCCCGAGTACGCGACCGACGAAGCCGTTCGCCATGCGCTCGAAGCCGACTTCGGGCGGGCAGGCCGTCAGGATGCCGATCCGATTGTAGAAACAGCAGCTCGCGATCAGCATGGCCATCTCGTTGATGGCCAGGGGTCCGAAGCCGGCGGCGATCAAGGCGTCGCGATCGGCCTTGGCCGGGCGCGGGCGCGAGCGCGCCAGACTGCGGCAGAACGCGATGAAGGCGCGCTCCTTGTTGTCGAGCTCCGCGACATGCATGTCGCGCTCGATCCGGCCGATAAAGCCCTCGGAATAGCCGAGGATTTTCATATAGGCGCGGTTGGCGCCGTAGCAGTAGCGGCAGGAATTTTCCTGGGCCGTCACCATGGTGCCGATGTTGAACAGGCGCTGCGAAATGTGGCTGACGCGCTTGGTCGCGATGTCCAGGCAAAGCCGACGCATCCAGGGATTGGGCGCGACGCGCAGGTCGACCTGGCCGGCCCGGCCGACGCGACGCTTCACTTCGCTTTCCCAGGCCGGATCCGAGACGGCGGGCAGGATCGGTTGCCCCCATTCGATGTCGTCGAGCAGGACTGCCATGGCGACCCCCCCTGATGCCGGACGACCCCGCCGGCGCGCGCGGGTAGTCTACCTCAACCCTCGGCGCCGTCGCGGCATCAAGGTGCCCGGAAAGCGCGAAGGCCCGGCCGCTTCGCGACCAGGCCTTCGGGGAAACTGGTGGAGCCAAGGGGAGTCGAACCCCTGACCTCTACAATGCCATTGTAGCGCTCTCCCAACTGAGCTATGGCCCCGGGTTCCGGTCGAGGCGGAAGCTAGGACCGCCGCGCCCGGTTTGCAAGAGGGTTGGGACCCTCCCGACCGTTCTAACGCTCCTGGCCCTCGTCGGGCGCGACGGGCTTCTCGATGACGCCTTCGACATCCTCGTCGATTTCGTCGTCGGCCTCCTCGATGACCGCCTCCTCGTCGCCCTCGTCATCCACCTCGACGTCGGCATCGTCGACGGCGACGCCGTCGACGACCTTCTCGACCGGCTTGGTCTTGACCGGCGCCGCGGCCGCGCGGATGCTCTCGCGCGCCTGACGCGGCGTTTCGACCTGAAAGGCCGCGCCGCATTTCGGACACTCGATGGACGAGCGGTTCAGATCGTAGAATTTGGCGGCGCAAGACAGGCAACGCCGCTTGGTTCCCCATTCGGGCTTGGCCACGGGCACTCTCCCTCGGCCGCCGGATAGCGGCCAAATTTCGAAACGCGGGCGCCTTTGCCACATCCCGCCAGCCCTGTCAAAAGGTTCTTCGCCGAGCGCGGGCCCCGTGCTAGACGACGCGCGATGACGAAGGACGCTTCGCTTGCCCAAGGTCTCCGCGCGGCCGCGTCGCCCGGCCTCAAGGGCCGCGCGCGCGTACCCGGCGACAAGTCGGTCTCGCACCGCGCGCTGATGCTGGGCGCGCTCGCGCTCGGCGAAAGCGTCGTCGAAGGCCTGCTCGAAGGCGAAGACGTGCTCGCGACCGCCGCGGCGCTCCGCAAGATGGGCGCCCAGATCGCCCGGGGCGAGGACGGGCTCTGGCGCATTCGGGGCCGGGGCGTCGGCGCTTTGGCGGAGCCCGACGACATCCTCGACATGGGCAATTCCGGAACCAGCGCCCGGCTTTTGCTCGGCCTGCTCGCGAGCCACGACCTCACCGCT
>Ga0233425_10004747_pt1 | contig 22359 bp, 21 predicted proteins | sample Watercolumn_Towu_2_FD_181712 | JGI IMG/M metagenome (GOLD analysis project Ga0233425, IMG submission 181712) | Freshwater microbial communities from Lake Towuti, South Sulawesi, Indonesia - Watercolumn_Towuti2014_140_MG | ecosystem: Environmental > Aquatic > Freshwater > Lake | place...
GGGGTGATCCAGATCGAATGATTGGATCAGTACCCTAGATGATGCGGGCTATGATGTCAAGCAACCCTTGAAGGTCAAGGCCGCCCACTCCAGAAGGCCTGGTTCAAGGGGGGCGAGTAGTTACAATCGCGTACTGAAAATGGATCGACTCAGTCGTCAAACTGCCCGCGGGAATCTCATGGTGCATCACCGTTCCGGTCCGAGGGTCTTGTGGCTGTCGCGAGCAGGACACGATCTGCGTCAAAAGCGCCAAGGCCAACAATGCACGAGTCAGACGAGAGTCTCGGATTTTCACTGCCCCGGATTACGACTGCTGCCACGGCAGCCCATGGAACCGCCAGCCGCCCAGGGTGGAGCGGTGCTTCTGTTCGTCCAGGGCGCCTTCGAAGCCTTCGTCCACGTTGGTGAGATCGCGGTAGCCGGCAGCGGCCAGGGCCTTGGCGGCGTCCATGGAGCGCTGGCCGCTGCGGCACATGAGGTAGATGGGGGTCTCCGGATTGGGGATGCGCTGGCGCACCTCGTCGACGAAGTTGGGGTTGGGCTTCCAGTCGGGGGCGTCCTTCCAGGGAATGTTGACGGCGCCGAGGGCGTGGCCGACGAAGCCGAATTCGATGCGGTCGCGCACGTCCAGCAGCACGGCGGCGCTGTTGCTGTTGATGGCGGCCCAGGTCTGGCGCGGGTCGATGTTTTTGATCAGGCTCATGGTGCGGGTCTCTTGTGCAGGGTGGGCAAACGGCCTTGCCCACCTTACGGGGGCAGACGCAATAACGCGTAACATTTGGATTTTGTTGGGTTACGCTGCGCTAACCCAACCTAGGTTTTGCATTTGCGACAACCTCTTTGCAACCGACGTAATAGGCTTCGTCGCGCAGGCCTTGGGCCAAATCTCCGCAGCGGTCGTCTTCGCGATAGTAGCGGAGCCTGAGGGCTGCGAACAGCCGCAGCAGTTCGTTGTCCTCCAGCAGGTAGTCCAGGTTGTTTGGTCCGGATTCGGTGAGCTTGGCGCGGGTATAGGTCTGGTAGTACAGCAAGCCGCCGGGTCGGAGCGCCGCCACGATGGCATCCGCCAGGCGGCGGGTGAGGAAGCGGCTGACCACGATGACGTCGAAGGCGGCTTCCGGCAATTCCTCCCGTTCGACGTCGCGCAACTCTGCGGTCAGCGCCAGTCCCAGCGACCGGGCCTGCTGGTGCAGGCGCTCGATGGCGACTTCGGAGAAATCCCAGGCGGTCACCTGCAGGCCGCGCCGGGCCAGGAACAGGGCGTTGCCCCCCAGGCCGCAGGCCAGGTCCAGGGCGGTGCCGGCCGCCGGCAGCAGGTGGGCGTTGGCGGTCAGCACCCGGGCAGGTTCCGGCTGGCGATCAACCGAACCGTAGGCGGCGTTCCATTTCGCCTGCAACTCGTTCATCGGCTAGCGCGCCGGCTCCACCTGGAACATCTTCTCGATCACCCGGATCAGCTTCTTGTCGTGCAGGAACATGATGACGTGGTCGCCGTCCTCGATGACGGTGTCGTGATGGACCTGCAACACTTCGTCGCCACGCACCAGGGCGCCCATCACGATGCCGGCGGGCATCTTGATCTGGTCCAGCCGCTGGCCGACGATTTCCGACGAACCCGGCGTGCCGTGGGCGATGGCCTCAATGGCTTCGGCCGAGCCGTGCCGCAGGGAATGCACCTGGACCACGTCGCCGCGCCGGATGTGGCGCAGCAGTGCGCTGATGGTGGATTGCTTGGGGGAGATCACCAGGTCCACCAGGTTGGCGTCGATGATGTCGGCGTAGGCGTTCTTGTTGATCAGGGCGATCACTCGCCGCGCGCCCAGCCGCTTGGCCAGCATGGCGGAGAGGATGTTGGCCTCGTCGTCGTTGGTGATGGCGCAGTAGACGTCGGTGGTCTCGATGTTCTCGTTGATCAGCAGCTCCTTGTCGGAGGCGTCGCCCACCAGCACCACGGTGTTGTCCAGTTCCGCGGCGATCTTGGTGGCGCGCTTGATGTCCTTTTCGATCACCTTGACCTGGTAGCGCTTTTCCAAGGCCCGCGCCACCCGCTTGCCGATGTGGCCGCCGCCGGCGAACATCAGCCGCTTGTAGGGCTTGTCCAGTTCCCGCAGCTCGCTCATCACGTCCTTGATCTCTTCGCTGGAGGCCACGAAGAACACCTCGTCGCCGTCCTCGATGATCACCTTGCCGTTGGGGATGATGGGTTGGCCGTTGCGGAACAGCGCGGTGATGCGGGCATGCACGCTGGGCATGTGCTGGTGCAGTTCCTTGATCTCCCGCCCCACCAGGGGGCCGCCCCGGTGGGCGCGCACCGAGGCCAGCCGCACCTTGCCGTCGGCGAAATCCACCACCTGGGAGGCGCCGGGATAGTCCAGCAGCCGTTCGATGGACTGGGTGACGATCTGCTCGGGGCTGATCACCACGTCGATGGGCAGGCATTCCTTGGAGAACAGCTGCGGATAGGCGGTGTATTCGAGCGCCCGCACCCGCGCGATCTTCTTGGGGACCTTGAACAGGGTGTCGGCGATCTGGCAGGCCAGCATGTTGGTCTCGTCGTCGCTGGTCACCGCGATCAGCATGTCGGTTTCGGCGGCGCCGGCCCGCTCCAGCACGTTGGGATGGGCGGCGTTGCCCTGCACCGTGGCGATGTCGTAGCGGTCCGCCAGCTCCCTCAGCAGCGCCTGCTGGCTGTCGATCACGACGATGTCGTTGGCTTCGCTGGCGAGGCTGGCGACGGCGCTGGTTCCCACCTGGCCGGCGCCCAGGATGATGATCTTCATGGATGGTGCTCCGCGTTGGGACTGGAGGAGATGGCCCGGCCGGCGCCGGCGAACAGCCGGTAGGCGGGGTTGTCGGTTTCTTCCCGGTGGCTGTAGCCCTGGCTGTCGAGAAATTCCCGGAAGGCCTTGCGTTCGGCTTTGGGCACCTGGATGCCCATCAGCACCCGGCCGAAGGCGGCGCCGTGGTTGCGGTAATGGAACAGGCTGATGTTCCAGCGTCCGCCCATGCTGGAGAGGAACTGCAGCAGGGCGCCGGGGCGTTCCGGAAACTCGAAGCTGTAGACTGCTTCGTCCGCCAGCGCTCCCGGCGGATGACCGCCCACCATATAGCGGATGTGCTCCACCGCCAGCTGGTTGCCGGTCATGTCGGTCACCGCCAGGCCCTGGTTCTGCAGGTCCTTGACGAGGGTCTCGGCGTCGCTGCGGCTCTCCCCCACCTCCAGCCCGACGAACACCTGGGCCTGTTCGGCATGGAAGAAGCGGTAGTTGAACTCGGTGATGCTGCGCCGCCCCAGGCAGCGGCAGAAGTTGAAGAAGCTGCCGGGCCGTTCGGGGATGGTGACCGCCAGCAGCAGCTCCCGGTGCTCGCCCACCTGGGCACGCTCCGCCACGTGGCGCAGCCGGTCGAAGTTGATGTTGGCACCGCTGTCGATGGCCACCAGGTTATGGCCCCGCAGGCCGCGTTCCTCCACGTAGCGCTTGAGCCCGGCCACCGCCAGGGCACCGGCCGGCTCGGCGATGGAGCGGGTATCGTCGAAGATGTCCTTGATGGCCGCGCAGATTTCGTCGGTGTTGACGGTGACCACCTGGTCCACGCTCTGGTGCGCCAGGTGGAAGGGCTCCTTGCCGATCTGTTTGACCGCCACCCCGTCGGCGAACAGCCCGACCTGCTTCAGCAGCACCCGGCGCTTGGCCTTGAGGGCCTTGTTGAGGCAGTCGGAGTCTACCGGCTCCACCCCGATGACCCGGATTTCCGGCCGCACGAACTTGATGTAGGCGGCGATGCCGGCGATCAGCCCACCGCCGCCCACCGGCACGAACACCGCGTGCAGGTCGTCGCGGTGCTGGCGCAGGATCTCCATGGCGATGGTGCCCTGGCCGGCAATCACCTCGGGGTCGTCGAAAGGATGGACGAAGGTCAGGCCCTGGACCTCGGCCAATTGCACGGCGTGCTGGCAGGCCTCGTCGTAGGAGTCGCCGTGCAGCACCGTCTCCCCGCCCAGCGCCTTGACCGCCTGGACCTTGATGGCCGGGGTGGTGCAGGGCATCACGATTACCGCCCGGATGCCCAGCTGGCGCGCCGACAGCGCCACGCCCTGGGCGTGGTTGCCGGCGGAGGCGGCGATGACGCCGGCCTTGCGCTCCGCCTCACTGAGGTGGGCGATCTTGTTGTAGGCACCGCGCAGCTTGAAGGAGAACACCGGCTGGAGGTCCTCCCGTTTCAGATAAACGCGGTTGTCCAGCCGCTTCGACAGGTTGGCGGCATAGTCCAGCGGCGTCTCCACCGCGACATCGTAGACCCGGGCGCGCAGGATGCGCTCGACGTACCTGTGGCTCATCGGGGGTGGGCAGCCGGACGGATCGCAGACGGCGCGCAATCGGCGGCGGCGCCTGGAGCCGGCGCGGTCAGTGACAGTGTCGCGGTGGCCACGGTATCATCCTAGGTTCTCATCCAGATGGCGGAGCATCGATTCATGACGCAAGACGAGTTGAAAAAGAAAGTGGCGGAGGCTGCGCTGCAGTACGTGAGAGGGGTTCCGGTGCTGGGTATCGGGACCGGCTCGACCGTCAACCATTTTATTGACTTCCTCGCCGATCTGAAAGGCGGGATCGAGGCTACCGTGTCCAGCTCCGAGCACAGCACCGCGCGCCTCAAGAAGCTGGGCATCCCGGTGATCGAGCTGGCCGAGGCAGGCGAACTGGACGTCTACGTGGATGGCGCCGACGAAATCGACGGCCATCTGTACATGGTGAAGGGCGGCGGCGGCGCGCTCACCCGCGAGAAGATCATCGCCGGGGCCAGCAAGAAGTTCGTGTGCATCGTCGACCAGAGCAAACGGGTCGACGTGCTGGGCAAATTCCCGCTGCCGGTGGAAGTCATCCCCATGGCGCGCAGCTACGTGGCCCGCGAGCTGGTCAAGCTGGGCGGCCAGCCGGTGTGGCGGGAAGGCTGCATCACCGACAACGGCAACCAGATCCTGGACGTGCACAATCTGCAAATCAACCAGCCCATCGAGCTGGAGCAGACCATCAACAACATCCCCGGCGTGGTCACCTGCGGCATCTTCGCGCTTCGGCCGGCGGATGTCTGCCTGCTGGGTTCCCCCGATGGCATCCGCACGGAAACCCGCTGAGAATCGCGCGGGGTATGGCGGAGCGCTGGATGGCGACCGCCGCCGTGCGCGGATGAAGCCCCTCAGGCGACCAGTGTAACCACCATGGCAGAACCCAATTACGAATCGCTGGGACGCTACCACGCAGCCCTGGAAATCTTCCAGGGCCTGTCCAGCCGCCGCCAGGAATGCCTGAGCGAGCTGTCGGTGATGCTGGCCCGCTCCATCTCCAGCCCCACCGACATGGTGGTGCTGACCCTGGACGCCGCTCGCACCGAGGAACTGGTGCAAGAACTGGTCCGCATCGACAACGAAATGATGCAGGTGGTCGACGTCATCAATCATCACGCCGAGGAATGCGGCAAGGCCAAGGTCAAGGTCATCGACCCGGTGTTCTGAGCGGGTCGGTCCGTCGCTGCGGCCTTCTGGGAGGGCTGCTGGCGGCCTTGTTCGCCGCCGCTTGCCCGGCGGCCGGTCCGCGCTCGGGCCCGCTGAGTGCCGAGCAGTGCGCCTTTGTGGCGCACGACGACCCCGCTCGGTATGTCTACCGACATGCCTGCGCCGGCGCCTTGGTGCGGGTGGAGCTGGCGCCCTGGCTCGAGACCTGCGACGAGGTGTCGGCGCCGAATCTGCTGGAAGCGCTCACTGAAGAGCGGGGCGGCGCGCGCCGGCCGCGCTTTCACACCCTGGGCAAGGGGCGTTTCCTGCTGGAAGTCCCTTGCCGCAGCGGCGCCTACAACCAGTCCAGCCTGTTCTTCGGCTACGACGAGACCCGCTTGCCGGCGACCGTGACGCCGCTGGAATTCCCGCAACCGGACGGAGCGCCGAAAGCCGAGGTCTTCGCCCGCGCCGTCGATGTCCGCCGGCGGCTGATCGTGGAATACCGCAAGGCGCGCGGCATGGGCGATGCCGGTTACTACGCCCGATACGCGCTGGATCGCAGCGGCCGCAGCGTCATTCTGGAAGAAGCCATCGCCAAGGAGGAGTGGGACGGCAAGGGGGCATTTCATTGGACCGGCGCCATCAACCGCAAACCCCACGGCAAGGGCTGGAAGCGGGTTTATCCGGCAGCCCGGCGGCGCTGATTCACTTCACCGGACCGGGAGAAAGGATACAGGCGCTTCGGCCCGCGGCAGCATGGCGAAGCCACGCAGCCTGGGCACGTAGCGAAAGCGGCCGTTGATGCCCGAGCCGGCGTCCGGTACACCGGTGGGGGTGAGGCTGCCGGGCCCCATGGGCAGCAGGCTCATGTCCCAGGTGGCGCTGCCGTTGGGGGTGATGACGTAGATGCGGTTCATGGCGAGCGCCACCTGGGTGGTCTGGTCGAATTCCGCTCCGACGAAGAACAGGAAACGGTCGTTCTCGGCATCGTAATCCATGGCGGCATAGGCCGGCTCGTCGGCCTGGAACTGGTCGTATGCCGCACTCGGCTGGAAGCCGATCGGGGTCTGCGTCCCGCTGTCCGGGTCGATCAGGCCGGCGCGCACCCCCGGCGTACCGTATCCCTGGCCGTCGCCCCATTGCAGGCCGAAGATGCGGGCGCGGCGGCTGTCGAATGCCAGCGGCCAGCGCATCCCGATGCGGTCGTCCACCGCCTGGGTCACCGCGCCGGTCGCGCGGTTCCAAAGGGCCAGGCCGGAGGTCCAGATGTTGCCGTTGCGGCGGTCCTGCACCGCGCCGAAGCGGCCGGACAGGGTGTCGGGCCAGGTGCCGGCCGGGTCCCAGTGCCCCGTGGCCAGGTCGAAGCTGTCCACTGTGTAATTGTCGCCGGCATCGGAGTAGCGCGCCCTGGCGCCCACCAGCACGATCTTGCCGGCGCCGCCCAGTTGGGGAACGACCTCGATGGCGTGGTAGAGGTGGCGCGAACCGGGCCCGTCGGGATCGGTGTAGTAGGCGGCGTTGGCTACCACTCCGGCGGAGGGGGCCTGGAGCACTTCCCAGGCCGGTGCGTCGGCTTCCAGCTTCAGCCTCACCACCCGGTTGTCGGCGCTGTCGGCGTGGCCGCCGGAGGCGGCGATGTAGAGGGCCGAATCGCTGTGGTCGACCGCGAAGGCGCCCCAGGGATCGATGGCGGCACCGCCTGCGCCTTCGGTGCCGGGGATGGCGATCCACTCGTTCAAGGCGGCTCCCGAGCGCCAGGCCGGATATTCGCCGCTGGCGGGGGCGACCGACCAGACCGGATGGACGTCGAAGGCATTCCGCAATGCCGTCCAGTTGCTGGCTTCGGCGATGCGCCGGTAGCCCTCCAGGGCGCCGGGGACGCCGAACCTCACGGCGTAGGCCAGGGCGGTGGTCAGATTGCCCCAGTAGGAGCGCTCGCCGGGCATGATCTCGCCGGCCAAGCTGCCTTCGGTGCTGCCCAGCCAGGCGGGCGGCGGCGTATAGGTGGCGCCGTAGGCCGCGGCCTCGCCGAGCCAGTTTCCCGAACCGCCGGCGTAGCTCGCCTCGCTGGCGCCGCTGGACACGATGCCGTTGTACGGCACGGCGTTGACATACCACCAGCCGCTGGAGGTGCCCAGCCGCTTGACCGCGCTTTGCGATTTCCAGGCGAAAAATTCCGCCAGCCGGGCCTTGGCCGTGCTGCTGACCGGCAGGTCCATGGCCAGGGAGTAGCCGAAGGCGGCGGTGACGAAGTCCTGCTGCCAGAAGGCCACCCGGTCGAGACTGTTGTCGTAGGTCTCGCCGGGCAGGATCAGGCCCCAGCCGTTGTGGGGCTGGGCCACATAGCGGCCGTGGTAGTGGTCGATGTTGGCTTCGGCCGAGGCGATGTATTCCCCGCGCAGCTCGTCGTCGTCGGGAGTGGCCGTCAGTGCCTGCGCCAGGCTGCGCCATTGCCAGGCGGCGGCACGGGTCTGCCAGGCCTGTACGGCGGTCTGTACCAGACCCTTGGAGCCGTCGCGCATGGCGGCATTGTCGGACTTGCCCAGGTAGTTGGCGGTGGCGGCGAACTGGGTTTCCTCCAGGAAATACCAGCGTCCGGTGATCAGATAGGCCAGATAGCCCACCGACGGGCTGTGGGCGCAGTCCCAGATGGGCGGATTGCCGCCGCCGGCCTGGGGGGTGTAGCTGCTCGTGGTCGATCCGCCGGCGTCGTGGAAGCCCTGGCCCTCCCGGATGGTGAGGGTGGGGTGGGCGCTGAAACGCAAAGGGCGGTTGCTGGCCTCGTCGCGATAATGGATGCCGTAGCGGCCGGCGCCGTAGCCGTTGCGCACCACCGCCCCATAGGTCCGCTCCGCCTCGGCCGCATCGGCGGTGAGATAGAGCACGTCGTGTTCCGGCAGCAGGCCGATCGCGGTCTGATAGCCGGTCGAACGCATGTCGTCGCCGTCGTAGTCGAAGCTGCCCTGTTGCAGCGGCGCGAAGCCGGTGGGCAGCGCCGCCAGCCGCGAGCTATCGGCGCCGACCCGGGCCCGGTAGGTCGGCACCAGTTCGGTGGCCATCAGATAGGCCGGATCATGGCGGATGGTCAGGCCGGGATCGCCGGCCAGCCAGTGGGACAGGGCGGTGCCGCTTAGCAGTGGGGTGCGCTGGTGGTGCTTGAGATCGATGGCGGCGCTGAAGCGCTCGGTTCCGCCGAGCAGGAAGCCGTAGGTGGCGCTCTTGCTGGTGGCGCCGGCCACATCGAGATAGCCGTTTTCGATCCAGGGCAGGACCTCCACCGCGCCGGTGCTCCACAGCCGCACCTCCAGCCAGGCGACCAGATGGGCATCGCCGGCCACCGGCTTGCGGTAGATCCAGGACGACATCAGCGGACCGCCGACCCAGCTGCGGAACGGTGCGTCCCAGTCGGCGCCGGACCAGGAGGCGGAGCCCAGGCCGCCGGCTTCCACCGAAGCGGTGATGGCGGTGGCGCGAAGATCGGCGGTGGTCAACGCCGTCCCCTGGGGCGGTTGTCCCAATTGCAGTCCCACCGGACGGGGGGTGCCGGCGGCCACGGTGGCGACGCCCGCCACGATCCCCAGCTTGGCGGAACCGTCGGGCCAGGTGTTCTTGATGGTCAGCTGCACTCCGGCCAGGGTCTGGCCGGCCGGCACCGCGCCGCGCTTGAAGGCCTGGCCGAAGACGAAAGGAGCGCTGCCGCCGCTGCCGGCGCTCAGACGGACGGTGGTGAGGCCGGAGCTCGGCGGCTCCGGCGGTGCCGGTCCGGAACTGGCGACGATGTAGCCGGCGCGGGTGCGGGTGGCGCTGCCGCCCGGACCTGTCACCAAGAGGCTGACCGTATAGCTGCCGGCCGCCGCATAGCGGTGGGCCGGGGCGGCTTCCGTGCTGGTCTGGCCGTCACCGAAATCCCAAAGCCGATTGCTGATTTCGCCGCCGGACCGGTCGGTGAAACCGACATCCAGGGGAATTCCGCCTCGGCTGGGGTTGGCGCCGAAGTCCGCGACGGGGGGCGCCGGAAGGGGAAGGTGTGCCCTGCCGTAGGCGGCGGCCTCGCTTTCGGTTCGGTCCTGCCCCAGGGAGAGCCGGCGGGTGGTGCGGGTCCTGCCATCGTGCAGGAACAGGTCCGCGCTGTCGTTGCCGTCGTGCTCCACCAGATTGGCGGCCAGAGAGCCGAACACGGCATGGCGCCCGCTGGGGGACAGCGACGGGTCGAAGCTGTCGCCGTCCCCCTCGCCGCCGCCGCTGGCCACCGAAACTCGGCGGATGTGGGAGGTCTTGCGGTCGTAGACGAAGACGTCCGCATGGCCGTTCTTGTCCCCTGGCACCAGATTGGGCGCGTCGGACAGGAAGGCGAGATGGCGTCCGGAGCGGGACAGGCTGGGGCGGAAGCTGGCGCCTGCGGCTTCGGTGCCGTCGCCGGCCAGCGAGATGCGGCGGGTCTTGCCGTTCCGGAGGTCACGAAGGAACACATCGGGGCGATCATTGCCGTCGCTCTCCACCAGATTGGTGGCGGAAGAGGCGAACGCTACCCAGCGTCCACCGGCGGAGATCGCTGGGCTGTCGCTGTAGCCGTTGGCCTCGCCGGCGCCACCCAGGGAGACTCGCCGGGTGCGGCCGGTCTTGCGGTCGTGGACGAACACGTCGGCGCTGCCGTTGCGGTCGTCGTCCGCCAGGTTGGCGGCGGCCGAGACGAAGGCCACCCAGCGGCCGTCGGCGGAGATCGCCGGACTGCCGCTGGCGCCGCCGGCTTCGCTGCCGGAACTGGCTACCGAGATTCTCCGGCTATGGCCGGTCCGGGTGTCGTGGAGGAATACGTCGGCCGCCCCATTGCCGTCACCCTCCACCAGATTGGAGGCTTCCGACACGAAGGCCAGGAAGCGCCCGTTTCCCGACAGCGTGGCGCCGTAGCTGCGGCCGTTCGCCTCGCCGCCGGAACTGCTCAGCGACACCCTTCGGGTTCGGTGAGTCCGGCCGTCGTGCAGGAAAATGTCGCTGACTCCGTTGCCGTCTCCGGAAACCAGATCGGTCGCCTCCGATTCAAACGCCACCCAGCGTCCATCAGCCGACAGCGAGGGATGGCGGCTGGCGCCGTTGCCCGGCGCGCCGGCCTCGTTCGCCGACAGCAGCCGGGCCTCGCCGCGCTTGACGTCATGGCGGAACACGTCGGCGGCACCGTTTGAGTCTCCATTTACCAGGTTGGAAGCGGCCGACCAAAATACCGCATAACGGCCGTCGGCCGACACCAGGGTGCTGTTGGAGGCGGTGTCCGAAGCGGCGTCGCGGCCGGCGAGGCTCAGCAGGGTAAGCAGCAGGAGGTGGGGGAAGAATCCGACGATGGCGGCATGCAGAGGGGGGCGAGGGATCACGGGGATTCCTGGTGCGGCTGGGTGAGAGTGTTGCCAAACGATAGACGATGGGGCCGGTGCGGCTGACGCCGAGGTGCTGCCCCGTGCTCCTCGTCCTCAGGCCTCGCGGGAGCGGAGCCTGCGCCGGTGCAAGGCGGCTGCGATGCAGCCGGTGCCGATGGCGGCGGCGACATGCTTGAGGGGATGGCCGCCGATGACTCCGGTGAGGTCCAGGATTTGCCGGTCGAACGACTCCAGCAGCTTGGCCAGGGCATACCAGCCGATCAACGCCCACAGCGGCCGGGTACTGTCGAAGCGGGAGGGAAACAGCAGCAGGATCAGGGGAATCAGCAGCATCGGCAGAAACTGCACCAGCGCATAGGGCCGCAGGTCGCCAAAGCCGTGGGTCTCGGTCCAGTACCAGTAGCCCACCGAGCCCATCCCGGCGGCCAGCAGGGGAGCCAACAGCCGGTCGGCGAGCCGGGCGTCCAGATGCTCGCCGATCACCATTGTGAACAGGGGCACGAAAGCCACCGTCATGGGCAGTCGGTCCCACACCAGGGTGAGGTTGTCGGGGTTCAGGTGGTAGTAAGCCGAGCCCAGGCCGGTCAGCAGCACGCCCAGGAAGAAGATGCGGTAGTGGAGTTCCAGTTCCGGTAGCTTGCCGGGGGCACCGGGCAGTGCCCGCAGCCCCGCCAGCCCGGCCAGGACGAAAGGCAGATTGGAGACCACGTTCCAGAAGTTGGGGATCCCCCAGCCAGGCCCGGTGTCGGCAAAGGCGTGATAGCCGGGGTCCTGGGGGATGCGGGGAAACAGCCAGGGCAGCAGCAGACCGGCGGCGGTGACGGCAATCAGCAGGCGAATTCGTTGGATACGGGTCATGGCCGGTCAATCCTTGCGCAAATCGGGAGGGATGGGCAGGTCTTCGGGCCGCGGCGGTCTCGGCCGGTCGCCACCGAACTGGCGGGCGGTCTTGAGCTGGTAGACATAGGCCAGAATCTGGGCCACCGCCAGGTACAAACCGGCCGGGATTTCCTGGTCCAGTTCGGTGGAGAAATAGATGGCACGCGCCAGGCTGGGGGCTTCCATCAGCGGTACCCCGGCTTCGCCCGCCAGCTTGCGGATCTGCGCCGCCACCAGGTCGTTGCCCTTGGCCACCAGCTTGGGTGCCCGCATGTTGAGCTGGTCGTACTTGAGCGCCACCGCGTAGTGGGTCGGGTTGGTCACCACCACGTCGGCCTTGGGTACTTCCTGCATCATGCGGCGGCGGGCGTATTCCATCTGCAACTGGCGGATGCGGCTCTTCACCTCGGGTTTGCCCTCGATGTCGCGCATCTCGTCGCGCACTTCCTGCCGGGTCATCTTCAGCTGGCGCTTGTAATTCCAGAGCTGGAAGGGCACGTCGATCACGGCGATCAGGGCCAGGGAGCCGCACAGATACAGCAGACAGGTCACGATCAGTCCGACCGAATCGGCCAGGGCGGTTTCCAGGCCTTGCCGGTTGAGACCCATGAAACGGTCGAAGTAGCGGCTGAACAGCCACACCGTCACGCCCGCTACCAGCACAAACTTGAGCAGGGCCTTGACCAGTTCCACCAGGGCCTGGGGCGACACCATTCGGCCCAGGCCCTTGATAGGATCGAGCTTGTCCCACTTGGGCTGGTAAGCCTCGTTGCTGAAGTTCCATCCGCCGATGCTCAACGGTGCGGCCAGCGCCAGGACCAGCATGATTCCGAGAAACGGGGCGAGCAGCTTGGCGGCGATGAGGGCGTCGTGCAGCACATGTTCCTTCACCGCCACCGGATCGAAGATGTCGTTACGGGTGAGCCGGAAATCGCCCTGCATCAGCTCCCACAAATGCTCCGCCCCGTAGGTCCCCATCAAGGCCAGCGCCGCGGCGGCCGCGACGGTCAGCACGAAGGCATTCAATTCCTTGGAACGCGGAATCTGGCCCCGCTTGCGCGCCTCGCTGAGGCGCTTGGCGGTAGGGTCTTCGGTGCGTTCTTGCTGGGTATCTTCAGCCATCGGCGAGGCTTCCGGAAAAGATGGCTAAAGCTTAGGCGATTGTGCCGCGGCGCGCGGCCTCATCCGTCGATGCGCAGCTCGTAGGCGACGCAGGGGTCGATGGCGTTGATCAAAAGCTCCGCCTGGCGGCGCCGTTCGGCGCCGGGCGGCAGTGCCGCCAGGGCGCGGGCGGCGGGGCCTCGCGGGTGGAAGTTCCATTCGGTGGGGGCGACGATGTGGTAGCGGGCGATGCGACCCTGGTGCAGCGCCAGTGCGTGGATCAGCCGGCCGCGGGCGGCTTCCACCTGGCCGATGGCTAGTGCGGGTGGGGGGCAGGGCGGCTCCGGGGCTGGCGGAGGTTGAGTCAGCGATGCCCGCAATCGCAGGGTCAATGTCGCCAGTTCCACCAGACGTGCCGCCAAGCGGGTCAGCAAGCCCTTGCCGAAGTGCCGCTCCAGGTCGGTGACCAGCGGGGTGTCCCGTTGGCGGGACAAAGCGGTGGTCTCGCGAGGGTGTCCTCCCCAGTCGGGCGAGGCGCAGAAAGCCCCCGCATCCGGCGACTCCAGCCGCCGCGCCAGGTCGGCGTCGCCGAGTTGCGGCAGGTGGGGCAGGTCGTCTTCGGCCGCCGCAGGCCAGTCCCGCTCCAGTACGTCCCGAATCAGCCGCGCGGCGATGGTGGCTCCGGTCTCCGCCCAACGGCGCAGATCTGCCGCTCCGGCGACGCCCGCCAGCCACTCCTCCGCTGTGGCCCCGAACAACTGGCGAGACAGGATTTCTTCCAGCATTGCGAGCGTGGCGCGGGCCGCATCCGGAGCGGCCGTGGCCCGGCTGTCGAGAGTGAACGCCGGGCCGGGTCCGAACCAGGCCGCGCGCCAGCGGGGCAGGGCAGCGGCGAGAGTGCGCGCGGCCGCGGCATCGGGCGGTTCGCCCATGAATTCGGGCCAGTCCAGCAACATCCGCAGGGCGTGCTCCTTGACCGTCTCCAGGTCGACCAGACGGCGCTGGACGGCTGCCGTGGGCGGGTCGGCCGGTTCCCGCAGTGCCTGGCGGCAGGCTTGCAGGCCGCAGTAACTCTGGGCCGTGCCGCACAGGGGGAAGATCAGGGGCAGCAGGTCCAACAGCTGCGAGGGGGTCTTGCCGACGAACAGTCCGACGATGCCCAGCGGGCGGCTGGAGTGGATTCCGACCTCGCCGTTTTTCTGCAGGCCGATGGTCAGCCGGCCCTCCAGGTTCACGCGCCGTTTCCCTCGCGGAAGCGTCCCTGTAACAGCTGGCGGCGGCTGATTCCGGCGGGAGCGGGCTCCCGCAGCAGGTCCACCAGGATTTGCTCGGCAACGGCTTCTGCGGTCGCCTGGTCCTGAAACTGGAATACCGGGGAGTAGAGGGAACACATCAGATAGAGGCCGATGCCAGGCTCTTCCCCGACGGTGAAGCGGTAATCGCCCGACGGGAAGCGGTAGCTCAGCTGTTGACCCGGTGCCAGGCCGTCCGGGCGGGAAGGTAGCTGCATCAGATTCATGAACCAGGGCGTCAGCAGCACCCCGATCAGACCCTCGTGCCAGGGCCGAAAACCAATGGCGCGAACTTGCAGGACCGGGTTCACGAGGGGCAAGCCCGCCATGCGCTCCGTCAGGATGCCTTGGTAGACGCGCTCCAGGGTCGCTGCCGCTTCGATTGTGGGCTCGTTCAAGCGTCTGGGACGATCAAAAAGGCGCGGCGCGCGCCTCCGCAGTTGGGGCAGCACCAGTCGGCGGGAAGCTCGGCAAACGGGGTGCCCGGCGGGACCTGGTTCAACTCATCGCCGGCTGAGGGGTCGTAAAGGTACCAACAGACCGGGCACTCCAGCCGGGTGGTGGTGGCGATGTTGGTATCGTCGCCGCCGTAGGAGCCGGCGAAAAAGGAGCTGTTCACCCGATGACCTGGAGGATTTCTTCAAGCCGCTCCCGGCTGTCTTCCAGGTCTTCCCGCGAGGCGCAGGCCACCACCGGTACCGGCGTCACTTCCAGGGTGTTGAGGATCAGCTGGTCCTGGGAGTTGAAATACTGCACCCACCACACATGGCGGGTGCCGGTGCTGGTGATGCGGCAGTTGCCGTAGCCGCGGGACAAGATGGTGACCGAGCCCGTGCCCAGCATCTCGCCCAGCCACAGCAGGTCTTCCGGGGTGTGGGGCAGCAGGCTCAGGTTGATGACGTAGGGCTGCTCGGCCAATGTGAAAGTCGCGAAGCGAACACCTTGATCGCCCTCTCCAATCGCAAACGGTCGCTTAGTCGCGACCCTTCCCTCCGGGAGAGGTGCGGGGTGAGGGAAACCTGCCAAGGAACGAGAGCCTTGGCAGGTTAGGCCGGCGGCGATGGCTTCGTTGAGTTCGGCGATCAGGGATGGACCGTTCTGCAGTCCCGGCGGCAGTTGGTCCGCATCAAATGCGAGGGCGGCCCGGGTGCCTGCCTGGCCGGCCTCCATCACAGCGGAGGGGATGGGACCGATCTCGATGGTATCGGTCGTTGTGCCGTCGGCCAGGGTCCGATGGATCCGCCACACCCCCGCCAGCACCGATTCCTGGATGGCCAGGCCGGGGCCGATGATGCTCACCTCGCCTTCCCCCAGGGTCTGGTTGACCAGGGCCCGATTGGCGGTGTCGAGGCCGGCCAGGTCGATCTCCGCTTGGTAGGGTGGGGAAACGTCGTTTGGTTTGCCCGCAGTGGCGGTGGGCAGATGGAGCCTGCCCACCCTACCCGGAGCCATCGTCTCATTGATAGGTTCCTGGGTAGGGTTAAGCATTGCGGCTGTATCGAGTCCCTCCAACACCCGCCGCAAGACTGCCATGGCCTCGGGCAGGGCGGCGGCTTCCTCGGGTTCGGGCAGCTCCGGCATGGCATAGGTGACCATGGCGTCGGGCATGCCGATCAGGTCCAGTTCGGCACCGTCGGCCTCGGCAGGTTGGCTGCCGGGGCCGACCGGCAGGATGGGGATGTGGATGGCGGTCATGGTCGGGTTCGATGGTTCAATGGCAGCGCTCGGCGGGCTCGGCGACCACCGGGATCTTGAAGCCGGGGAGGGGCTTGGTTTCGGAGCTCAGCAGGGTCTCCAGCTCCGCCACGTATTCGGCCCAGCTGTGGATGCGGGTGATGGCGCCCAGGTAGGCTCCGCGCCGCAGCAGCACGAGAGCCGGCCAGGCGTCGAAGCGGTAGCGGGCCTGCAGTTCGGGTTCGGCTTCCGGGTCGACCAGGGCGGCGGCGATGCAGCCGGCGAAACGCTTCAGCAATTCCGGCAGGATCACCGCCACGTCATGGCTTTCCGGGTAACGGGCCGGATCGCCGGCGAAAAACAGCAGGCCATGGTCTTGCGCCTGAGCCCAGGCGTCGAACTGGGTCAGGCTCAGTACCGGCAGGGAATCGTGCAGGCGGTGGAGGGCAGGGGAGGTCATTCGGTTTGTTGGGCGGCGGGTTGAAGAAAGTCGGGCAGCTGCGGTTCTCGCCCGGCCAGATCGGGAAACCAGATGTCCAGGTTCGTTTCCCCCGAAAGCGCCAGGGTGGCGGCCTGGAGGGCATCGGCGATCTGCTGCGCCCGTTCGGGGTCGAGGATTTCCCGGGCGCTGTCGACGAACACCAGCAGCCAGTCGCCAGGCGCGGGCTGGTCGATCAGCCAGGTGTCCACCCGGCGGGTTTCGCCCATGCCTTCGCACAGCGCGTAGCCGGGCTCCACGCCCAGCACCTGCATGGGAAGGCCGATGCACATCAGGATTCCATGCTTACTTTGAAAGTCGCAAAGCGAACACCTTGGTCTCCCTCTCCCTCCGGGAGAGGGCCGGGGTGAGGGAAACCGGTCGTGGCGCGAGCGCTTTCATGATCCCGAGTGGCACGAGTGCCATGACCGGTTACCGGGAAGAAGCGGGCATCGCCCAACCGGCAGGCCTGCTCCGAACTGGGCCTTTCGGCTTCGTAGCGGGCCAGGTCCAGGGCGGAATCGGCGGTTGTCTCTGTTCCGCCCGGCAGCGGCACGATGCCGAAGCCCGCCAGGTATTCCAGGGCCAGACCGATGGCCGGATCGATGCGAGCCTTCACCGGGTCCCGCAGGCTGCCGCCATAGTCGTCCAATTCCACCGGCTGCACCCCGATCAGCAGCAGACGGGACGGATAGCGGCCCAGCAGCTGGGCGGTGGCCAGGACTTCTTGGAAACCGGTCTGGTGCAAGCTGATCTTCTTGACGCCGAGGAACTTCGGTACCTCGTCGTTTTCGACCCGCTTCAGGGTACCGGGTGGCAGGCCGTAATCCACCGCGTCGAACACCACCAGGATGTCGGCTTCCTGGACGTGCTCCACCAGATAAAGCCCCTGGGTGCCGCCGTCCAGTACCCGCACGTTTTCGGGGAAACGATAACGGGACTGGAGGGTCTCCACGGCGCGCACGCCGAAGCCCTCGTCGGCCCACAAAAGGTTGCCGATCCCCAGGATCAGGACCGAAGGCGTGGATTCCATCGGCCGTCAGTGGGCGTCGTCGGCCGGGCGGTCGTCGCGGAAATAGCGCCAGCCGCTGAGCATGGTGGTGGTGAGGGTCTGGCGGGACAGGATGGATTCCCGCACCGCCACGTAGACGTGGACGATCACGAAGATCACCATGGCCCAAAAGATCAGGTGGTGCCAGGTGTGGACGTCCTGGCTCTGGCCGAACAGGGGGATGACCCAGGAGCTGAACCAGCGGTATTGCCAGCTGCCCATGCCTTCCCCCTCGCCGTATAGGGCGAAGCCGGTAATGACCATGAACAGAATGCCCCACAGGAACAGGATGTGGATGGCCAGCACTGCCAGAGGATTGTGGCCGATGTACTTGCCCGGTTCCTTGGCCAGGAAGGCATACCACCGGATTTCATGGATGACCCCGGCCCAGAACTTGGCCGAAAGAACCGGCGGCAGGAACAGTTGGCGGGCGTGCCGGTTGCCCGCGTAGGCCCAGTAGATGCGGAACAGCAGGCCGATGGCCAGGATGTAGCCGGCGGCGAAATGGGCGAAGCGGATGTAGCCCATCTGGTAGTTGGCGCTGGCCTCGCCGGGCGGCGATGCCAAGGGGTCGGCGATCAGGTAGCCGGTGATGGCCAGCACGATCACCGACAGGGCGGTGATCCAGTGCCACAGCCGCAGGGGCAGTTCGTAGACGTAGACGGCATTCCCTTCCGCCGGAGAGAGGGTCTTGTTCATAGGGTGGCCTTTGTTCTGGTGTAGGGTGGGTTAGACGCGCAATCGCGGAGGCTTCCAAAGTTATCCACGAGGTTTGGGCGCGTCGTAACCCACCATGGCGCATGAGGGGTACGACAACCTTGTTCGGTGGGTTACGGCGCACATCGAAGCCGCTTGTTATGGCGAGGAAGCCCGACGGTGCGCCTAACCCACCCTATGAAATCAACCCGCCCAAACGAGCCAGGCGCCGAACAGCCCGATCAGGGCGCCGGTGCCGCGCAGCAGGCCGACGCCGTGGAAACGCTCCAGCGTCCGGGCGAGCCCTAGGCCCCCCAAATGCAGGGCCGCGGTGGCGGCGATGAAGCCCAACCCATAAGCCCAGGGGATGGTGGCAGCCGGTATCTCGGCGCCGTGGGCATGGCCGTGCAGCAGGGCGAACAATCCTACCAGCGCCCCCGCGGCGGCGATCGGCAGCCGTACCAGTCCCAGCAGCAGCAGGCCCATGACCAGGACAGTGCCGGCGATGCCGGTCTCGATCCCGGACAGTTCGAAGCCCGAGGCGGCCAGCAGGGCCCCGGCCGCCATGAACAGCGGGAAGGCCACTACCGGCAGCCAGGCGTGCCGGCCGCAGGTCAGTCCGGCCCAGGCACCCACCGCCAGCATCACTGCCAGATGGTCCAGCCCCATCAGCGGATGGACGAAGCCGGCGGTGAAGCCCCCCAGGTCCTGGCCGGTGTGGGCCATGGCGGGGCCGGCGACGGCCGACAGGATCAATGTATACACAACGCTCTTCTTCATGATCGTCTCCGGAAGTCTTAACGGACTTTCACTTCAGCCAGTTCCCGGCCGTCCTCGCCCATCACGTGGGTGGAGCAGGCCAGGCAGGGATCGAAACTGTGCAGGGTGCGAAGGATTTCCACCGGCTCCTCGGCCCGCTCCACCTTGGTGTTCATCAAGGCCGCCTCGAAGGCGCCGATGTTGCCCTGGTCGTCGCGGGGCGAGCCGTTCCAGGTGGTGGGCACCACGCACTGGTAGTTGTCGATCCTGGTGTCCTTGATCTTGAGCCAGTGGGCCAGGGCGCCGCGGGGCGCCTCGGTGAAGCCCACGCCCTTGGCCTCGGCAGGCCAGGTGGAGGGATCCCAGTTGGCCACGTTCGCCGTCGTCGAATCGCCGGCCTTGATGTTGGCGACCAGCTTGTCCATGAAATAGCGCAGCTTGCGCGCCGCCCATTGGCATTCCAGGCCGCGCGCCGCGGTTCGGCCGAGGGTGGAGAAGATGGCTTCCACCGGCACGTCGAGGGTCTTGAGCACGAACTGGATCTGCTCGGCGATTTCCTTGTCGCCCTTGGCATAGCCCACTACGTAGCGGGCCAGAGGACCCACCTCCATGGCATGGCCGCGCCAGCGCGGCGCCTTGATCCAGGAGTACTTGGCGCTCTCGTCGATCTGCTGGATGTTGGTCTTGCTGCCCTTGGCCTTGGAGCCCAGCGCGTAATGGGGCTGGGTAACGCCGTCGAAGGGATGCAGGCCTTTGGATTCGTCGGCGTAGGTGTACCAGGAGTGGGGGACGAATTCCTGGATCTGGCCGGGATCGCGCAGGTCGACCTCGTGGACTTCCTTGAGATTGCCATTGATGATGGCGCCGTGGGGCATCAGCAGGCTCTTGGGTGAATAGTCGTTGGCCTTGTCGGGGATGTCGCCGTAGGCCAGCACGCTTTGGCCCGACAGTCCGCCGCCGTATAGCCAGCTCTTGTAGAAGCCGGCGATGGCCAACAGGTCCGGGATATAGACCTTGTCGACGAACTCGATGCTGGCGTCGATGATGGAGGACACGAAGTTGAGCCGCTCCATGTTGATGGCGCCCACCGAACCTTCCCCGTCCACGTTGATGGCGCAGGGCACGCCCCCCACCAGCCAGTTGGGATGGGGGTCCTTGCCGCCGAAGATGGTGCGGATCTTCATGATGTCCTTCTGGAAGTCCAGGGCCTCCAGATAATGGGTCACCGCCATCAGGTCCGCTTCCGGCGGCAGCTTGTAGGCCGGATTGGTCCAGTAGCCGTTCTTGAAGGGGCCTAGCTGGCCGCTTTCCACGAATTTCTTGAGCCGGTTCTGCACGTCGCGGAAATAGCCCGGCGAGGACTTGGGCCAGGAGGAAATGCTCTGAGCCAGTTCCGAAGTGGCCTTGGGGTCGGCCTTCAGGGCGTTCACCGGATTCACCCAGTCCAGAGCGTGCAAATGGTAGAAGTGCACCAGGTGATCCTGCACCTGCAGGGTCAGCTGCATCAGGTTGCGGATCGAGTTGGCGTTGTCCGGGATCTGGATCTTCAGGGCGTCTTCCACCGCCCGCACCGAAGTGAGGGCGTGGGTGCCGGTGCAGACGCCGCAGATGCGCTGGGTGAAGGCCCAGGCATCGCGGGGGTCGCGTCCTTTCAGGATCACTTCCAGGCCGCGCCACATGGTGCCGGTGGACACGGCGTTGCGGATCACGTTGTCGTTGTCGACGTTCACCTCGCAGCGCATGTGGCCCTCGATGCGGGTGACCGGGTCCACCACCACGCGGCGGCCGGAGTCGTCGAGGGTGAAACCGTTGGGGGTCTGTAGCGTCGTCATTATTTTTGTTCTCCGTTGTGCTTGGCGCGGCTCAAGGCGGATGCGGCGGCATGGGCGATCACCGCGGCCCCGACCACTCCGGCGGCGGTGCCGCCCAGGCCGTCGGCGTTGGCCTCGATGCCGAACTGCTGGATGCCGCTGAGGCGCTCATAGAATCCGCCCTTGTCCCAGAAACCGTCCTCTGAGCAGCCGATGCAGCCGTGGCCGGACTGAATGGGGAAGGACAGGCCGCCGTTCCAGCGCACCGTGGAGCAGGCGTTGTAGGTGGTCGGACCCTTGCAGCCCATCTTGTAGAGGCAATAACCCTTGCGCGCACCGGCGTCGTCCCACTGTTCGACGAACTGGCCGGCGTCGAAGTGGGGGCGGCGGTAGCACTTGTCGTGGATGCGCTGGCTGTAGAACATCTTCGGTCTTCCCTGGCGGTCCAGCTCCGGCAGCTTCTCGAAGGTGAGAATGTAGGTGACCACCGCGGTCATCACCTCGGCGATGGGCGGGCAGCCCGGCACCTTGATGATGGGCTTGTCGACGATGACCTGATGCACCGGGACCGCCCTGGTCGGGTTGGGCTTGGCCGCCTGTACGCAGCCCCAGGAGGCGCAGGAGCCCCAGGAGATGATGGCCTTGCAGTTGGAGGCGGCGTGGCGCAGCTGGTCGACGAAGGGCTTGCCGCCGATGATGCAGTACATGCCATCTTCGTTGAGGGGCGGGTTGCCTTCCACCGCCAGGATGTAGTTGCCCTTGTACTTGTCGACGATCTCGTCGACGATGGCCTCCGCGTTGTGGCCGGAGGCGGCCATGATGGTGTCGTCGTAGTCCAGCGACAGCATCGACAGCACCACGTCCTTGGCCAGCGGGTGGCCGGAGCGGATGAAGGATTCGGAGCAGCAGGTGCATTCCAGTCCGTGCAGCCACAGCACCGGGATGCGCGGCTTGGTTTCCATGGCCTCGGCGATGCGGGGCACGAAGGCCGGACCCAGTCCCAGGGCGGAGGCCGTCAAACTGCAGAACTTGATAAAACTGCGGCGGGTGATCCCTTGCCGGCGCATCACATCGTAAAAGGTTTCGACCATGGTCTGCCCCAGGTTGTCGTTATAGAGGTCGATGCGGAGAGCGCGGGTGTGACTGCGGTTCCCTGCGGGAGGCTCCGTCACGATCGGCAGGGGCCGGGAAATCCCTGTCGTTCGCCGCCGGAGCCGGGTCAATCACGGGCCGAACCTGCCGGCGGCTACGGTCCAGTCATCCTGCGCCGGCTGATATTGCGCGTGCCGCAATAACCGGTCAATTTATGGAGGAAAGTGCACCGGAGGGCCTGATTTCCGGGTTTTCGGCGGCGCGAAAAAAAGCGCTTGGGAATTGGATGGTTGGGATCAATGTCGGGGCGCGGGAGTGTGCCGAATTGGAAACAGTGTGGCACCTTCCGCATTCAATTTCTGAGCGGAACGGACAGGAATGAGCGGGGCCGGCAGGCCCTTAGTTCTACTTTGTCAGATTGCTCTTACCCGCAGCATCGTGACTGATCTAGCTTTGTATCGCTGCGCGATGGCTGAATTGAATGTGGGTTCTCGGACCCACGGCCGAGGAACTTTCTTTTGCGCGGCCAAAAGAAAGTTCCCAAAGAAAAGGCCGCCCCCAGCCGCGAAAGCCCTTGCGCTCCTCGCTTTCAGCAGGGGTCGGCAGAAGGGCGATCCATCGCCCTCTGCCAACGCGCGGCATCCCTGCCGCGCCCCTTCGGGC
>Ga0233425_10004748_pt1 | contig 22352 bp, 17 predicted proteins | sample Watercolumn_Towu_2_FD_181712 | JGI IMG/M metagenome (GOLD analysis project Ga0233425, IMG submission 181712) | Freshwater microbial communities from Lake Towuti, South Sulawesi, Indonesia - Watercolumn_Towuti2014_140_MG | ecosystem: Environmental > Aquatic > Freshwater > Lake | place...
TTGATGCCGACGATCTCGACTTCCTCACCCACCTTGACCTTGCCGCGCTCGATACGGCCGGTCACCACGGTGCCGCGGCCCGAGATGGAGAACACGTCTTCGATGGGCATCAGGAACGGCAGGTCCACCGGACGCTCCGGCAGCGGGATGTAATCATCCAGCGCCTGCACCAACTTGACGATGGCCGGCACGCCGATGTCGCTCTGGTCGCCTTCCAAGGCCTTCAGCGCGGAGCCGATCACGATCGGGGTGTCGTCGCCGGGGAACTGGTAGGTGCTCAGCAGTTCGCGGATTTCCATTTCCACCAGCTCGACCAGTTCGGCGTCGTCCACCATGTCGGCCTTGTTCAGGAACACCACGATGTAGGGCACGCCCACCTGGCGCGCCAGCAGGATGTGCTCGCGGGTCTGCGGCATCGGGCCGTCGGCGGCGGAACACACCAGAATCGCACCGTCCATCTGGGCGGCGCCGGTGATCATGTTCTTCACGTAGTCGGCGTGGCCGGGGCAGTCCACATGGGCGTAGTGCCGGTTCGGCGACTCGTATTCGACGTGGGCGGTGGCGATGGTGATGCCGCGCTCGCGCTCTTCCGGCGCCGCGTCGATCTGGTCGTAGGCCTTGAACTCGCCGCCGAACTTCTCCGCGCCGATCTTGGTCAGCGCTGCCGTCAACGTCGTCTTGCCGTGGTCAACGTGACCGATCGTGCCTACGTTTACATGCGGCTTGGTTCGTGTGAATTTTTCTTTGGACATCCCCAATCACTCCTAAAGACGAAAAGGCCTACTTTTACGAATCGTGGAGCCCATATCCGGACTTGAACCGGAGACCTCTTCCTTACCAAGGAAGTGCTCTACCGACTGAGCTATATGGGCGAAACTCTTTGGAGCGGGTGATGGGAATCGAACCCACGCCATCAGCTTGGAAGGCTGAGGTTCTACCATTGAACTACACCCGCACGAACAATTTGTGGTGGAGGGGGAAGGATTCGAACCTTCGAAGGCAATGCCAGCAGATTTACAGTCTGACCCCTTTGACCGCTCGGGAACCCCTCCAAAAGAAGCGCATTATGCGGACGATCGGATGCGGCGTCAACCATCACGCGTTCTCCCGCCGCTTGATATCCCCGTCGGCATGGAACCTTTGATGATCTCAGCTTTCGAGCATTTGCGCCAGTAGCACGCGACGGCGGTTGAGTGGCCCCGAGGAAACGAGAGGAATTCGCCCTTACCAATCGGCGAAATAAATGCTCTAATTCGTCAGAAACGGGCGGTATACCGGGGCTCGGTCCAAGCAACCCGGCTTCCCTTCCCCACAAGCATCTGCCCTGCCCGACTGCCCCACATGCACCTTTCTTCACTGTTGCGCTGTTTCCTTGCGGCCCTATTGCCGGCGGCAGCCTGCCTGCTCACCGGCACCGCGCAGGCCTACGACGAAATCCAGGTGTATGGCTCAGACATCAATGCTCCCGGCCAGTTCGGGCTGGAGATGCACCACAATTACGTGATTGACGGACGCCGACTGCCGGGTTACCGAGGCGAACTGGCGCCAAATCAGATCCTCGCGATTACGCCGGAATTTTCCTATGGCGTCACGCGCTACTTCGAACTGGGCCTATATCTGCCGTTCAGCATCGACGTGGATCGGGATATCAGCTACATGGACGGCGCCAAGCTGCGAACCAAGTTTCTCAATGCCGACGACCCCGGATTCTTCTATGGCCTGAACATCGAGGTCGGCATGGAACCGCGCCGCTATGCGGAGGACCGCTGGAATGCCGAAGTGCGGCCGATCATCGGGGGAACGGTGGGCAACTGGTTCATCGCCTTCAATCCCGACATGGAGATTTCCCTGTCCGGCCGCAGCCAGAAGCCGGAGTTCGCGCCCCAGATCAAGCTGATGCGGATACTCGACGGGGGCGTCAGCATCGGCGTCGAACATTACACCGGCCTCGGAACCCCCGACCGCATCTCCCGCCCGAGCCTGCAGAACCAAACCACCTACCTGGTCACGGACCTGACCTTCGGCAACATCGACGTCAACATCGGCATCGGCCATGGCTGGACCGGAATTTCCGACGCCTGGACCGCCAAGGTCATCGTCGGCGGCATCCCCTTCATGGATGTGTTCCAGTAGCGGAACGAGCGACCGCTAGAGAATCAACAGCGGCCAGACCACGAACCAGGCCAAGGCCGTCGCCGGCCCGCTGCAGCCGCCACGGACGGCCTTCAATAGCGCGAGGATACGCCGGGCGGGAAGGCCGCTCACCTGATGGACGCCCCGAACCAAGGATTTGGTCTGTGTTTTCATCGCCGTTCTCCGGTGGATTACCGAACCGCTCCGAAACCTTTCCCTTCCTGACCGGGTTATCGGCCGATGGCAGCGACGATTGACGGAGTCCCGCGCGGCTTTTTTGCCCCCTCCCGGCGGGCGCGCCGCCAACCTGCGAGCAGCCCGGCAACCGCCGGTTAGCGCGCCAAGGCCTGGGTCATGGCGTTGGCGGACGACAGTGCGCTTTCGAACAGCCGGTCCCGGGTCCGATAGGCCAGTTGCTGGGCGACCAGGGTCGCGCGCTCCTGATTCGGCAGGCTGAGCACCATGGTCAGGACTTCGCCACCTGAGGTGCGCGCCTCCAGTTTGCGGTCTTCACTGCGCCTGAACGTGATTTGGCGACGGCCCGCGTCCCAACCCCACTCCAGCTTGCGGATGACCGGCGCCCCCTCGCTCAGGCGGACGATCTGGACCTCCACGGTTCCGCCCTTGTGGCGGAACGTCCAATGGATTTCCTTGCCGGACAGCGTCTTGCCCTCCAGCACCTGCCACTCCAGCCGGTCGGCCAGCCATCCGATCAACAGCCAGGACGAGGGCAATCCGTGGGGACCATGTTCCAGCCGGACTCGCGCCACCGTGGCCAAAGCTTCGCGTATGGCCGACGGCGCCAGCACTTCGCTCAATATCCGCCGCCACGGCTTGAGCCGCCGCCAGGCCAGGTTATGGATCACGACGTCGTCCTGATCGGCGCTGGTCCAGCGCGCCAGGGCCAGAATGTCCCGCGGCGGATCGCGCCAGCCGACGCTGTCGAAGATCACCTGGTCGGCGATGTTCGCCAACGCCGTGAACAGCGGGCCGCTGCGCGCAGGCGGCGTGGCGCTGGCCCACCACAGCGCCGTGGGCAGATCGCTTACCAGCAGCGAGCGCGCCGTCGACGGCAGGATGGATTCGGCATGGCCGCGGCACACCACGTCCACCTGCTCCCCGCATACCTGCAGTCCGTGCCCCAGATTGGAAAAATGCACGCTGACCCAGGTGGCCAGTTCGTCGTTGTCGCGGGCGGCATCCCGATGCATCAGCAGCGTGCGGGCGGGATGCTCGAACAATATCTTCGGCAGATCGCCCCTGACGGCATCGGCCTCTTCGGGCGTCTCGCAATACACCAGCAGGTTCGACATGCAAGCCCGCGTCACCGCGTCATCATCGCTCCAGCCGGCGCGGAATCCCTCCCACATCATCTCCAGCTCGTGCTCCACCAGTTCGATGGGCGCGCTCCGGCGATCCAGCGAGACCACCTTCTGGGTGCGCATCTCCTCCAGGCTCAAGATAGCCATGGCACTTCCCTCACAGCATGCGCCAACGGCGGCCGTCGGCGTCGATCAGCCGGTCGGACTCCAAAGGCCCCCAAGTGCCGGCGGGATATTCGGGCAGCCAGCGGGTCTGGGTCTCGGCCCAGGCATCCAGGATGTTCTGGATCCACACCCAGGAGGCCTCCACCGCATCGCGCCGCATGAACAGGGTGGCATCGCCCGCCATCACGTCCAGCAGCAGGCGTTCATAGGCTTCCGGCGACTGGTCGCCAAAGGTGGAGCCATAACGGAAATCCATCTTGACCGGATACACCCGCACCCGCGGCCCCGGCAGTTTGGTGGCGATGCGCATGGACAAGCCCTCGTTCGGCTGGATGCTCAGGGCCAGCACGTTGGGCTCCAGCCGATGGTCCGGATCGCTGTTGAACAAAATGGGCGGGATGGCCTTGAACTGGATGGCGATCTCGCTGGCCCGCTTGGGCATGCGCTTGCCGGTGCGGATGTAGAAGGGAACCCCGGCCCAGCGCCAGCTGTCGACGAATACCTTCAGAGCCACGAAGGTTTCCGTGGTGGAGTCGTGGGCGATGTTCTCTTCCCGCCGATAACCCGGCACGTTCTCACCGGTCACGAAGCCCTGGCCGTATTGGGCGCGCACCACATGGGCGCCGAGATCCTTGGCGGCGATGGGCCTGAGGCAATTCAGCACGTCCTGGCGGTGGTTGCGGATCACGTCGGCATCCATGCTCCAGGGCGGCTCCATGGCGATCAGGGTCAGCAGCTGGAGGATATGGTTCTGCACCATGTCCCGCAGCGCCCCGGCACGGTCGTAATAGCCCGCCCTTGTCCCCACCCCCTCCTGTTCCGCCACGGTGATCTGCACATGGTCGATGTAGCGCGAGTTCCACACCGGCTCGAAGATGGCGTTGCCGAAGCGCATCACCAGGATGTTCTGGACCGTCTCCTTGCCCAGGTAATGGTCGATGCGGTAGATCTGCCGCTCGTCCAGGTTCTCGCACAGCGTGGCATTGATCAGACGGGCGCTTTCCAGATCCCGCCCGATGGGCTTCTCGACGATCACCCGCGTAAACGGGCTCACCCCGTCCACCGGCGCCACCAGCCCGGCCAGCTTCAACTGGCGGACGCAGGTTTCGATCAGGGTCGGCGGAATCGCCAGATAAAAGATACGATTGCCGGGTATGCCGAACTGGGGCTCGATCTCCTCCAGCCGTGCCTTGAGGCGTTGGTAGGCCTCGGGATCGTCGAAGGAACCCTGCTGGTAGTGCAGCGACCGCCCGAAATCCGGCCAGTAGCGCGCGTCCAGCTTCTGCCGCGAATATTTTTCCACGCCCTCCCGCGCGAATTCCCGGTAGGACGCATCGTCGTGGGGCTCCAGCGCAAACCCGACCACGCTGAAGTTGGTCGGCAGCTCGCCATCCAGCCCCTGGTTGTAGAGTGCCGGCAGCAGCTTGCGCCGGGTCAGATCGCCCCCGCCCCCGAAGATGATCAGCGTACAGGGCTGCGGCAGCGCAATATCCGCCTTGGACTCCTTGAGCGGATTGGTCGACAACCAGTCGGGTTTTGAGGGCTCGCGCAACTGCATCGGTATCACCTCCATTGGTGGGCGACGGATGGCCGACGGGCGGCCTGCTCGAACAGGTTTGCAGCTTCCATAGCACAAGAATGCCACTAAACCGGCCACCGGCGTTACCGTCATGCGCGATCCGGTTCCTATAATCCTGGGGAGATCGTAACTCGAACACCGTGCCAAACAGACTACCACCGGGCCGCCTCGTCCGCCTCAAGCGTCACCCCACCCAGGGAGCAGCATGTCTGACTGAGCATTGCGAACGTCTCCTTCCCTTTTTGCGCCGATCGGTTTCTGCTATAACTCCTACCCCATGACACAGCCCACGAACCAATCTCGCTTCAGATCAGAAGAACCGAGGCGCGGCCTCATTCGCCGCAGAACTATCCTGCTCATACTTGGGCGCCGGGAAGGTCACCCCGGCGCCAGCTCTGGCGCCTGCCGAAACCAGCCGGACGGCGGGGCCGCAGGAGGGCTTAGAACGAAGGCAGACAACGGATTGCATACGTTGCTCCTCACGCCGGGCCTCAACATAACTCTTCGGCATTAGTTCGCCGATGAATCCCAAATCGGGCTTCACCGTTTCACGGTATGCCCTATTTCAGCACGAGGAAGTAGCCACACCACTTCAAATATTTTTTCTTTGCCATTTTGAAAGCCACTGAAGTGGGCTCCAGTCAGTGATCGCCCGCACGAAAGTCGGCAGACCGCTCCAGCCGATGAACCCCCACATTACCCAGCACGTACACGCCCACGGCTGTGTAGGGGATCTGATCCCCGAAGGATCAGATCGTCAACCACATTTAGATTAATACGGAGAAAGCCGGAGCGCACCAACCCTTATGAGCACCCCAAAAACAGCCTTGATCTGTGGGATATCGGGCCAGGACGGCGCCTACCTAGCAAAGCTGTTGCTCGAAAAGGGGTATAAGGTCTACGGCACCTCTCGGGACGCTAACATATCGCGCTTTAGCAGCCTTGAACGCCTAGGCATCCTGAACCAGATCACCACCTTGTCGATGGCCCCCAACGATTTCCGAAGCGTGCTGGGAACTTTGCGGCAATGCAAGGCCGACGAGATATACAACCTTGCCGGGCAGAGTTCAGTCGGACTGTCCTTCGACCAGCCAGCCGAAACGATCGAAAGCTTCGTCTTTGGCACTCTGAATTTGCTCGAAGCCATCCGATTCAACGATTGGCCCTGCCGATTTTACAACGCCGGCTCCAGCGAATCCTTCGGCGACACCGGCGGCCACCCGGCAACCGAATACACGCCGTTCCGCCCACGAAGCCCCTACGGCGTGGCAAAAGCATCGGCATTTCACCTCGTCCAAAACTACCGAGAAACCTATGGCCTGTTCGCCTGCTCCGGGATCTTGTTCAACCACGAATCCCCACTCAGACCTCCGCGCTTCGTTACCCAGAAAATCGTGCGATCGGCCTATCAGATCGCCCAAGGCGAGTTGGAGCGGTTGCACCTCGGCAACATAGACATTGAAAGAGATTGGGGCTGGGCACCGGAATATGTGGAGGCCATGCAGGCCATGCTCAATACCGAACAACCGGATGACTTCGTCATCGCTACCGGGCACTCCGTGCCTCTTACATATTTCGTCGAACAGGCGTTCAGTTATTTCGGACTCAAGTGGCAAAACCATGTCGACTCCGAAACCAACCTGCAGCGACCGTCCGATATAAAGATCGGCCGGGCCGATCCTAGCAAAGCACGCCAAGTCTTGGGCTGGCAGGCGCGAACCCGCATCGAAACCGTCGTCAAGAACATGTGCGCCGAATTCGGCGCCCCTCGATAACCCGAAGGATCAAGAAGGATCAACATGAAAAAAGCACTGATCACCGGAGTCACCGGACAAGACGGCGCCTATCTCGCCGAGCTGCTGCTGGAAAAAGGCTATGAAGTCCACGGAATCAAGCGTCGTTCCTCGTTGTTCAATACCGACCGTATCGACCACCTCTACCAAGACCCCCACGAGAGTGACCGCCGCTTCATCCTCCATCACGGGGACCTGACCGATTCCAGCAGCCTCATCCGCATCGTACAAACGGTACAGCCGGACGAAATCTACAACCTGGGCGCCCAGAGCCATGTAGCGGTCAGCTTCGAAGAGCCCGAATACACGGCCAATTCCGACGCCCTCGGTGCGCTGCGACTGCTCGAGGCCATCCGCATTCTGGGCCTGGAAAAAAAGGCGCGGCTTTACCAGGCATCCACATCCGAACTTTACGGACTGGTGCAGGAGATCCCGCAGAAAGAAACCACCCCGTTCTACCCGCGCTCCCCTTACGCGGTGGCCAAGCTCTACGCCTACTGGATCTGCGTCAACTATCGGGAAGCTTACGGCCTGTACGCCTGCAACGGCATCCTGTTCAACCACGAATCTCCGGTGCGGGGCGAGACCTTCGTGACCCGCAAAATCACCCGCGCCTTGGCCCGCATCAAGCTGGGACTGCAGCAGTGCCTGTACCTGGGCAACCTCAACTCGCTAAGAGACTGGGGCCACGCCAAGGATTACGTGGAAATGCAGTGGCTCATGCTGCAGCAGGACCAGCCGGATGATTTTGTGATCGCGACAGGCGAACAGCACAGTGTCCGGGAGTTCGTCGAAGTCGCCGCGAAAGAACTCGGGATCGAGATCCGCTGGGAAGGAACCGGTGTCGACGAAAAGGGCTATGACGCGGACGGCCGGTGTATCGTCGCCGTGGACCCGCGCTATTTCCGTGCTGCCGAAGTCGAAACCCTGCTGGGCGATCCGTCCAAGGCGAAGGAAAAGCTGGGGTGGGAACCCCGCATCAAGTTCCGCGAGTTGGTGAAGGAAATGGTGTTGGCCGACCTTGCCTTGGCGGAACGGGACGAACTGGTCAAACGCAGCGGCTTTCGCTACTTCAATTACAACGAGTAGCCGGATCGGCCAGGCTTCCGGCAGCTCAACGGCATGACATCACGCCCCGAATTTTTTACTCGAGAGCTCAGGTTCGCCTGGCTGCTGCGGACCGACGTCCGGCAAGCACTCCGCAAACATGGCGACCAAGCCGCCGAAAAACTCTTCCTCGGATGGTGGCTGGTCCATGGCCGAACCGATTATCCTGCCGTCGCCCCCCTGGGCCCCGAGCAGATATCCGTCGCCACCACTGCGAGCGAGCTGCTTCCCGCCGGCGACACAGACCCGTTACCCATCACGTATCTGATGCACTACGTGTGGCTGGCCCGTGAAGACTTGCAACAGTCGTTCGATCTCGCCACAGAGGCAGGACGCAAGAGATTGGTCGCCTGGTATTATCTCTATGGCGTTCCCGAACATCGGTTGCCGGTTGCCGCAACGGAACAGGAAGCGCTCAGGGCGACAGCGGCGGTCCACGTTCCGCACCGCCTCCCTTTCGAGCTGACCAACCTCGCCTACTTGACCTGGATCGCACGCGAGGACCTCAGCAGCAACTTGAGTGACCTGACGAATCCCGTCCAGCGGCTGACCCTGATTGCCTGGTTCTATCTGTACGGCACCCACGAATATCGGCTATGCCCCTACTTGGCGGAGACCGAAGTCACCGCTTTGCTGGCGCCCATGACTCCTTCCGAGCAGCATGGAGAAACCATACCTGGATGGCTCATGCTGGCGTGGCTGCTGGAACCGGCACTTAGAACAGGGCTGAACATACACGCGGCCGCCGACTGCCGACAACTGATCGCCTGGGGCGAACAGCAAGGCCGCCAACGTTTCGGGATCGACGACATCGCTCGGGCGACAGGGCTTTCGGCCCGCACGAGGGCTGCCGCCGCCGAACGGCAGACTGCAGCATCGCCGAATCGGCCCTGCAAAGGCTCGATGCGACAATGCCATCCGGCCGTTCCTCAGGGCACCGCAGCGGCAACGCATGATTTCGGAGTCAACCTGGTCGGGTACGCCGCCGGAGAACTCGGTATCGGCGAAGACGTTCGGATGATGGTCAAATCGCTGCTGACCACGGATATTCCCTTCTGCGTCATCAACCGAAAACCCCATGAGACCATTCGCCAGTCGGATGAATCGATCATGCGCCATGTCACCGACCGGCCGGTCTACCCCGTCACCATCATCTGCATGACGGGGTTCGACACCGTGCAACTGGCGCTGGAACGACCGGACGTGTTCGACGGCAAGTACGTGATCGGATACTGGCCTTGGGAACTGCCGGAATGGCCGGCAGAATGGAACGTCGCCTACGACTTGGTGGACGAAATCTGGGCATCGAGCCACTACACCCAGTCCGCTTACCAGAAATCGTCACCCAAGCCGGTGCAGTACATGCCGATGACGGTCAGCTTCGACCCACCCGGCGAATTTCGCAAATCCGATTTTGGACTGCCGGAGGACCGCTTTCTGTTTCTGTTCGCCTTCGATTTTATGTCCTACCCTTCCCGCAAGAACCCGGAAGGGTGCTTGTCGGCCTTTCAGGCGGCGTTCCCGGCCGGTGACGAGCAGGTCGGGCTGGTACTGAAAGTTTCGAACGTCGACAGAGAGGACAGACGCTGGACAGCCATCCGTAAGCTTTGCAACAAGGACCCGCGCATCGTGCTGCTCGGCGAAACTCTGGATCGGCGCCGTCTGCTGGGGCTGATGTCTGCCTGCGATGCCTACGTCTCCCTGCATCGGGCGGAAGGCTTCGGACGTACCCTGGCGGAAGCGATGCTATTGAACAAACCCGTGATTGCGACCGGCTATTCCGGCAGCGCGGATTACCTGACTGAGGACACCGGCTTCGTCGTGCCATTCCGGCTGCGGCGCGTCAGGAAAGAGGAATATCCGTTTGCGGAAGGCATGCGGTGGGCTGAGCCGGACACGGTGGGCGCCGCGACTCACTTCCGGGAGGTTTTTGAAAATCCGGAAGCAACAGGAGCCAAATTGAAAAACGCCAGAAAGCTGATCGAACGAAACTACGGCTCGGCGGCCACCGGCACCAACTATCGGACCCGGATTGCCGAACTCCGTGCCCAGTTGATTTGAGGTTTGCCCCTGAAACTGACCGGCGGCAGACGCTTTGCGGCCACCATGGCATTGCCCTTAAGGTGCGACGTCCGATGCCGGAATTGCGCTTCGCCAAGAAGCCGCCGAACCTTGCGGTTTTCAAGGATTGACACACACAGAAATCAGTGAATCACCACCCCTAGGTTGGCATGGAGTCGCCCTCACCCAATTGTCGAGGAAATATTCGTGAACGTTCTCATCGTTAGCGGCTGTCCAACGAGCAAATGCCAGGATGTATTCGGCTTGCTCTCAGCCAGCGGCGTGGCTCACGCCAAACCAGCCGAGCGCAGTGCTTCGGTATCCATTGGCGCTTGGCACGATCGCGCACTGCCGACGCCCGATCACCCCGCCCGCCAACCCGGCCGCGCCTTGGAACAAGTCGCCGGGGACATCTTCATCGCCAACTGGGACCAACCCGTGTGGGGATGGTCGGACCACCGCAGCACCTGGCTGCTGGAATACTGGCGCGCTTTCGATAATGCCGTCCAGTTCGTGCTGGTCTGCACCCCGCCGGAGATCGCCCTTGGGCGCGCCATCGTCAATGTCGCCCAGCCTGCGGAATCTCCGGAAGCGACAGTCTCCCGCTGGCTCGCCTACCATACCGAGATGACGCGGTTCTACCACCGTTCCCGCGACCGCTGCCTGCTGGTCAGCGAAACGGAAGTGTCGGCTGAGCCCAAGGCCTTCATCGCAGCCTGCGGACAGACCTTCGACATCCCCTTGAACGTAGCCGCCGCATCCCTCCCATCCCAACCCGACGACGCGCTGGGAGTCATGCTGGCTCGGCAATATCTCGAATCGGTGCCGCAAGTCGGCGAATTGTGGCGGGAAATCCAGGCCAGCCGCACCGCGCTGGGCACCGACCAAGACCAACCTCCCGCCCCTCCGGTTTCCACGAACCAAATAATCGTCGAAACCGGCAGGCTGATCCGCACGTCAGCCGCCAATCTAGCATTCGTAACCACAGCGAAGACCCAAGCGGAACAATCGAAGATCCAGACCGAACAGGCAAAGAAGCAGGCGGAAGAGCGAATAGGGCAACTGGAACAAAATCTTTCCGCCGCTACCGGCGAGTGCGAACAGCAAAAGAAGAAGACAGAAGACGCGCTGTTGGAGGGCGAGCTTCTGCTGTTGCAGCTCCATCAGACGCAGGAAGAACTGGAGAGCTATTACCTCCAGAATCAGGATCTCGAGTCATCCTTCCAGAAATCCAAGAAAGAATTTTCCGAGCTCCAGACCGAGCGCAACGAGTTCGAAAAGCGTGCCCAGCATTTTTGCCAGGAAACGGAGCGCCTGACTGGCGCGCTGCACATGCAGGAAGAGATTGCCAAGCAAGGCCAGTCGGAACTTGCCACCCTGACCAAGGAGCGCGACGAAGAAAGGCTGAAGGCAGCAATCTTGCGCAAGGACAGCGACACGCTCCGCAACACGTTGATACAACGGGAACAAGCCCTCGAAAAGTCCGAAACGGACCTCAGAACGGCAACTCGGAACGTCACGGATCAATCCAACCTTGCTGCGAAGTTCCGGCAGGAAGCGGAAGAACTGCGGTCCAACCTGTCGCAGCAGAAGCAGACCCTGCAGCGGCATCAAGACGCGCTGCAAGAAGCCGAGCAAACCGTCGAGATCGCTGTACGCCAGCGCGACGAGGAGAAGGGCCAAGCCGAAAAGCTACAAAGAGACCGCGAACTGATACTGGCGCGGCTCGATCAGGTGCAGGAGGAGTTGGAGCGCCAATTCAACCAGAACAGGCAGCTCCGAAAAGCCAACGCCGACTACGACCGGCGCTGGGAGAAGCTCAACCGGCGTTATCCCGACTACCTGGACTTGGAATCGATCGAAATCCTCGAATCGACCCGGACGGAATCCGCCGCTGTCATCCAATGGCGCATCAACGGCGTTTTCATCGGCAAGCGCCTCATCCCACAATTCGACCTGGCAACCTTACTGGTCGGCGGCAGCATCGCGATGCTGCTGCAGCGGCAACCTGAGCAAGGTGCCAACGGACCGCTGTTGTCATGGCCGCTGGAAGCCGCCGAGCAAAATCACATCATCCTGCAACCCAAGGGACCGGAAGAGGATCTTCGCCAGCGCTTGAGTATCCTGCAGGGCTTAAGCACTACCGACTGGCGCCTGGTCAACGCACTGTGCCCCACCCTGGCCGGCTTCCTGCGTGCCAAACTCGCTTCGCTGCCCCCTGAACTGGGCGCCGAAAAATGGATCGAGCAATTTACGGCCCTGCGCGATCAATTCCGTTCCATCCCCGTGGGCTGGCGCTATGACGGGGTCATACTGCGCCGCCAAGCCCTCCATCCCGACTATGAGCACCTTTGGTTTCGGCTGGAGAATGTCCAGTTCGGCGACCGCCACTGGCCCAGATTCGAATTCCGGCTGGCCGCATCCCTCATCCAGCCGGGAGGTTTCTCGGAGTACCCGAAGCTGGAATTTCCCGCCCCGGACGAGGGTCCCGCCCAGTTCGACAACTGGTTTGCGGAAACCGACGACGAATTGGGGCCGCGATACGAATTGCGGTTCGCCCTAGCCGACCAAGCCATGGACATGGCTGTGTTCAACCGCCTATCGACAACCGATCAGCTTCAGCTCATCTCCATTCTGGTCAACCTGCCCGCCATGCTGACCAAACTGGAGAATTCAGGGGTCAAATTGGCCCGTCCGTGGGCGGACTGGCAGCAAATCGTGGTCGGCATGATCGACGTGCTGCGTCACAACCTGGCGCTTTCTCACGCCGCCCCACCTCCCGTAACGGAGATTGAGGCAACCGAAGGAGCAGAGCCCGAACCGCGCGCCGCAGCCCGCGGCCGCACCCGCAAACAGACCGGCCGGCGCCGTTAACCGAAATCGCCCATGCCAATGAAGGAAAGCCTCAAGTTGTCCGCGATCGTCGCGCATCTGCGCCAAGCCTTCCCAGGCGACGGTTTCATTCACATCGGGATCGGTGCCGGCGTTGGCGAAATGCACGCATGGCGCTCATGGGGCGTCACCAACGCCTTACTCGTCGACGCCAACGACGAGCGGTCTGCCTGGTTGGACGAAGAGGCACCAGAACATCCGGGTTGGCATTGCGTCCACGCAGTCGTCCAGGAAGCCGACGGCGAAGCAATCTACTACGAAGCCAGCAACCCCGCCGAAAGCGGCTTGCTCGATCCGGACCTGCTGACCTGGGTCTGGCCCGGACTGAAACGCGCCGAATCGAAAACCGCAACGACGATCCGTCTCGACAGTCTGCTCCGCCAGCGTGGCATCGACTGGCAGCCCCAATGGCTGATCGTCGACTGCCTTCCGGCCGCCGCCATTCTCAAAGGCGCCAGCCAGGCTCTGCAGCACTGCTCGTTCGTCTCGGTCCGGGCCATCTTGGAAATCGACGAGGCTGATGTTCTGCTCCCGCAGAGAGAGGGGCTTAAATCAACACCAACGCCACCCTCCCCTGCCCTTGCGATCGGCGTTCCCACCTCAACGGTCTCCGCAGGGAATCGAATCCCCCCGCCCACCGCAACCGCCAGCCTCCGGGCCGTCATCGACGTCCTGGAACCTTATGGCTTCCGCCTGATTGCGGTAGAGCCCGGCATCAATCCGGCTGTCGGCGAAGCCTTGTTCATCCGCGACTGGCAACAGACCATGACCCAGCGAACAGGCGAACTGGAGAACCAGCTGCGCGACCTCTCGCTGACCCGCGACCGACTCGCCGGCCAGTACACCGAGATGTCGGCCGAATCGGCTTCCCTCGCGACGCTACGCGAAGAACAAGCCACCCGCATTAGCCACCTGGAGGCGGAACTGGCCGAAAGCCGAAACGAACTCCAAAGGGAATCGGAACAGACTGCGGAGAGCCGGAACCAATGCAATGCGTTGACCATGGCCCGCGACGAGCAAGCCACCTTGGCCAGCGCACGCCTGGCTAAAATCGAAGCCCTTCAGAGAGACAAGGCCGACCTAACCGCAGGAAAGACCGAACTAGAGCGACGAATCGCCGATCTCGAAACGAATCAGGCAGCCCTGACAAAAGCCCGTGACGATCAGACGAAACTCGCCGCCGAACGGCTTGCTCATACCGAAGCGAAGCAAAAGGAAAACACTGCACTGGCTGCGACCAAGATCGAACTCGAGAAACAGCTCAGCGCACGAGAAAAGGAGAAGACAGCACTCATCAAGGAACGGGACGAACAGGCCAAATTGGCTGCCGAACGCTTGGCACAAAGCAACACCGCCCAGAAGGACATCGCCGCCTTGACCGCTGGCAAAGCCGAAATCGAAAAACGCCTAAAAGAGGCTGAAACAGAAATTAACAAGCTAAACAAAGATCGCGATGAGCACTCGAAGCTAGCCGCAGACCGGCTCGCTCAAAGCAACACCTTGCAGAAAGAAAATGCGGACCTGGCTGCCGCCATCGCCGATCTCGAGCAGCGCTTGAGCACCCTGCAAGCAGAGAAGGTCACGCTCGCCAAGGCGCGCGACGAGCAAGCCAAACTGGCTGCCGACCGGCTCGCACAATGCAACGCCTTACAGAAAGAAAAGGCGGACCTGGCTGCCGCCAACGGCGATCTCAAGCAGCGCTTGAGCACCCTGGAAACCGACAAGGCCACGCTCGCCAAGGCGCGCGACGAACAAACCAAACTGGCTGCCGACCGTTTGGTACAAAACGAAGCCCTGCGGAAAGAACAGGCGACCCTGACCTCTGCTAAGACCGACATTGAAAAACGACTGAACGCCCGGGAAACCGAAACAGCTGCGCTCATCAAGGCTCGCGACGAACAGACCAAGCTCGCGGCCGAACGGAAGGAGACGCTTGACCGGATGGAACGGACAATCGCAGAACAAGCGCCGCGCCTTCAGCAACTTGAAGCGCAATTAGCGGAATCGAACCAACGGCAACAACTGCTCCACGAAGAGATGATCAAAGCCGAGGCGCAGATCGACTTAATCAAGGATGTGTTGTTGCGCGAGCCCGGTATTTGACGGCAATGCTCAACGCTGGCGCTACCCCGCCAACCAGGCAGGCAAGCCGTTTTACCCCATGGCCTCGTGGGCGTGAATATTTGACCGCCACTGCGGCTGCCTACTTCGGCGGATTCACTTGCCAAACCTGCAGCGTTCCGACCGTCCCAGTTGCCCCCGGGAATCACGCGGAACCGCCGAAGGGGTTCGCCATGACACCTGTATCGTCCTTGAATCGGTTCCAATATGTTTGAACGGCTACGAATCTACCTGCGGCGGTGGTTCAACACCCCTCAACCGGCGTCCGACCGGTCGGGCGGGGCAGCGCTTAAGCAGCAGGCTCACAATGAGGACGAAAGTATTCATCCGATCGAAGGCGACCACGTCTATCCAGTTCCCTATGACGAAAATCTGCTGGAAAAGTCCCGCACCCAGTGGCAGTTCGGCGATTGGAAGAGCCTGGCCCGCATCGAGCGCGACACCTTGCAGCATCACCCCGACCGCGCCAAGCTTGCGTTGCTGGCCGCGGCTGGACACCAGCAGAACAATGACATGGCCGCCGCCCGGCAGTTCATCCGCCTGGCTCAGGATTGGGGATGCAGCAAGCGACTCATCAGCCAAATTCTGGTTGCCGGGGTGCACAACAGCCTTGGGCGGGCGGCGGCATTGGCGGGACAGCAGCCGCGGGCCTTGCAGCACTTCGAGTCCGCCATAGCTATCGGGCTCCCTGGAACCGATACCAAACTTGTTATGCGAGCGCGCGTAGGAGAGCAACTCGGACAGATCGGTTTGGCTCCGGGGAACACGTTAAATCAACTCTCCCGCATCGAAGGCCCGACAATTGCCGCAGCGCCAAATATTCAGGACGCCGCGTCCGATATTGTCAGAACAGTAAAAGACGAGATCAAGACAGAGATTCATGCGGATCTGAAAGCAAATAACCCGAATCCCTATGGCCACAACCGTACCCTTACCCCTTCCCTTAACAAGGCTTTACGGGACTTTGCTGAAAACCAGCTCCAACGGACAGGGATAAAACAGGCCTATATCGACTATCTTGCAACAAAGACGATTCAAATCGAGCGAAACTGCGTTGGCCGATTGGCAACTACAGTGCAAGATGCAGTCATTCGACAGCTTGTCACAGAATGCGTTTCCGGCGACAGAATTTGCATCCTCGAAATCGGCGCTCTTTATGGGGTCAGTCTCGCCATCCTTTATAATCACGCCGTCACAAGGTATTCAAACGTACAAGTCGTGTGTCTCGATCCATTTGACGGCTACTATGGCAAGGCACTGGACGCCGTGCTCAATCAGCCTGTCAACGATTTGACTTTTATCCGCAATATGCACCTTGCCAATGTTCCCGATAAGGACTACCAAATCATCAAACATTACAGCAATGCGCCCGCCGCCGTCACCGCCACCAAGGAGTTGGCGATCAATCTCCTGATTATCGATGGTGATCATAGTTACGAAGGCGTCAAGTTCGACTTTGACACCTACTTCCCAATACTGCAACCAGGCGGCTATGTAATCTTCGATGACTACAACGCTAAAGAATGGCCGGGGGTTCAACGGTTTATCAACGAAGATGTTAGCAATACCCCCGATTTTGAGTACATCGGCGCGATTTCACGTACCGCCGTAGGCCGGAAGTGCGCGTCAGTCAACAAATGAGCAATGAAACCAGGCTTCGCCGCTTCAAAGATCGCCATCGAAATGAACGCGCCGTCCTCATCGCCAATGGTCCGTCGCTCAATACCATGGACTTGGGATTCCTGAAACAGGAAACCACGATTGGCCTCAATAAAATCTATCTCGGTCTGCGGAAATTTCGCTTCTATCCCCGTTATTACGTCGTGGTCAACCGGTTAGTCATCGAACAGTCCCAGGATGAAATCAAGAAACTGAACTGCGTAAAGTTTATCGGCAATCGGGGCGAGGATCTGTTTGTCGCAAACGACCCAATGAGTTATCTGATCAATACGCGGAAACCACCGACACGGTTCAGCCACGACATATCCCTCGGCCTTCACGAAGGCTGGACCGTCACTTATGCTGCGCTCCAGATCGCCTACTACCTTGGGTTCAAGGAAATCGTCATCATCGGCATGGATCACCGGTACGGGTTCGACGGTAAACCGAACGAAGCCCGCCGTCTGGAGGGTGCGGACCTCAACCATTTCTGCACCGACTATTTTGGCGGTGGGCAAACCTGGCAGAATCCAGACTTGGAGCGGTCTGAAGAATCCTACCGCATCGCTCGCGCCGAGTTCGAAAAGGACGGCCGACGCATCATCGACGCCACCATCGACGGCGCCTGCCAGATATTCGAAAAAGCGGACTACCGCCAGTTGTTCAAATTGAAGCCATGACGCCAGCAACCCGAATTCCCGTACAGATGCTCGGCCAATCAGGATGCCGGCTCGGTTTTCCCAATGCCACTGTATACCTGGACCCTTACCTCTCCAACTCGGTCCAAATCCTCGATGCCCCCGACCTGGAACGCCAAATCCCTATTCCGCTGCAACCGGAGGAGGTTACGGACGCCGATGTGGTACTGATTACCCACGACCACATCGATCACTGCGACCCGCACACACTGCCCAAGCTGGCCCTTGCATCGCCGCAGGCGCGATTTGTCGGCCCGGCACCCGTGCTGAAAATACTGAGCGAATGGGGCATAGATCCAGCACGACTGGCACTGGCCAGCGAAGAATGGAGCGACCTTGGCCTCCGTTTGAAAGTTCGCGCCATCCCGGCCGCCCACCCCAAAATTCAACGTGATGACCAGGGCAATCTGGCCTGCGTCGGATATCTGCTCGACTACGCCGGGCAACGTGTCTATCTCGCCGGCGACACCTCTGCCCACCAGGAAATCATCGATGTATTGGCGGCCAGCGGCCCCATCCACACCGCATTCCTGCCGGTTAACGAGCACAATTTCTTTCGCGGCCGACGCGGCATCATCGGCAACATGACGGTGCGGGAAGCCTTCCAATTCGCCGCCGAAATTGGTGCCAAACAGGTCGTCGCCGTGCACTGGGACATGTTTGCCATCAATGCGGTCGATCCGGACGAAATACGACTGGTGCACCAGCGTACGGCACCTGATTTTGCACTGCTGATTCGCCCGACACATATCAACCTTAGCGGTATTCAGGTCAGCATCATCATCCGCACCCTCAATGAAGCCCGGCATCTTGAGTCGTTGCTCAAGGCCATTTCCACTCAGCGGACGAATGGACTGAACCATGAAGTCATCGTCGTTGATTCCGGATCGACAGACGGTACGCTTGAGATTTCCAAACGATACGATTGCCGAATCTTCCATATTACCCGCGATGAATTTTCCTTCGGACGCTCGCTCAACATCGGCTGCGAAGCCGCAACCGGCAACGTTCTCGCCTTCATCAGTGGTCATTGCATTCCTACCGGCCATCATTGGCTGCAAAGGCTTTGTCAGCCCATACTGGATGGCAAAGCCGAATATAGCTATGGGCGGCAATTGGGCGGCCCCGAAAACCACTATAGCGAATGCAGGATCTTTGCAAAGTATTACCCGGAAGAATCCCGAATTCCGCAGCAAGGTTTTTTCTGCAACAACGCCAACGCTGCCTTGACTCGAAATACCTGGGAGCAATACCGTTTCAATGAAGACCTGACCGGACTGGAAGACATGGAGCTTGCCCAGAGGCTGGTGCAAGGGGGCGGGCGAACCGCCTACGTTGCCGACGCCACCGTTTTCCATTATCACAAGGAAACTTGGGCTCAGGTTCATCGCCGATTCGAGCGCGAAGCCATCGCGTTGCAAAAGATCATGCCGCAGGTGCACGTCAACCTACTCGACACATTACGATACATTGCAACCAGCGTTTGGAAAGATTGCATGAGCGCGCTGAGGGAACGCACTGACTCACTCGACCTGATGAATATCGTGCGATATCGCTGGAATCAATATTGGGGCTCGTGTAAAGGCAACCACCAGCACCGCAAACTCTCTCACGCCGAGAAGGAAAAGTATTTTTTCCCGGATTGACAACGTAGTTTAGGAATCCAAATGAGCACAAAACCTCGCGTCGTCGCATTATTGCCCATGAAGGCCAATAGCGAGCGTGTCAAAGGCAAGAACTTCCGCGACTTCTGCGGCAAGCCGCTGTTTCGCTGGATACTCGATACCTTGCTGGAAGTCGACGAAATCGACCAGGTCATCATCAACACCGATGCCCGGCAAATCCTTGCCGACAATGGCCTTGTCGACACCGATCGTGTGACCATCCGCGATCGGAAGCCCGAAATCTGTGGCGACCTGGTCAGCATGAACCTCGTTCTTGCCGACGATGTCGCCAATGTCCCCGCCGACATCTACCTGATGACCCATACGACCAACCCGCTGGTCAGCGCCGATACCATCCGCGGAGCCCTCAAGGCGTTTCAGGAAGCAAGTTCCGCCGGTCAGGCCGATTCGCTGTTTACCGTCGACAAGATTCAGACCCGGTTCTACCGCGCCGATTCCAGCGCCGTGAACCATGACCCGAACAACCTCATCCGCACCCAGGACCTGGAACCCTGGTATGAGGAGAATTCGAACCTCTACCTTTTTACCGGCGAGAGTTTCGCCAAAACACGCGCCCGTATCGGCAAGCAACCCATGATGTTCGAAGGCCCGCGTCTCGAGTCCATCGATATCGATGACCAGGAAGATTGGGACTTCGCCGTCATCGCCGCCCGTTACATGCTGCAGCAGAGGGCAAACAACCAATGAAAATCCTCGTCACCTGCCCCCCGATGCTGGGGATGATCGATTCCTTTCGCCCCGTCTTCGAGCGCTACAACGCCGAAGTTACGGCACCTCAGGTAGTGCAGACGCTCTCCGTCGAAGAACTCAAGGAACTGCTACCTCAGCACGATGGCTGGATCATTGGAGACGATCCGGCCACCCGCGAAGTATTCGCGGCCGGCAAGGCCGGCCGGCTCAAAGCCGCCGTCAAGTGGGGAATCGGGGTCGACAACGTCGACTTCGCCGCCTGCAAGGATCTCGGCATCCCCATCGTGAACACCCCGAATATGTTCGGTGGCGAAGTAGCGGATATTGCAGCGGGCTATGTCATTGCCTTGGCGCGAGAAACCTTCCAGATCGATCAGGGTGTGCGAGCGGGACAGTGGCCGAAACCACGAGGCATATCCCTTTCCGGCAAGACGGTCGCCCTGGTCGGCTTCGGCGACATTGGCAAGAGCACCGCCAGACGCCTGCTCTCCTCCGACATGAACGTCATCGCCTACGACCCCGTTGCGCCCGACAGTCCAGTGGTGCCCAGCGTGCAACGGGCGAGGTGGCCCGAGCGTATTGACGAGGCCGATTTCATTGTCGTCACCTGCGCCCTGACAGCGAGCAGCCGCTATATGATCAACTCGGAAGCGCTAGCCATGGCCAAACCCGGCGTTCGCATTGTCAATGTGGGCCGCGGACCGATTATCGAAGAAACCGCGCTGGAAGAGGCCCTTCAATCCGGCAAAGTGTATTCGGTGGCTTTGGATGTGTTCGAAATCGAACCGCTTCCCATGAGTTCCTATTTGCGCACACATCCCCGTTGTATATTCGGGTCCCATAACGCATCAAATACCTCCGATGCCGTGATTCGAACGAGCGAAATCGCAATCACCAAGCTGATGGAATTTCTTAAGGCAAGTTAACTGGCCGACCCACATGAGCCGAGGAGACGAAATCCTACTCATGTTGCGAGAGTTTTTCTCGAAATCAGCATCTCGGCTTACCGGCCATAGGGCAGTGCTCTTTGGCTCACGTGCCCGCGGTGACGCAAAACCGCGTTCGGATTTTGATATCGGCGTTATTGGTGCATCTCCCCTTCCACTGGAGGATTTTTACGAGTTGGCCGACCAACTGGATGCGCTGCACACTCTCTATCGGATCGACTGGGTGGATCTCACGCTTGTCAGCGAAAAATTTCGGAACTCTGCGCTGCGAAATACAGCGGTTCTCTATGAAGCCTGACACAGTTCTGCAGGACTTTTCGCAAGCTCTCAACCAGTTCCGGGATGCACTGACCATTCCCGCTCACCACGACGTGATTCGCGCGGGATGCATTCAGTTTTTCGAATTTGCTTTCGAACTGGCATGGAAATCCGTCAAAGCCGTTGCTGAAGATGCGAGCCTCGACCCAGGAGGCTCCCCGAAATCCTGCATCAAGACGGCCTTCGCCCAAGAATGGATAAACGATGAAAGGGTATGGCTCGAAAGGCTCGATTCACGAAACCGAATGTCCCACACCTGCGACGCTAAAGAAGCACTGAGCATCTACGAAAAACTGAACGCTTACATCGAACCATTCGCCGAACTGCTGCCCAGTATGGAGAAGCAATGATGCAACACGCACTGATTACAGGAGCAGCAGGCGGAATCGGTCGAGCACTGGTTCAGGTATTCCGTGAAGCTGGATACCACGTTATCGCCACAGATATCATCCCACAACCCGTCGACTTAAACTGCAATTTCTACATCCAAGCCGACCTTTCCCGATTCACCGAAGACGAAACATATGCAACTGAAATCTTGGCGAACATCCGCGTGTCTCTCGATGAAAATCGACTCGATGTACTAGTAAATAACGCGGCTATTCAGATTTTAGGCGACAGCCATTTCCTCACGCGTCGAGATTGGAATGAAACTCTCAATGTCAACTTACTCGCCCCTTTCCTGCTCACACAAGGTCTTCTACAACAACTCGAAGCAGCAACTGGCAGTGTTGTTAACATTGGCAGCATCCATGCCCGGCTGACCAAGAAAAAGTTTGTCGCTTACGCCACCAGCAAAGCTGCACTTGCGGGCCTGACTCGATCACTAGCTGTCGATCTTGGCCCCCATATCAGACTTAACGCAATTGAGCCGGCTGCAATCGAAACCTCCATGTTAAGATCGGGTTTTGAGGCCAACCCTCACCTTTATCGGCACCTAGAAACCTGTCACCCACTTCAACGAATAGGCCACCCCGAGGAAATAGCACAACTAGCTCTAGAAATTGTCAGAGGCAGATTGAACTTTATGCATGGCGCATGCATAGCAATGGATGGCGGGATATCTTGCCGCTTATTCGATCCAGACTAGGGGCCTTGAGCAGGCTTGATCTGTACAGATGAGTCAAGTTTTCAGGCGGCCAGTTTGGCTTCCTCAAGGAGTCGATCGATGGCTTGGCTGGC
>Ga0233425_10004749_pt1 | contig 22352 bp, 20 predicted proteins | sample Watercolumn_Towu_2_FD_181712 | JGI IMG/M metagenome (GOLD analysis project Ga0233425, IMG submission 181712) | Freshwater microbial communities from Lake Towuti, South Sulawesi, Indonesia - Watercolumn_Towuti2014_140_MG | ecosystem: Environmental > Aquatic > Freshwater > Lake | place...
CCTACGCCTCTACGGAAAATAAGATTATTCAAAAAAAACCGTACGTGTACCAGGAAATAGGGGGGAAGAAGATTGAAGTAGAAGGGCGTTTTGTAGTATGTCGGTTGGATGAAGCGGAGCGCACCCAGCAATCCGGTTTAAATCGGCAATCCGCAATCTGTAATCCCTATTTCATCTACGGCTTCCAGGTCTCTCCCTACGATACATTCCATACCCTTGTCATTGACCCTACCCTTTATTATTCTACCTACATCGGGGGAAGCAGTGCTGATTATGGTTATGGCATCGCTGTGGATAGCGCTGGATATGCATATATCACTGGATATACTTATTCCAGCAACTTTCCCCTCGTTGGAACGACGACTGGCAAAAGCAATGGTACAGGTAATTATGATGCCTTTGTTACCAAGCTCGGCACATCGGGTGCAAGCATCGTATACTCCACCTACATCGGCGGAACTAGTTCTGATTATAGCCGTGGAATCGCTGTAGATAGCAGCGGTTATGCATACATCGCTGGCGAGACCAATAACGACAGCTTCCCCATCGTAGGAACGACAACGGCCCTTGGCGTAGGTACTTCTGCTGTCTTTGCCACCAAGCTTGGCACATCGGGCGCAAGCATCGTATATTCCACTTTAATAGGAGGGAATGACGCTGATGTTGGTTATGGAATAGCCGTGGATAGCGCTGGCTATGCATATATCACAGGAACAACCAAATCAAACAACTTTCCCATCGTTGGGACAGATACGCCTTATAGTGGAGGTGGTGGTGACGCCTTTGTTACCAAGCTCGGCACATCGGGTGCAAGTATCGCATACTCCACCTATATCGGGGGAAGTGGTATTGATATCGGCTCTGGCATTGCCGTTGATAGTTCCGGATCTGCCTATATCACTGGGCTTACTCAGTCCCCCACCACCTTCCCTCGTGTAGGAACCAACACGGCGCATGCTGGTGATGGGGATGTCATTGTCGTCAAGCTTGGCACTGTGACACCAAACCTGCAGATTATATATTCCACATTCTTGGGAGGAAGTGGGAACGATAATGGTGGTGGAATTGCTGTGGATGGCACTGGCTGTGCATATGTTACCGGATTTGCCTACTCCAGCAACTTTCCCGTCGTGGGGACAACGACAGGCAAAAATAATGGCACAAGTGATCCTGATGCCTTTGTCACCAAGTTTGGCACATCGGGCGCAAATATCGTTTACTCCACCTACATCGGGGGAAGTGCGTTTGATCAAGGTTATGGAATTGCTGTGGATAGCGCCGGTTCTGCATATATTACCGGGGAGGCCAGATCCATCAACTTTCCCATCGTCGGGACAACGACAGGAAAAAGTGATAATAATACAACTGCCTCTGATGTATATTTTGTCAGGCTTGGCACAGAAACTCCCATAACACTGGTATACTCCACCTGCATCGGAGGATCCGGAACTGTTGATATTGGCCGAGGAATCGCCCTAGATAGCAGTGGTTATGCGTATATTACCGGCGAGACCGCATCCAGCAACTTTCCCAGAGTGGGGACAACGACGGCCTATGGCGGAGGTTCTTATGACGTCTTTGTCACTAAGCTTGACTCTACACCAAGCAGTAGTGGTAGTAGTGATAGCAGTGGAGGTGGCGGCGACGGTGGGTCTCCTCCAAGAGAAAAGCTTACGGTAAACTCCACAAATCCCTCCAGCGGGGCAACAGGCGTATCGGTAATCACAAAGGTATATGCGACCTTTTCCATGTATGTGAATGGTACAACTGTTACTACGGATAGCTTTAAACTGAGCAGTGAGAGCGGTGGAGTAGGCGGTTATGTGACTACAAACGGCAATGAGATTATATTTATTCCATCAGAAATCCTATCGTATGGTGCCGTATATACGGCGCGGGTTACCACAAAAATCCGGGCAGCAAACTGGGCAGGAACAACGATGGACTCCGACTATACATGGAACTTTACTACTGAAAATACTTACGCCGTTACACCGATATCAACACCGACATTGACACTTACGCCAATACCTGAGGCTTCACCCACACCATCGTCAACACCTTTCTCATCACCTACACTGGAGGTTACCCCATTTCCGACAGTAACGCCAATGCCAATGCCAACGCCATCCCCAACACTAATACCAACGCCAACCTCGACCCCCGTTTCTTCTCCAACGCATGTACCTACGCCGTTCTCAACCCCTTCGCCGGTAGTCTCACCGACACCGGTACCAGGGTTGGGAAGTATTTTAGGTTATGTGTATGATTCGAAAGGAAAGGCATTGAATGACGCGACGGTAACAGTGGAAGGTGATGAATTTTCTGACAATACGGAAACAAACGAAGAAGGGTATTATGTATTTGAAGAGCTGCCTGCAGATACATACAAGCTTGTGGCTGTAAAGAAAGGCTATCAGAAATGTAACTGGGAGATAGTGCTGGAAGCGGGTGAAGAGAAGGAGATCGAAATAAGGATGAAGGTTGAGGACGAGGATTGGACTGTTAATCCGATGAACGGACATGCTTACAGGATAGTAGAGGGTAATACGTGGAGTAGGTGTAAGAAGGCTGCCGGGAAATATGGGGCATACCTTGTAACCGTAAGCGATAAAGAGGAACAGAAGTGGCTGGTAAAGACCTTTGGTGGCAACATGTGGTACTGGATTGGTTTAACCCGTAAGGGTGAGGAGAAAGGCTGGAAGTGGTCGAACGGAGAAGAGGTAAATTATACGAACTGGTCGAATGGCGAACCTAATAATTTTAAAGAATGTGAGGAATATGTGATAATGAACTGGAGGTCGGGAGGGAAATGGAACGACGTAGGGTCATGCACTAATGGGAAAGATGTGAAAAAGGCTATAATTGAACGGGATGAGGTATTGTCTGAATAGATACCGTAGTGCAGTGTCACGCCTTCGGTATGCTCTATTTATTGTCCATACAGTGATGGATAGAGGGGAGTGTGAAAGCTTTCAGGATAAGAAGTTTTTGTATAGTGTCTGATAACCTGCCAAAAGGGTGTTATCATAGCAACCCCAGTTTTTGTATTAATGTAGTATGTTCCATCTCCAGGAGCCGCTTTTTTATGGCGAGTCCCGATGCATATCCCGTTAACCCTCCATCGGAACCGATAACCCTGTGGCACGGGACTACCGGCGGCAAGGGGTTTTTGTTGTTTGCCATCCCCACAGCCCTGGCAGCCTTGTGTTGTCCTATTTCTTCCGCAACCCATTTGTATGAGCGGTATTCTCCGTACGGAATTTCCATGAGTTTTTTCCATACCTTTACCTGAAAAGGAGTACCCTGGTCGAAATCCAGCGTGAAATCAAAGGTAACGAGTTTTCCAAGAAAGTAGTCTTTCAAAAGGGCGGTCTCGTATTGGAGAAGGGTATCGTCTTGCAGGAATTGAAAATCGGTTTCCCGGGAAAATCGGGAAAAGAAGTCCTTTTCAGTAGCACAGGGAAATGAAATCCGGCAAACGCCGCGCAGACTCTTTGCGACAAAAACACCACCGATAGAGGCGGTAAAACAACTGAAATAAATCAGGTTGCCTTTGGCAGCAACTTTAACTCTCCCCTCTAACAAGAGGGGCTGGGGGTGTGTTATTGCATTATGTACACACCCCTTATCCCCTCTTTCTAGAGGGGAATCACAAAGATTGAAATCCTTGTACATACAGTAAATCGCACCCTTCTGCCTATTTGCCGGAGCCTTTGTGTCCAAATGTCAGCCTGTATCCTTTAATGAAAGCCATGATGAGTAATGTGACGAAGAGCAGGGTTGTGAGCGTTGATATGGAAAGTGTGGTGACGAACCAGAGCTGTTTTATACAGTAGTTCCACCAGGCGTATCGAATCATGAGAATGCCCACTTTATCAAGAAAAAAGCACAGGAGCGAAAGGATTATGAATCCAAGCACCAGGTGTTTGATATCCTGTTTGTGGGGCGACATCGAGACGGTAAAAATAACGATGGACAACACAAAAATGACGTGATATATGTTTGTTATTTTAATCTGGTCCCGCACGGTATTCAGGGTAATCCACACCGAATCAAGCAGGTGTCGTATTAAATCAAAGAACCCCTTCAGCGTAAAATGGATTTCCTGGGGAAATGTGGTGTTGAGTTGGATGGGGTTGGAAAGCAGCTTTGATATAAAGAAAATGGAAAAAGCGCAGCCAAAAATAGGAGCGGCGGCAATGATGAAGTCAAAAACAAAGGGGAGTTTGGGTTTGTCGTATTTGATCCCGGTAGCATTCGTTGTAAATATATTCAGGTCTTTTATCGTCGTTCCTGTGATGAGGCAGAGCAATGCATGGCTGAGTTCGTGAACAACCGTGCCGGGAAAAAGAAACCCCAGTGTTGTTTTGGGGTTGACGTATGTTATCAGCAGTCCGCGAGCAGCAAAACTGAGAAAGATGATTAATATCAAACCAATTGCTAATGAAAAGTATATCATGTGAAACAGGTAAAAATAGCGGATAAATAGAAACTGGGGATTAGATTAGCAAAGGTCTTAAGGGCTGTCAATACGAAAAACCGATTCAATGCGCAGAAATTTCAAGGCGGCAGTTAGCGCTGCACTGGAAAGTTGCCAAAGGCTCCATAATGCAGGATTGGTAAAGAAATGCTTTGCAATTCAAAAGGGGGGAGTTATAATTATTTTCGAATTTGTGGGGACGTAGCTCAGTCCGGGAGAGCGTCTCGTTCGCAACGAGAAGGTCGGGGGTTCGATTCCCCTCGTCTCCACCAAATTATTTTGTTTCATTTTATAAATACGCAACTTTCGATCCCTTCAAAATACCGTTCCCCCTGTGTAGCCGGATGATTCTTCTGTGGCTGTTCTAAAGTTTTTCCCATTTTGTCCTATCAATACCGATTTCTTTAAGAATTTGATTGAGAAGATTTTCACTTATATCGCTTTTATGAGGATTTGGGATTCTGATTTTTAATTTTTCTTTAATCATGAATTGATGTTTTCCGCCAGAATACGGTCCGGCAAAGTCAAGTTGCCGCATATAACGAATCAAGTCTTTTCGTTTAATGGGGCCGAATTTTGGCATTAAACTATTTCCTTGACGTTTAGGTCGATTCCGTTGATTATTGGAATTGCATGTCCCATTTTAATACCAAGTAGGATCCATTCTTCAAGAACTTCTTTTAGTTCTTCCCGGCAAGCCTCTAGACTGTCTGCGTTTGCCCATACTCCCTGAAGTCCTTCGATTTTACCAAAGTATCCTTCGTTGTTGGGCAAAATTTCGTAATGTGCTTTTCTCATAGCTGCGTTGACATAAGCTGTAAACATAAATTATTTCCCTTTAATAAAGAGGTTCAGTATGAAGTCACTCTTGCCCAAATTAAGATTTGAAGCAGAGTCCTGATTTGGTATAAAAGAATTGATATATTAAGGTTGCAGAACGAAGAACCCCTTCGTTCTTCATTAGAAAGTTGCCGAATGCGTGATTAATGTAGCATATTTAGCCGGTTATTGCAATTGTTTCTTCATTCCGGATGATAGCAGATATAATAAAAAAACTTGCAATCTGCCTTGTTTTTGCTAAATTGACCATCCGATTCGGCAAAAATACTTTTTTATGAATAAGAGAAATATTCGCACAGACGCAAAGCTGCAAAGAATAAAAAATTAATGGAGATATACCATAAATTTTTGTGTCTGTAGGAAACAGAAAAACGTTCTTTTCCGACTCGTTCGGGTTGGATTTATTAAAAACAAACTCATAGTATTTCGTTTTTGTAGTACGCCTATGCCTCTTGCTGTAATTTACTGCGATATATTACTTCAGCGCCCCAAAAATTCCGTCGGAGTCATCAAATCGATGGATTGCAAATAATTGCTGAGTTAAAAAATGATGTTCATGCTTAACAGCAACAAAGAATTTACGGAAACTGAATTACCATAGATAAAAACACAGAAAATGAATCCTTTTAAATCAATCAGAGGCAAGCTGCTCGTCTTCTGCCTCAGCCTTTCACTGATACCGATTGCTGTTCTTACTTTTGTATATTATGGAAAACTTTCCAAAGAACTAAGCACCCGTCAGATAAAGTCATTATTGATGATTGCCGAATCCAAAGGGACCCATTTGCTTTCGTTTTTAGACGCAAAGAAAGGGAGGGCAATTGATTTTAGTTCCGATGGCTTTATAAGAGATCAGGTCGAAAAAATAAATCTGAATAATTCCCATTTAGATAAGAACAGACATGTAAATGCATTAACCCGTCATTTGGTAAAAAATAAGAAGCCGTTAGACCCGTATATTTCCCATATTGCAGTGCTGGATATAAGAGGCATTGTGGTTGCTTCTACATGCGGGAACTGGGTAGGTCGCAACTATGCAAATGATTCCATTTTTCTGGAAGGTATGAAGACTTCTTATGGGAATGCGATGGTTAATCAACCTTTATTTTGTACGCACAGTAATAAAAATAGTATTTATATTACCGCCCCTCTCACTTCCCGAAGATTGGCAAAAGAGGAGAAGATCGGCCTGATTATAAATTGTTATGATTTGGATATTTTAAATACTATTACAAAAATAGCAGGTGAAATGGGAAAGACGGGAGAGGTTTACCTGGTAGATATGGAAAAAAGGATGATTACTCAGTCCAGATTTGTCGAGGATGCGCCGCTCAATCTGTTAGTTGATACCGAACCTGTGCAAAAGTTTATAGCATCGGGAAAGGCGATGATGGGCATGTATTCCGATTACCGTGGTGTGCCGGTTGTCGGTGTGTCGATTAATATATCCCAATATGGATGGATATTGCTGGCTGAGATAGACAGGAGTGAAATATTTGCTTCCTTACGGTCTGTAGAGATGATTGTTTTTTCCCTGAGTATTCTTTGTGTTGTAGCGGTGATTGTAGTAGGAACCATGTATTCGTCGTCGTTTGTACGGCCGATTAACCGGTTAAAAACAATTACACAAAGGATTGCTTCCGGCGAACTGGAGCAAAGAGTCGGCATAGACCGTAAAGACGAAATCGGTGAACTTGCGGCAAGTTTTAATGCTATGGCTGATAACCTCCAAAAGGCAATTAATGAGGCAAATAGCGCAAATGAGGCAAAATCGATGTTTCTCTCCAGCATGAGCCACGAACTCAGGACGCCGATGAATTCCATACTTGGCTTTGCGCAAGTGCTGAAGAGCGATCCTGTTACCCCACTGACAGATGCTCAGAATCAATGCGTGGAACTCATGCTGAGTTCCGGCAATCACTTGCTTGCGCTTATTAACGACGTTCTTGACCTGTCACGGATAGAAAGCGGCAGAATTTCAATCTCGCCAGAAATATTTTTGTTGGATACCGTTATTGCGGAGGTGGTGGCTATCTTTGAATCCGTTGCGCGCAAAGGGAGCATAAAAGTAATCGACAAAACAGACAAGAGCGGTATATATATAGAGACTGACCGCATACGGATAAAGCAGGTTATTACGAATTTAATATCAAATGCCGTAAAATATAATCGTAAAAATGGTACCGTGACGATATACTACACATTTCCGGATAACGATAGAGTTTGCCTGAAAATCGAGGATACAGGGTATGGTATCCCGGAAGAAGAACTCAGCTCTTTATTCAAGCCGTTCACCCGTCTCGGTATGGAAACAACAAATATAGAAGGCACCGGCATCGGTCTGACTATAACAAAGCGACTGGTCGAACTTCTGGGTGGCCGGATTGGTGTTGAAAGTGTCGTGGGGAAGGGGTCAACGTTTTTTGTCGATTTTAAGAGGACAAAAGAGCCCTCCGGTGCAGTGCAGGAAACTAAAGAAGCGCTGGATATCCAGCATTCGTATAAGCCGACGAGCCATAAGACACTTCTCTGTATCGAAGATAACGCTGCCAACCTCATGCTTGTACAAAATATACTCAAACGCCGGCCCTTTATTGAGTTTGTAGGGGTAGTGGATGCCGAATCCGGCATAGAGCTTATCAGGGGGAAAAGGCCGGACGTTATTTTGTTGGATATTAACCTGCCGGGGATGGATGGATATGAGGCGTTGAGAATTCTCAAGAGTAGTGACGACACGAAGGATATTCCCGTTATTGCCTTAAGCGCAAGCGCCATGCAAAACGAGGTTGAAAAAGGAAAAAGTGCGGGCTTTTTCCATTACATTACAAAACCGGTAAATGTGAGTCAGTTTTTACACATTGTGGATACTGCCCTGAAGGAGACGGAACAATGATTTCCCGAGAAGATGTGCTCAATGCAAGAATCCTGATTGTTGACGACAACCAGGCGAATGTCACTCTCCTTGAAACAATGCTCGGAAATGCAGGCTACACTTCAGTGTTGGGTATTACAGATTCCCGTGAGGCGGTTGGTCTCTACGAGAGTTATCAGCCCGATATTCTTGTTCTGGATATCAATATGCCGCATCTCAACGGTTATCAGGTTATGGAAAAGCTAAAAGAAAATGGAGTGAACGAATACATACCCATACTTGTTCTTACCGCCCAACAGGACAAGCTTACATGCCATCGGGCGTTACAAGCCGGAGCAAAGGATTTCCTTGTAAAACCCTTTGACCAGACGGAGGCCTTGATGAGAATTCAGAATATGCTGGAAATCAGGTTTCTTCACAATGAGATGCTTAAACAAAACGCCACTTTGGAACAGAAGGTTGATGCCCGCACGCAGGAATTACACGATACCCGATTGGAGATCATTCGTCGTTTGAGTCTTGCAGCAGAATATCGGGATAATGAAACGGGACTGCACATTATCCGCATGAGCAAAATGTGCGAAATACTTGGCAATGCGTTAGGTATGTTGGGCGATGCGGCTGATTTGCTGCTTAATGCCAGCCCGATGCATGATATCGGGAAGATAGGGATTCCAGATAATATCTTATTAAAATCCGGAAAACTTGAGCAGGATGAGTGGGAAATAATGAAGACGCATACCCTCATTGGTGCCAAATTGCTTGGCAATCCTACGTCAAGATTAATGTACGTGGCGAGGGAAATAGCACTGTCACATCACGAGAGGTGGGATGGCTCAGGATACCCGCATGGGTTAAAAGGAACGGAAATTCCCCTGTATGCGAGAATTACTGCGATTGCAGACAGTTTCGACGCATTGACATCTACGCGTCCTTATAAAAAGGCCTGGAATTATACCGATGCAATAAACAATATATGCTCCGGGAAGGGAACTCGTTTTGAACCGGAACTGGTTGATGCATTTAGCTGCGTGACAAACGACCTCATCGCTATTAAGGAACAGCATAGGGACCCGTTATGATAGTAAAGAATGGCCAGGGACTATATTGTTCTTGATTCCTTTGCCATGAGTAGTTATTTTTACACTGATTAACCTAAAATAAGTTAGGTTGCTTTCGGTTACTTTTTCGCCACAAAGCTGTTCAAATCGTTCAATCTGTGAAAACCGTTTAAACCGCTTGGTCTGTTTGAACGGCCAGAACCAAAATATTTGTGTTTTGTGGCAGCTTCGAAATTCCTGAACAAGAGAACCGGACAAAACGGTACGGGGTGAAAACCGCTTATGAAAATTGCCATAACGGGTCTGACAGGTTTTTTGGGTTACTACGTAGCAAAAAAACTCTTTGCCAGAGATGTGCATATCCACGCTCTGATACGAGACAGCAGCAATATTTTACATCTCCAGGACTATCAGAAAAAAATTACCTATCATAAAGGCGACTTGACTGATAAAGAGACCTTGAAGAAATTTGTGCAGGGCGCCGATATCGTTATCCACATGGCTTATGAAAGGGACGGGGCTTCGTTTCATGAAGCTGCGAATAAAGACATTAAAAGATTCGTGGAAGCAAACCTCCTGAGCAGTATCGAACTCCTGGATGCGTCTAAACGGGCGGGTGTCAAACAGTTTGTTTTTATCAGTTCCTGTGCGGTTTACGGTCATATCTGTTCCGGCATTAAACTGGATGAGTTGCATCCCCTCATCCCCGATTCCAATTACGGCGCCTACAAGGCCTCTGTTGAGGCGTTTTGTCACTCCTACTATTTAACAAAGGCCTTTGGGACAACCATCTTTCGTCCTGTAGGTATCTATGGTATCAACCCTCATCTGGCGCATTCTGCCTGGTATAATATTATAAAAGACATCAAACACGGGTGTAATGTGGAGGTTTCGGGCGGTGGAAAGATTGTCTCTGTTGAAGATGTGGCACAGGCCATAGACCTGGCAATTGGCAATAAAGATGCTATCGGGAAAATCTATAATCTGGTGGATTATTATGTGGATAACATGACTATAGCCCGCATAGCCAAAGAACTCAGCTCTTCCGATTCCAATATCAGCGGCACATCCAAACAACCTCTCAATACTATCGACAATACCCAATCTAAGTCTTTAGGCGTCCGTTATGCGGGAAATGCCGGTTTAAAACGATATATTCGGGAATTGATAAATCGTGTTTAATCTTTAGAGGAATAGTAATTCATACAAAATTATGTATGAATACAACTCAAGGAGGAATAAATGACAGAAGGATTTATTATTAGTGACCCTGATATTCTTAATGGAAAACCTATTGTTAAAGGTACTCGAATATCGGTGGGGTTGATATTGCAATGCCTTGCCTCTGGTATGTCAAAAGAGGATATTCTCAGGGGCTATCCAACATTAACAAGGGAAGGCTTGGAATCCGCCCTGGATTTTGCAGCAAGGCAATTTGAAGGTGAAGAGGTAAGAGTATTTACTGGTAAGAAATAATGCGAATCCTGGCAGATGAAAATCTTCATTTTGACATTGTTCTAAGTCTTCGGCAAGAAAAACACGAAGTTGTATTGGTTTCTGACGTTGGTTTGGCTGGACATAAAGACTTTAAAATTCTTGAATACGCAGAGAAAGAAAATTTGATCTTACTATCGGGTGATAAGGATTTTGGAGGACTTGTTGAATTTGGAACTTTATGGGGAAGAGGAAAAATAATATTGCTTCGCTACCGTATCATCAACATAAACCGAATAGTATCGCACATTCTTGAAGTTCTCGATCGTGAGACAGAAGTTTTTAAAACTGAAAAATCTGTGATCATTGTGCTGTCAGAAGGTGGATATCGTATCCATAAAGCAGGAAAGTTGACAAAATGACAATTCAACAATTCGTATAATTTTACACCTAATGGAATTGCACAGAGATTTAATAATTGAAGAGGTAAACAAAAAAGACAAAATTACCTTTGCCGAGTTTATGCAAATGGCGCTGTATCACACAAAATACGGGTATTATAATTCAGATAAAGAACGAGTGGGAAGATTTGGGGACTACTACACCAGTCCTGCCGTTCATAGGGTTTTTGGTGAGCTTATAGCAAAACAGCTTGAAGAGATGTGGAGGATAATGGGTGGAGGGCAATTCACTGTTGTGGAACTGGGAGCAAATAGGGGGTGGTTGTGTCAGGACATCCTTTCCTGTATACAGAATACGTGGCCGGAATTTTACCGAGCCGTTCGCTATATTATAGTTGAATCGAACCCTTATGCAAAAAGAAAGCAGGAGTTGCTTTTTAATTCTTTAGGTTTTAAAGAAAAAGTGGCCTGGCACGAGCTTACGCCTGATGGTTTTACCTTCGATAAAATTCAGGGATGTTTCTTGTCAAATGAGTTTTTTGACGCCCTGCCGGTGCATCGGCTAAGGACAAAAAAAGGTATTTTAAAAGAGGTATATGTAAGCTATAATGGAAATGATTTTTGGGAAATAGAAGACGAAGTTTCCGGTTGTGATTTGAAGCACTATGCTGAAGCGCTTCCTGAGGATTTGAAAGAGGTTCAGGAATATGAGGTATGTCCGGATTCCGGGCGGTGGATACAATTCATATCAGACGCATTACAATGCGGTTTCGTAATAACTATCGACTATGGCGATAGCATTGACAATCTCTGCTACAGATATAGCAACGGCGGGACATTGCGATGCTATTATAAGCACACCGTTAATAGAGACTTCTATAAACGCATTGGAGAACAGGATATAACGGCACACGTCGACTTTACAAATCTGATGAATACAGGAAGACGGTGGGGGCTGGAAACGACCGGATTTGTCAGGCAATCCCATTTCTTAATTGCCCTTGGCATGTTAGACAGGCTTGATAAGGCACATACAGATACGGAAACGATATTGAAAATAAAGAATTTGTTTCACCCGGAAGGGATGGGTGACGTATTCAAGGTGTTAATTCAGCATAAGCATATTAAGAATCCACAGGTAAGCGGTCTGAAAGCATTGCAATCCATAAAAATGTGACACGGCAGTTTTTTGTAAAATTTCAGTAAAAATCGGGTTTTAACATTCCGAATAGAACCGATGTGTTTGTTCGTATCAAACATACCCCTGAATCCCCTCTTCATACAAGAAGGGAACTTATGCTCTCCCCTCTAAAAAGAGTGGCTGGGTGTGTGTTAACAGACCAACCAATAACTTTGAAATTCCTGAACATTAAATTATGAATACATCGCCTCTCAGTATCGGTGAGTATCTGATTCAGCGTCTTTATGCACACGGTGTTCGCCATGTATTTGGCGTTACCGGAGATTATGCGCTCACTTTTTATGACCAGATGGTTCATAGCAGGCTGCAGGTTGTCAACACCTGTGATGAACAGGGGGCCGGGTTTGCCGCAGATGCTTATGCTCGATTGCGGGGGCTGGGCGTTGTCTGTGTGACGTATTGTGTAGGGGGGCTGAAGGTTGCAAATACGACTGCACAGGCATTTGCAGAGAAATCGCCGGTTGTGGTCATAAGCGGAGCGCCCGGCACGAAAGAGCGTGTCAAGGACGCCTTGCTTCATCACAAAGTGCGTGATTTTGATACTCAGTATAAAGTATTCGAACAACTGACGGTTGCCTCGACAGTGCTGGACAATCCGGAAACCGCCTTTCGTGAAATAGACCGTGTTCTTGCCGCTGCCTTGCGGTACAGACGGCCTGTTTATATCGAATTACCGCGAGACATGGTGAATACTCCGGGCAATTCTCAATATAAACCGCCGGAATTTTGCGAAACGAGCGACCCCGATACCCTTCGGGAGGCGCTCCATGAAGCACGGGACATGATTAATGCTTCCCGGAATCCTGTTATTATTGCCGATGTGGAGTTGCACAGGTTCTGGTTACAGGACGACCTTGTTCAATTTGTCGAAAAAACGAATATTCCTGTAGCGGCCACCATCATGGGCAAATCGGTAATGGCTGAGAACCATCCGCGTTATCTCGGCGTCTATGAAGGCGCTATGGGGCGTAAAGACGTATGTGAGTACGTTGAGGCCAGTGATTGCCTGATCCTGCTGGGTGTAATGATGACCGATATCAATCTCGGCATCTTCACGGCACACCTTGACCAAAAGCGCTCTATTTATGTTACCAGCGAGAAGGTGTCTATCCGGTATCACAATTATGAAGGCATACGACTGAAAGATTTTGTTCGCGGATTGATAGAAATGGATATCAAAAAACGGAATGCCGGAGAGATGCCGCATCCGAAATTGCCTGAACCTTTTCGTGCAGAGCGGGGGAAGAATATCACCGTAGACCGATTGTTTCAGTGTATAAACGGCTTCCTTGATAATGACAGCATCGTTATAACAGACGTTGGGGATGCCATGTTTGCCGGTTCTGACCTTTTTATTCGCAATCGCACGGAGTTTTTGTCTACGGCATACTATGCCTCTCTGGGTTTTGCGGTGCCTGCAAGCATTGGTGTCCAGTATGCAAAACCGAACCTGCGTCCTCTTGTCCTGGTTGGCGACGGGGCTTTTCAGATGACGGGTATGGAATTATCAACGGTGGTTCGGTTCAAGTTGTGCCCGATTATTGTTGTTCTGAATAATAACGGTTATGGAACGGAACGTCCGATGCTCGACGGACCTTTCAACGACCTGCATGAATGGAAGTACAGCCGTATTCCTGAGATATTAGGCGCTGGAAGAGGCTTTGATGTAAAGACAGAAGATCAACTGGAGGAAGCGCTTCGTGCTGCCAGAGGGTACAGGGAAGGTTTTTGTATACTTGATGTCCATTTGGATAAACTCGACAGCTCGCCCGCATTACAACGACTCTCCGATTCGATAAAAAAGCGGATGAAATAAAACCGACCAGAGAGAGACATGCAGGGACACGGCGCTCCGTGCCCCTACTCACTGCCAAAGGCATCCTAATTTATTATAATCTTGATTGACGAAGGGGATTGTATGAAGAATGAACAATCATTGCAGTCTTGTACAATAATGGAAATACTTATGGAGGCAATTAAGAGGGAGCAGGAATCTTACGATTATTATTATCGGGCATCCTTGCAGGCGACAAAGCCTGCTACCAGGAGGATGCTGTTGAATCTGGCAGAGTGGGAAAAAGAACACATAGAAGAGCTTACCAATCACGTTATGGAAGTGAAAGCCCAGATGGAGATAGATCGGGCAATTACCGGTGGTTTGTAAGAAATATACTCTGGTAAAACGTGTCCTTAACCGGTAAAAAGCGCAGTTGAAACAACAGTTTTGTGCTCAAGCTGTTTAAACAGATTAAGCCGTTTGAACGGTTTCATCTGTGGTTGCTTTTTAAATGGAGAAAGTGATGGATATCAGGCGGGAAGATGTATTACGGTTATACTATTATCTGAAATTGACGAGAAGGCTGGAAGATAGGGTCACGTCGCTGTATCACCAGGGGAAGATACTGGGTGGGGCATGGACGAGCAACGGAATGGAAGCGATTTCGGTTGGATATAGCTGCGCTATGGGAAAGGAGGATGTAGTTGCTCCTTATTTCAGAGATATGGGCGTTTTTCTGGTTCGGGGAATTACTGCAAAACGCATTTTGGCGCAGTACCTTGGGAAAAAGACAGGCGTTACCGGCGGAAAAGAAGGGAATGTTCATATAGGGGATTTGAATTATGGTGTCTTTGGTTTTCCCAGTCATCTTGCCGATAACTATCCGGTTGCAGCGGGTGCAGCGCTCGCTTTCAAGATTCGGGGCGAAAAGAGAATCGCAGTCGCCTGTACCGGGGATGGCGGCACAAGCCGCGGTGATTTTCATGAAGGAATGAATCTGGCTGCGGTGAGAAAATTACCCGTCGTGTTTGTTTGCAATAATAACAAATACGCATATTCCACACCATTGCGGCTGCAAATGGTAATAAAGGACGTTGCAGAGCGGGCGCTTGCTTACGGGATTCCCGGTAAGATTGTGGACGGCAACAACGTTGTGGAAGTGTATACTGCGGCAAGAGAGGCGTATGAGATTGCAAGGAACGGCGGCGGCCCGACATTTATAGAATGCAAAACAATGCGGATGCATGGTCATTCTGAACATGACAGCGCTAAGTATGTGTCACGGGATTTGCTTGAAGAATGGAAGAAGAAAGACCCGATACTCATGATGGAAAAATACGTGGCGGAAAATAACATTGCAAAAAAGGAAGAACTTGACCGCATTGACGCCCAAGTGAAGAGAGAAATCGAAGAAGCGGAGGCGTTTGCTGGAGGAAGCCCCTATCCAGAACCGGCGGACTGTTTCAAAGGTCTTTATGCAACACCTGTAGACGTGGAGGGTCAGTAGCAATTATGAAAAATATTACCTATCTGGAAGCAATCAGAGAAGCAATGGACGAAGAAATGGAAAGAGACCCCAGTGTGTTTGTTATAGGGGAGGATGTTGGAATTTATGGCGGCGCTTTTCGGGCAACGGAAGGGTTTTTGGAAAAGTATGGCGAGTGGCGCATTCTGGACACGCCGTTATCCGAATCTGGATTTACCGGCGCCGCTATCGGAGCTGCGCTTGTCGGCATGCGTCCCGTAGTCGAAATGCAGTTTGCCGATTTCATATCCTGTGCTTTTGATCAACTGGTAAACGTTGCGGCGAAGAACCATTACCGGTGGGGGGCGTCGACTCCCATCGTTGTGCGTGCTCCTTATGGTGGCAATATTCACGGAGGCCCGTTTCACTCGCAGTGTATCGAAGGATTTTTTTCTAATGTTCCTGGTTTGAAAATTGTTGCTCCTTCCACAGTGTATGACGCCAAAGGATTGCTGAAGGCCGCTATTCGCGACAATGATCCTGTTATTTATTGTGAACATAAATATCTCTACAGGAGAATCAAGGATTCCATTCCTGAAGAAGATTACGTTGTACCCATTGGGAAGGCCAGAATTGTTCTGGAAGGTAAGGATGTGTCAATTATCACCTACGGCGCAATGGTGTATACTGCCATTGAAGCGGCAAAGGCGCTGTCCGGAAAGGGAATTTCCTGCGAGATTGTTGACCTGAGAACTATTCTCCCTTTGGATAAAGGAACTATTTTCAATACGGTGAAGAAAACAAATAAGGTTGTCGTTTTGCATGAACAGACCAAAACGGGCGGTATCGGCGCTGAGGTATCATCCCTAATTAGTGAATACTGTTTTGATTATTTGGACGGGCCTATCGTTCGTATTGCCGCCCCGGATACGCCGGTACCGTATAGTGCGCAGATGGAAGAGGCATTTATTCCACAGACAACAGATGTTGTTTCAGTAGTGGAGAAATTATTACGTTATTAGCAAGGAGGATTCGACTGTATGCCTGTTGACGTAATTATGCCGCAAATGGGGGAAAGCGTTGCGGAAGGGACTATTCTTAAATGGCTGGTGCACGAAGGGGAAAGGGTTGTAAAAGAACAGCCGATTGTCGAGATTAGTACGGACAAAATCGATACGGAAGTTCCATCGCCGGTGACGGGCATTTTAACAAAGATTCTCCATCCCGAAGGAAAGACACTGCCTGTGCAGACTGTAATTGCCCAAATTGAGGCTGTTGAGGTAAAAGAAGGTGTCGGTGGTGTTCCAGGGGCAGGAGTCATTCCGCCCACGCCTGAAACCGCAAAGAAGGTTGAAACGATTAAGGCCGTAACGGAATCTGGGGAGATTGAAGAGGCAGAAAAGCGGTATTCCCCGCTGGTAAGAAGGCTGGCAAAAGAGTATGGCGTTAATTTAGAGAAAGTGAAAGGCACGGGTGAAAGGGGGAGGGTTACCAAAAAAGATGTTTTGGATTATGTAGCTTCTATGCCCGGCGTAACTGCGGCTGTTCCGACAGGGGACGAAAAGAGGATAATGGAGAAAGAGACGCTTGTCCCGTTAAGTCCTAAGCGAAAAATTACAGCCGAAAGGATGGTGCAGAGCAAACGGGAGGCTGCCCATGTGACAACGGTGTTTGAAGTCGATATGACAAAGGTCGTCCGTTATAAGGAACTTAATAAAGATGCGATGAAGAGGGAAGGCATTCACCTTACGTATCTTCCGTTTATAACCCTGGCCGTATCCCGTGCGCTTAAGGAATATCCTCTGCTGAACGCCTCGTGGACGGATGAAGGCATTGTGCGGAAGAACTATATTAATATCGGGATTGCGGTGTCTCTTGAAGACGGGTTAATCGTTCCCGTAATAAAGGATGCTGATAAAAAAGACCTGTTGCAACTGGCCAAAGATATTCAGGACATTGCAATGCGTGCGCGGAACAAAAAATTGAATCCGGAGGATGTTCAGGGTGGGACGTTCACGATAACGAACCACGGTCTGAACGGAAGTCTGCTTGCAACACCTGTTATATTGCAGCCCCAGGCGGCGATACTTGGCGTCGGTGCGGTTGTCAAAAGGGCTGTCGTCATTGATGATGCAATCGCAATTCGATCCATGATGTATCTTAGCCTTTCGTTCGACCATCGGGTTATGGACGGAGCAAATGCGGATGCATTCCTGCATAAAGTAAAGGAAATTTTAGAAGGATGGGAGGTCTCAGTTTATGAGCCTAAAATGTCTTCTCCTCCAACCGGGTACGGTGGAGTATGGTGAGGCATGGGAGTTGCAAAAATCCCTGCTGGATGCAAGGGTTTCCGGCAAAATAGAAGATTGTCTCGTCCTGCTTCAACACCCACCCACCTTCACCTATGGCCGCAGATACAAAGAAGATAATTTAATTGCCAATAAGGAATATTACGAGAATCTGGGATTTGCCGTTTCTAAGACCGATAGGGGGGGATTGGCCACGTATCACGGTCCAGGCCAGATTGTTGGCTATCCCATCATAAAAATGAGTGCTTATACGAAAGACTACTATCAATATCTTCGGATGCTGGAGGAGGTGATGGCCAGGGTTTTGGAGGATTTCGGTATCGCATCAGGACGGCGGGAAGGGTATACAGGCGTTTGGGTAGATGGGGCAAAGATCGGATTTATCGGCGTAAGGCTTGCTCTTGGCTACTCCATGCATGGGTTTTCGTTAAATGTGAATAATGATTTGCTTCCGTTCTGCTATATAACGCCGTGCGGGATTCAAGGAATGACAGTTACCTCTGTTCGGGAATTGTTGCAGGAGTCCGTGAATATTCAGATGGTTTATGATGCTGTCGCGAATCACTATTCCGATATATTTGAAACAAGCTTGATACCTGTCGGATTGGAAGAAATACGCCTGGCAAAAGATTGTATGAGAGTTAATTGATAAGGTGCGTAACAATTAAAATGCTTGTAACACTTTAGCTTTTTGAAACACCTGCAGTTACTGCTTGTTCCCAAACTCCTGTTTGGGAACACAATGTTAACGAGAAACTCAGTTTCTCGTTCTCGTTCATTTACGCTCCCAAACAGGAGTTTGGGAATAAGCATTGATACGAATTTTCAAAGAACTAAACTGATACTAAAAATTCTTGTATGCTGATTTCTGGATACTTTTGTGCACGTTTATGGCAGAGAGAAATTTTATAAATGATAATAACAGGTGGAATGCGATTCTTAGTAAAGGATTAAAAGAGGGGATTTTTGGCAGTATAAAAGACAAAAAAATAGACCACATAGATTATGATCGGCAGATGGGGTCGCCACGAGGCCCTGAAAAGATAACCTTTTGCGACGGCAGCGCTGTAATGTTTAAGTGTGACATTCGGCATTACTGGATGTCGGAAAATCCTGATACGGCAATGCGGGAGGCAATTGTTTATCAGATAGACAAGGTTGTTGGGCTTGGATTAGTGCCAAAAACCATGGTAATCGATGATACAATTGACGGTGTGCGATATGACGGGTCTGTTCAGGACTGGATTCACAATGCCAGGGACGGGTATCAGATTGAAAAATTTACCGGTGAACAGAAGAAGGATTTTGAACGGCTGCGGGTTTTTGATTTTGTAATAGGGAACAGCGACAGGCATCTGGGGAATGTATTGATTGCCGAGGATGGCAAAATGCGCGCAATAGACAATAATGCCTGCCTTATTATAGACAAAGAAGAGGATATATTATCTTTTCCCGATTCAATGGTGCTTTTTTTTAGCAGAAACGTCATTCCTGATATAATGCATATCGTGGACATAATAGAGAAATTTTATAACAACAAAGATAAAATACTCTATCTGATTGATACGTATATACAGGATAACACGGAAACGGCGAAGTTAATGGTGGAATCAAGGATTAATTATTTGTACATGATGTTGAAAAAAAACAGACCCTTTCCCAGGAAATATCTGGAATGGAGAAAAGGGTTGGATGAGGAAGTACAAAGTATCTTGAAAAGAAAATGAATGACAGTGTAAGGGTACAAAAATGAAATGATTTTGGTATGTCATCAGGAGTGCAAATGCATACTCTGCGTCCCAATTGGCTGAAAATAAGGTTGCCATCAGGTAAGAACTTCAATGAGATGAAGGGCATTTTACGGGAGAATAAACTTCATACCGTATGCGAAGAGGCGCTGTGTCCGAATATCGGTGAATGCTTCGAACAGCGGACGGCAACGTTTCTCATACTCGGCGATACCTGCACGAGAACATGCGGATTCTGCGCCGTGAAGAAGGGGAGTCCCTTTGGGGTTGATGAAGGGAAACCTCTTCGAATTGCAGAAGCCGTCAAAAAAATGCAACTCAAATATGTGGTAATCACCTCTGTAACGAGGGACGACCTTTCCGACGGCGGAGCATTGGCTTATGCGCAGACAATTCAATGTATCCGTGAGTACATTCGAGATTGCGTTATTGAGGTGCTGATACCCGATTTTGGCGGGTCGTCAGAGTCGTTGGAAATAGTTCTCCATGCTAGGCCGGACATAATAAATCATAATATAGAGACCGTCCCACGCCTTTATTCACTGGTCAGACCTATGGCCAATTACGAACGTTCCCTGGAATTATTGAAGAGTGCGAAAGAAACAGCACACGAGGTAATGACAAAATCTGGCTTGATGTTGGGACTGGGTGAAGAGTGGCATGAAATAATCAGCACCATGCAAGACATAAGGAACGTTGGTTGCAATATTCTTACGATAGGGCAGTACCTGAGCCCGAAGAAAGACGCCTTACCAATCCGGCGTTATTATGCCCCTGAAGAGTTTTCAATGTTGAAGACAGAAGGCGAACGGATGGGATTTCTGCATGTTGAATCAGGTCCGCTTGTCAGAAGTTCCTATCACGCAAAGGCGCAATCAGAAACAGTTATTTTGCCACGAATGAACACGAATTTACACGAATTAGGAGAAACACTATGAGTAACGACGTACCAGAGGACTTCATGACACCGGATTCTCTCAAGCGAGCGCTTAAGACGTTCAGGAAGCGCCTCAGACTAACGCGGCTTGACGCCGAGTCAAAACTCGGCGGTGGTGCGCTCAGCGGTGGAAAACATTCCGGCATTGTGGCCATTCGTCCGCCAAACAGTTATCCTCAAGAGGTGTGGGAAAAGCTCGTGGAAATGGGTAAGCTCCGCTATGAGGGAAGAGGCCTCTACGAGCTGACCGAGGACCTCTATCCCGCCTGATATCTGGCGTGAGTTTATTATAAAAAGAGAGGTGATCACACAGAGACACGAAGCCGCAAAGAATGATGAATGAGGATTATCATAAATTTTTGTGCCTTGGTGGCTTTGTGTGAGGAAACAAACGGACTTTTTTTCTGACTCGTTCAGGTTATGTTAGCGAAGTAGGTTGGGTTAAGCGAGCGAACCCAGCGATTTCTCTGATACAAATCGTGCCCTGTTTCTTGATAAAAAGGATCAGCTTCAATCGTGAGCCTAAACACATTACCCCTTTGGCCTTCTTTGTTTTACTATATTATTTGACACGGTCTGAGAGTTTGGGAATGAGCCATTGAGGGTAAAAACTGAGTGTTTTCTTAGATGAAAAAACTTAGGGGAATTAGTATTGGAAGACGAAGTAAAAGAAAACAATATATTTTATAAAAGAATGTTCAGCCCGATATTTGAATTGCTTCTTTTTGCTGTCGGCTCTGCATTGGCATACGGTTTTTTCTTTTTCTACGAATGGGGTTTTGCTAGTGTTTTTGGTATTCCTCTAAGTTTTATAACTGTGGATTTGACTTGGTTTGCGTCGAGAGCTGGCATTTTACTGATTATCATACTATTTGTATTCTGGTTTTATTGGCAAGTTGGTTCGATTTTCGCAGTTTCTCCTGATAAAAATATTAAAACATATGTCTGGTTGCTTTTATTGATTCCTTTTTTTGTTATTTTGGGATATCCTATTTACATTTTCATTAGCTCATATGTGCAATGGAAAGATTATTTTCTATTTGGATTTATTGTTTTTATACCATTGTGGTTTTATTTTCTTACGTTTGTAGCATTGCCCAAAACAATAAAAACAATTACAGATGATAATGATGAATATTTAACATCGAAAGGTATGGGTGTTTTAAGTGTCGTATCATCGCCAGCAAGTAAAAAGAAACACAGAGATTTTTTAGAAAAACCAAAAAAAATACCTAATGAAGAAATTTGGAATAAGTTTAAAACGTTCTTTTGTCCTTTTTTGTTGAATCTTCGAAAATTTGATTCAAAAATTGTTTTTATTCTCTTCTTAATTGTTTGGTGTTTACCTTGTTCATTACTTTGTGGTCGTATAGTGGCCTATAGTGCAGAGGATTTCTTGATTTCAAATACACTATCAAATTCTTTGATAGTATTGCGTAGATATGGAGATGTTGTTATAAGTGTTCCTTACGTTAGAAAAGAGGGTAAAATTCAGGTTGAAAAAGAATTTGTTGTTTTTAAATTAGGTGAAGATGCCAAAGTGAAATTACACTCCGAAAAAATAAAATCCTTTTATCAAATGTTTCGAGATTGATTATTTACGCAGTTGTTTTTCATTGGTTGATAGAACCGGAATGTTATAGTTTAATTTTATGCCAAAACATTCTGGAAGATCGAGTCAAGCATTTGAGAATAACCACAAACAAGGATTTTCAATGAATAAACTTATCACAATCAAAGAAGAAAATATAGCGTCTCACATCTACCTTATTAGAGGCGAAAAGATTATATTGGATTATGACCTTGCCATGCTTTATGGGGTTG
>Ga0233425_10004750_pt1 | contig 22346 bp, 17 predicted proteins | sample Watercolumn_Towu_2_FD_181712 | JGI IMG/M metagenome (GOLD analysis project Ga0233425, IMG submission 181712) | Freshwater microbial communities from Lake Towuti, South Sulawesi, Indonesia - Watercolumn_Towuti2014_140_MG | ecosystem: Environmental > Aquatic > Freshwater > Lake | place...
TCGTGAGCAGGCCAGCCACCTGGCGCAGGGCATCGCGGGCGGTTTCGGAGGCCACCAACTCGACTTCCTTCTCAAGCCGGGCGGTGTCGCGTTCTCCGGCGATCACTCCGGCACTGCGCGCCAGTTCCTGGTCGCGGCGCCGCTGGCGCGTCTGCTCGATCCAGTCCGGCACGCGGGCCTCGAGGCCGGCCCGGTCGGGCAGCGGCTTGGAGAGGAAGTCGTAAACCTGCAGGGGTATCGCGCGGTGGAGGTTTTCGTGGGTATCGAAAGCGCTGATGACAACGTAGCCGAGGCCGGGATCGACGCGCTGCGCCGCGTCGATGAAGGCGAAACCGTCCAGCCGGGGCATGTGCAGATCCACGAGGCAGAGATCGAAACGGGTTTGGCCGATCTTCTCCAGCGCCTCGCGGGGATCCATGCAGGACGCCAGCTCGCAGGACTTGCCCAGCCGCAGGCGGAGCGAAGCGTGAATCTGGCGCTCGTCGTCGACGACCAGGATGCGGGGAGGCAGCAGGCGGGCGGAATCGGGGCTCACGGCGGCGGGCGGGTTCAGTTGGCGGGCGGGGTCTCGGGGGCGGCGGGGATTTCGACGGTGATGACCGTGCCCCGTCCGGGTTGGCTTCTCGCCCCGATCGTGCCGCGATGCAAGTGGACGATTTTCTGCGAAACGGTGAGGCCGAGGCCGAAGCCGCGCACCTCGTCGCCAAACTGCTTGGTCGTGAAATAAGGGTCGAAGATGCGATCGATGAGATCCGGGGGGATGCCGCAGCCCTGGTCGGAGACTTCGAGGCGCAGCCACCCGGCGCGGGCGGGCCGTGCCGCGAGCTGGACCGTCTGGCCGGGGCTCGAAGCGTCGATGGCATTCGCGACGAGGTTGACGAGCATCCGTTGCAGGAGGACGCCATCGGCGGTGAGTGGGTCGGCAAAATCCTGCGCAAGGGCAACCGTGATGCGCCGGCGGGCGGCGCGTTCGGCGGTGACGTCGCGGACGCGGGCGAACACCTGAGCGAGGTCGACGGGCTCGAGTTTCGGTTCGCGGCGCTCGGCGAAGAACAAGGCCTCGCGCAGATAGTCGGTGATGATGCGCATCGAGCGCTGCGCGGCGGTGTGCACCTCGGCCTCGGCGCTGTCGGCGGGATGACGGCCCTCCGTGTACACGAGAAACGAGGAGACCGGGGTGACGAGGTTCTTCAAATCGTGCGCCAGACCGCGCGACATCATCGCCAGGTGCTCCATGCGGGCCTGCAGGGCCGCCTGGTCAGTCAGTCGCGACCGCGTGAGAATGTTGTCCATCAACTCGGCGACGTTCTGCAGGCGCACCACCTCGGGGTAGGTGAAGGGCCATTCGTTCGTCTTCGTGCCGAGCGCGACCAGCAGCGAGGGCGACGGACTGCCCCGGGGCACGGCCACGACGGCGCCCAGGGCATGCTCCTGGAGGAAATCGCCAAGGTCGGCGAGACCCGGGGAGCTGCGCCGGCGCAGGAGACTCTCGGGCGTGATCCACGTGCTTTCACAAAGAGCAGCGAGACCTCGGCGGGACTTGGCCAGCTCGATTCTGCCGGCCGAGAATTTCTCGCCCTGATCGAAGAGAATGGACGCGAATGCGGTCTGAAAATGAGCCGATAGCAGGCGTTCGAACGTGTCCGCGAGCCGGTGCCGGCCGGCCTCGCGCCGGGAGGCCTCGATCACCTCCTGGCGAAAGGCGGTCAACTGCGCCTCGTCGCCCAGGCCGAAACTGGCGCGGACCCGCTGGTCGAGCCAGAAAACCGCCAGGCCGCAGAAAGCGGTGCTCACGATCCAGGCGGCGGTGGCCGACATCATCTGCACCAGGGGAAGGGTCAAGCCCCAGGTGCCGGCCACAAAGACGCCGACGACCGCGAGGCGCTGCCCCACCGCCGCCAACACGTGCCGGGCGTTGAAGATCCGGTGATTGGCCAGCGCCCAAGCCATGAAGAGATACGCGGCAAACACGACGAGAACACTCGCGCGATTGAGGACGCGCAGGTGGAAGTAATTGCCGAAGCCGTTGAGGATCGCGTTGAGGAGCCCCCCAACTCCGCAGCTTAGCGCCAAATACTGCAATTCAAGCCGCCGAATCCCGATCTGTATTCTAAGTTGGCGACCAATGTGGACCGCAGTGAATAGATACATTAGTGCGATTACCACTGTATGCGCATAGTAGGCGATACCCCGCCGGAGAATGCCTTCCACTCCTGGAAGGACGAATGAGTTGGAAAAGCAAAGCGCAGAAAGCACCAATCCGATTCCCAACGCAGGGGCAGCTGCCCAAAAAACGCGAGATCCTCGATTTCCCGGAATGATAATTGCATTTGTAAGAAACCACATTCCCCAGGGCGTGTATGAAGAAACGACTGCATTGGCTCTAAACCAGTTTTCGACACTAGCGTACCCACCGCTAGCCACGCTCTCGCCCGCTGCCATTGTACCAAAAACACACGCAAGCCATCCGGCGAGGATTAGCGAGAAGACAGCAAAAGCACGGTTTGATGGCCGGCGAGGGTTGGCGATCAGTACGCTGAATCCGATCGCCAGACAGAGGATCGCAGCTGCAAGCGTGAGAAGCTGCATAGGTAAGGCGGGCGTGATTGAGAGGACGAGGTGCTGGAGGGGATATCTGATTGTATCGGGGGATCAACAGCCGAGGCGAGTCGAGCGGGAAGCCCTCAGTCTTTCCGTCGGTAAGTTACCCAAAATCCGTCTGATCCGCTGGGATGGCGGAGTCGGTTTGTGGCGCCTCGTCGATGCGTCCGAGAGGCGTGCAGGAGACCGGCGATTCCCGAGGTGGGGTTCATTGCTGAAAGTCCCCGGGCGCTCTGCCCGCCGGGTACCGCGCGCCCCGTGCCCCAAGTGCCCTCACGTTCGATCGCGCCCCGCGGCGGTCATGGTCAGCTTCGCTTGACGATTTCACGGGCGGTGGTTTCGACAACGCCGGCCGCAGTGAGGTCTTTGGTTCCCTTGGCGCCGAGTTCGGCGAGTTTGCGCGCCCCGGGGAGCAGCATTCCCTCGAACGAACCCACCGCGGCATTGTAGCTCTTGAGGGCGGTGTCGAGACCGCGTCCGACGCGGTCGAGGTTGTCGGCAAAGGCCGCGACGCGGTCGTACAACGCCCGGCCGAGGGCGCTGATTTCGTCGGCGTTGCGCGAGACGGCCTCCTGGCGCCAGCCATAGGCCGCGGCCTTGAGCAGGGCGATCAGGGTGGTCGGGGTGGCGAGGAGAACCCGCCGCGCCAGGGCGCGGTCCATCAACTCGGGATCGGCCTGAAGAGCCGCGGCGAGGAAGTGATCGCCGGGCAGGAAAAGGACGACGAATTCCGGGGTGGGTTGGAACTGTTCCCAGTAGTTCTTGGCGCCGAGCGCGTCGATGTGGCCGCGCACCTTGGCGGCATGTTCGAGCAAGCGACTGGTTCGAAGGGTTTCGTCGGTGGTGTCCCCGGCGGCGCGATACGCTTCGAGCGGAGCCTTGGCGTCGACCACGATCCGCTGTCCGCCCGGCAGGCGGACCACGAGATCGGCGCGGAGCCCGCCGGAGGCGGCCTGCTCCGTGAAATCACAGTAGGGGAGCATGTCGGCCATCTCGACCACGCGGCGGAGTTGCAGCTCGCCCCAGCTGCCGGCGTAGGTCGTGGAGCGCAGCGCGGTCGAAAGGCGGGCAGCCTCGGTTTGGAGTTGCAGTTGGGCCGTGTGGAGGGCCTTGAGCTGCTCGCCGAGGGCCCCATAAGCCCCGGCGCGGGACTTTTCGATCTCGGCAATCTTGGCGTCGACCTTCTCCAGGGACTCGCGCAGAGGCCGCACAACCGCTTCGATCGCCTCCCGGCGGCGATCGAGATCGCCCACCGACAATTGGTGGAGTTGGGCGAAGGCCTGTCGGGCCTGGTCGAGGAAATCGGCGCGGTTGTGGCGCAGCGCGTCGGCCGAGAGGGCTTTGAACTCGTTGGCGAGCCGATCGTGGGCGGAACGTTCGGCGGCCAGTTGGGTGTCGAGTTGGGCGTTCGCCACGGAAAGCCGCGCCGCCTCGGTCCGGAGCTGGGCCAGTTCCTCGTTCAACCGGGCGTTATCCTCCTCCCGGGCACGGAGACGCTCATGCAGCGCCGTCTCACGCGCCCGCCGGAACAACCAGACAATCGTCGCCGCGAGGCCGGCGGAGATGAACGCGACGAGGGTAAAATTCACGTGAAAAACTTCGCGGCGGAATTCGACAAGATCAACCCCGGATGCGTGTCTTGACAGGGGAAAATGCAGGCGGCAAACACGCAGGGTTACCTGGCCGCCGGCGGCCAGCTACAACCCGAACGACTTCATCGCCCGAGAATTGTATGTCGACGCAGAACAACCCGGAGGCGCGCACTTCCGCCGCGAACGAGCGGCCGGCCGTGCTGGTGGTGGACGACGAGTACGGCCCGCGGGAGTCGATCGCGTTCAGCCTGGCGGGGGAATTCGCGGTGGATACGGCGGACCGGGCGAAGCTCGCGTTGGCGCGGGTGAAGGAAAAGGCGTACGCGGCGGTCGTGCTCGACATTCGGATGCCGGAGATGGACGGGATCCGCGCGCTCGACGAACTGCGGCGAATCGATCCGCACGTGGCGGTCATCATGCTGACGGGTTACGGAACTCTGCACACGGCGCAGCAGGCGATGCTGGGAGGGGCGAATCAGTACCTGCGGAAGCCGCCGGACATCCCGGAACTGATCGAAGCGGTGCGGCGGCAAGCGTCGGGCACGCGAGAGCGGCGGGCGCAAGCGCAGGCGGCGCTCGAAGCGCAAAAACTGAACGTCGCGCTCAAGCGCGAAATCCGGCAGAACGAGCCGCAGATCTGGCAGGCGCGGGCATCGGTCGAACTGGTGCACGACTTGAACAATCCGTTGATGGTGGTGGTGGGCTATTCGGCGTTGCTGGCGGAGGAGGCCCGGCGGGTTGCCCTGCGCGATCCGACCACCAGCGGAAAACTGGAGGAGTTCGCCACTGTGGTCGAAAAGGCAGCCGAATTCTGCCACCATCTCTCGGAAAACTGGCGGCTGGCCGCAAAAAAGGCCCCGGAGTTTTCGACGGTCGACTTGGTAAAGATTGTGCAGGAGGTGAGGCGGGTGATATTTTTTGATCATGCGGCAATTCACTGCACGGGGCTGCCGGTGGCGCCGGTGCGCGGAGCGCGGTTCGAGTTGATGCGCATCCTGCAAAACCTGCTGAAGAATTCCCTGGAAGCGGGTGCCAGCCGCGTGGAGGTGGCGTTTGCGCGGAACGCCGGGCAAGTCGAGATGACGGTATCGGACAACGGCTCGGGCATGGACGCAGAGACGCTGCGGCGGTCGGCGCACGGCGGCTTCAGCAGCAAGTCGGCCGGCACGGGACTGGGGCTGAGCATCTGCCGCCATCTGGCCGGCCGGCACGGCGCGCAGTTTTCCCTCGAATCCACTCCGGGCCAGGGGACCACGGTGCGGCTGGTCTTTCCCGCCCTCCCGCCGGGATGAAGCGGCGTCGCGTCAAGATCACCGGCATTGGACCGGTGACACCGGCCGGCATCGGACGCGAAGCGTTCTGGCGGGGAATCTTGGAGCCGGTGAGCAGGATTAGGGCATACACAAAACTAGGCCCGGAGTTTGGACCATTTTCAGCTGCATACCTGGACAGCATCCATCCAGAACGTCATCTGTCAAAGGCGGTGTTGCCGAAAGCAGCAGCAAGGCACACACTATTTGGAATTGTCGGCAGTGCGCTTGCTATTCACGACGCACAGCTAGCCGCTAATGAGCTCAATAAAAAGAACACTGTAATTGTCGTAGGGGCGTGTGTCATGGACTTCGGCGGCATCATACGTACGATTGACAGTGTTCAACTGAAAGGTAGGAAAGGCGCGATCGGCCGAACGGTTAGCACAACGAACCTGGCCACAGTCGCAGCCACAATCGGAAGTACCTTAGGACTGAACGCGAGGAGTATGTCCGTCCAAAGCTCCTGTTGCACCGGTCTTGATGCAATTGGCCATGCGGCCAGACTCGTAGCGGCTGGAGAAGCCGAGATCGCAATCTGCGGCGGCACGGATGCTCCTTTGTTTCGCTGTCCCTTGATTGAGTTTCGCTCTGTCGGTCTAACCCCAAACTGCAGCGAAAACGCCGGAAGGCTAAACCGCCCTTTCGACATGTGGAGGACAACGGGCGTTATTAGCGAAGGGGCAGGAATCGTGGTAATAGAGCCAGAAAGAAGTCCAAGGCCGGCGTACGCGTTCATTGATGGCTACGCATATAGAAATGATCTAGAGAATGAGCTATGTGGAGGAATGTCTGGAGCGATGGAGCACGCACTTGCGGACGCCCAACTTCACCGAAGCCAGATCGACACAATAAGCGCATGGGGACCTGGTCATTGGCAGGTTGACGCGTGCGAAGCGCGAGAGCTCAATCGGGTCTTCGGTCCTTTGCTTAAAACTATACCTACTTTTTCCATAAAAGGTGCAATTGGGAGTCCATTGGGCGCAGCCTCAGCGATACAGGTCCTTACGGCCGCACTATCGCTGCGACATGCTATCCTGCCGCCTACCGTCAACTGGGAGTACCCTGATCCATCCTGCGCACTAAACCTCTCAAACCGACGGAGGGATGTGGCTCATACGGTGACACTTGTTAATGCTCATGGGCTATCCGGTGTGAACTCAAGCATGATCCTAAGGCGATGCTGACTTCTAGTGCGAGCATTGCCGCGTTTGCGGTAGTATCCGTCGGGTTGTTGATCTTGTGGTCCAACCCAAAGCGGCCGGTGAACAAGGTAGTCTTTTCCTGTTCGATTCACATTGCGCTTTGGCTAGGTGCAATGCACATGTCGAGTACATCTGCGTCAGGATTGTTGTGGGTGCGATGGACTACAAGTATTGCGGCGCTGATACCTCTTCACTTTTGGTTAGTCAAAGAGGCAATAGCGTCAGACTTTGAAGAGCTGCGCGCCCGGCGCTTTGGACGCGCAGCGGGATGGCTGCTATGCACTTTGATGCTTGCAGCTATCTGTTTCACGGATTTCTTCATTCCGCCGGAATCTACCGGACAACGGCGTTTGTATGGAGTGGGATACTACGGTTACATTGTTGGCAGCCTGCTTTTGTACTTTGCACTTGCTTTCGACACTTTTCGAAAGGTCGAGACATTGTCAGGAGGGCGACGGTTAGAACTTCAAGTCTGGTTATGGGGTGGGTGTGCGGGCGCGGCGACGATTCTCGGACTGATGTTCCTCAATGTCTTTGTTCGGTTAGACGTTAGGCTTCAGCCTTTTGTTGTCTTATTGTACTATGCGGGGACGGCGTATGCGATAACGACTCATAAAGTGTTTGATGCGCGGCAGCTGCTTCTGATTGTTTTTGGAAAGGCTGCGTTGGTTGGAGGTGTTGCAGGAGTAGCATTCGGAGTGTTGTCTGTAGTTACGAGAGCAATGCCAGATGCAGTAGGAGTTTTAGTTACGACTGCTATCGGCTTGGGAATCGCAACCTATGGCAGTAAGTGGCTGGATCAGCGGTTGGAGTTTTTTCCCGAGGCTACTTCAGCAAGGTTAGCAGCACTGAGCGCGGCGCAACGGGAAACTCGGGTGGGAAATTTGGAGGCGGCTTTTTGCACAATCTTGAAAGGATGGGGGCAAAGCGAACGTGCAGTTATCTTGTCGGGCGCAACGCATCCGGTTTTCGCTGGCGACTTGAAGGCACCGTGGAGCGAGAGGTTAATAAGCACCATGCGGCAATTGCGTTGGGCGACGCCGGAGAGGTTGGCGCGCGAGCGGGTGACGCCGGAGAGAGAGGAGGTGGGCAGATTCCTGGAGGAGCACGGCCTTGGGGTGTTGGGGGTCGGGGAGGGGCCGACCCTGACAGTGCTGGTCGGGGTAGGGGTGTCGGCCTCACGGCGGCCGTACACGTATCCGCAAGTGACGCAGTTACTGGAGCTGGCCTCGATCATGGAGAGCGCGTTGGAGCGGGCGCATTTTTCGGCGAAGGCCCAGCACTCCGAGCAATTGGCGACGGTCGGCTTGCTCGGGGCAAACCTGGCGCACGAGATCCGCAATCCCCTCGTCTCGATCAAAACGTTTGTTCAACTGCTCCCGACACACTACGCCGATCCGGCCTTTCGCGAGAAGTTCTTCCGCTTGATCGGGGACGAAGTCGCGCGGATCGATCAATTGACCGAGCAACTGCTTGAGCTGGCGTCGCGCCGGACCTACGTGGCGGTGGCGCTGGAACTGCACCCGGTGTTGCGCGGCAGCCTCGAGCTCGTCGCGGCCAAAGCGGCGGACAAGCGGGTGCAGTTTCTGACCGCATTCGAGGCCTCACCCGATGTCGTTCACACCGATGCCGGCGCGGCCAAGCAAGTGATGCTCAATCTCTGCTTCAACGCGATCCAGGCGGTCGAAGGACAACCGGACGGGCGACGGTGGATCAAAGTCGGCACCCGCACCACTCCAGGCGGAGTCGAGGTCGCGGTGTCCGACAGCGGGCCGGGCATCACCGAGGAGGTGCGCCCGCGCCTGTTTCAGCCGTTTCAGACCACGAAGTCGTCCGGATTCGGACTCGGGCTTGCGATTTGTCGCGACGTCCTCGCCAATCTGCACGCCAGCATCAGCGTCGACCCGTCCGTGCCGGGACAAGGGGCGACGTTTCGCGTCACCTTCCCATGCCCAGCCTCATCGTCCTAGCAACTCCCGACAATGCCCTGGCGGAGGTGTGGAGCCGGCAGGTGCCGGCCGGGCGGGCGGTGCTGCGGCTCGGGGTGCATGCGGTGCCGGGCGGAACGTCCCCTGGATTTGCCGCCGTGATCGTGCTGGATGCCGTGAGCGAAGAAGGTTTGCCGGCGGTCTTGGTGCGGTGCCCGACGATCTATGTGGGCGAGCCGCACAGCCGGCCCTACGAGCAGGCGCGCCTGGAAGGGCGCGCCAAGGCGTACTTGTCCTACGGGGAGAGCGCCGTGCGGCTGGGCGAGGTGCTGCCTCTGGTGGAGGAAGTGGCGGAAAAGCAGACGATGCTCGAGATGCTCACGGAGAAGCTCCGTCGGGCCGAGGTCCCACGGTCGACCAGCCGGCCGGCGGCGGCGGACGCCGCCGAAGTGTGGGATTTTGTGGAAGGAGCCATCGAGAATCTCGAGGCGCGGGAGAGACTGATTGCGGAATTCCGGCGGGCGTCGCGCCATCTCTTGCGCGCCTCGCACGCGGTGTTCTTCCTGCGCGAGAGCGACGGGTTCCGGGCGGATCGGGGAACTTCGTTCTTCCCACTGGACGACCCGCTGGTGACGTTCTTCGAGCAGCACCCGGCGGTGGTCGATGGCACCAACTGGGATACACCGGCGGATCCGATCGCCGAGCTGGCCGTGCGCAACCGGCTGGCCCTCTGGGGAGCGCGGCTGCTGGTGCCGGTGCACGACAACAGCCGGCTGCTTGGCCTCATTTCATTGGGCGTGCGCGATGACGGTCAACCGTACGACGAGGCGGACCGGACCCGGGCCATCCACCTGGCCCGATTGCTGCGCCACACGCTGGCCCGGGCGGGTCAGCTGGCCCGGCTGAATCACCTCGCCGAGCAGACAAGCCTCGGCGCGAAGTACCTGCCGGGATCACTGGTGCTGGGGCCGGATGAACATCCCCCGCGGCAGGTGCCGCTGGTGGTGCGGGACTTGATCGGCCAAGCCCGGCGGCGGCGGGAAGTTTGCCGCACCTGGCCGACGTCCGACCAACCCTTTCGCGCCAGCGCCGGGCTCATCGCCGAAAACGGCGGAGCGTGGGCGTATTGGGAGGAAGCGAGCGGAGAGGTGCACGATGTGGCGCAACGGGAGAGGGCCGGCCGCCGGGAGGTGCTGCGCGAGCTCGCGCTCACCTTGAGTCACGAGTTGGGCAATGCGCTGGTTTCGCTGACCGCGTTTCGGCACGCGGGCGGGGATCGCCCGGTGACGCCGGCCCATCTCGAAACCATGAAGGGTGACGTGGTGCGACTGGAGCACCTGAACGAGCACCTCGCGTTGATGCAGGGCCTGCATGAGGCGGAGCCCGCCCCGGTGGACGTGCGGGAGCTGGCGCAGCATCTTGGCCATTCGCTGGGGCTGCGGGTCGAGGTGGGCCCGGATCCGGTGGTCCTGCCGGCCAGCCGCAAGCTGCTGGAGTTCGCCTTGCGTGCACTGATCCGGACGATCGGCGAAAACCGTCCGGAACAGGGATTGCGCGAACTGGCGTTGAAGGTGCGCTCGACCGGCAGCGGAGCCGATCTGACGGCCCTGCTCTCAATCAAGGGCCGCCATCTCGAATTGGAGGGCATCCTGCCGGAGCCAACCGAGGATTCGGTGCCGAACCAGGGACGGATCACCGTATTCCTGGCCAAGGAGATCCTCCGGCTTCATCGCGGAGAGATTCACGCCGGGCCGGGAATCGAAGGAACCGAGATTCTGATTTCGCTGCGCCGACTGTGACCACCGCGTCCGTAGGAGAAAAGATCATCACTTGGGCGAACCGGGATCCAGCGATCCGATTGCTCGTGTTGATTGGTTCGCGCGCACGGCCACCGGCCGGATTAGGTGCTGCGCAACCTTCGTCCGATTGGGATTTTCAGATTGCGACGACCGAACCGCAGGCCTTTGAGAACCAGGCCTGCCTGGCCGCGATCGGGTTGCCCCCGCTGGCATATGTTCACCGACCCGGGCGGCTGGGGAGTGCCTCCAAAGTGAGCGCGGTTCTTGCCACGGGAGAACTGGATCTGGTGATCCTCCCGGCTCAACCTTTGGAACAAATTGGGAGGCTTGTGCTAGCTGGCGGGCAACCGGCTGAACCTGAAGTGCGGCGGGCGCTGACCGATTTGGCCACGGTCCTGGTGGGGGGATACCGCATTCTCAAAGGGACAAAAGAGTTTGGCGGACTGTACGAGTGGGTGACGCGAGAGCTCCCGCCCAGCCGCTTGGGAGATGATGCGGTGTGCCGAATCGCGGAGGGGTTTGTCTGCGATTATGTCTTCACGCGCCGCAAGGTGGCGCAGGGCGAACTGCTGACAGCCCAACGTTGGCTGCACGTGCACCTGGCAGAAGCGAATTTCAAGCTCCTGCACGAGCTGCGGCTGCGCAGAAACGAGATCAGCTTTCCCGATGCACGCCGGCTGGAGCGCCTTGACGATCAGTACTATGAGCGGGTGAAGGTGGCAACAATGCCCGACCCGCTGGGATTGCTCGCCGCGGTGGAACACGCTGCCTCAACGCATCGCACGTTGGTGACGGCCCTGGTGGGCAGGCAGTGGATTTGGCCTGAGCTTCCCCTCACGCCTGGGCGCTGAAGAGCTCGGCGATGACGTCCTCAAGCGGGACTTCCTCGATGGTGATATCAGCCACGGGGCCGGTGGAGAGGATTTCCTGCGAGACGGCGACCACTTTGTCGGCCGGGACGCAGAGGGTGAACTTACCGTCGTCCAGGCGGGTGGTCCCGGTGGCATAGCGCGATTGCCACGTGTCGGGAAAGGCGCCGCCCGCAGCGGCGGCGGGCCCTTCGACCCCGCCCAGCGCGGGGATAAACGTGATGATCTTCTTCCGTGCGCCGCCGGCGGACTCCAGCCGGTCGAGGGCGCCGTCGTAGATCTTGCGGCCCTTGTGGATGACGATGACGCGCTCGCAGAGTTCCTTGATGTCGGCCATATAGTGACTGGTGAGGAGGATGGTCACGCGGTGGCGGCGGTTGTAGTCGCGGAGGAACTGGCGCACGTTCTTTTGCGAAACGACATCGAGGCCGATGGTCGGTTCATCGAGGAACAAGACGCGCGGGCGGTGAAGCAGGGCGGCGATCAACTCCATCTTCATCCGCTCGCCGAGGGAGAGCTCGCGCACCATCACGTTGAGTTTCCGGCCGACATCGAGCAAGGAAACGAGTTCGTCGAGCGTCGCCTTGAACTGGTCCACCGGCAGGCCGTAGATGGCGCGAAAGAGGTGGAACGACTCGAGGGCGGGCAGATCCCACCAGAGCTGATTTTTCTGGCCGAGCACGAGCGCGAAGAGGCGGCGGTAGGCGTTCTCCCGCCGCGTGGGATCGAACCCAGCCACCCGCGCGCTGCCACTCGTCGGGAAAATCAGGCCGGAGAGCATCTTCAGCGTCGTGGTCTTGCCGGCGCCGTTGGGTCCGAGGAAGCCGACAAACTCGCCCTCCGCGATCGCGAACGAGATGTCCTGCGCCGCCGCGGTTTCCTCAAATTCGCGGTGAAACAGCCCCCGCACGCCGCCCCAGAAACCGGGTTGCTTCCGGTAGGTGCGAAAAACGCGCGTGAGGTGTTGGACTTCGATCATCAGATTTGGGGCTAGAACCTAATGGGTGAGGGCAGGAAGACACACGATCTTTCCGACAACAGAGGCGCAATTGGCGACGGCGAGGGCCGATGGCTTCGTCTCACCGGTCCGGCCAGCCGAGCCGGGCTGGGTTGATTCCGCCCTCTCGCGTACCCCGCCAGGCGGAAAGGCGCTCAGGCCGCCGCCAAGGGGGCGGGGCTGCCGGCGACCGCCCGGCGCTGTCGCAACAGGCACCACAGGCTGGCGGTGTAGGCGGCGAGGACCACGCAGCCGAGGGCGCGACTGCCGAACCACATGCCCAGATATTCGGAGAAGCCGCCGAGAGTTGCCCCGAGGAGATTGGCCCCGAACGCAAGCGCCGGCGCCGGCGCCTCGCGAAAGGTGGAGGAGAAGATTAGGCCGGCGAAAAAGATCGGCAGCGGCACGACCAACACCGTCCACGCCGCCCGCCAGATCGGCTCCTGCGCCAACACCAGTTCGCGGGGCAACACCAGCACTGCGAAGAGGGTCGCAAAGAGCGGCGCATACAGCCAGAGGCGCGATTCCCGGACCAGGCGCACCGCCGCCCAGTTGGCGAACAGAACCATGAGCAGCACACCGGCGATGACCAGCGTGCTGACCAGCCAGGTGTTTCCGAAATAGAGCGAACAGTCGCCGATGCTCTTCGTCTGGAGCAGCAGGAAGCCCCAGCCGAGAAAGAAGCAATGGCCATCGCCCGGCCCGATTCCCGCCCGGCGGACCACCAGCAGAACGGTGGCGGAAATCGCCAGCAAGGCACCGATGACGATCGCGTAGTCGATGGGAATGCCGCGTTGCCGGAGGTAGAGATACGGCCAGTCGTCGGTCGCGAGGTCGACGGGTTGGCTGACCGCCCGGCGCAGTTTCCATTCGCCGATCGCCGCCGGTGGGTTCGCCACCGGCCGCTTCGGGGCGAGAAAGGTGATGGTGCCCGCGCCCACGTAGACGAGGGGAGGCGCCCCGGTCGCCGCCGCGATCATCTGGGCGAGCTTCTGCGCCATCCATTCGCCTACGGCCGAAAAAGACACCGCCATCGCACCGGTGGGCGCGACCCGCGCAAAGGCCTGCCGGAATCCCTCCACGGTGTAGGTGTAGCCGTCGAGCCGCAGGCTGGCACCGTAACTCGACAACGCCTGGCTGTCGAGATGGCCGAAGACGACGAGGTCGAACTGGGCGGAGTTTCGCTCCAGGAACGCGCGCGCATCGTCGACGTGCAGGACAACCTTGGGGTTGGCGTAGGGCGCGGCGGCGTTGAATTGGGCACTCAACCGGGCGATTACCGGATCGATCTCCACGGCGTCCACCCGGTGGGCGCCGCGCAGGAGCGCCGCTTCGACATCCATGCCGCCACCGGCGCCCAGCACCAGGACGCGCGTGGGGTGGTGCACGATCCGATAGGGCAGGTCGTACAGGGGGAACGTCCGGTCGATCATCTGCTGGCGCGCACTGCCGGGGGTGTAGCGGGCCGGATCGATGGTCCCGTGAAGCTGGTAGAAATCCTGATTGACGCGGACAGTATAGAGTGGCGGGTCGCGCATCGTCCGCAGACCGGCGGGCGGAATCCCGGTCTTCTCTTCCGCGAGCCAGGCGACGCCGGGGCCGCTCTCTCGGGGAGGTTGCGTGTGCATCCGAAATTCGCGAACGGTGATGAAATGATACGGCGACCACCACGTCGGTTCGCGCCGGCCGGACCAGAACACAACGGCAAATGCCGCAAGATAGAGCGGGAGTGACCATCCACGGAGCGCTCCGCGGCCGGCGAAGAGCACGAGCGCGATGACGATCGCGACGCCGGCCGCCGGGGAGAAGTGCAGAAACGAAAAGAGCCCAAACACGGCAGTGCCGGCCAGACTGCCGGAAAGATCCCAGGTGTAGGCCCGCAGCGACGGCAGTCGCTGGAACTGGACGCCGATTTGCTCGCCGAGTGGCACGAAGAGCCCGGCGTTGAGCAGAAAGAGAACGATGAGCGTGCAGTAGGAAAGCGCCTTGGTGCCGCCCGGCCCGAAGCGAAATTCGCCCGTGCTTCCCGGCAGGATGGTCAACCGGGCGGCAAGGAGCATCGCAACGTACAGGGCGAGCAGAACCGGAAACAGCCGGAAGAGGTTCCAGGCCCGGGCTGTGAGGATGGCGCCGACGCCGAGCCCCAAAAACGAGCTCACCAGCATGAGGTTGGCGTAGTAGGCCACGAGCCGAACCTCGGAGGGAACCCAGCGGATCACCATCAACTCGAGAAACAGCGCGGCAAGAGAGAGGCTGAACAGCCGGATTGCAGGCGAACCGTCCGACAGCGGCTCCACGCCCGGCGCCGCCGCGAATGGGCGCGTCCGCAACCAGCCCGTGGCGATCAACGGGCTCCGCCTCGACTGCATGGACACGCCCCCGAGTCAGCCCCGGGTGAAAGCGGGCAATCGCACAATCCTGCCGCCGGTGAGGGCGGATTGGTGAGCGCACAGGCCGACACAGGTCCAGTTGGCGGACTTGACCGCATTGGGGTAGCACTCGCGGCCCTCGACCAGCGCGGAGAGGAACTCGTGCGCGAGATGCGGGTGCGAGCCGCCATGGCCGGCGCCCTGGGTGAAACTGAGGTGCGTCTGCTTGCCCAAGTCATACACGCCCTTGGTCGTGAACTTGCGGATACCGGCGGGCAGCCGCCGGGCGAAGTCCGGCACCTGAACCTTCCGCGGGATCTTCGGTTCGGCGAGCTTGGCCGTGTGCAGCACGTGGGGCTCGTGCTCGATCAGCGTCCACTCGAAGGACCGCTTCGAGCCGTAGACATCGATGCTCTCGCGGTATTGGCGGGCGACGTCGAAAAGCGAACGGATGATGCGCGCCGACAGATCGGAGTTCTGGAACTTGAGGTGCGCGGTCTCGACGGCGAAGGGCGATCCGTAGTGTTTGACCAGTTCCGGGCGAATCGTTCCGGAACCGAAGCACGAGACGTATTCGGCGACAGCATCGGTCAACGCCAGCATGGGGCCGACGCAATGCGTGGCGTACCACATCGGGGGCAGGCCGGGCCAGTAGTTGGGCCAACCGTCCATGTCTTGCTGGTGGCTGGCCTGCAGGAACTGGATCTTGCCGAGTTCGCCGCGCAGGTAGAGGTCTTTGAGGTAGAGGAATTCGCGGGCGTAGACGACCGTCTCCATCATCATGTAGCGGAGGCCGGTCTTCCGCGTGAGTTCGACGATCCGGCGGCAGTCGGCGATCGAGGTGGCCATCGGCACCGTGCAGGCGACATGTTTGCCGGCCTGAAGCGCCTTGATCGACTGGACGGCATGATCCGGGATGGGGGTGTTGATGTGGACGGCGTCGATGGCGGGGTCGCGCAGGAGTTCGTCGTAGTCGGTGTAGCCCTTGGGAACGTCGAAAGCCTCCTGGATGGCCCGGAGTTTTTTCGGGTTGCGCTGGCACACGGCGACGAGGCGGGCGTTGGGGTGCGCCTGGTAAATGGGGATGAACTCGGCACCGAAACCGAGACCGATGATGGCGACGTTGATTTTTTGGGGCATGACAGGGGAGGGATTGGCCGGCAGCATGTGGCATTCGGGAACCTAGGGAAAGCCGGAAGGTGGACCGGGCGGAACGCCGGCGGCGAATTGCTCGGAGGGGCTTTACGTGGGGAAAGTTCAGTGTATGATCGGTCATCATGAAGCGGAGCCTCTCGTTCAACCTGGCGTTGTTCTGGACGCTTGTCGTGAGTGCCGGGTGTTCCTCGTCGCAGATGAGCCGCATCGATCGCAATCGCGACATTTACGAGACCTGGCCGCTCGAGATCCGCCAGTCGGTCCTGGATGGCAAAGTCGAGCCGGGCATGAATGCCGACATGGTGCGGGTGGCCTGGGGCGAACCGAGCGAGGTCAGCGTGTCGCCGGGGGGCGACGAAATCTGGATCTATTCGCGGGGCGGCGATCCGGGATCGGTCATCTATCCCGGCGGGACGGGGATTGGGATGGGTGGTCCCGGGATCGGCATCAGCACGGGGCGCGGCGGCACCGTCGTGGGCACCACGGGGGGAATTGGGATCGGCGGGGGCGTGGGTGGCGTGGGAATCGGGGGCGGCATCGGAGGCGTGGGCGGCATGGGCACGCCCATCATCACCCGGCCGACTCCGCCGGAAATTCGCGAGGTGGTCTTCCGCAAGGGCGTCGTGGTGCGCGCGGACAAACCGTAGCGTGGATCGGCCCGCGGCCGGCCGCGGGCGTCGCCGAACGAAGTGCCGGCCGAGGACAGGCGGCACACGCCTGAATTTTGGTCCGGGGCGGAGAGAAACGTGATGCGCCCGGGATCACCGGGTTGCCGGCGTCGCGCCTGGTGCCGGCATGGGTGCTGCCGCGGCGGAAAAGAAAAAAGCCGCGACCGAAGTCGCGGCTCGGGAGGTTGCGCGGCGGGTGCCGCCGGATCAGGCCTGCTTGGGCGTTTCGGCGGCGGGGGTTGGCGCAGGTGCGGCTGCCGCAGCCGCGGGCGCCTGCTGCTTCTGCGCCTCCATCTCCTTCATCGCGGCTTTTCGCGAGAGGCGGACCTTGCCGCTGCGCTCGTCGATGCCGACGCACTTCACCCAGATCATCTCGCCCATCTTCACGACGTCCTCCGTGCGGCGCACGCGGAAGTCGGCGAGTTCGCTGATGTGGCAGAGGCCTTCCTTGCCGGGCGTGCACTCGACGAAGCAGCCGAAATCCTTCACGCCGGTGACTCGGCCGTGGTAGAGCTTGCCGGGCTCGATCGGGGCGCCGCCGCCACCAGCCCCGCCGCCGCAGAGCCCATCGATTTCGGCAATGGCGCGGTTCATCGCGTCGGCGTTGTTCGAGTAGATGAAGACCTTGCCGGAGTCGTCCTCGGCGATGTCGATCTGCGCGCCGGTGGTCTCGGTGATGCGGCGGATCGTCTTGCCTCCGGGACCGATCAGCAGGCCGATCTTCTCGGGATCGATCTGGATCGTCTGGATGCGCGGGGCAAACTTGCTCAGGTCGGCGCGCGGGGCGGGCAGCGCCGCGAGCATGACCTTGAGGATTTCGATCCGCGCGTCGCGCGCCTGGAAAATCGCGGTCTTGGCGATCTCGAAGGGCAGGCCGTTGATCTTCAGGTCGAGCTGGAAGCCGGTGATGCCTTTGGTCGTGCCGGCGAGCTTGAAGTCCATGTCGCCGAAGTGGTCCTCCTCGCCGAGAATGTCGGTGATCGTCACCCACTTCTCGATCGCGCCGTCGGGGCCGTTCTGCGTCATCAATCCGCAGGAGATGCCGGCGACCGGGGCGATGATGGGCACGCCGGCGTCCATGAGCGCGAGGCAGCCGCCGCAGACGGAGGCCATTGAAGTGGAGCCATTCGAGGCCATGATTTCGCTGACGACCCGGATCGAGTACGGGAACGCATCCTCCGGCGGCAGAACGGGCACGAGGGAGCGCTCGGCAAGGGCGCCGTGGCCGATTTCGCGGCGGCCGGGGCCGCTGGTGCGGCCGGTTTCGCCCACGGAGAAGGGCGGGAAGTTGTAATGCAGGATGAAGCTCTTGCTGGTGGCGCCGCCGGTGAGGCCGTCCATCTCCTGGGCTTCCTTGGTGGGGCCGAGCGTGGTGATGGCGATGTTCTGGGTGTCGCCGCGCTGGAACGTCGCGCTGCCGTGCACGCGCGGCAGCACGCCGACGGAGGCGCCGAGGGGCCGGAGGTCCTTCTGCCCGCGGCCGTCCGCCCGCATGCCCTTTTCGAGGACGTTCTTGCGGTAGGCCTTGTACTGCAGGTCCTCGAAGACGACGCTGAGGTCGACCTCCGTAAACTTGTCGGCGCCGAGTTCGGCGGTGAGGGCGGTCGTGGCCTCGTCCTTGAGCGCCTTGATGGCGGCGGCGCGGGCGGCTTTCTCCTTGCCGAAGATGGCGGCGATCAGGCGCTCGGTCGGGACGACCCGCTCGATGATGGCGCGGGCCTCGGGCGAGGCGCCGACGATCGGGAAAATGGCCTTGGGTTTGCCGGCGAGTTTCTGCAACTCCTCGATCGCGGCGATGATCGGCTGGATCGCCGTGTGGCCGAACTCGAGCGCCTTGATGAACTCCTCCTCGGGCAGTTGATCAGCGCTGCCCTCGATCATGAGCATGTCTTTCTTCGTGCCGACGTAGATCAGATCGAGCGACGAGGTGTACATCTGCTCGATGGTGGGATTGGCGACAAACTGACCGTCGATCAGGCCGACGCGCACGCAGGCGATCGGGCCGTTCCAGGGGATGTCGGAGATGGCGAGGGCGGCGCTGGCGCCGTTGACCATCGGGATATCGGATTCGTTGAGCTGGTCGGCGGAAAGGAGCTGGCCGAGGATCTGCACTTCATTGAGCAGGCCCTCGGGGAAGAGGGGCCGGCACGGGCGGTCGCAGAGACGCGAGGTGAGGATCTCCTTTTCGGAGGGGCGGCCTTCACGCTTGAAGTAGCCGCCGGGGAAGCGGCCGGCGGCGGCATACTTCTCGCGGTAGTCGACGGTCAGCGGGAAGAAATCCTGGCCGGGCTTGGTGGTCTGCGCGATGCAGGCGGTGACAAAGACGTTGGTTTCGCCGACGCAGACGTTGACGGCGCCGTTGGCGAGATTGGCGTAAGTGCCGGTGGAAAACGTGATCCCGAGACCGGGCACGGTGACATTGTGTTTCTGGTTCATTGCTTATTGGCGGACGGATAACAGGTGCGTGGCAGCGGGAGGAACGAAACAGCCAGCGCACGCGACTGGAGGCGATTCGTTGAGTGGGGCGGGCTGGTGTTTGGCACACCGGCAGGCGCTTCAAAAGCGGCTCCCGACCCCGGGGAAGTGGCCGGAAAGGCCGTTTGCTTCATTCAGCTCGCTCAGACGCGAGAGATTTCCGTTTGGCGCCCGGTGCTGGGAAGGGAGGGGGGCTTTTCGGCGAACCGCGACCTGGTCGCGAAAGTCGCCCGGCCAACCCTGCATGGCACCAAGCGGAAATGTCCCGGTCTGGAATCGAGTGCTGGGAACAGCAACGGGCGACTCGCGGATCGAGTCGCCCGTTTGAAGAAAGCGCTATTTGCGGAGATTCAGCTTCTGCAGCAGCTCGTTGTACTTGGGCAGATTGTTCCGCTTCAGGTAGTCGAGGAGCTTGCGGCGGCGGGAGGCCATTTGCAGGAGCCCGCGGCGCGAGTGGAAGTCCTTGCGATGGGTCCGCAAGTGCTCGGTCAAGTGATTGATGCGAGCAGTGAGGAGCGCGACTTGGACTTCAGACGAGCCGGTATCCTTTTCGTGAGTTTTGTAGGCTGCTATGATTTCGGGTTTTACAACTGTGGTGGACATGGTTAGTTATCTTGATTCACGACTGTAGGGAGCCTTGTGGGCTCCGTGACGCCCGCCGAACCCGAAGGGAAATCGGGTCTGGCCGGCGTCACCGTTCCAACCCCGGGGGAACCGGGGCCAGTCATGGTGGGCACCCGCAACCGGCGGGTATCCACTGACGCAAGATTTCAGCCTCCGGAAATGCCGGGCGCGCCGCAAGAGCAAATTTTGGGCGCAAAACCGAAGCCTTCCACCGGGGCGGATCAGCCCGGTTGGAGGTTGATGGCCTTGACCTTTTCGCAACCGGGCAGCTGGCGAATGCGGGCGACGATCTCGGCGCGGTGGAGAAACAGCTCGTTGCGCACGACGGCGTGGGCGGCGAGCACGTAGAGCATGTTGCGCTCGAGTTTGGCGGGATGCGAATAGGAGGCGTTGGCGTCGCCGACGATGGAGGCCCAGTGTTCCCGGATGGTGTGTTCGGGGGCTTCGCGGCCGATCCGGTACTTCTGGAGGAGCTTTTCCATGAGTTCCGGCATTTCGTGAGTCGGCCGGAGCCTGGAACGTGGGGGGGCGTCGGAAGGAATGCCGCGAAGATCGGCGATGAGTTCTTCGGCGACCTTGCTGAAATGGTAACGCTCGGCGGGCACGAAAAGAAGAGGGAAGGCGTTTGGTGGTGGCCTTCGGCCGCGTTCGGTCTTAGTTTGGGTTCGTTGCTGCGGGACTGCGCTCGGCCTCGAAGAGCCGGGCGTAGCGAACCAACGCGCCGAATGCGGTGCCCCAGGCGATGTAGAAGCCGGGAAACCCGTCGAGGAATCCCCGCCGCAGGAAGTAGGCGCGGAAGAACCGCCAGCCCGGGCGCAGCACCGCAGCCGGCAGCGAAAAGCGCCGGCCGGCCGCCTGTTGCTGGCGGAGGAAGAGATCGGCAAAGGGGTTGATCTTCGCGACGTGGGCGGCAAGCGAAGGAAACGAGTAGTGGTGCAGGTCGCCGCGGAGCGTGGCCACCGCGCCGTCGCAGACGACCTTCTCGTGCACGAAGGCATCGCCGCCCCACCGCGCGCGATCACGCCGAAACAGCCGAAGACTGAGGTCGGGGTACCAGTCGCCGTGCGTGATCCACCGGCCGAGGAACCACACCTTGCGGGGAAACCGGGCGCCGGAGTACTGGTCGGCATCGGCGAAGAACGCGACGATCTCGTCGCGGAGCTTCGGCGAGACCTCCTCGTCGGCATCGAGCGAAAGCACCCAATTGTGCACCGCGAGCCCGAGCGCGGCGTTCTTGGTGTCGCGATAACCCTGCCAGGGCAGGTGGTGCACGCGCGCCCCCAGCTCCCGGGCGATGGTTGCGCTGGCGTCCGTCGTGTCGTTGAGAGCGACGAGGATTTCGTCGACCCAACCGCGCAGGCTGGCGAGGCAGCGCGGGAGGTTGGCCGCCTCGTTACGCGCCACAACGACGGCAGAGAGCGGGAGCACACGCGGGCTGGCGGACGAGGAGACCATCGGCGGGATGATAAACCGGCGGGCCGGCGGGCGGAAGCCGAAATGCGGGGCCGGTGGTCGCGCGGGGTGCGCTGCTCGTGGTGGGGCCCCCGGGCGCGGCCATTCGCCGCGGCCCACGGCGGACCGGGCGCGGCTACCGCTTCCCGCCCAGACTGCGCGGGATTTGGTAGAGGTAGCCGCAGGAACGCCAGGCGCGGACAAGCGCTTGCTTGCCGGCGCCACGGCGCCACGCGATTCCATTGAGTGCGGCGAGGAGGCCGAAGCCGGCGGCCTTGGCGAGATTGGCGGCGAAACGGCTGGCGAGGTAGCCGGCGGCACCCGGCTGGCCGGCGCGATCGATCACGCGCGAGCGGGCCGAATCGAAGGCGTGGCGCGCCGCGTACCGAAACGTGGTGCGGCTGGCGGGCATCTGATGGCGCACGGCCGCGGCGGGGGCAAACCACACTTCGAACCCGGCGGCGCGGATGCGCCGGATCATCTCGCTGTCGCCACCCGAAAAGTAGTTCCCGGCGGCGCGATCGAGGGCCGTATGGAACGGACCCAGTTTCTGGAAGACCCACGCGGGAACCGCGAGATTAGCCCCCATCGGCGAGCGGCTCGAGTCGATCGGCCCCGCGTCGGCCCGGAAGGCCAGCGGCGCGTGCCATTCGCGCACCCAGTCGGGCAGGCCGTCGGGGAAGATCGGGATGACCTCGCCGCCGACGGCGCCGATCCGTTGGCCACCGGCGTCGGCCAGCAACGGCGCGGCCATCTGGGCAATCCAGTCGGGCGACACGAGGATGTCGTCGTCGCCGAAGAGGAGGATGCCACCGCGGGCCTCGGCGATGGCGCGGTTGCGGGCGTAATCCAGGCCCTGGTTTGGTTCGAGCACATGGCGCGGGGCCGGGTGGACGCCGGCGAATTCGGCGACGACCGCCGGCGTGTGGTCGCGCGAGTTGTTGTCGATCACCAGCACCTCGAAGTGGTCGCGCGGAAAGAGCTGCGCGGCGAGACCGGCCAGGGTTTGCCGCAGGAAGTCGGCGCGATTGTAGGTGGGAATCGCCACGGACACAATGGGCGCCCGGGAAGGAGCGTGCTGGCCTGCCGGCGGAGGGATCATGGGATGCTCGCGGTCCACCCAGCGTCCTGGGCGGAGAGGAAATGACAAGACAGGGCTTTTTTTGCTGCAGCCCCTCGCGTTTTCGCGTAACGAAAACGCATGGCGTTCAAACACTGGCCCCTCGTGCGCGACGTGCGTTTCGCGCAGAAATGCGGGCGCTACCTGCACGGAGCGCGCAAGCGCCGCCCCGACCTGGACTG
>Ga0233425_10004751_pt1 | contig 22341 bp, 13 predicted proteins | sample Watercolumn_Towu_2_FD_181712 | JGI IMG/M metagenome (GOLD analysis project Ga0233425, IMG submission 181712) | Freshwater microbial communities from Lake Towuti, South Sulawesi, Indonesia - Watercolumn_Towuti2014_140_MG | ecosystem: Environmental > Aquatic > Freshwater > Lake | place...
GTACTTCTTCGACTGCTTCCAGAGGACCTCACCCGTATTGCAGGACAGCCCAGCCAGCTGATGGGGACTCGCGTGCAGCACCACGCCGTCCTGCACGATCATGGTACCGATCCACAGATTTCCTCCAGTGCGAATACCGCCGGCTTGCCGATCCGCTTCGTCCTGCGGAAATGTCGTGCGCCATTTCTCCCACCCGCTCGCCGCATCCAAGGCAACGACGTCCGCGCCGTCCAGCAGCGCCACTGTATTTCCGTCGGTGGCCGTATTCAACGAAGGATCCAATACCGGTGCCGCAACTTGCCCATTAGCCGAAGTCCATTTCAGATAATCCACGGTGCTGCCGCGATAGGATCTCTCGCTGCGCCAACGCATCTGGCCGGTCAGGGAGTCCACGGCCGCAACGCGCACACCGTCGGCAGCCAACAACGACAACAACAATGTTCCCTCGTGGTGAAGAATTTCGTTACACCGTTCCGTGCCTTCGTAGGTCCGTAGCAATTCGCCGGTGGCAGCCTGCAACTGTGACACCGGGGCCTGATAGCCCAAAGTCACGTAGACCTTGTCGCCAGCCGCGACCAGCCGCTTCTGCAGGTTCAGCGGGAAGTCACCGGGGCGATGCGTGAACCACGTGTCCTTCCATTCGCGCCAACCCCAACGACGGATCGGCACCTTCCAGAGCTGCACACCATTGAACGCGTCCTGAGCGATCAGCGACCACTTGTCGGGAAGGGCATGCTGGCCCGTGAGACTGATGGGAGCTTCATCCACGATGGAGAACAGACGCCCCTGCGCCGTGACCAGCGTGCTGACACTGGAATCCGTCTCGTGCGATCGCTGGAACATCGGGCCGGAAACCCATTGGTAGTGCCGCGGCGGACCGACCACGCGGTCCTGAGCCACCGGGTTTCCGTCTGCGCCGTGAAGGAAGTGTGTCCACTCATCGATCTCAGCCGGCCAGGGCTTGCGCGCTTGAATCCAGGCATCGTCGGTTGGCAACGGCCCTACGTCCACAAATCCCGCCTCCCCAAGCGCGCCGCGGACCTCCTCGGTTGTCCGCACTTCATTCGGAGACGCTCCGGCAAGTCGCACAAACAGCATGCCGCGCGGAACGAGAACCCGCGCGACATCGGTCAACACCGCACGGTCGGACAGAACCTGGTCATCGGCGGCGATGACCAGCAGATTGATGAGATTGGAAGCATATGGCAGCGGGTGCGGAACCGCCGTGCGGGCCGAAACAGGTCCGTACATCCCGGCGGCTCGTATCTGATCGCGAGTGCGCTGACAAGTGCTGTCGTCAGGACACAAACACTGCACCGTGTAGGAGCCTTGCTTGGCCAAGGCTACCGCCAAACGCGAGTTGTCGGCCCCCACAACACAACAGATTCCACCCGATGAGCCGCTCGCCGTTACCAGATTGGCCGCCAGTGACAAGATTTGGTTATCAGTCCCGTCGCGTGTTTCGTTTGCCGCACTGCCGGCGTGGATTGATACTGTGAGCGCAATACTCAAACACACTGTGAAACGAACTGAAAACGCGTCTCGCTGCATGTTGCTCCTCCGCAAGACCAGACGAAGTCAGAAAGCGGTCCGGTACTGCCGAACCAACTCGTCGGCGGACAGGTCGGCCTGGAAAACCTGGACTTCGTCGATGATTCCCACGAAATGGTCGGTGATTTCCACGGCGCTGTTTCCACGATCGAAACCGATCTCCATACCCTGGCCGCAATTGCTGGCCAAGTAGCCGGTGGTCGGTGTGGTGGCCACCCGCTGTCCGTCGACGAACAGTTCAATCCGGTCTTTGCGCACCACTCCCGCAAGCTGGACCCAGGTGCCTACGACGCGCGCCGTACCGGTGGCAATGTACGTGGGACTCGTCTGGTCGCAATGGATGCCGAACTTGGGAACGCCCTCCTTCAAGTACAAGGAATACCCGCAGAAGGCCCCGCCACGAGCTACGACGACTCCGGAGTCCTGATCGGCTCGTACCCAGGCCATGACCGTGAACGGTTGTTGAGCTGTGGGCAAACCTGCCGGCCTTCCTAGTTCCACACCGGATGTGCCCGCGAACTGTAACGCAAGCCCTCTCTTTCCCGGCACCGATGTGCACGCTTCGATTGTTCCGTCATTGCCAGCGCCCGTGACATCGCGAGCGACGTCGAGGTTGCCGTCATCGAAACTCCAATGGGCGGCCAGGTTCCCTGATCCCGCGGCAACTCGAACGGCTTCCGCCGCAGTAGAACGGAGTTCGGCGTCCTCATCCACGGCCGCCATCTTCTCCAGTGCGCTGACCACTCGCTCGTCCCTGGATGACTGCAGCATTCCCAGCGCCAGCCGGCGCACCGCGATATCCGCATCGCGCAGCGCATCCACGACGGCTTGGGGAATGGGCTCGGAGGACAAGTCGCGAAGAACTCGGAGAGCACGCTGCCGTGTAACCGGGTCGGAGCTCCCGAGCAGCCGACACACATCATCCACGACGGGTCGGCGTTCGAATCCTTGCAGGATCCAACCCAACTGTGCGGCGTCAGTGGCGTCGTCAGCGATTAGCGAGACAATCACTTGCCGCGCCTCGGAGGTCTTGAGTTCGCGCAGCGCCCAGGCAACTTGATCGCGCACATTCCCGTCGGGATCATTCATGGCCCCGATCAGGTTGTCAGCCGCACTTGGGTCTTTGATTTCCCCTAAGGCATAGGCTGCGTACATCCGCACATTTCGTTGATCATCACGCAGAGACTTGACCAGCGGCGGCACGGCCCGCCGGTCCCTGAGAAGTCCCAACGCCCGCGCCGCTTCCCACCGCACCCGTGGCTCCGGGTCGGCCAGCGCCTCGATAAGCGGCGGCACCGCCGCCAAATCCCCGCGTTGTCCCAGAGTGACCGCCGCATGCGCGCGAACCGCCGCCAAGGGCGCCCGCAAGTCCTCGGCAGACTGACCGAAGGCTGCTGGCACTCGAATCAGAAAACCGAGAGTGGCGAGCACCACGGTACGGAAGGTGACACAGCCCATCACATTCTCCTGCGCCAGGGAACAGGTACAATTGTCGCAGAAGAACGGGCAGACTGGGAGGCGTGTAATGAGCGACCTGCGAGTTCAACAGTTTGATCGACGAAGTCGCCTGAGGGCGGCGACTGCCGCGATTCTCGTCCCCCCGATGGCTTGGCCGACTCGGAGCGCAGCCGCCGGCGAACGATTGCAGATCATGGTTTCGACGGATCCTGCCGAGATGTTCCAGCTGGAAGTCTTTCGCACGGGCTACTACGGTGGCCGCGGCGCGCGGCTGATGACGACGCCAGGCCCGTTTCAGGGCCAGCCGCAGCCGGTTCCCACGCCCAACGAACGCACGTTGCACGAGTGTCAATGGGAGCCGGCTCCACGGCCCCGATGCTCGCGTGCAACTGATCACTCGCAACCTGCTGCGCCGCGCGGGTTGTCTGCCCTGAAATGCTGCAGCTCGGTTTCCTGCCCCGCAATGTGAACCGTACTCACGCGATTGGCTGGAGCGGACCCGTCCGGATCATTCACTATCGAGGCCCCACGATGAACCCGGCTGAGAAAGGATGTTCCTGCGAGCTTGCCAGGCACCTCCTGGTTCTGCTCGTCATTTCCGGAGTGTGTCCCGCCGCCGAGAACGAACGGCAAGGCCACAGCGCGCGGACATTCTACGTGGATGCGACAGAGGGTCGGGATCAGAACGACGGACGATCTAAGGAGCAGGCGTGGCAAAGCCTTGCTCGTGTCAACACGGCCGAACTGCAGCCGGGTGACACAGTACGCTTCCGAAGCGGCGGCGTCTGGCGCGGCTCGCTCATCCCCGCCAGCGGCGACGAAACCGCGCCCGTGACCTTCACTTCGTTTGATCGCGGAGATAAGCCGCGCATCCTCGGCTCGTTGCCGCGTAATCGTCGCGAGGATTGGGTACAGGTGCGCGATAACGTCTGGGCGACTCTGCCCATGGACTATCAGCTGGGTGACCAGCTCGCGGACCTGCGCGGCAGCCGATGGAATCATCATCAGGAAGGGGGAGCGCGCATCAGCCTCGTCCACACCGAAGACGCATCGGGATCGGTGGTACGCATCGTTTCAGCGGGTAGCGGATCCGCCGCCAACCATGTGCAGATCTGGGGGCCCGCGCTGCCCGCCGAAAAGGGCTCCTGCCTGCTGCTGAAGTTCCGCGCCCGCAGCAGCCAGCCGGTCCGGTTTCCCGGAATCGGAATCCTGCGCAACGGGGCCCCCTGGACGCAATTCGCGAAATCGCGGCCCACTGACCCGCCGCTCGGCTCCGACTGGAAGTCGCTTCAGGCGGTACTCGAAGCTACCGAATCTTCCGCGGACGGACGCTTGCACATCAATCTGGGCGGAATGCTGCCCGAAAACACCGTGCTGGAATTCCAGCCGCTGAGCATCCACCGTGCCACACCTAGCATCAAGGATCCGTTGGACGTGGATGTCGGGAACATTATCTTCGACGGGGGCACCGCGTGCGGCTGGAAGAAGTGGTCGCTGGATCAACTCGCGCAGCCGTACGACTACTTCTACGACGAGGCCGCGCAACGAGTCTTCTTGTACTGCCCGGAGTCACCTGCCGCGCGCCACCGCAGTATCGAACTGGCATTGGCCCGGCATGTCGTGAATCAAAACGGAAAACACCACGTGGTCTACGACGGGTTGGCCGTGATGTACGGGGCAGCTCACGGGTTTGGCGGTGGACAAACGCACCACCTGGTGATCCGCAACTGCGACCTGGGTTACATCGGCGGAGCACACCAGCTCACCAACGCGGACGGCAAGCCCGTGCGGTACGGGAACGCCATTGAGTTCTGGGGATCTGCGCACGACAATCTCGTGGAAGGCTGCCGCATCTGGGAAGTCTATGACGCGGCGCTGACCAATCAGGGGCGCAGTCCCGACTCGCGGCAAATCAACATTACTTACCGTAACAACTTCATCCGCAATGCCGAGTATTCTTTTGAGTACTGGAACCACCCGGAGACGGCCGTCACTCGGAATATCCGTTTCGTCAATAACACTTGCGTCAATGCCGGCACCGTGTGGTCGCACGCGCAGCGCCCCGATCGGAACGGCAGCCACCTGATGTTCTATAGCAATACGGCGGCCACGTCGGGAATCGAGATCAAATACAACATCTTCTGCGGCGTCTCTGATTGGGGCAGCCGGTACTCCAGTGGCTGGCAGGTCCTGCCCGACATGGACTTCAACTTGTGGTACAGCACGACGGGCATCATGAGCTACTGGTTCCGGCAGAAGATCGCGAGTTTCACTGAATATCGCCAGGTGACGGGACTGGATGCCCATTCGCAATACGCCGACCCCTGCTTTGCTGACCCGGCACGCGGTGATTACCGCTTGCGCCCGGAAAGTCCGGCGCGCTCGTTGCGCCCGGATGGGGGTCCCGTTGGCGCCTCGATGTTATGGGAGTAGAAACTGAACAGGACACCAAGGCACAAGCGCACTGCGCATTGTCTGACGTCTGATGCGGAGTCCAGATCATTCCCGTTACGCCGTTCCATTTCGGGCCCGGTCTGTTCGTAAAGGCCTGCGTGCCGCGCTGGTTCTCGTTCACTTCGTTCATGGCGGCCAACGTCCTGATTGACACCGAAGTCTTGTTCTATGTCTGGCAACGGGATCCACCGCTCCATCGCCACTTTCACACATACCTGGGCGGGATCGGCATGGGGATCGTCGCGGGAGTCTCCGTGTGCGTTGCTTCCCGTGTACTTCGTCGCGCGGCGCCCGGTCTGCCGCGCCGGTGGCCGACAGAATGCGCTGCCTCGCGTACAGCGGCCCTTGTCGCCGGAATTCTCGGCGGCAGTTCACACGTCTTCCTGGACAGTCTCGTGCACCGCGAGATGCAACCGTTCTGGCCCCTGGCCATCGACAACCACTTGGTTGGCTTGGTAGGTCACGGGACGGTCCACCAGGGCTGCGCGGCCCTGGGCATCCTCGGCGCCGTTTTCTGGCTGCTGCTCAACGCGACGTATCCTGGGGCAGCGTCCAGTAAAGGATGAGAAACCCAGTGACGGCCGAGAGGAGTGAGGCCAGGAGGATTCCCAGCTTCGCATGCGCAATCAGCGTTTCGGACTCGAAGGCCAAGTCACTCACGAAGAGCGACATGGTGAAACCGATGCCCGCTAGGCTGCTGAGCCCCCAGACTTGCACCCATGTGACTCCGTCAGGCAGGGCCGCCCTGCCAACGCGAACAGCCAGCCAGCTGAAAGCCAGCAGTCCCACTTGTTTCCCGACGAACAGGCCGAGCACGACACCCAGCGCCACGGGGCTCGCGGCGGCTTGCGTGAGGCTCTGGTCCAAACGCACACCGGCGTTGGCCAACGCGAACAACGGCAGAATCAAGAACACCTGCACGGGATGCAGGTAGTTTTCGAGTCGCAGCCCGGTGGGTTGAAGGTGATGTGCTGCATCCTCGACTTCGATAACCGCGGCGAGTTGCTGCTGGTCGAAGATAATGCTCCGAGCTGTCACGTCACTACCCAACAGCCAGCCGACCCGATCCGCAGCAACTTCGAGCAGATCTCGCGGTTCGGCCAGCGGCTTCACCGGAAACAGCAGCGCGACCAGGACACCGGCCACGGTGGCGTGGATGCCCGAGGCGAAGACCGCAATCCAGACACCGACGATCAAGACCAGGAGAATCCCCAGACGGCGAATCCGCAGGACCCGCGCCGCAACATACAGTACGGCCAGGAGAACCAGCGCGAGCAACAACCAGCCAAGGCGAATCGACTCCGCGTAGAACAACGCGATGACCGCCACAGCGCCCAGGTCATCGGCAATGGCAACAGCCGTCAGAAAGACCTTCAGCGCAGTCGGGACGCGCGAACCGAGCAGCGCCAGGACTCCCAGAGCGAAGGCAATATCGGTCGCCATCGGTACGCCCCAACCCCGCGCCCCCTCCCCTACGGTGTTCAGACAGGCGTAGATCAAAGCCGGACAAACCATGCCTCCCAGCGCGGCCATTACCGGCAGAACGGCTCTCTGGATCGAGGACAAATGGCCGACAAGCAGCTCTCGCTTGATCTCGAGCCCCACCACAAAGAAGAAGACAACCATGAGTCCGTCGTTGATCCAGTGGTGGACCGAAAGCGTGAACGTGGACTTGCCCCACGAGACGCCGAGTTCCGTGTGGAGCAGGTGCGAGTACGTATCCGACCAGGGGGAATTCGCCCACGCCAAGGCAATCAGCGTGCAGGTCAACAGAACAACACTGCCGGAGACCTCGGAGTGGAAAAACCGTTCGAATAGCCCGCAACGTCTGTCGGCCGCGTGTGAATTCGCAGTCATGAATAAGTCTCCGCCTCGAGCCATCCAATGGTGCGTGGCACGTTTTTCGCGGCAAGATAGGGGTTCTGGGATAGCCTGCCGCGTTATTGCCGCAGATTGAATGCGATCTGGCCGAGGACCAGGTGGTGGGGGCCGCTGTCTCCTGCATGATGGGAGGGTGAGCGCTTCATCCATCGCGTGACGATCCACCCTCTCGCAGCGCGGAAGTGAATCGCCGCCGACTACTTGTCCCGTCGCGCCAGCCTACCAGGACAGATTTACTACTCTCTTGCGTCTACCGAACGACCTCGACCTTGCTCAATGGATACCAGCCATCATCGGCACGACCTTTGATTCCAAGCCGCACGACCGGCTGCTCATCCGATTCGCCCACCACCGCAATCGAGACCGTGTATGTGCCGGGCGCAAGGTCATCGGGTAACGGAATCGCATCCCGCACTTCGACAACCTCGCCGGGAGGCAAGTCCTGTGGCTCCTTGAAGAACTCTTCGGTGAAAATCTCGATGGAACCGGGAAGCCACTTGTTGACGGTGATGTCACTGACAAAGATCTGTTTCGGACCGCTGGGACTCGTCAGGCGGAAGGCGACTCGATACGGCCTGTAGCACGGAGCGGAGCCGACGTTCTGCCATTTCATTGCCAGCCCCAAGACCGTCCCGAGCTGCGCGTTGGACGGATGGCTCAACTCCGTCAACACCAGCCGATAGCCCAATCTTCGGAGAAACCGTTCCACCTCGGGACGGATGTTCTCGCCTGCGGGCAAGGGAGCAGATTTGTTGTTGATGGCCGTACCGTGCAGGGCCAAGGCGTAGTTGAAGATGAACCGCAGCGACCATCCGTCCTCGACCCACTTCCGCATGTCCCAACAGGTTTCCCAGGCAACCGGTGCGGTCTTCCAAGCGTCAGTGGCGGCAGCTGCGGGCAGCATCTGGGGATACGCCATTCGCATGTGACACCAGGTCTTGGAAAACCCGCCCATGTCACCCAGACAATCCGCTCTCCAGCCTGTTCCATTCTCGACGGCATGCTTGAGCATTTCACCACCGCCGATGAGCATCACCAGCGGAGTCTTCTTGAACGCCGCCAGATAGGCATCGACGATTCTCTTTTGGGACTGGAATGTGGGCATCGGAGCGTTGGTAGACTGACTCATGTGCCACTCACCCCACCACCCGACCGTGCCCACGTCGATGTGGTCGATATGGGGATGACCATCGTAACGGTCCCCGAGTCGGCTGATGAAATCGAGGTGTGCGGCGAGGACTTCGGGATCGTCCAGCACGGGAACTTCCAACTCGGGACCACTCCCATACCGAGTTGTGACTACTTTCCCGCCGATGTCCCGTAGCCATTGCGGATGGTATGGCTGCCGCGGCGAAGAAGAACAGCACATCACGCGGAACGCCAACTTCTGCCCGGACTCGTGCGACACCTGGAGCGCCTTGTCCAAGAAGGCGTAGTCGATTCTTCCGGGCTGGGATTCCAGTTCCCGCCAACCCCATCGGGCATAGTGGATGGTCGAGGGTATCCACGAAGGCAGGTTCTTGTCCTCTTTGCTGGTTCGGTGGAACGTCTCCCAGCCCATGCCGGGGTTCGCCAGGATCTCGTCGGTCTCCTCGGGCGTCACCGTGATCAGCGCATCCGACGCAGTGGCTCGAACGTCGGCAACTGTCAGCGACATGATGGCAATCAGGCCGATCCATTTTCCGCAATTCTTCATGACCTCGATCTCCTACTTGCCAGTCAACACCAGGAGAGCTCGCCGCCGATAGACCGGAGATGCAGAGCCGTAACCTACTGGCCTCACCAGGGTCAAGGCGGTGTTGATTCCACCGGCCAGCATCGTCAACGGATGAATGTCCGTCAATTCCACCCTCTGATTACGGAATCAACCACGATGCAGATTGCGCTATCATCTCGTGGATTTCTCTAATGCGCCCGGACACCTCGTGAAGGAGTTGCATCGACACGCTTCTCGAACAGGTTACGGGAGCTTCAGCAATTCGGCACCGGCCTTCAGGGTTCCTGATTGTCCGCCAGTGGAGCCGGCCTTGCTTCGCGCCAGCCCGCGCGCAACGCAGCCTGCAACTGCTCCAGAACATTCTGGAATTCCGGATCGCCCGCCAGGTTGTGGTTCTCACCCGGGTCCGCGCGGTAGTCGTAGAGTTCATTCAGACCCGACGTCCTTTGGACGTATCGGTATCGGTCAGTGCGGATGCTCACCGTGGTGTAGTCGATCAGGCAGGAAAAGGCCGCCTTCTTCCAGGAACGCTCGGGTGACTGGAAAAGCGGCACGAAACTCGTCCCTTCGAGGTATTGGGGCGGAACGAGCCCGCACAAATCGCACAGCGTGGGATAGATGTCCACCAGTTCCACCACTGCTTTGGTCTTGCGGTTCCTGGGCATGCCCGGCACGGATACCATGAGTACGATCCGCGTGCAGGCTTCGCAGTTGACTGGCTTGCTCCAGCGACCGTGAGTACCCAGTTGCCAGCCGTTGTCCGACCACACTACGACAATCGTGTTGCCATCGAGCTCGAGAGTCCGCAGTTCATCGAGCACCTTGCCAATCTGGGCATCGACAAAAGCGATGCTGGCGTGGTAGCCGTGAATGATCTCGCGGGCCTTCTCCTCGGGCATCGGGCCGCTGGCCGGGCAATCGCCGTAACGGCGGACTTCACCCCAGTTGTCGCGGAGAATCCCGTCGTCGGGTCGATGGAAATTACCGGGGAGCGCAAACCGTGCGCGGTCGTACATCTCCCAATACTTCTTGGGCGCCGTCAACGGCATGTGCGGGCGATAGAACCCGGCAGCCAGGAAGAACGGCTGGCCCGCCTGCTTGAGTTGCCGCAGTTCTTCCACTGCCAGCCGAGCGATCAGTCCGTCGGGCGTGTTCTCGTCGGGCGTGTCGGTGATCTCCACGATCGCCGAGGCGGGCGACCCATCCTGGAGACGCCGCCCGCGGAGGTAGCTCTCCACCGTGGCCCGATTGCCGGGCAATTGGTAGCCCGAACAGTAGCCGTCGCACCAAGCGCCTTCTGCCTGGAAGGTTTCGGTATGCCGCCGGACCCAACCCTCGGGGTCGTCGTCGTTGTAGTGATACACCTTCCCCACGGAGACGGTCGTGTATCCGTTGCGGCGAAATAACCCCGGCATTGTGACCATGTCCGGCGGTGCATTCCCCGAGAGCCGCAGCGCCCTGTTCCTGAGCGTCTCCGGCCTGTAGCCGGAAAGCAGACTGGAACGGGACGGCATGCACAACGCCGTCTGGCAATAAGCCCGTTCGAAAAGCAACCCGTCGGCGGCCAGTCGGTCGAGGTTCGGCGACTTGACGGCCTCGTGGCCGTAACAGCCCAGCATCGGGTTGAGATCATCGACCGCGATCATCAGCACATTGGGCCTGGCCACGTCCACGCCGTATACGGGATCCACTGCAATCAGCATGCACGCGACACCGACCATGACGGCCGTCATTGCTTTCGCTCCTGCGGGCTTCCGATCCGCACGTCTCGATACTACGCCGGCAATCCGTGATCCTGAAGCTTGCAGTGCAACTCCCGGATTCAGATCGTGATTCGCGAGTGATGTTCGGCGAGCAGCAGAAATGTCTTTCATAATCGTGTACGATCGGGGATGATTGACTGGGAGATTTGCAGTGCGAATGAACTCCATGTGCGTGCGGCACTCCGTTGCCCCTGCTGGCAATTATCTTCGCCGGAGCGGCGATCGCGAGGGGGCGAGCGTCGGAGCAGCCTGCCGCCCGAACGGCGCCCCGGACAAACGAAAGCCGATCGCGCCGGTTCCGCCCGCAGCGCCGTGATGAGCTTTCTCCATTGGCACAGCAGTTTCCCACCCGAAGAAACCAAGGATTCCCGGAGTCTTCACATGAACGGACCGACTCGCCGTGGAGTCTTGCTGGCCCTGGCCGGAACGGGCCTCGGGCTGCAATTCGGCCGCACCGCCGAGATCGCGCGGCGCACTGGCCTCGGGATCGTCACCTACGCGCTCGGTATTCACGAGAAGCAACGTTGGGGCGGCCGCCATTCCGGACTGCCGCCGCTGCTGGCGTTCTTGGAGGAGTGCCATCTCCTGGGCGCCGGCGGCATTCAGTGTCCCGTGGTCCCGGAGGACCCCGCGCACGCCGTCGAACTGCGCCGCCGTGCCGAAAGGTATGCCATGCACGTCGAGGCGATCCTCGATCCGCCGCGCGACGGCGCCGACGTCGCGCGGTTCGAGCGTGCTGTAGTGACGGCTCGAGAAGCCGGCGCTGACATCGGCCGCACAGTGATCATCCCCGGCCGGCGCTATGAGCGGTTCAAGACGCTGGCAGAATTTCGCGAGTTCGAGGCACGCGGCCTGAAGTCACTCCAGTTGGCCGAGCCGATCCTCGCCCGCCATCAATTTCGGCTCGCCGTTGAAAATCACAAGGACCAAATCATCGCCGAGAAGCTCGACACGCTGCGACGCGTCAGCAGCGAGTGGATCGGGCTTTGCGTGGATGTTGCCAACAATTTCGCCCTGTTGGAAGATCCCGTCGAGACGGTGCGCGCCTTGGCCCCGCTGGCCTTCACCGTCCACATCAAGGACATGGCCGTACAAGAATACGCGGATGGCTGGTTGATCGCCGACGTGGCCCTTGGTGACGGCATTCTTCCCTTGGCTGAGATGGTCCACATACTGCGCGCGGCGAAACCCGACGCGCGATTCAACCTCGAAACGATCACGCGCGATCCGATCAAGTTGCCGGTTCACAGGGACGAATTCTGGGCGACGCTGCCGGGAGAACGAGCGACACGTCTGGCGCGCGCTGCGACTATCGTGAAGGCAAAGCCCGACATCGTGTTTCCCGGCGAGGTCTCCAGCCTGCCTATCGAACGCCAACTCGAACTGGAACGTCGGCATGTGGAGCGCAGCCTGGCCTACGCGAAGACACTCATGTAACAGAAGACTGAACCTGTCCGGTTGCTCACTCTTTACCAGAACACCAACGACGACGCGCAGCGCAAACGAAAACGCCGGCGCCGATAACCGCAGACCATGGCCGCTGAACTCCGCAAAAAAGGCCCTGAATAAGGAACCGCAAATGACACGGACTGCCAAGTTCTTGTGGGTGCTGTTGGGTTGCTGGGTCGCTCCCACAATGCTGCGCCTGAGCCCGCCGGCGGCCGATCCCGCAGTCAACCTGACCGTCGGCCTCCTCTTGGCGGAGCCTGTGCGCGCGAATCAACCGGGTTCGAAGAAGGTCCAGCCGGTCAAGGTCCTCAACGCTTGGAACGGCAAGATGGCCGACAACGCGCTCAGGAAACACGCGCCGCCCGACGAATTCCTGCTCGACCAGATTGCGTGGGCCAAGCTCTGGAAAGCGTGGCGCGGGCAGGATAAGTTGCCGGAGATCGATTTCCAGAAACAGATGATCCTGGTGTTCACGGCCGACGGCCCCAACAGCGTGGGCTGCGAACCGAGGTTGGACCGCCAAGGAAACCTACAGGCTCTAGCGATGAGCACGTTGATGGGCGGCCCGGGGTTCGGCTACCTGATCCAGTGCATTTCTCGCGAGGGAGTCAGGTCGGTCAACGACAAGCCGCTGCCTGGCGAGAAGGTTCCGGCAAAGAAACTCCGTCCCAAGAGTCCGCGCCGCGCGCCCGACGCCTCGAGGGAGGGCGAACCGGGGGCCGTGCCGGGTTCGCCGGGCGTTTCGTCGGCGGAGGCGCCGGGCGTCGTGACGAGTTCCTCATCCGGCGAGTCGCAACTGCCGCCTGTCAAACAGTTGGAAAAGGTCTCGCCGAAGCGCAGCGTCCTCGAGGGGGCCGATTGGAAGAAGCCGCTCGTACTCAAGTCGATGGACGAAGCGGCCAGGCATTTCGATGCGGAGGAGTTGGCCGACCTGAGGAAGCAGGTTGACTTCGCCCAGCAGTTCGTTCTGCTGTTCGCGTGGCGCGGCTCCGGACAAGACCGGTTAGACGCAGCGGTGGCCGAGTCGTATCCGGAGCAAATTTTCTTCAGGTTTACGCCAGGCCGCACGCGCGACCTGCAGGAGCACGTCCGCGTCTTCGGGCTACGGTCAAACGTACAATGGAGCGTGAAGTCCGGCCGGGAATGATACCGTGGTTGCTTGCAGGGTGGACACGTTCCGCTTCGAACCCAGACCCGAACCATGATGATATCCAAACCCCTCAAGTCACTCCGGGCACAGCCCGCACTGTCACTCATCGCCGTGGTCCTCTCGCTCGCCTGCATGGCTCCTGACAGTATGGGGGCTGCGCCTGGTGTTGCAGAGCGAGGAGAGCCGCAGCTGTATGATGTCGTCGTCTACGGCGATTCATCCGGGGCGGTCATTGCCGCGATTGCCGCCCAGCGCGAGGGACGTTCGGTCATCTGGGTAAATCCCGGCGGTTTCGCCGGCGGGATGAGTTCGAGCGGACTCGGCGCGACGGATTTTCTCGGCAAACGGAACACCTTCGGCGGCATCGCTTCCGAGTTCTACGATGGCGTCGCACAAGCTTACGGGACCGATTTCGTCCGCAGTTTCGAGCCGCATGTCGGGAAACAGGTGTTCGAGCAGATGACTAAGGCTGCGAATGTGACCGTGGTTTACAGCGAAAAGCTCGACCGCACTTCAGGCAAGGGCGTGACGATGGATGGCAAGCGCATCAAAGCCATCACAACGCTCAGCGGCAAGACCTACCACGGCAGGATGTTCATTGATGCGACGTACGTCGGCGATTTAATGGCGGCGGCAGGTGTGACCTACACCGTCGGGCGCGAGCCGGAAAGCCAATACGGCGAGGACCTTGCTGGCGTGCGTCGCGGAGACACCAAGCCACGCGTCCATTACGGTCAGCGCGACAAGGATCACTTCGTCAAGGAAGTGGACGCCTATGTGAAGCCCGGCGACCCCAGCAGCGGATTGCTGCCGCGCATTCACCGCATTGAAGGCCTCAAGAACGGCCAGGGCGACAAAAAGATTCAGGCCTACAACTACCGTGTCTGCCTCACGACTGATCCCGCCAACCGCACCCCCATCGATAAACCGCCGGGCTACCGCGAAATTGATCACGAACTGCTGCTGCGCAACTTCGATGCGGGCGACCTGCGATTGCCCGCGCTCATCGAGCCGCTGGCGGGCGTGGGGCAAAAGGTGGATTGGAACAACATGCACGCGGTTGGCTCGGATTTTCCCGGCGGAAATTGGGACTATCCCGAAGCCAGCTACGAGCGCCGCCGCGAAATCGAGAAAGAGCACGAGACCTACATCCGCGGTTTCCTGTGGACGATGGCGAACCATCCGCGCGTCCCGGAGGCCATCCGCAAGAAGACAGCGGCCTACGGTTTGCCCAAGGATGAGTTCACCGACAACGGCGGCTGGCCGTGGATGATCTACATCCGCGAGGCACGGCGCATGGTGGGTGACTACGTCATGACCCAGCTCGACTGCGAGGGAAAACGCACAGCGCCGGACCCGGTGGGGCTGGGCTCCTTCGGCATGGACTCGCATGTCGTCCAGCATTTCGTCACCGAGAACGGCAAGGCGCAAAGCGACGGCGTGATCTGGCGAGTGCCGCCTCGTCCGTATGGCATTTCCTATCGCTCGATCATCCCGCGCAAGGGCCAGTGCGAAAACCTCCTCTCTCCCATCTGCCTTTCCGCGTCGCACGTGGCGCATGGTTCCATCCGCATGGAGCCGGTCTTCATGGCATTGAGCCAGAGCGCGGCGATCGCCGCCGGGTTGGCCATTGACAGCGGAGTGAGCGTGCAGGACGTGCCCTATCCGGCACTGTTGGAGAGACTCGAAGCCGCGAAGCAGATCGTGCGCGCCGAAGCATGGAAGAGATCAATTGCGCCGAAGCCAGAAGCTGCCAAGAGGAAATCCGCTCCGTGAAAAGCCTCCTATCCCTTCTTCTTAGCATCGCCGCATGGCTCGCGCCGCTCGTGCTTGCGGCAGGAGAGATTCCTCCAGCACGCATCAAGGCCTACCACACGCGGCTGCCGTTTGATGATCATGGGTTCACCGGGAAATATGCGGACATCGTCGTTGAGCTGCCGCAGCGCGGGCAGTTCATCTTCAGCCGTGAGTTTGGCTTTCAGCCACTCTGGCTGCCGGTCGGCGGCAGCCAATACTCCGTTGCCCGGCTGATTCCACGCAAGGGTGACGGACCGGACGAGCGCCCGGACAATCACAACATCGCCTGCCACGCCGCCATCGTCGCGCAGGCGGACGAGAGCGTCACTGTCCACTGGCGTTACGCGCCGGACATCACGAAGCCGGCGTTCACCGATTTCCGCACCGCTTACAACCAGGCCGGCAATCCCGCGCTGTTCTATGCCGACTACGCGGACGAATACTTCACCATCCACACTGATGGCAAAGTAGTCCGCACCGTGAAGAACGGCTGCTACCGGCTCGATGACTGGAACGACCCGGGCAACCAGATCGAGCAGACGCTGCAACTCACGCCCGACGGGATCCACGAAACCGCGTTTCGCCCGGCGCAACTCTCCCAGGCTTCGGAACGTCCAGTGACCGGCTCGCCGCTGAAGTCCGGGCGCACGAACAATCTGGTTCGTCACTGGCGCTTCGACGAAGGCGCGGGCTTTGCGACCGCGGAAAACCAATCGGGCACGGCCTGCGACATCGACGGCGTGGAGACTTACTGGCGGGCGGGCGTGTCTGGCACTTGCCTGTCGTTCGATTCTTACAGCAGCGCGGTGACGTTGCCTGCATCACAATGTCCGCAACTCAAGGATGAGTTCACCGTCTCCGCGTGGATTGCGATTCAGGAGTATCCCTTCAATCTCGCCGCGATCGTGGAGCACAGGGAGGGCAAGAGAGGTTATTTGCTGGGCGTCAATGCCAAGGGGCAGGTCGAATTCAAGATTGGCAACGGCGACGCCGTCCAATCGGTGATCACCGAGCGCGTTCCGCTGTACGCGTGGGTGCACGTCGCCGCTGTCGCCAAGAGCGGCGCGGATGCAGTCGTTTACCTGAACGGCAAAACCGCTGCAACCGCGACCAAGGCGTCCGCCTTGGTTGCCGTGACGAACACGGTTTTAAGCATCGGCATGACTCGTTCGCTGCGGCAGTTCCCGCTGTTCGCCGAGCGCGCGGTGACTAAACGGTTCCAGACGGCCATGGTGTTCAGCGGTTTGATTGATGAGGTGCAGTTGTTCGACAAGGCGCTGAGTGAATCCGAGGTGGGCGCGGAGCACGCCGCGCTAAAGCCCTCAGAGTCGCGTCCATTGCAGCCGTGGGTGCTGCCCGCCGGGCCGGAAGTGTCGCCAGGATTTCGCGCCGAATGCATGAATCTGCATTACAGCCCGGAATGGGACGGGCTCTGGCGCGTGGGCGACAATGCGGACATCGTGGTGACGTTTGCCGACAAACCGTGGCGCTACGTCTTCTGGCGCGGCACGCGCTATCTGCCGTCCCTCGTCACCGCTCACGGCTTTGACGGAATCTGGAGCAACGATCAGGGACCTGAACGTTACGACAAACAGTGCTACGAACACATGTCCGACATGCTTTGTCGCTTTTCCAATGCGCGCACCATCCATCGCAGCGATGCGCGTGTTGTGGTGCATTGGCGGAACGCATCGGCCTCAATCGAATACCAGTGGCCCGCGAAGGATGCCAACGGTTGGGGCATCTGGACGGACGAATACTGGACGATTTACCCCGATGGCATTTCCATCCGCCACCAGTTGGTACACAACAACACCGACAAGGCCATTAACTGCGAATTGAACCAGAACGAAATCCTCTGCCACCCGGGCCAAGCCATCGAGGATGTCATGCACAACGACGCGGTGATCCTGGCCAATCCATCCGGCCAGACCCGGACCATCGGACGCTCAAGCCCGCCCGCCAATCGCGGCGATGGCGACTGGAATCTACAGATGGTCAACCTCAGCGGTCAGACCAGACAGTTCCAGATCGGCGAGATCGGTGCATCAAGCCAAACGTTTCTGAACAACGATGTCTATTGGCGCGGATGGAATCATTATCCGGTGCAGGTGATTCCGAGCGACGGCACGCGCGTGACCACCTGCGACCGCCCGTCGTCCACATGCCTGGCCACGTTCCACGAACTGCGTCATGCCAACGGCAACAACATCGAAGCCATGGTGATGTATGGCCTGACCGACAAGCAGGCCGGCGCATTGACCGCTCTGAACCGCTCGTGGAACTTCGCGCCCGACGTGAGGGACACCAATGGCTGCGTCTCTCTCGGCTACGAGAAACGAGAACGCGCCTTCAAATTCGTGAAGACCGCCGAGCCCGTCGCCTTCACGCTTCGCGCCAGCCAGGATCAACCGCTGGAAAATCCAGCATTCGTAATCACGAACTGGGGCGGTCCGGACAGCAATGTGTCGCTGAAGATCAACGGCCAGGCCAAAACGCGGAGTACGGACTACCGCGCAGGTATCGAAGTGGACACCGACGGAACTTACACGCTCGTGATCTGGTTGCCGTTGTCGGCGACCGAGACGGTTTCGTTTGAGTTCGGTGACAGAGAATGAGAGGGAAGCTGACGGGAAAACGCCGCACGCCCGTCTCACTCGTGACCTTCAAGAAGACCGGTTGCTTGACGGCGAATGTGCAACCCTGGTCCTGGCCGGCGATTCGCCGGAAGCCTTCAATGACATCGAGAATCCAAACCGGGTCGCGCCACAGAAGACAACACTGACCTTCATCAAGGGCGCGGTCAATCTGCCACCCCATTCACTGACACTTCTCAAGTTCCCGCCAAAGTAAAGGAAAAAAGCACGTCACGACACGGGCAAACGCATTGAATTCGGCATCACCGCCGGCGCTTCCAAGTCCACGGGAAAGGGGAAGAAATGAAATACGCGGTTACCCTCAACGCCGCCCTGATTGTCGCGTTATCGGTTCCTGCAGTGGCCGGAAGCCTTGAGTTGGCGAACGACCCGGCGACTGGCAGGCCGGGTAAGTTTGCAGTGGAAGAGATCCGTCGTGAGGCCAAGGCGCGCGGCATGACTTTGGGCGACGAGGCCCATGCGACTCGCGTCGCACTTACCGTCGAAAAGGCGGGAGGTGCCGCCGCGCAGAGTTACAGCATCCGCGTGCAGAACGACGGCGGCCGCCGTACCATCGCGGTGCGCGGGGCCGATGCCACTGGCGTGATGTATGGCGGGCTGGATATTGCCGAGGCGATTCGCACGGGCACGCTCGACTCGCTGAAGGATTCCGACCACAAGCCACACATCGCGCGGCGCGGCATCAAGTTCAACATCCCGCTCGATCTGCGCACGCCCAGCTACTCAGACTGCTCCGACGCCGCGCAGGCGAACATTCCCGTGATGTGGGAGCGCGAGTTCTGGACGGAGTTCCTCGACGCGATGGCGCGCCACCGTTACAACGTGCTCTCACTCTGGAGCCTCCATCCCTTTCCTTCACTGGTGAAAGTGCCGGAGTTTCCCGAAGTCGCGCTGAATGATGTCTGGCGCACCCGCGCCAAGCTCGATGACACCTTCAGCTTTGCGGGCAACGACATGGTTCGCCCCGCCATGCTCGCCGACCATGAGGTGGTGAAACGCATGACGATCAACGAGAAGATCGAGTTCTGGCGCTGGGTCATGCAACACGCCGCCGACCGCGGCATTCAGGTCTATTTCTTCACCTGGAATGTCTTCACCTGGGGCGCGGAGGGCAAGCACGGCATCACGAACGATCTCGGCAACGAGGTCACCAAGAAGTACTTCCGCGCCAGCGTGCGGGAAATGGTGAAGACCTACCCGCTGCTCGCCGGGATGGGCATCACCGCGGGCGAGGGCATGCCGCAGGACATGGATTCCGAGACGAAGGAGGCCTGGCTGTGGGACACATACGGCGAAGGCGTGCGCGACGCGTTGAAGGATGACCCCCAGCGCGAGTTCGGCATGATCCATCGCTTCCACTGGACCGCGCAAAGCGACATCCTGGACGCCTTCCAAGACTACCCGGGCCCGTTCGAGTTCAGCTTCAAGTACTCGGTGGCGCACATGTATTCGATTCCGAAACCGCCCTTCATCCAGCCGCTGCTGGAAAACCTCGCGCCGGGAAGGAAGACCTGGTTCACGGTGCGGAATGACGACATCTACACCTTCCGCTTCGGTGATCCCGCCTACACCCGCGAATACGTTCTGAACATGCCCCCGTCTGACAAGCTGGCCGGCTTTTACATGGGACCGGACGGCTACGTTTGGGGACGCGACTTTCTCGAACGCCATCCCGCCCCCGGTCCGCGCCCGTTGGTGATGGAGAAGCAATGGTATGCATTCATGCTCTGGGGGAGGCTGGCCTACGATCCCTCACTGCCGGACTCCCGCTTCGAGCGGATGCTGGCGGCCCGCCATCCCACGGCTTCGTCACATCATCTCTTCCGTGCCCTCCAGGGCGCTTCGCAGGTCATGCCGCTGACCACGCGATTCTTCTGGGGGGACATCGATCTCAAGTGGTATCCCGAGGCGTGCCTGAGTCATCCAAAGAGCAAGGGCTTCTACACCGTGCGCCATTTCATGGAAGGGGTCTCCATGCCCGGCGCGGAGGTGCTCTGCATTCGGGATTGGCGTGCTCGCCTCACCGCCCGCCAACCGATGGAGCAGACCACCCCACTCGAAATCGCCGAAGTCCTGGACGGCTCAGCAGCGGAAACCCTCGCCGCGCTCGACGCGCTCCGCGAAGCTGCCCAGGAAGACGCTGAACTCCGGACAACCGTGAACGACTGCGAGACACTGGCCTGGCTGGGCCGCTACTATGCCTCGAAGATCCGCGGAGCCTGTGCGCTGGCGCTGTTCGATGTGAACGGCGACAAGTTCGAACACGAGGCGGCGCTGCGCCACCTCGGCGATGCCCTTTCTCACTGGAAGCGGTATGCTGCCATTCGCGATGCCCAGTATGTCCCGGCCCTCTACAACCGCGTGGGCCATGTGGATGTGACCGCGTTGACGGATCAGGTGGCCGCCGATCTCGAAATCGCCCGCCACTGGAAACCGGGTACACTCAAGGACGACGGCAAACGCTCCAGCTCCGAGAAAGGCTTCCGCAAGTAGCGATCCATGTCCCCAATACACGAACCGCCGCCAGCCAAATGAGAACCATCGCCGTTGCCCTTCTCTCGACCATCTTCAGCGCCGCTTGCTGTCCGGCGGCGGAACCCGCTGCCAAGACGGACGCGGTGGCTGCCCTGACGGTTTTCAGTTGGGATCGGGTCCCGTTGAACACCCATGAAATTAGGAACAGAACATGAAACACGCCCGCACTCTCCTCACCGCCGCGATCTTCGTGGCACCATGGGCCTCGCTTCACGCCGCTCCAGCTGCTCGGCCAAACATCCTGCACATCCACGCCGACGACCATCGCGCCGATGGTGCTCACGCTCTCGGCAATCCACTGCTCCAGACGCCGAGTCTCGATTCGCTCGTCGAACGCGGCATGACCTTCACCCATTGCTACACCATGGGCTCGATGGTTGGTGCTGTATGCACCCCGAGCCGCACGATGATGCTCACCGGGCGCTCCTGGCAGCGCATTCCTGGCGCTCCTGGCGCCGCGTTCAACGCGGAGGATCCGGCGACGTTCTTGCCGCGAGTCATCCAGGCAGCAGGCTATCAGACGTGGCACATGGGGAAGTACGGCAACGGCTTCCCTGCTGGACTGGCGGAGTTTGAAACGAGCATCAGAGACGATGCGAAAGGCCAGACGCCTGAGGATGATCGTGCGCACTGCAGCCGGCGCCTTGCCGATGGCACCATCAAGTTCCTCAAATCGCGCACGGCCTCGCACGAGACGAAGCCGTTCTACATCTACATCGCACCACCCGTGCCGCATGATCCTCGCTCGGCGGAGCCACGGTTTCACGCGCTCTATGATCCTGCCCGGATTCCGCTCTCGCCCGCGTTTCTGCCGCAGCATCCCTTCGACAATGGCGAAATGGCCGTGCGCGATGAAACGCTCGCGCCGTGGCCTCGCACCGAGGCGGACACGAAGCAGCAACTCGCCGACTACTACGCCTGCGTCACCGGACTCGATCATCACATCGGGCGCATCTTTGCCGAGCTGAAAGCCAGCGGTCAGTGGGAGAACACGATCATCATTTTCAGCGCTGACAACGGCCTCTCGCTCGGCGAGCACGGCCTGTTTGGAAAACAGAACCTCTACGAGTTCGGCGGCATGCATGTGCCGCTCGTCATGGCTGGCCCCGGTATTCAAAAGGGCAAGAGTGAGGCGTTCGTTTACCTGATGGACTTGTTCACCACGATTGCCGATTACGCCGAGGCCAAGCTGCCGGAAGGCGTGGAAGGCCTCAGCCTCCGCCCCATTGCGGCGGGCAAGAAGGCGAAGGTTCGCGATGTGCTTTACACCGGCTATCGCCACTGCCAGCGCTCCATCCGCGATGACCAGTGGAAACTCATCCGCTACCCGCTCGTGGACCGCACGCAGCTCTTCGACCTCCGCAACGATCCGCGTGAGTTGAACAACCTCGCCGACAAACCCCAGCACGCGGCCAAGGTCGCTGAACTGATGCGTCTGCTGCAAAAGGAAATGACCGCGCATGACGACATGACTCCGCTGACGGTCGCCGATCCAAAGCCCGCCGAATGGACGCCGCCCGCACCCGGCGACAAACCCGCCAGGAAAGCCAAGAAGAAGCCCGTAGCGACACCGGCAGAGGCCGCTTCGCCCCGGTCCACGAGTGAATCATCTATCTCCACCGACACGGTCGATAAGGCCTCGAGATGCCGTATAGCCGGGAAGTGGTCGCCAGAGGCGGAACCGGTGGACGGAGCGGCGGGGGACATGTTCCTTGGGGCGCGCTGATGTTTGTGGAGTTACCCAAAGCGCACAGCGAAACGAAACACTGAAACCGCGATACGCTTGCTGCCATACTTCCTGATTATGAACATCCTCTCCAGCAGCTTTCGACTATTCCCTTTCCTCGGCTTTGTGGCTTGCACTTGCCTGGGCGAGTCCGCCACTGCCCCCAACCCCGGCACGCCCTGGCCGGCCCCGGACGCTCTGTC
>Ga0233425_10004752_pt1 | contig 22340 bp, 19 predicted proteins | sample Watercolumn_Towu_2_FD_181712 | JGI IMG/M metagenome (GOLD analysis project Ga0233425, IMG submission 181712) | Freshwater microbial communities from Lake Towuti, South Sulawesi, Indonesia - Watercolumn_Towuti2014_140_MG | ecosystem: Environmental > Aquatic > Freshwater > Lake | place...
GCCACCCCATCGGCTGGGGCCTGGCCATCTGCCTGGACGCCCTGGCCATGCTCTTCACCGCTTTAGGGTTCTTCATCCCCGCGGCCATGGGGGTGCAGGAGGGGGGCAATATCCTGCTGGCCCTGGGATTCGATCTGGGCATGGTCCTGGGAGTGGCCTTCAGTATTCTGAGAAGGCTCCGGGAGGCCTTTTGGCTGGGCCTGGGGCTGCTGGCGGTGGCGCAGGAAAAATAAAAAAAAAGATTCGCCACAGAGACACAAAGAGCACAGAGGCCACGGAGCTAAAGCAAAATTCTTTTCTCTGTGAATCTCTGTGTCCTCTGGATCTCTGTGGTGAATCTATTTAAGGGAACCCCTCACTCCACCCTCACCTTCACCCGCCAGTATTCCTCCGGCGCTTTTTTCTCCCAGGGGCGATGGATGTTGATGAGGATGTCGGTCTCGCCCCGGCCTTTGGCGGCCCATTCATAGTAGAATTGGCCGAAATCACCGGGTAGAGGCGGCTTTTGGGGGTCTCGGGGCATCTTTTTCTGAGAAACCAACTCCAGGATGGCGGCATTGAAAATGGGTGGATTGGTATTATAGCCTCCGGACCCGGGATTCCGCAGATAGAGGAGCAGTTTTTCCCCCACCTGCAAGGTAATGGTCTTGCCCCGGTCTTTTTCCTGGAGGGTGACCGGCGCAGGGCTGGCGGAATTGGCCGCGAAAGTCCAGATAGCCAGAAGGGCTGCAATGAGGGTAAAAACTCTTCCGATTTTCATAACAATTTGCTACCTCTGCAAAAGTCTCGAATTGTCTTTCTGAACGAAGCGCAGCGGAGTGAAGAATCTGTTTTTTGGGCGATCAGGATTTCCATTCTGCCTGCTATCGTCGGCACCGACAGAAAAAACCTGCCGCCAAAAACGAGATTCTTCGGTCGCTCCGCTCCCTCAGAATGACAAGTGGGGAGATTCTTTTGTAGGTCTACTTCCCCTCGGCTTTGCCCCCGAGCAACTCCTTCTCCTGGGGATGCGGCCCCAGCCAGGCCACTTTGCCGCTCTCCAGGTCATAAATGGCGCCCATGATTTTCAGTTTCCCGGCCTTCACCAGGTCCTTGATGATCGGGCTTTTGGCGAACAGGTCCTCCATGGCCTGGAGGACGTTGGCCGTAATGGCCGCGTCCAGCAAGGCCGCGCCCTTCAGGTCCTTATGGGCCGCCCTGGCCTTGGCCACTCCGGGCTTGATCTTGGCGGCCAGGGCTGGCAGGCTGCCGTGGAGCTGGGCGCCTTCCACCACCGCGGTCACCGCGCCGCATTTGCTGTGGCCCAGGACCACCAGCAAGGGGGTATGCAGATGCTCCCCGGCGTATTCCATGGACGCGATTTCGTCCTCCCCGGCCACGTTGCCCGCGACCCGCACCACAAAGAGGTCGCCCACGCCCTGGTCGAAGATCAGCTCCACCGGGGCCCTGGAATCGGAGCAGGAAAGGATGGTGGCAAAGGGCGTCTGGCCTTTGGTGGCGGTCAAGACCCTTCTCGCCTTGTTCTGATGGGGATGTTTGGCCTTGGCGACCGCGTAGCGGTTATTGCCGTCGGTGAGCATTTTTAAGGCCGCGTCCGCTGATACTCCGGGACCGGGACCCGCGGCCGGGGCCGGCAGAGCCAGGGCCAACAACATTACCAAGGCAACTAAGCACAAACAGGTTCTTTTCATAGATTCTACCCCTTTTTGCCTCTACGTCTTCGCGGTTAGAAAAAATAGGGACAGACGCTATTTTTTAATGTCAAAAGTAACACGGCTGAATTCGAAGGGCAAAAATAGCGTCTGTCCCTATTTTTCCCTTCGTTCTGTGAAGTCGGCAGCGCCCCCGGCGCCCGTTAGATCTTTCAGGTGCTCGGCGGGGCCGCGGCTTCGGTTTTTTTCGCCTCTTCTTCCCCTTTCATCAGTTCCTTGGCGATTTCCATCATCCGGCGCAGTTTTTGATCCACTTTGAAGTTGATGGTGTCCGGCTCCCAGGTCCCATCGGGGAGACGTTTGCCCGCGGGCAGGCCGGTTAATAGCTCCAGGGCCTCGTCGATGTGGCCGATGGCCCAGACGTGGAACTTGCCGTCTTTAACCGCGTCCACCACTTCCTTTTTCAGCATCAGGTCCTGGACATTGGCCTTGGGGATGACCACGCCCTGGGCGCCGTCCAGACCCCTGGCCTTACAGACCTTATAAAACCCCTCGATCTTCCAGTTGACCCCGCCGATGGGCTGGGACTCACCCCGCTGGCTCACGGAGCCGGTGATGGCGATGTTCTGGGCCAGGGGCGCGTCAGCCAGCGCGGAGAGCAGGGCCAGCAGCTCCGCGCCGGAGGCGCTGTCCCCTTCCACCATGCCGTAGCTCTGCTCGAAGCAAAGGCTGGCGGACAACGTCAAAGGCTTGTCCTGGGCGAAACGGCTTTTGAGATAACCGGCCAGGATCATCACCCCTTTGGTGTGGATATTGCCGGAGAGCTGGGATTCCCGGTCGATGGCCACCACCCCTTCCTTGCCCAGGGCGATGGTGGCGGTGATGCGGCTGGGGCGCCCGAACGCGTGGTCGCCCAGGGCGTAGACGGACAGGCCGTTGACCTGGCCCACCACCTTGCCCGCAGTCTCGATGAAGAGCATGCCTTCGTCGATGAAGTCCTGCAACTTCTCTTCCGGCAGGTCGGAGCGGTAGATCTTTTCCTGGATGGCCTTCTCCACGTCGGTGCCGAAGATCACTTCGTGGGTGTTGTTCTTGGCCCAGTAGTTGGCCTCCTTCAAGGTGTCCAGGACTTCCTTCAGTTGCAGGGTGAGCTTTTTCTGGTGTCCGGCCAATTCGCCGGCGTACTCCACCAGGCGGGCCATGCCGGTTTTGTGCACCGGCATGAGCTTTTCCTCGTGAATGTAACCGGCCACCGTCTCAGTTAATTTCTGGATATGATCCTCGGTCTTCTTCATCTCCCAGTCGAAATGGGCCTTGATCTTGAAGAGCTTATGGAAGTCCTCGTCATAAACGTAAAGAATCTGGTAGACGTAAGGATCGCCGATGAGGATGACCTTGACCTGCAACGGAATGGGTTGGGGCAGCAGCGTGCGGGTGGAGATCAGGCCGAACTGCTCCGCCAGGTCCTCGATCTTGATCTGCCGGTCTTTGAGGCAGCGTTTCAAAGCCTCGTAGGAAAAATACCAGCGCAGCAGGTCCATGGCCTCCAGGATCAGGTAGCCCCCGTTGGCCCGGTGCAACGCGCCGGCGCGGATCAGGGTGAAGTCGGTCACCAGGGCCCCGAATTGAGCCCGGCGCTCCACGGCGCCGAAGAGGTTGGGGTAGGTCGGATTGTTCTCCATCACCACCGGCGCGCCCCTGGTTTCGGAATGGTCCACGAAGACGTTCACCTGGTATTGCACGAAGCTGGGCTCCGGAGTGGGGAAGGGGAACGGCCCCTGGGCTCCGGGCCGGCGCTTCAGGTCATCGATATTCTTCAGGATGTCCTCTTGCACCTCATGGAAATACTCCGCCATCTGGGGAAGTTTTTTGTACTTTTCCATCAATTCCTGAATGAGGTGGCCCACCACGTATAAGGCCACGTCCTGGTCCAACTTTTTCTCCATCTCCTGGAATTCTTTTTCCATTTTCCGGATCTTGCGGATGACTTCGTTCATCTCCGTGTGGAGGGCGTTGGACTTGGTGCGCAGGGCATCCCGCTCTTCATCGTTGAGGGTCTTAAGATCCTCCTCGCTCATGGGCTTGCCTTCTTTGCCGGGGAAGATCATCAGGCCGGTTTGGGAAATATTGAGGATAAAGCCCTCCTCAGTGGCCTTGGCGTCCAGTTCCTGGAGCGTGGCGTTCCTTTTCTGGGCGAACTCGTGGACCAGGGTTTCCCGGCGCTGGGTGTAGTCTTCGCTCTCAAAGACCTCCGGGACCTGCACTTTCAGGGTGGAGAACAAGCCCTCCATATCCGTCTTCAGCTCCCGGCCCTTGCCCGCGGGCAGGTTCAGAGCCTTGGGCTTCTCCGGATCCTTGAAATTATAGACATAGATAAAATCGGGGGGCGCAGGCTCGGACGCGGCCAACTCCGCCACGTAGGCCTTGATCATCTCCGTCTTCCCGGCCCGGGGCGGGCCGGCCACAAAGACGTTATATTCCGGGTCCTTGATCACCAGACCGAATTCCAGGGCGTGCTTGGCCCTTTCCTGGCCCACCACCCTTTCTTTGGAGGGGGTTAAATCCAGGCTGGTTTCAAACCCCAGGCTGTCGGGATCGCAGACGGCGCGCAGGCTTTCCGGTTTCAATTCCCAGCGGTTCGGTGACATGGGTCCTCCTCAGGATAAGGTCTTCTTCAACAGATGTTTAACGGTGATGGTGGTTGATCAAGCCGTTCAGTCGCGTCAACGGGCAGACCCGGGGATCATGGAACCCGGGGCCTTCGATCTGAATGGTATTGTGCTCCAGGCCGAAGCGCCGCCTAAGCAGCTCCTCCAACTCCCAGGTCAGGCAGTCCCGGTCCTCGCTGTTGTTGATGTTCACGTGCACGCTCAGGGCGTAGATGCCGGAGCCGATGGTCCAGATATGCAGGTCGTGCACCTTCTCCACCAAGGGATGGGATTCCAGGGCCCCGATTACTTCATCCAGGTTGATGTGCTTGGGGGTGGCCTCCATCAAGATATCCGCGGCCTCCCGGAGTAGCTGCCAACTGCCCAGAATGATCATCACCCCGATCACTCCTCCCGCCAGGGGGTCGAACCAGTACCAGCCTTTGAGCAGGATGGCCGCGCCCGCGGCCATGGCGGCCACGGACCCCAGGGAATCCGCCAGGAGGTGGAGAAACGCGGAGCGGAGATTGATGTTGTGTTCCCGGCTGGGAAAGAGAATATACACCCCGAACAGATTGATGGCCAACCCCAGGGAAGCGATGATGATCATGGGCATGGTGTTGATCTGGGGCGGCTGAAACATGCGGCCGTAGGCCTCGTAAAAGATGTAGGCCGCCATGCCCCAGAGGGCCAGGCCGTTTAACAGCGCCACCAGGATTTCCAGGCGATGGTAGCCGTAAGTCTTTTGGGAGGTGGGCGGTTTGGCGGTCCAACGCAGGGCCAACAGGCTCAGGCCCAGGGCCCCCACGTCGCTGAACATGTGGCCCGCGTCCGCCAGCAGGGCCAGACTGTTGGTGAGGATCCCCCCAATAAGTTCCACGATGAAAAAGACGCATTGGGTCCAAAAAGCCACGGACAGGCGCCAGGCGCTGCTCTGAAAACGATGCTCATGGGCGTGTTCGGCGTGGCTGGCGCTCATATCTCTTCCATCCGGATTTCCAGGATGCGGTAGGTCCGGAGACCTCCGGGGGTCTGAACCTGAATGCATTCCCCCAGGGTGCGTCCCAGTAAGGCCCGGCCCAGGGGCGAAGAAATGGACAGGTGCCCCTTGCCGGCGTCGGCCTCCACCGCGCTCACCAGGATGAATTCCTGCTCCCGGCCATTGCTCAGGTTAACGATCCGCACCCGGGTGTTGAACCGCACCTTGGTGGGGGGCAGATTGCTGCCCACCAACACCTCGGCGTTGGCCAGGATCTGCTGCAACTGCCTGATTCTCCTTTCCAGCCGCTGCCGGTGGGCCAGGGCCGACTGGAAATCCTGGTTTCGCTCCAACCGCCCTTCCTGCGCGGCGTCCAGGAGCTCCCGGACCACCATGGGCCGTTCCACCCGGGATAGAATCTCCAATTCTTTGATGATCTTCTGATAGCCGGCCCGGGTTAGCAGAATCTTTTCCATATCATCCAGGCGACCGCCTTTTTCTTCCTATTCCTCGAAATAACTGGTAAATTTTTTGATCTTCCCTTTATTTCTTATCCAAAAAGGCGGAAGGGGTCAATTCCAAAAGACCCCAAGGTCAGGATAACTTGTGAACAATGATAAACAGAAAGGATTAACCTTGCTCTTGCGACTACCAGGCCTGGTCCTCAAGTCCTCCTGGCGGCCCTGCCGGGCCCGGGCCGGTGAGACGGTGATCACGATCCGGTCCCGGAGAACCTTCCCCCCCGGACATCCCACCACCCGCCTCTGCCTGGAACTCCTGGGCGGCCTGTCCCTTTCCGGGCGGCGCCTGCTGGACGTGGGGTGCGGCACGGGCATCCTGGCCCTGGCCGGGGCCGCGTTGGGGGCGGAACTTTGCGTGGGGGTGGACCTCTCCTGGGCCGCGGTGAAGCTGTCTAAGGAAAGCGCCCGGGAAAACCGCTTGGACCACAAGATTTTTTTGGCCCGGGGCTCCACCGAATGCCTGCGAGGCGCCTTCCAGGTGGTGGCGGCCAATCTTCCGGCCCCGGTGCAACTGGCCAAAGTGGAGGAATTAAACCGCCTGGCCGCAGACGACGCGATCCTGATCCTCTCCGGCTTCCGGGACAGCCAGGAGGAGGAGTTGAAGACGCTTTACGACCGGGCGGGCTGGCCTCTTCGCACCCGGCTCACTAAAGACGAATTCTGCATTGAACTCCCCCCGGAGAAGAGTTTTACCTGGGTGGCGTGGCAGTTGGAAAGGGGGAAATGATTCGAGGCAGCTCCTCATGAGCCTGAGGCCCATCCATTAAAAAGAAAAATCTGGTCCCCCCCCAACCCTCTCCCCCCGCCAGTTAGCGGCAGGGAGGAAGGGTACACACTGGGGCGGGGGGAGAGGGAGTAACTCCCAGGCATACCTTGATTTTTACTGACCACTGACCACTGCTCACTGCTTGCTGCTTACTGCTCATTCCTTGGGCTTGGCAGTGAGAACCTCCATCTGCCAAAGGCTCAACTGCCTGGTTTCAGCCTGCCGGTGGCGGCAGGGATCGAAGCCGCAGACCGGACAGGTGGGCACCTCGCAAGGGTCCAGGTGGATGAGAATATCCGCGGCCGGTCCGAAATGGGTCCGGAAGATTTTCTCCAGGTCCTTGACCTCCCGGTGGCCCTCTTCCAGGGGCAGGTCTTTCGGCAGGATGAGGTGAAAGTCCAAGTGGATCACCTCGCCGGAGCGCCGGGCCCGGAGCTGGTGCACGTCGATCCAGATGCTTTTCCGGTGCTTTTGGAGGATGGCGGAGATTTCCTGCAACAGCAGGGGGTCGGAGGCGTCCATCAGTCCGGCGAAGGCCTGGCGCACCAACTTGGCCCCGGTAACCAGGATGTTCAGCCCCACCAGGAAGGCCACGGCTCCGTCCACCCAGTACCAGCCGGTCAAGAGCACCAGCCCCAACCCCAACAATACCCCCAGGGTGGTATAGACATCCGTTAAGAGGTGTTTGCCGTCGGCGATGAGCGTGAGTGAGCGGGTGCGTTTGCCCACGGCCACCAAGCTTGCGCCTAACGCTAGATTAACGGCATTGACCCCCACCAGGATGAAGATGCCGCCGGCCAGGTGGGGGAGCCCCCGGGGGTGGAGCAGTTGCGGCCAGGCCTGGTAAAAGATGCCGCCGGCCGCCAGGATAATGAGCGCGCCCTCGAACCCGGCGGAGAAGAACTCGATCTTGCCGTGGCCGTAGGGGTGGCTGGGGTCGGGGCTTTTAGCCGCGAAGATGATGCTGCCCAGGGCAAAGGCGGAGGCCACCACGTTGATGATGGATTCCAGGGCATCGGAGAGGATGGCCGAGGAGTTCGTCAGCCAGTAGGCGTAGAACTTCAGGGCCATGAGCCCCAGGCCTATGGTAAGGGACAGAGAGATAGCTATAACGCGGGTTTTTTGCTGAGAGGTTGTTGGTGAGACCATCAGCGCCTCGTGTCAGGGTCTTCGGTCTTCGGTCTTGGGTCTTCGGTAAAAGATTGGGAGAGAATAAAGCGGTTCATTACTGTTCGTCTCGCGCCAAGCTGGATGAAGAAATGGGTTTTTTCACCGAAGACCGAAGACCTAGCCTTTAATAACAAAAACCTCCCGGGGCGTCACCGTCAGCCATTCCACCCCCCCCGGGGTAATGCGGCCGGTGTCCTCCAGGCCGATCATGCCGATCCCGGGGAGAAAAATCTTGGGCTCAAAGGCCAGGACCATGTCCGCCTCGAAAGGGTAGGGAAAGCGGGCCGTGAGCAAGGGATATTCATCCGCTTCCAGGCCCAGGCCGTGGCCCAGGAAACTCACCCGGTCCGGCCCCCGGCCCATGAAACACTCCCCGAAACCCTTATCCTGCACCTCCTGCCAGAGACGGCGGTAAATATCCCCGGCCATCACTCCGGGGCGGGCCAGGTCGGTGAATATGCGGTAGAGGTCCTCGATCACCCGGAAGGCTTCCCAGGCCCTCTCCGGCAGGGATTCCAAGGCGTACATGCGGGTCTGGTCCACCACGTAACCGTTGACGCAACTGAAAAGATCGATGCTGATGGGCTCCCCCGCGGCCAGTTTCTTGGTCCCCGCGCCCTGGGGGAAGGCCGGGGTGAACCCGGGGCCGCCGCTGGGAGTGTCGGTATAGGCGGCTTCCACCCCGGATACCCCGGAGAGAATATGCCCGAAGAACAACTCCAGGTTCCAGGTGCGGATGCGCACCAACCCCTGATGGCCCAAGAGCCGCAGGCGGTATTCCAGGGCCGCGGCCACTTCCATTTCCGTGATCCCGGGCTTGAGTAAGGCGGGGGCATCCTCCAGGGCCTGGTCCAGGATGCGCGCCGCCCGGCGCATCTGCCCGATTTCATAAGGGCTCTTCAGCATGCGCTGCTTCCGGATCAGGGGGGAGATGTCCTGGGCGGGCCTTTGGGGAAAGATTTTTTGCAGACGCTGCCAGAAACCCATGGGCATGACGTCCAGCTCCAGGCCCAAAGGACCCTGGGCCGGGAAGCCGGCGGCGGCCAGCAGCTCCGGTATCTCTTTCAGGTCCTGATAAAAAGCCAGGGGCCAGGGGGGCGCGGCCTCCAGCAGGCGGTATTGGGGGCGGCGCACCAGGAGCAGCGGCGCCAAGGAGGGACTGACCGCCAGCCAGCCGTCCGCCAAGGTGCCGGTGTAGTAATAGAGGTCCGCGGTCTGGCGGATTAACGCCAGGGGCAGATCCTTTTTGGCCAGCTCATCCTTGAAGGCCGCCACCCGGGCGGTGATTTCCGCAACCGGCGTCGGTTCCATTATTCCTCAATCCCGGATTTTATGAAGAACGGACATGCAAATCAAATCTCCGGCGCCGGCCGGAAGGTATCTTATACCAAGTTAGCTTTCTCAAGCAACAAACCTTAAGGTGAACGGCGTTTATCGGCGTGCATCGGCGGTTAATATTTGACCGCCGATAAACGCCGATGAACGCCGTTTGATTATGCTGTTTTGTTGTACGTGAGTGTGAATTTGGTATTATTTGGCGCTCCTGGTCTTCTCCCACATCATGGACCATTCCGGGTTGTGAATCTTCTCCGGGTTTTCCATGGCCAATTCCAGATAGGCGTTGATCTGGTCCACCACCCAGGGGTGTTGCTGCAAATTCTCCAACTGCTTTTTAACCACGTCCTTAAACTCCGGGGGTAAAAACTCCTCCGCGGCCAGGCGCCCCTCCAGATAGGCGATCATCCCTTTCAGGGAGATGAAATGGTGCGTCAGGCCCCGCTGCCGCAAGGAGTCCTGGACGTCGTCCCGGATGCGGCCGGAGGCGATTTCGTGGAGGAAGCGGGCCGGAGACTCCCCGCTCATCAGGGAGGAGATGGCATGGCGCAGATAATAGAAGCGTTTGCCGGTGCTCCAGACGGCCGCGAGGTTTTCCATGTTTTGGGGGTCCTGGCAATAAGTGTCCAGGGCCTCCCGGTAGGGTCTTTCCAGCCTGGACAAGATCAGGGAATTTAAAAAGAAGAGGTTGATGATGAACATGCCGAAGACCGCGGCCTCAGCCAGGGCCGGACGGATGCCGCTGGCCCAGCTCATCAGAAAATAAAGGAAAATGAGCAGCAGGATAATCATGCGGATGAGGCCCACCCGGGACAGGGGCATGCGGGGATCTTTGCGATGCATCAGGAAATACCAGATGAACAGGCCCAGAATCACCAGTTGGACATAAGCGATGGACAGGGTATTAACCAGGAAATTCCACATGCTTTAACTCCTTTGCGGATTTAAACCAGGAACTTGGAACTCTCAAGGCAGTTCGTAAATCTTGATCTTGGCTTTCTGGCGCGCTTCGGCCAGCCAGGCGCTGAGGATCATCGAGCGTTTATGTTCCAGGAATTCGGTTTTCAACTGATCCCCCTCATTCTTGAATTCTTCCGGTCCGGGCGCCTTCCGGGCCTTAAAGGCCAGGAGGTAGTATTTGTCCTGGTAGACCAGTGGATGGGGCGGATAAGGACCCTTGGCAGAGAGTTGAAACGCCGCGCTGGTCAGGACCTCGGCCCGGGGCTGATTGAGGAAACCCTGGAAACGGGTGAAGGGGCCGCTGTCCTGGAGGGGCAAGCCGGCCTGGGCCGCCACCTGGGTCAAGGGATCCCCCTTGCGCAGGCGCTCCAGCAGCTTGGTCGCCTCCTGCTCCGCCTGCTTTTTGGCCATCTGCCGGCCCAGCTTCTCGCGGACCTGATCCTTGCACTTCTCCAAGGGAGGAACCTGGGCGTCCTGATGCTCCACGCCCTGGAGAATGGCGAACCCCGGCGGCAGGTCCACCACCTTGCTGAGTTCTTTAGGCTTGAGGGCCAGGGCCGCGCGGTTGAAACCGGGTTGGGCCCCCAGGTCCGGGACGGGTTCCACCAAGGTGATCAACGGAGTCTCTTTCTCCGCAATCCCAAACTTTTTACCCACCTCGGCCATGGAGGCGCTGGTTAATTCCCCCCGGGCCTGGTTGGCCGCGTCCTGGGCCAAACGCCGGCTTTTTTCGGTCTGGAGGCGCTTGGTGGCCAGGGTGCGGGCTTCGGATTCGGGCAGGCGGTCGTATTCCTTGACTTCTTCCAGCAGGAGGAGGTGGATTCCCTGGGGCGTTCGGGCCAGGTCCGCTTCCCCCCTTTTCAAGGAGAAGGCCACCTTGTCCCATTCCGGGGGAAATTGTCCCCGTTTCACCGCTCCCAGATCGCCGCCTTTATGCTTGCTGGCCTCATCCTGGGAAAACTGTTGGGCCAGGGAGGCGAAATCCTCCCCCATCTTGACGCGGCGCAGCAGTTCCTGGGCCCGGGTCTCAAGGCGCCGCCGCTCCGCGGCCGTGGCCTTGGGGGGCAGGTTAAGCAGCAACTGCCGCACCTGGATCACCAGCGGCCGGGTGAATTCCTCTCCGTGGTCCTTGATATAATCCGCCACTTCCGTGGCAGTAGGCCGGGCCTTTTCCTGGAAGTCCTGGGCCCGGAAGAGAAGATATTTCACCTTGGCCCGTTCCGGAGTGCGGAATTGCTCCTTATGCTCCTGGTAATACTTATCTATTTCCGCGTCGGCGGGACGCTGCGCGGCCAGGTAGCGATCAGGCGTTACCACCAGATAGCGCACTTCCACCGTCTCTTTGGCCATCCGGTAGAATTCCTGGAGTTCCGCGTCTGAGACTTTGGCGAAAGAGGTGACGGCCCGGACGATTTTTTGCAGCAGCAGGCGTTGCCGCTCCATGGCTTCGAAATCCGCGGGATTCAAACGATTGCGCGCCAAAACCTGCTGGTAACGCCGTTCATTGAACTTGCCGCCTTCCTGGAAAAAGGGATAATTGCGGATCTGCTCCTGCAATTCGGCGTCGCTCACCCGGATGCCCAGACTCTCTCCCCCTTGCAGGAGCAGGGTTTCTTCAATCAGCCGGTTTACGGCCTGCTCCTTGAGGCGCATGGCCTTGAGGGTCTCTTCCGTCAACTCCCCCTTGGCGCGATCCTGGTATTCCTTGACCAGTTCGTTATATTGGCGGAGATAGGCGGTCATCAGGATGGGCGCGCCGTTGACGCTCGCCACCTCCTGGAGGCGGGGGGATTTGAGGCCGCCCACGCCCCAAAGGATGAAGACGATGGCAATGGCCCCGATGATGAGGGCGATGAACCAGGACCGGGAGTATTTACGCAGCCATTTCAACATACGATTATCTGCCGCCTTCTTTCAGCAACTTCTGGGCCTCCTTGGCCTCCGGACTCTGAGGATAGGCCTGGGTCAGTTTTTTTAAAGTGCTTTGGTACAGCTTTACCTGGTTGTCGCTCTTATAGGCCAGGGCCTGTTGTTTTAAGGCCCCGGGGGCCAGTTTGCTTTTGGGGAACTGGGTTACCAGCTTGTTGAACTCCACCGCGGCTTCCTTGGGTTTGCCTTCGTGCTGGAAGCTGTAGGCCAGGTAGTAGCGGGCTTCCGCCGCTTTGGGACCTTTAGGCTGGGCCTGCAGATATTTGGCGAACTTGTCCCGGGCCGCAGAGTATTTCTTGCCTTGATAGAGGCGGTAGCCTTCCACGTAGAGCTTGTCCTGGTTCGCAGGCGCAGGGGCAGGGGCAGGAGGATAGCCGGCAGGCGCTCCCGAGGCCTTGGGCTTCTCCGAAGTGCGGCGGGGAGCAGCCGGAGCGGGGCGGGGGGCTTCGGCCTCTGCCACCCTCCGCTCCAATTCCTGCACCCGGGCTTGCAGGTCCTGCACCTGCTGGGCCAGGCTCGGGGCGGGAGCCGGGGCCGGGGCGGCCCCGGGGGCCGGAGTGGCCCCGGGCGCGGGCGCGGGTTGGCCCGCTTCCGCCCCGGGCTGGGCCACCGGCTGGCTCTTGGCCGGATAATAGGCGTAAGGGTCACAAGCCGCCAAAGAGCCGCATACCGCCAGCGCCACCAAACACCGCATCCAGCTTCCCTGCCTCATTTTTTTCCTCCCGGGGGTAGACGGGGGGCCTCCCGGCTCCTTCACCCGCGCGGCCTCGTTTTGTGCATCTATTTAATTGTGCTAAACTTTTCCGGAATCTAAAGAGATGAATAAATATTTCATCTTATTATCTTTTTACGCCGCTTGTCAAGGATGGCAGGTTTGTGGTCTTGTCGGTTCAGCGAGGATTTGAAGGAAAAAGGAGGCTGATTATATAAGACTAATAAAATAAAGAAAAAATAACAACCCCGCAAAGCATGCGGCTGAAATTCATTTAATGGTATAATCCCGGATTATGCCGCAGAAAGGGATGGAAATCAGCCTAACTATTTGATATAATGAGAATAAATTAGCTAATCGGGGGTCTCCAAGATGCTCGATTGTGGTGAAAGCCAGAAAGAGGTAATCAGGCCGGATTTTAACCGGTCAATCTTGATCGATTTTCAGGGCGCCACCATCTCCTCCGACACAGGGTTCATCCTACTGCGTGAAGTAGATGAGCGTTTCAAGATCATTGATCCCATGAAAGATTGTCTGGAAGACTTGAGGTTACCTTCGCATACGAGGCACTCAATGATCCAGATGGTGCGTCAAAGGGTTTACCAGATTGCTGCGGGTTATGAAGATTGTAACGACGCCGATTTTCTGCGGATTGACCCAGCCCTCCGGCTGGCCCTGGGCAAAGATCATCAAACAGGGGCCAGTCAATCCATACTCTCCCGGTTGGAGAATGATGTTTTGGGCAATGCCACAGGGTTGGAAGCCCTGGACGGCGCTCTCACCCGAGCTGGCGACGCCCTCCTTAAAAGGAAGAACAAAAAGCGGCTGATCATCGATCTGGATTCCACCGAAGACCCGGCCCACGGCAAGCAGGAGGGTGTGGCCTACAATGGCCATTTTGCCAAGAACTGTTTCCATCCGCTTTTCTGCTTCACCAGCGAGGGTGACTGTCTGGGGGCCAGGCTGAGGCCAGGTAACGTCCATTCCGCCGACGGCGCTCTGGAGTTCATCAGGCCCATGGTGGGGCGCTACCGCCCTTGGTTCAAGCTCTTTTGGCTACGGGGCGACGCCGCCTTTGCCAAACCAGAAATCTACGAGTATTGCGAGGAACATCGCCTCACCTACTTCATCCGGTTACCAGCTAACGAGAACCTGGATAAGCTGGTAGCGCCGCACCTGAACCGGCCGGTGGGCCGTCCACCCAAGAGCGGCATCCAGGTCAAGATTTTTGACCTCCACTACAAAGCCAAGAGTTGGAGCCGGCCTCGGCGGGTTGTGGCCAAAATCGAGTGGCACCGGGGCGAGTTGTTCCCCCGCATCGGATTTGTGGTTACTAACTCACGCCTCCCTGCCGTTAAAGTGGTCAAGGTCTATAACGGGCGGGGTGATGTGGAAAACCGCATCAAGGAGGGTAAGAACACCTTGCGTTGGGACAAGACCAGTTGCCAGCGGTTCGAGGCCAACCAGGCCCGCCTAAAGATGGGGGTTCTGGCCTACAATCTGCTGCATATGATCCGTCAATTCTATGTCTGGGGTGAAGAGGTTAAGCGGTCTATCGACTGGCTGATCAAGCGTCTGATCAAAGTGGGGGCCAGGGTTTCTTATCACGCCCGGAGGTGGTATGTCCATGTAGCCTCGGCCTTCCCCTTGGCCCATCATTACCGAGCGGTGCTGGCCTGGGCTTCTTAAACTTCACCGCAGTGAGGTATCCGGCAGCAGAGGGGCAGGTATGCCAATGTTACTGAAAAAACTTATATATCCAGCCGATTAGTTGACAAATTCATGGAAATTTGTGCTATCATCGCTGCCGAGAGAAAATTGGGGCACAAAAAAGGGGACTTCCTGGGTTTATACTTGGGGAAATGGGTTCCCAAAAACCGTTTTTAACCGCGGGGCCAAGGCTGCCGCATAATCTCGGTTTATAAGGATGATCATATGAAAGTCACTGATAGGCAAAAGATTCTTGTATTCATGGTTATTATCATTATGATCACTGCGTTTTCTTCAACATCAACTTTTGCGCAAGCGCAGTATCAAATCATCGACCTCGGGACCTTAAGCGGCTTTCCTGAGAGCGAAGCGATTGCCATAAACGATAATGGTCAAGTTATCGGCTCCAGTTTTAATTATAGTAGTAACTTCCCAGACCGCCGGGCCTTCTCGTGGACCCAAGCCGGTGGAATGGTTGATATAGGAACCCTCGGCGGTTCTTATATTCAGCCGACTGCGTTAAATAATAATGGGCAGGTGGTCGGATTTAGTACAACTACCAGTAATCCCAACATTGGCCATGCATTCTTATGGACTCAGGCCGGCGGCATGATCGATTTAGGGACTCTTGGCGGCAACTTCACTATGAGTGGCGCCAATGCAATTAACTCGAGTGGCCAGGTGGCCGGTTATTGCATCACTTCAGACTATTCTGCTTACCGCGCCTTCTTCTGGACTCAGGCCAGCGGGATGATCGACCTCGGGACCCTCGGCGGCAACTCCTGGAGCGTGGCCCGGGCGATGAACGACAATGGTCAGGTGGTTGGAGAGAGCAATAACGCCAACGGCAAATACCACGCCTTCTCATGGACCCAGGAAGAGGGCATGATTGATCTTGGGACCCTCGGCGGCACGTTTAGTTGCGCAACTGCGGTAAATAACAAAGGCCAGGTTGTTGGTTATTCTTCTATTGCCGGTGATCGTATTATTCATGCCTTCTCATGGACCCGGGAGGGGGGCATGATAGATCTTGGGACTCTGGGAAACTACGGAAATATCTATGCCGTAGCAGTTAATGATAATGGTCAAGCAGTCGGCTATACCGACTGGTATGACGCCTTCTCGTGGACTCAAATGTCGGGGATGGTTGACCTGGGACACTTAGGTATAGAAGGAGGGAGCGTAGCCACAGCAGTGAATGCAAGCGGCCAGGTGGTCGGTTATGCTGAAATAAATGATCCTAACCAAGGCTACTGTCAACACGGCTTTTCTTGGACCCAGGAAGGGGGAATGATTGACCTCGGGAGTCTCATATTTGGATATCCCAGTCGAGCGCTTGCAATTAACAAACAGGGACTGGCTGCTGGTGTGGGCTTTGTTGAGGGGTACTTTCAGCATGCGGTAATATGGCAGGCAACCGATACCACGGCTCCGAGTCTGGCCCCGGTGGCCGACAGGACCATCCTGTGGCCCCCCAACAGGAAGATGGCACCGGTAACCATCAAGGCAAATGCCAGTGATAAAAGCGGCATGCCGGTAACTTTGAACGCTACAGTGTCCTGCAACGAATCACAGAATGGGGCGGTTTACTGGACTACCCCGTTCATTGACCAGGCGACGGGGACAATCTACTTGCAACTGCAAGCCGATCGTTTAGGAAAAGGAAGCGGCAGGATATATACCATCACGATTGCGGCCACGGACCAAACCGGCAATGTGGGCACTGCCAGCGTGCAGATCATGGTGCCCCATGACCAGGGGAAAAATTAGGCTATAGGCTGTTTACATAAGCTCATTAGCAGGCAGGGTCAGGCATGGCCCTGCCTTCTTTGTTTTTAGCGCTATATAGCAGCAAAGTAACAGCCTATATCTGACTGTCGAATAATTCAACATAATAATAATTAATATCAATTAGTTATCCACGCTTGTCACGAAGTCTTTTTCCGGGTAAGATGCAAGTGCAGTCATCAAAAAGAGTAATCTATATCAATATCTGCGCTCTCTGCGTCTCCACGGTAAAAGTTCATCGCAGAGAGGTAGAGGGAGCAGAGGAATAAGCCCATGCCGCCTTCGCAATTCATCCACCTCCACGTCCACACCGCCTACAGTCTGCTGGACGGCGCGGTGCGGGTGCCTGATCTCTTGGCCCGGGCCGCGGTCCTGGAGATGCCCGCGGTGGCCATCACCGATCACGGCTCCCTCTTTGGAGTGTTGGATTTTTATAACAAGGCCAAGGCCGCGGGCATCAAGCCGCTCCTGGGCTGCGAGCTTTACGTGGCTCCCGGCAGCCGCCACGATCGCAAGGCCGGCAAGGGGGACAACCACCACCTGGTGCTCCTGGCCATGGATAACCAGGGTTATCAAAATCTCATCGAATTGGTCACCAAGTCCCACCTGGAGGGTTTTTACTACCGGCCCCGGGTGGATAAGGAACTGCTCCAGGAATTAAACGGCGGTCTCATTGCCCTCTCGTCCTGCCTCCACGGGGAGGTGGCCCGGCATCTAACCGCGGATGACCCCAAGGCCGCGGAGAAGGCGGCCCGGGAGTACGCGGAAATCTTCCCGGATCGTTTCTATCTGGAAGCCCAGGCCAATAACCTGCCGGAGCAGCTCAAGGTGAACGCGGGCCTGCTGGAGTTGGCCCCCCGCTGGGGCCTGCCCCTGGTGGCCACCAACGACGTGCATTATCTCCAGCCGGGGGACGCCCGGGCCCACGACGTGCTGCTCTGCATCCAGACCGGCAAGACCGTGAACACCTCCGGCCGCATGCAGTTCGGCACGGACCAGCTCTATTTCAAAACCCCGGAGGAAATGGCCCGGGCCTTTCCTGATCCGGCTTTGCTGGCCGCGTCCGGGGAGATCGCCTCCCGCTGCGACGTCAAGTTGGACTTAGGCGCCCTCCACTTCCCGGTCTTTCCGGGATCTAAAGGGGAGTCGGTGGAGGAGATGTTGACCCGGCGGGCTATAGAAGGGCTGGAGGCCCGGCTTCAGGCCGCGGCCCATCCGGGCAGGCTTTCCCCCCAGGATTACCACCAACGTCTGGACTACGAGCTGGGCGTCCTGGTCAAGATGGGTTTTGCCGATTATTTCCTGGTGGTCGCGGACATCATCAACCACGCCCGCGGCCGCAAGATCCCCGTGGGTCCGGGCCGGGGCTCCGCGGCCGGCAGCCTGGTGGCTTATGCCTTAGGGATCACCGATCTGGACCCCCTGGCCTACGGCCTCATCTTTGAGCGTTTCCTCAACCCGGAGCGGGTCAGCCCGCCGGATATTGACGTGGATTTTTGCTTCGAGCGCCGGGGGGAGATCATCGATTACGTGATTCACTCCTACCACCGGGAAAACGTGGCCCATATCACCACCTTCGGGTCCATGAAGACCCGCCAGGTGATCCGGGACGTGGGCCGGGCCCTGGAAGTGCCCTACGCCGAAGTGGACAAGATCGCCAAGCTGGTGCCGGAAAAGCTGAATATCACCCTGGAGCAGTCTTTGCAGATGGAGCCCCGCCTCCGGGAACTCCGGGACACCAACCCCGCGGTGAAGGAAATCCTCACCATTGCCGCCACCCTGGAGGGCCTGCCCCGACATGCCTCCACCCACGCCTCGGCGGTGGTCATCGCCGACCGGCCTTTAGTGGAATATCTCCCCCTTTACAAAGGCAGCAAGGGCGAGCTGGTCACCCAGTTCGACATGAAAGGGGTAGAAAAGGTGGGGCTGGTGAAGTTCGACTTCCTGGGGCTGCGCACCCTCACCGTGATTAACCAGGCGGTGCGTCTGGTGCGCCGCCGCCATGTCCCGGACTTCGACATTCGGGCCATACCCATGGATGACCCGGACACCTTTGCCCTGCTCCAGTCCGGCAACGCCGCGGGGGTCTTCCAACTGGAAAGTGCGGGCATGCGGGCCCTGATGGTCAGGCTCAAACCCTCCACCTTCGAGGACATCATCGCCCTGGTGGCCCTGTACCGCCCGGGGCCCATGGAAAGCGGCATGCATGACGACTACGTGCGCCGCAAGCACGGCGAACAGGCGGTCACCTATCTTTTGCCCCAACTGGAGCCGCTCTTAAACGAAACCTACGGCATCATCCTCTACCAGGAACAGGTGATGCAGATCGCCGCCAGGATTTCCGGCTATTCCCTGGCCGAAGCGGACATCCTGCGGCGGGCCATGGGCAAAAAGGACCCGGTGGTCTTCGCGGCCCAGCGGGAGCGCTTCGTCTCCGGCGCCAAGGCCAAGGGGATCAATGCGGACAAGGCCACGGCCCTGTTCAACCTGATCGAAAAATTCGCGGGCTACGGCTTCAACAAGTCCCACAGCGCCGCGTACGCGCTCATCGCCTATCAGACCGCATACCTCAAGGCCCATTATCCCCTGGAGTTCCTGGCCGCACTGTTAAACTGCGAAATCAACCAGACCGCGTCCCTGGCCAAGCACATCATGGAGGCCCGGGAACAGGGAATCGAGCTGCTGCCCCCGGACATCAACCAGAGCGACCGGGATTTCACCGTGGAAGCCGGCAAGGTGCGCTTCGGCCTGGCCGGTGTGAAAAACGTGGGCGTGGGGGCCATCCTGGACATGCTGGAGGCCCGAAAGGCCGGGCCTTTTACCGGCTTCGGCAATCTCCTGGAAAGGGCCAATCTCACCAAGGTCAATAAAAAAGTCCTGGAAGCCCTGATCCAGGCCGGGGCCTTCGACTCCCTGAAGCTGAAGCGGGCCCGGCTCTGGGAAGGCCTGGAAGGGGCCCTGGAAAAGGCCCAGAACCTGAAACGCCTCCAGGACGCCAAACAGATGTCCATGTTCGGGGGCCTGCCCGCTGCCCAGGGCGACGACTGGCTCCCGGAGGTCCCGGACTGGGAGGAATCCGCCAAACTCTCCCGGGAGAAGGAAGCCCTGGGGATTTATCTCACCGGCCACCCCCTGGACGCCTACCGGGACCTGTTGAAATCCCTGGTCAAGGTGACCACCGGGGACCTGGCGGACCTCCCCGATTCTCAGGATGTGGCCCTGGGCGTGGTCATCACCCGGGTCCAGGAAAAGGTCAGCAAAAAAGGCGGCCGGCTGGCCATCCTCACCGTGGAGGATTTAGCCGGGTCCGTGGAAGTTTTGGTGTTTGGCGAACTCTACGAGAAAGTCGTGCCTTTCCTCAACCGGCCCAGCCTGGCCTTGTGGCTCAAAGGCAACGTGATCCAGGAGGAAAAAGGCCCCAAACTGGTGGCCCAGGAGATCGGGGCATTGGAAAACGCCCTGCCCAAGTGGCCGGACAAAATCGACTTGCGCCTGCAAACCATGAGCGCCACCCGGGAGCAACTTCTGGCCTTAAAAGAAATCCTCTCCCGCCACCCGGGGCCGGTCCCAGTCTTCCTGCATCTTTTGGCCCCCCACAACGGCGACGCGGTCCTGGCCCTGCCGCCGGAGCTGCACCTCACCCCCTCGCAGCAACTGGCGGAGGAGGTGAACCGGCTGCTGGGGTATCCGGCGTTAAGTTTATAATGAAATTTTGGGGATTGCGGGACGAAAAGCTATCAGCTACCCTTGGCAGCGATGCCGGATGCTTTCTCCTTCCACCATGTAGACCACCTGTTCGGCGATATTGGTGGCGTGGTCGCCCACCCGCTCCAGGTTGCGCACGATATTGATCTGGCTCTGGCTGGGAACGACGGCCCGGGGCGCGCCGGCCATCTCGTTAAGCAGGTCCTGGATAATGGCCCGGTCCAGGGCGTCGACGTCGTCATCCGCCAGGCAGACCTGCCGGGCCAGGTGGGCGTTGCTCCGAGAATAGGCTTCCAGGCTGAGGCGCACCATCTCCTGGACGCCTTGGGCCATGAACTCCAGTTGGGGGTGGATGGCCCGGGGCGGCAGTTGCGCGATGGTAAGCACTTCTTCGGCGATGTTGGTGGCCGAGTCGCCGATGCGCTCCAATTCGGTGATGATCCGGGCCACGGCCATGAGTTTGCGCAGGTCTCCGGCCACCGGCTGGAATAAGGCGATGAGGTGGACGCATTCCCGGTCGATGGCCTCCTCCAGATTATTGACTGCCGTGTCTCCGGCGATCACCTGGCGGGCCAGCTCCGCGTCGCGCCACAGCAGGGCCCTGACGCTCTTCTCCAGCGCCGCGGCCGCCAACAGGGCCAATTGCATGACCCTGTGCTGCAAGGCCGTCAGTTCCTGGGAGAACTTATCCCTGCCCCGGGCTTTTCCTTCCATGTCAGGCGCCATGGCGCATCCTCAGAACTATCCTGATCATCCGGATTCGGCCTTAGCCGCCTTGGTCTTCTTGCGTCTCCTCACTTCCCGGATTGATTCTTCGATGGCCTGCTCGATCTCCTCGGGGGCCACCCCTTCCATCTTGGCGTGCATCTTCTCAACGATTTGCCAGAGCTTTTCCCCCTCGGTCTGCCGGTCCATCAAAACCTTGGGCCGGACAATCACCATGGCGTCCCCGATCTCAAAATCCAAAATATCGCCTTCCTTGAGGCGCAACTTTTCCCTGACCTCTTTGGGAAAAGTCACCTGGCCGCTTCGTAAAACTTTTGCCCAGGGCATGGTGGTCTTTCTCCGCGATGGCGTCTAAAATACACACAATTAGTAAATCTGTATAACGATACTATAATTTCCCAAAGAATTTCTGTCAAGGCCGGGCAAGCTAATCGAAATCCGCCTTCTCACCGCTCCAACTCCCCCGGCTCCAAATGGTAATTCCCGGCTAAAAAGTGTTGGGCTACGGCTTCGATGCTGGCTTCTCCGGCCATGAGCATGTCCATCTGCCGGGTGAAGAGGGGCAGGCGGTTGAATTGGTCCAGTTTGGCATTGATCATTTGAAAGATCTAACGGAAAAGGGAGAGAAGGAAAGATTAGAGAAATGGTGGTTACAGATCATCATAGGCGTCTTTTCTGTGTTTGACGGCTTCGATTTCCACTATCTTTTTATCGTCATGGATTTGGTAGATGATCCGCCAATTACCCGCTCGGGAAGAACGCTTGCCTCTGGCCGTCTTGAGCGGCTTGGAGATGCGGGAATCATAGGGATTTAGGCCCAATTCCTCCGAACGATTTAGAATATCTTGCTCCGTATGGGGATCCAATTTGGCCAGTGCGCGTGAGGCCGCTTTAGTAAAGACGATGGTGTAACTCACAGCCGCTTCCCGCGGCGGTATTCCTCCAGTGTCAGATATTCCCCCCGCTCGAACTGCCCTTCGCTTTCGGCGATCATTTCCATTTCTTCCGGGGAAAGCGGTTCTGCGTCGTATTCCTCTCCTATCCGCTCGTAAAGAACGTCTAGAAATTTTTGGAGCAATTCCCGGTCCGGGCCTTGAGCCACAGCCCTGAATTTATCCAGCAGTTCGTTGTCGGCGGCGGTTTCCATGGGAGTCCTCCCCTTGGCGCTATTCGTAAATATTATAGCAAAGTTTCCAAAGGTTTGTGTGACTTGCCAGATTAGTTTCTCACAAAAAATCCCATTAGAGCCTTTCCACCTTCTCACCGCTCCAACTCCCCCGGCTCCAAATGGTAATTCCCGGCTAAAAAGTGTTGGGCCACGGCTTCGATGCTGGCTTCTCCGGCCATGAGCATGTCCATTTGCCGGGTGAAGAGTAGCAGGCGGCCGATCTGGTCGAGTTTTTCGGCGATTACGGGGCAGGGGTATTTTTGCAGCCGCGCGTCCACCCGGTCGCCTTTGACCTCCACGGTGAAGTCCAGGGCCATGAGGACTAACGCCAAGGCCCGGACCCGGCGCTGGCGGCGGGTCTCGTCCGCTGCTCCCCCTTTGAAGGAGAAGGAGATGTAGTTTTTGTTCACCGTCTTACCGCAGTAGGCGTCCAGGACGCAGTAGTGGTAGCCCACCCGGGAGCTGAAATTCACATATTTATCGGAGATGATGGCGTAGCTCCGCTCCCCGAACCTTTCCGCCTCCTTGGGGGGGGCCATGGCCTGTTCCCGCATGACCGAGAAAAAGCCGC
>Ga0233425_10004754_pt1 | contig 22332 bp, 18 predicted proteins | sample Watercolumn_Towu_2_FD_181712 | JGI IMG/M metagenome (GOLD analysis project Ga0233425, IMG submission 181712) | Freshwater microbial communities from Lake Towuti, South Sulawesi, Indonesia - Watercolumn_Towuti2014_140_MG | ecosystem: Environmental > Aquatic > Freshwater > Lake | place...
CAGGAGGTCGAGGTCGGCCTCGGTGAACACGTGACGCGTGTGGGTGGCGTCGACGTGTACCACTCCCCTGATCTCCCGCTGGTAGATGATGGGCGCACCCATGCGGCAGCGGTCGGGCTTGATCGCTCCCCCGTTGCTCGTGACCAGGGGTTGTGCGACCACGGCGTGCCCCTCGCTCATCACCTGGTGGATGACGGTGTGCGACAGCGAGAGGCCGCCTCCGAAGGTCGGTTGCTTGAGCCCGGGCTTGGTCCGCATCGCGTGGACCTCGAGCTTGCCGGACTCCTCGTTCCGCAGGAGCACCGATGCCTTGTCCGCCTGGGGGAAGCTCGCGAGCACCTGATCGAGCACGCGATCGAAGAGCTCGTCGGGATCGAGCGTCGTGGCGATCGCCTCGGAGACCGCGGCGACGGCCCTGAGCTTCCGGCTCAATCCCTCGACGTCCGATGCCTGGAGGTCGGGGTCCTGGAGCGCCTCGGCGATCATGGACGCGTCGATCTGCCCGACGACCGACTCCTCCAGCCCCTGGTCGAACACCACTTCCGATGAGAGCTCGTCGGCCGGATCCGCATCGAACCGGAACACGTCGCGGCAGATCCTGACCTCGTCTCCGTCTCTGAGCCGGAGCCGCTGGATGCGCCGGCCGTTGACATAGGTCCCGTTGAAGGACTTGAGGTCCTCGACCTCGTACGAGCCGCGCACGTGCAGGAGGCGCGCGTGCTGGCGCGAGACCCCGGGATCACTGAGCCTGATGCTCGCGGCCGAGCCGCGACCCATGACATATTCCTGATGCCCGAGTTGGAACTGACGCCCGGCTACCGGACCGGCGATGCCGACGAGGCTGGCCACAGGGAGGATTCTAACGCTGCTCAGGCGAGGTCGCCAGACCTTCGGTGCCTGTCGTTCGACGACCTCACACCCGGTCCACCGAGTGGACTCCGCCGACCCTCCGGATCGCCCGGATGATGGTCTTGAGCTGACTCACGTCGTTGACGTGGAACGAGAAGGTGTTGACGGCTCGATCCTCCTCGCCCGCGAGGCAGTTCGCGGACGAGATGTTGATGTCCGCCTCCATGAACTGCTTGCTGATCGCCGCGAGGATCCCCGGGCGGTGAGCGGTGATGACCCTGAGCGTCACGGGACGAGGCTGGAGCTTCTTCTTGGCCTCCCAGGAGACATCGACCCTGCGTTCGGGATCGAGCTCGCCGACGCGGAGGCACTCGGCGCGGTGGACCGTGATCCCACGCCCGCGCGTGATGAACCCGACGATCTGGTCTCCGGGCACGGGGTTGCAGCACCGCCCGAACCGGACCAGCAGGCTATCGACACCGTCGAGCCGGATGCCATCGATGCCCTTCGGCTTGATCTTGCGGACGAGACGCTCGAAGGTCGTCTCCATCAGCTCCTTGGGCGGTTCGTTGCCCAGGTCCTTCTCGGGGAAGAACTCGCGGACCACGGTCGATGGCTCGAGCTTGCCGTAGCCGATCTGCTGGATCAGGTCCTCGAGGGCGCCGTACCGCGCCTTCTGGGCCAGCTTCTCGAGCTCGCCCTTCTTGAGCAGCTTCTGGTACGAGAGCCCGTGCTTCCGGAGCTCGCGCTCGAGCAGGCTCTGCCCGAGCTCGCGCGAGCGGGTCCGCTCCTCGGCGTGGAGGAAGCTGCGGATCTTGGTCCTGGCCTTGCCCGTGGCGACGAACTCCAGCCAGTCCTTGCTCGGCCGCTGGGTCGGGTTCGTGATGATCTCGACGCTGTCGCCGCTCTTGAGCTGGTATCGGAGGGGGACCATCGCGCCGTTGACGCGCGCCCCGGCGCACTTGCGTCCGACCTCGGTGTGGATCGCGTACGCGAAGTCGATCGGAGTCGCGCCGACGGGGAAGGCCAGGACGTCGCCGGCCGGGGTGAAGACGTACACCTCGTCCTGGAACAGGTCCACGCGCACCGACTCCATGAACTGGTTCGGGTCCTTGACCTCGGCTTGGGTCTCGAGGAGCTGGCGGAGCCAGTCGAACTTGTGCCCGTCCTTGTCCTTGAGCGACGGACCTCCCTTGTAGCGCCAGTGCGACGCCAGCCCGTGCTCGGCCACGCGGTGCATGTCGAACGTTCGGATCTGGATCTCGATCGGCTCGCGCATCGGGCCGATGACCGTCGTGTGGAGCGATTGATACCCGTTGGGCTTGGGCAGCGCGACGTAGTCCTTGATCCGGCCCGGGACCGGCTTCCATTCCGAGTGGACCACTCCGAGAGCGGCATAGCACTCCGCCACCGTGTCGCAGAAGATCCGGAACGCGATGGCGTCATAGATGCGCTCGAACGGCACGTTCTGCCGCTCCATCTTCCGGTAGATCGAGTAGAGGTGCTTCGGGCGGCCCCTCACATCGGCCTTGAGCTCGTGCTGATCGAGCAACGCCTTGACCTTCTCGACGACCTTCTCGATGTACGCATCGCGCTCGGCCCTGGTCTTGGCCACGACCTGGTCCAGGGCCTGGTACTCCTGGGGATGGAGGTACTTGAAAGAGAGGTCCTCGAGCTCCTCCTTGATCCACTGGATGCCGAGCCTGCTGGCGAGCGGGGCGTAGATGTCCATCGTCTCTCGCGCCTTCTCGAGGCGCTTGGCTTCGTCGAGGTGCTCGAGGGTCCGCATGTTGTGGACACGGTCGGCCAGCTTGATGATGACCACCCGGATGTCCTCGGCCATGGCGATGAGCATCTTGCGGAAATTCTCGGCCGTCCGTTCCTCCTTCTTCGAGTACTCGACCTTGGACAGCTTGGTCACGCCGTCGACCAGGAACGTCACCTCCTCGCCGCACAGGGCCGTGATGTCCGCGGCCGTGGCGAGCGTGTCCTCGATGCAGTCGTGGAGCAGGGCCGCGCACACGCTTGCCGGGTCCATCTGCATCTCGGCGACGATGTATGCGACCGTCAGCGGGTGCATGAGATAGGGATCCCCCGATGCCCGTTCCTGTCCGTCGTGCATCTTGGCGCTGAACACGTAGGTCCGACGGATGAGCTCCAGATCGGCGTCGGGGTACCGCCGCTGGACCTGCATCAGGATGTCGCTCAACCGAACCTTGTCCGGCATGGTGTTAGAGTATATTGGTCGAAAAACGGGGCTTCAACTTGTCGCAGTCGCCAGGAGATCGGAAGAAGACCTCGCGCGTCGCCCGGATCGCCGTGCTCGTGGTCGGAGGCATCGTCGCGGGGAGCCTCGTGGCCCACACCCTCGCTGCCTTCCCGCGCGGGGTCGACATCGATCGTGGTTTCTCCGAGCCCGCGTTGGCCGGACGGGAGTGCCGGACGATCGTCTCCGCCAGGGACGAGACCGTGGTCGAAGCGACCGAGATCGTCCCGGACGGGCCATCGCCGCGGCTCCGCGAGACCTTCCGGCTGGCGCCGGGTGCGCACCGCCTCGAGGTGCGCGTCGCGGGCTGCCGTGCGAATGTCCGCGCGTTCGACCCCGGGACCACTCGCCGTGTGACCGTCGAATACCACTGTGCCGGACGATGAGCCGGCGCTACAGCCCCCCGGAGTCCTGCGCACGCCAGAGATACCACGTGGCGATGGAGCGATAGGGTATCCACGCCGCCGCGATCTCCCTGATCCGGTCGGGGGCCGGGTTCTCGCCGAGGCCGTAGGCCCGCGCCACGCCCCTGCGGAGCCCCAGGTCTCCGACGGGCAGCACGTCGAGCCGACGGAGGTGGAAGATGAGGTACATCTCCGCGGACCAGCGGCCGAGGCCCTTGACCGCGGTGAGCACCTCGACCACTCGCTCGTCGTCCATCCGTTCGAGCCGTTTGAGTGGGAGCGATCCGTCGAGGGTGCGGCTCGCGAGGTCGACGATGTAGCTCGATTTCTGGCGCGACAGACCGGCCGACCTGAGGTCGTCAGGGGTGGTGGCCGCGACCCGGCGCGGCGTGACCCTCCCGCCCAGGACGTCCCTGAGGCGGCCGTAGATGGTGCGGCCGGCCGCCATCGAGACCTGCTGGTGCACGATGCTCTGCGTCAGGGCCCCGAACGGATCGGTGGAGGGCACCTCGTCGAGCGTGTACGGACCGACTCGCCGGATCACCGCACCGAGCGTGGGATCTGATCGACACAGGACCCTCGGGCCAGGCAACGCGAGCCGCGCCTGGTCCGCCCCCTCGACGGTGAGCATCCTGAGCTTTGTCTGGACGCCGCCCGGCGCGGAGAAGCCGCGGAGCTCGCCGTCGCCCGCGAGCACCCGGTGACACGGGACGACGAGCGGGACCGGGTTGTGGGACATGGCTCGGCCGACGGCCCGAGCCGCTCCGGGCTGGCCGCATCGGTCCGCGAGCTCGCCGTAGGTCGAGGTCTGCCCCGGGGGGATGCGCCGTGCCTCGGCGTACACCTGCCTCGAGAACCCCGATGCTCCGTCCAGGTCGACCTCGACGTCCGTGAACGGGTCCGGCGTGCCGTCGAGGTGGCGCTGGACCCTCGTGATGAGCTTCGCGTGCGAGCCCCGGGGGCTGGCGACCTCGCGGAGCTCTCCGTGTATCCTCTGCGAGAGCTCCTCCCGCACCTCGGTCTCGTCTCGTCCAGGGAGCTGGATCGCGCACACCCGATCGTCGCGCCACGCGATGCCGCAGGAGCCAAGAGCAGTCGTGAAGATGTGTATGGTGGTCATGTCCGGCCGAGGATACCTCGAAGACCCCTGGTCGCACGAGAGGGTCTCGAGGTATCGAGGTCCAGCGGGGTCACCGCGGACCTGGCCCTGTCGGCCTTGACCTGCGCTCGTGGGCACGGGGTCCTGGTGTGAGGGCGGTCGGAACGAGCCTTTTCCCTCCTGGAGCGGAATGGTCCGGTGCCTCGTGCGCGCGCACCCTGGTGGCACATCGATTGCTGTGCGAGACTGGGGCACACGTCTCGGCGAGGCGATGTGCCTCCGGGCAAGGGACGTTCATGAGTGCGACGGTGGTCGGATCCAGCTCCTCTCACGACGATGAAGGCTGTCGTCCCGCCCCGTCGTCCGAAGCACCCGGGCCGATCGATCGCGATGACATCGTCGTGAGCTACCTGCCCCGCATCGAGAAGCTCGCCAAGGCACTGGCTCGCAGGCTGCCGCCCCACGTCCCGCTCGAAGACCTCGTCAGCGCCGGCGCGATGGGGCTGCTCGATGCCGCAGGGCGATACGATCCGGGCCGAGGCGAGCGGTTCGACATCTACGTCGAACACAGGATCCGCGGGGCGATGCTGGACGAGCTCCGCTCGCATGACAGTCTCTCGCGTGACCTCCGCTCGCGATCGAAGCGGCGGGACCAGGCCGTCACCAAGCTCGAGCGGGAGATGGGGAGGGCCCCGTCCTCGGAGGACGTCGCCGGAGAGCTCGGCATCGAGATCGAGGAGTACGAACGTCTCCTCGACCGGGTCCATCGGGGCACGACGATCAGCGCCGAGGCGTTGACCCGCGACGGTTCCGGCGCGCAGGCGTTCGCAGATCCGACCATCCCCGACCCCTTCAAGGTCGTGGCGGCGCGGGAGCTGCGGGACCTGCTCGCTCGAGCCCTCGCCAGCCTCCCCGATCGTTTACAGCTCGTCGCGAGCCTGTACTATCGGGACGGGCTCAAGCTCAGCGAGATCGGCGCGCGCCTCGGCGTCACCGAGGCCCGGGCCTGCCAGCTCCGGGGCGAGGCCGTGCGCCAGCTCCGGAGCGTCCTGCGAGCCTGGGAGATCACGGCCGACCCCCTGTGACCGGCTCTGGGTTCATGTCGGGAGCATGCGGTCCGACGTCAAGCCTTTGACGCCATCACCGCGATGAGCGCGTCCTTCCAGGCCCTGCACGCCTGGTCCAGATCGTCGTCGCCGTGCGCGGTCGAGACGAACATGGCCTCGAACGCGCTCGGAGCGACGTAGACGCCCCGATCGAGGAGCTCGTGGAAGACTTTCCGGTACAGGCCCGTGTCTGCCTTCTTCGCGTCGGCGAAGCTCCACACCGGGTCCGGCGTGAGGAACATCGTCATCATCGAGCCCACGCGACATACGGTCGCGGGCACGGACGCGGCGGCCGCGGCGCTGATCATGCCGTCCGCGAGCTTGTGTCCCTTGGCCTCGAGGGTGTCGTAGACCGCGGGCATCGAGAGCAACGTCTCGAGCATGGCCCGTCCCGCGGCCATGGCGAGCGGGTTCCCGCTCAGCGTCCCGGCCTGGTAGATCGGCCCCTCGGGTGCGAGCTTCGACATGAGGCGGCGCGGCCCGCCGACCGCGCCGACGGGGAGCCCGCCGCCGAGGATCTTGCCCAGCGTCGTGAGGTCCGGCATCACGCCGTAGAGCTCCTGGGCCCCGCCGGGCGCGACCCTGAAACCGGTGATGACCTCGTCGAAGACGAGCAGCGCGCCGTGCTCGGTGCAGAGCGAGCGGAGCCCTTCGAGGAACCCGCGCCGCGGCGGGACGACGCCCATGTTGCCCGCCACCGGCTCCACGAACACGGCCGCGATCGAGTCGCCGTGCCGTTTGAAGAGGCTGGCGACCGCGTCGAGGTCGTTGTACGGCACGGTCGCCGTCAGACCGGCCACCGCGTCGGGGACGCCCGGGCTCCCCGGGATGCCGAGCGTCGCGACACCCGAGCCCGCGGCCACCAGGAACGAGTCGCCGTGTCCGTGGTAGCCGCCCTCGAACTTCACGAAGACGTCGCGCCCGGTCGCGCCTCGGGCCAGCCGCAGCGCGGTCATGGTCGCCTCGGTGCCGGAGGAGACGAACCTGACCTGCTCGATCGAGGGGACGGTCCGGCACACGAGTTCAGCCAGCTCCACCTCGTCGGGCGTCGGCGTCCCGTAGGATGTCCCGCGCTCCGCGGCGCGCTGCACGGCCTCGACCACCGCGGGGTGCGCGTGACCGAGGACGAGGGGGCCCCAGGAGCACACGAAGTCGAGCAGGTCGCGGCCGTCGGCGTCCGTGAGGTGCGATCCCCGGGCGCTCACCACGAAGAACGGGTCGCCTCCCACGGCACGGAACGCCCGGACCGGGCTGTTCACCCCGCCCGGGATGAGCCTCTTTGCTCGCTCCAGCAGCTTCCTCGAGACTTCACCAGTCTTGGTCATTGCCACTTCTCCTCATGACGGAGCTCCACACGGGGTCCTCAGCTCCGCGATCACGGCCCGGACCAGGCCGTCGGCGGTATGCGGGGTCGCGATACGGGCGGGCTCCGCGCCGAGCTCTCGCACCACTTCAGCGGTCGCCGGGCCGATGCACACGAGCCGGAGCCGGAAGAACGCGTCGCTCCCGATCGCCGATGCGAGCGCGCGGGCCGCGGAACCGCTGGCGAGCGTCACGACGTCGAGCTCTCCGCGCGAGGCTCGCGCCCTCAGGAGGTCGGGGTCCTCGACCCCTTCGACCGTGGCGTAGGCCACGACCGTCGTGACCTTCGCGCCGGCCGCGACGAGGCTCGCCGCGAGCTCGGGGCTCGACATCGTGCCGTGCAGCAGGAGCACGGACCTCCCGGCGAGGCCAGTGGCCGCGAGCGCCTCCGCGAGCGCGCTGGCCGTGGCCTTCTGCGGCACGAGCGAGACCGTCATGCCTGACGACGTGAGCTCGGTGGCGGTCGAAGGTCCGACCACCGCCACGCAGGCAGGCGACTGCCCCGGATCGACGGCTGCATCCCGACACGCCCGGATGAACGCCCTGGCGCCGTTGCGGCTGGTGACGACCAGCCAGTCGAGCTCGTGCAACGCCTTCACGGCCTGCGCGAGGCCGGTCGGGTCCGGCGGCGGGAGCACCCGGATGCAGGGCACGACGTCGGCGGCGACGCCTTCCCGCTCGAGCATCGCGGATATCGCGGCCGCGAGGTCGCCCTCTGCCGTGACCAGGACGCGAGCCGCGCGGCCCGGATCTCTCATGTGCGTCGGACCTCGTCGAGGACGTCGCGGCCTCCACGTTCGAGGAGCATCCGGGCCACCTCGGCGCCCAGCTCCTCGGGTCGATCGATCGGCCCCGCGGCGTCGGCATCGATGCGGCGGGAGCTGTCGGGCGCGACCAGGCACGCCCGGAGCGCGAGGTGTCCCCGCTCGAGGCGGCAGTTTGCGCCGAGCGGAAGCTGGCATCCTCCCTCCACGATCGCCAGGAGCGTACGTTCGGCCGTGATCTCGGCGCGCGTGACGCGGTGGTCGAGGCGGGCCAGCAGCTCGAGGGTCTCGCGATCCGAATCGCGTGCCTCGATGGCGAGCGCGCCCTGCGCGACGGCCGGGACGAAGCGTTCGACCGCGAGGTCCTCGGTGATCCGATCGGCGTGTGCGAGCCTGACCAGGGCCGCGCGGGCGATGATCACCGCGTCGTACTGGCCCTCGTCGAGCTTGCGGAGCCGCGTATCGACGTTCCCCCGGAGCTCGCGCCGTTCGATGTCCGGCCGCTCGTGGGCCAGCAGCGCCTTGCGGCGGAGCGAGCTCGTGCCCACGGCCGCGCCCGGCGGGAGCTCGTCCAGCCGGGCCCCGGCGCGCGAGACGAGACAGTCGCGCGGGTCTTCCCGTTCCGACACCGCGCCGATGACGAGCCCCTCGGCCAGGCGTGTCGGCATGTCCTTGGCGGAGTGCACGGCGACATCGACGTCGCCGCGCTGGAGCGCCCGTTCGATCTCCTTGACGAAGAAACCCTGTCCTCCGACCTGGGCGAGCGGCACGTCCGTGATGACGTCTCCCTGGGTCTTGATGACCTGGATCTCGACCTGGGCCCCCGGCGCGAGCTTCCGGATGCTGGCCGCCACCGCCTCGGCCTGGACGAGGGCCAGGCGGCTTCCGCGGCTCCCGATACGGATCGTCCTCACGACTCACCCTCCCTTCCGTCGAGACCGAACAGGTATCGCAGCGACTCGGCGAGCACCTTCCCGGTGTGGTCCGTCGAGCGGCGTTTGAGCCGGACCAGAGGCTCGTGGAGGATCTTGTTGACGATGGCCTGCGTGAGCTGCTCGATCCGTTGCTCGCCGCGCCGGTCGAGGGACGGGATCTTGCCCAGGTGCTGTCTCACCTCGGCCGCCCTGATCTCCTCGAGCTTCCGGCTCAGGTCCACGATGGTCGGGACCACGGCCAGGGTCTCGAGCCAGGCCATGTACCGCTCGGTCGCCTGGTCCACGATCTCTTCCGCGCGCGGCACCTCGGCTCTCCGCTGGCGCAGATGCTCGTCCGCGATCTCCTGCAGTCCGTCGAGGTCGTACAGAAAGACGCCCTCGCTGCAGCCGCATGCCGGCTCGACGTCCCGCGGCAGCCCCATGTCGATCACGACCATCCGTCGCTCCGCGCGACCGGCCATGGCCTCGGCGAGCATCCGCGCGGTGATCACGGGCTCCGTGGCGCCGGTGCCCGAGACGACGAGGTCGGCGTCTGCCAGCGCGGCCCCGAGCTGATCCCACGGACGGGCGACACCGCTCGCCTTCGCGGCCAGGGCCTCTGCTTTCTCGAGCGTCCGGTTCACGAGCGTGAGCCGGCTCGGCTGACGTTCCGCCGCCAGGACCGCCGCGGTCTCGCACATCTCGCCCGCGCCGACGACGAGCACGTTCGCGTGCCGCAGGTCTCCGAGCAGGCGGTGCGCGAGCTGGAGGGAGATCGTGGCCACGGAGACGGGCGTGGACCCGAGCGCCGTCGTGTTGCGGACCGACTTCCCGACCTCCAGCGCGGCATGGAAGAGTCGCGACAGGCGGGCGCCGGTGGACTGGGCCTCGTGGGCCAGCTCGTACGCGGCGCGCACCTGGCCCAGGATCTGCGGCTCGCCCATGACGAGCGAGTCGAGCCCCGCGGCGACCTTGAAGATGTGCTGCACCGCCTCGGCGTCGCGGAGCACGTAGAGTGACGGCTCGAGCTCGCTCTCCGGCACGGACCTCGACTCCGCCAGGAACGCGGTCATGCGCTCCGCGGCGTGGGCGGACAGGGCCGTGCCGTACAGCTCCGTGCGGTTGCAGGTCGACAAGATCACGGCCTCGTAGAGCCGGGCCGCGCCGGCCAGCTCCTGGACCGCACGGCCGACCTCGTCCGGCGAGAACGCGACCCGTTCGCGCATTGCGACCGGAGCCGTCAGGTGGTTGAGCCCTGTCACGAGCAGATACATGCCCTGGTTCACCCGACCTTCTGGAACACGGTGTCGCGATAGAACGCGAGCTCCGCGATCGACTCGAGGATGTCCTGGTGCGCGCGGTGGTTGCCCTTCTTGTTCGGCCTGCGCCGGAACACGTCGGGATACCACCGGCTCACGAGCTCCTTGACGGTGCTGACGTCCACGTTGCGGTAGTGGAACCAGTCGTGCAACCGCGGCATGTGCATCCCGAGGAACACGCGGTCCTGGTGCACCGAGTTCCCGGCCAGCGGAGCCGTGTGCCGCGGGCAGTGCGACGAGATGAACTCGAGGGTCTGCTCCTCGGCCTGGGCGGTGGTCACGGTCGATCGCCGGACCTCCTCGAGCAACCCCGAGCCTCCGTGGTGCTCCTTGTTCCACGCGTCCATGGCGAGGAGCACTTCCTCGGGCTGGTGGATCACGATCCGTGGGCCTGTGGCGACGACCACGAGGTTCCCGTTCGTGATGATGGTCGCGATCTCGAGGACCTTCTCCCGGAACGGATCGAGTCCGCTCATCTCCATATCGACCCACGCGAGGAGCCCGTCCTGTGTCATGGCCTACCCGTCACTGGTTGCGGTGCCCTGGTCGCGGCACCCGAGAGGGAGCCGACCACGCTCGTGTAGAAGGTCTCGGCGGCGCCGTCATCGATCGGGAGCTCGAGCCACGCGATCCCGTCGTCCTCCAGGTTGAACTTTTCCACGACGTAGAAGAGCTGGTCCGACCGCGCGCAGATGACCACGGCGTCGATCGGGTCGTGGGCCATGGCCCAAACCAGGCTGGCGTGGTGGCCAAGACCGCTGACCTCGAGCTTGCTGACGTCGCCGACGAACAGAACCTTCGCGGTCACCGCGTCCTCCTCGATCCATCCCCTGGCCTTCGAAAAGACGTCCGGGATGAAGAGCTTGGAACAGAACGCCTCGCCCTGTGTGTCTCTCTCGGCGGAGCCCTCCCGGGCGAGTGGGAGCCGCTCGCCGGTGGTCAACCGCTCGACCTCGTGCGTCCAGACGGTGTCGCAGCTCGCCGGCCTGACCTGGACGAACCCGCCGACTGCGACGCCGCTCCGCACGAGCCGTCCGGCGAGCTCCAACGCGTACCTGGCCTTCTCGCTCTTCTTCGGCCCGACGATGAGGATCCAGCGTGGCATCGAGTCCGACGTTCCAGCTAGGCTCGGGTGAGCCTCTTGTCAAGCGTCGTCGCCCGCGGGATCGTTTGCGCGCGGTTCAGGGCTCGATGACGACGGCGGTCGAGGCGAAGTCCGCGCTGACGTTCCACGCCGGGTCCCCGTCGGAGGTCCGGCCGTCGGGAGGGTTGATCCATGTCTCTGGCTCGCCGCGGCACGCGCCTCCAGCGAGGAGGTCGCAGAGCGTGATGCCCAGTGGGAGGGAGATGCCGCTGGCCTCGTCCACGGGGATCACCCCCGAGATGATCCCGCCGGTCGTCCAGGCCCCCGACGTGGAGTCCTGGGACCCCACGGAGCATCGATCGCTCGTGGTGAAGGTCCCGCTGACCGTCGCTTCCCTCACGGGGACGTCCACGGTCAGGAGAGCGGTGGCGATCCTCATCACGAGGTCCACCGTGCCCGGCGCAGTGGTGAAGTCGTTCCCGGAGATCGCGACGCGGGCAGCGGCCGGGGGCGCTGCGAACCGGTATCTCCCGGTGGTCCCGATGACGGCTTCGCCGATGCCGACCCGGGCGTTGCACTCCCCGTCGCCGGTGATGTCCTCGTACTGCATCAGGTAGATGGTCGAGCCGTCGTCGAGCGAGCGCTGCATGGCCGCGATGACCGACTCGCTGGCGAGCGGCGGCGGCGCCGTGGGGACCAGGGCCCGGAGGATGTGGTCGGGGTTGCTGGGATCGTGGCCGTCGAAGCAGGCGGGATCGAGGGGCTCGTCGTCGTCGACCTCGGCGTCCGTCTCGGCATCGACGTCTCCGTCTGCATCGCCGTCGGCGTCGCCGTCTCCATCGATGTCGGTATCCCCGTCGGCGTCGCCGTCTCCATCGATGTCGGTATCGCCGTCGGCGTCGCCGTCGGCATCCCCATCGCCATCGCCATCAACATCGACATCGACATCGGTGTCGGAGTCGCCATCGGCATCCGAGTCGCCGTCTCCGTCGCTGTCTCCGTCCGAGTCGGCGTCTGCATCGCCGTCGCCGCACCCGCCAGAGATCGTGGCGAGCGCCAGCGAGCCGAGGGCCAGAACCATGAAGAGACGACACCGATGCTCCATCGCGTTCCTCCGTGCCTCGCGGGAATGTACCACGGAGTTGTCCCTGGCTGGCTGCATGAGCCATGCATTGCTGCGTGACGGAACGGCGTGAGCCCTGGAGCAGTCTTTCGGAGTACAATGCCATGGGATGAGCGAAGTTATCGCGATGAGCCCGCTGGATCTCGAGGTCGTGAAGAGGTTCAAGACCCTCATGCTCGACGCCGGGGTACCCCTGATCCAGTTGGTGCTATTCGGTTCCCGGGCGAGGGGGGACGCAGACCCTGACTCGGACTACGATGTCCTGGTCGAGGTCGTAGGGCTCAACTCAGCGGTCCGGAAGCTCGTCGGTCGCTGCGCATGGGAGGCGGGGTTCGAGCAGGGAGCGCTCATCACTCCCGTGCTGGTGACATCGGATGAGATCGAGCACGGACCGATGCGTTCCTCGCTCCTGATGCTGGCAGTCCGTCAGGATGGAGTCGCGGTATGAGCTCCGATGACGTGCGTCTCCTGGTTGCGCTCCGGCTGCAGAACGCGGAGGAAAGCCTCGCCGACGCCAGGATACTGCAGGCTGGTGGCGGCAGCGGCCGGTCGGTTGTGAACAGAGCTTACTACTCAATGTTCTACTGCGTGCTCGCGCTGTTGCAGACGATCGGACGAGTGCCCAGGAAACACCAGGGGGCAATCAGCCTCTTCGACGCGGAGTTCGTGCACAAGGGACTCCTCCCACGGGAGTTGTCTGCCGAGCTCCACGCTGCTTTCGTGGCTCGACAAGCGGACGACTACAGGGTGACGGAACCGGTTTCGGTCGAGGATGCTCGAGCGGCCATCGATGCAGCGTCTCAATTTCTGGATGCGGTTCGCGGATACCTCAACAACTGCTCACCGTCCTCTTGAAGCCGAATAATGCGCGGCACAGCAGGGCTGTGATGGCGACCGCGACCATGTGTGACGGGGGGGGCGGGGAGCTCGCGGCTCTCACCGGATCGCGTGGACCGTGCCGCCGCGGTCCGGGAAGATCAACAGTCCGTTGACGAGGATCGGAGAGCACGCGGGCGCGAGGCCTGCCTCGACCTGGACCTGGAACGTCGTCGTTCCCGATCGGGCGTCGATAGCCGTCACCCGATCGGCGGTGCCGACCAGGACGAGCCCGGCCGCCACGGAGAGCGGTGACGCGATGGCATCGCTCAGCCCCACGTCCCACACCCGGTTCCCGCTCTCCAGCTCGATGGCGTACAGTGAGCCGTCCTCGCTCCCGGCGAAGACGGTGTCCTCGGAGATCGCCGGCGTGGCCGCCATCGCCGCGTCGGCCGAGAACGTCCAGCGCACCTCGCCGTCATCCGCGTCGAGCGCGCGCACCGTCCGGTCCACGGAGCCCACGACGACCATGCCCTCGAAAACCACCGGGCTCCCGAGCACTCCGCCGAGCTGCTGCTGCCAGACCACCGTGCCCGTCGCCGCGTCCAGCGCCATGACGGTGCTCCCGGTGGTGACGTAGACCCGCGACCCATCGGTCGTCGGATCGGTCAGGACGGGGGTCGGGGTCGGGACCGACCATGCTTCGTTGCAGTCCCTCGTCTTGACGGCGTACACGTGGCTCGGGACCGGTGCCCCTGGTCCGCAGGCATCGAGCCGTTTAGCGCTTTCCTGCGCCTGTCCGCAGGAGCCCACGAATGCGAGGCCGCCATCGAGGATCGGCGACGAGAGCACGGGGCCGTCCGCATCGAAGAAGCACCGCGCCGAGCCGTCGCTGGCGTCGAGGACGCGAAGCGCCCCACCATCCATGACGACCTGGGTCGCCGCGGATCGGACACGCGTGCGCGTCCCGACGACCACGACCTCGTCCGACGCCGCGGGCGATGAGGAGACCTGGTCCTCGAGCGCGGCGCGCCACCGGACCTCTCCTGTCTCTCGGTCCAGCGCGGAGACGTGACCCTTCTCGTGGAGCACGTCGCGGGTGCGGCGGTACGTGACGATGGAGACGATCCCGCCGCCCTGCTTCATCTGGATCTGGACCTGGTGCTCGCCCGTCGTCTCGGCGCAATGATCGACGACGGAATCGAGGTCGAAGCGGGTGTCGGAGATGATCGGTCGCGTGCTGTACGTGTCGAATACGATCAGATCGACATTCCTCGAGCTCCCGCTTCCGAAGGCCGCGATCGTGTAGCAACTGCCTTTCTCGAGGCGTTGCCTCACGATCTCCTGCTGTCCCGCGGCGAGCGCGGTCTTTCGCACGCCGCCCTCGATCTCGAACCCGAGCGACAGCATCTTCTCGTGGAGCTCCCGGAGGCGCGGGAGGATGTCCTCCGGGGCGCCGAGCGGCGTGAACTCGGCGGCCTGCTTCGCTCTCGACTCGTTGGCCGCGACGATCAGGAGGTCTCCGCTCCGCGCGGGCGCGAAATCCGCCCCGGCCTCGACTGACGCCTTCCACGCCTCGGTGCCGCGGGGCGCTTCGTCGCCGAGGTGATACCTCGCCCTGAACTGTCCACCACCGCCGATCGACTCTCCGCCGGCGCACACCGACGTCGCGGTCCAGAAGATGCCGAGCATCGAGACCGGCAGCGCGATCGCCAGCGCCAGGACGACGACCCTCCGTTTCGACTCTCCGCCTCCGTCTCTCCCGGCTTCGACCAGGAGCCGTTCGAGGTCACCCTCCCGCGGGGGCGGAGTCTTGAGAGCCTTTTCGACTTCCTTGTCATCGAGCGGGATGATCGCCGCGCAGCTCCAGCACCCGATGGTCGACATCCTCGAGCGCAGGAGCTCGGCATACACCTCGTTCGGCTGGGAGCATTTCGGGCAGTGCGTGACGAGGCTGGCCATCGAGTTTTGCTTCTCGTATATCGAGTTGCGACTCGCCGTCAACCTCTGCTTGACCCGCGTGGCACGGGTGTTGTCAGGGTCCTCGCCCGCGTCGAGACAGCTTGCCCTCCGGGCATCGGTGGGCTAGCGTCCTTTTGCCATCATGAGACACCCTGGACGTGAACGTGCTCTCCTCCTGTGGCTCGCGGCGTGCCTGTCCTGTTCCGGGTGCGATGGATGCCGCCGGAGCGGAGGCCCATCCGAGGCACGGAACGAGGGCCTGGTCATCGACGACATCGACACGGAGATCCGGTCGTACGACCGGGACGGTCGACCGGTGAAGCTCGACGTCTCTCTCGATACGCTGGTGCGGGACGAGGTCCGTCGCGCGAAGTCGATCTCGCTGAACGAGCCCGGTGGCAAGAGTGTCAAGAACGCGCGTCTCAAGGTCAGCGCGAACCTCGCCATCGACGAGTTCTCCGGACAGCTCCATGCCATCGTGCTGTCGAAGATCACGCGCACGGGGAGCATCCCGATCGAGGCGGACATCGACGCCGTGACCGCTGTCCAGACCGACGGGGGGCCGGTCGATGAGACGGTGTATGCCACCCATCTGAAGAAGGCCGTCCACGACGCGGTCTCGGCGCTCGACGAGCAAGCTCGTCTCCTCGGCTCCGGCAACGAGACGCTCGTCGATGCGCTCGGCAGCGAGGAGGCGGCCATCCGGGTCGCCGCGGCCCGGACCCTCGGCGAGCGGCGGGCGCGAGAGGCGGTCGAGCCGCTGTGCGACGTCCTGAGGCGCGATCAGCCCCAGGTCGCGCAGGCCGTGCTCGGCTCGCTCGTCATGATCGACGACGAGAGAGCCGTCCCGTGCATGATCGAGTGGGCCGGATCGGACGACCGCCGCCTCGTGTACGTCATGGAGCCGCTCGCGTCGATCGGGGGCACGGAGGCGCGCGCCTTCCTCGAGATGATCGCCTCCGGGCACGACGAGCCCGGGATCAGGCAGGTCGCGGAGAATTCCCTGCGCCGCATGAGCCCTTCGAAAGCCGCTACGGAGGAGTGAAGCACCGTCCACAGTGGACGGAGTGGACGAGGTGGACTGGGTGGACGGGGCTGACAGACCCCCGTTTCCTGGGCGCGGTCCACACGGTCCACTCCGTCCACATCGTCCACACGAGCTCGCCTACTTCGGCAGAGGGTCCCCTTCGCCGACCTCCGGGAGCAGCTTCGATGACTCGAGGAAGCGCGCCACGAGCCTGGCCTTCACGGCCGCGCCCCTCGCGTTCACGTGGCGCCCGTCGGTCCAGAGCCCGGGGTCGCGCGGCATCTCGCGCGAGAGGTCGTAGCACGGGACCTCGTGCTCCCGGCAGATGTCGAGGACGAGCGCGTTCTGCTCCTCGTATGCCGACTGGTACTCGGCCGACGAAACCCTCGGGTCCTGGAAGTGGGGCGACCAGGCGAACGTCAGGAGCACGGCCTCGGCGTGGTTCATCCGGGAGATGGCCACCATGTTCCGGAGGTTCCGGGCGAAGTACGTCGGGACGTTGGAGTGGAGCATCTCCTGGGCGGTGCGCTGCTCGAAGACGCCCGAGGGGTAGGTCCCCTCGAGGACCTGCTGCCGGAAGTCCTCCGCGTGGTTCGTCGGCACGCCGTGGAATGTCCGGAAGTAGAGCTGGCCCGTCTCGTGGGCTCGGAACCCGAGGTCGGTCCGCGCGATCCGGAGCAGCGCGCTGCGGTCCCAGAGGCTCTCTTCCGGGGGATCGTAGGGCCTGCGGCTCCCGGAGTTGTCGCCGACGTACGCGCTGCCGGGGTACACGAGGCGGGCGTGGACGTCGTTGATGCCGTGGTACACCATCACGAGGTCGGGCTGGAGGTCGAGCACGCGGAGCTCGAGGTTCATGAGCGACTCCCACGACGAGTACATCGGGCACCCGGCGTTGACGACCTCGATCGCCGGGCGGTTCCTTCGGAGCTCCTGCTGGAGCTGGTACGGGAAGGACTCCCGGTAGTCGTCGACCTCCACCGTGTAGATGGTCGACCCGCCCAGGACCGCGATGCGGAACACGCCGCGGGGCTTCGGGACCGCGACCTCTTCGCCGCGGTACCCCAGCGAGTTGTGCCTGTTCTTCCCCCTGGACCACCCGGGGGTCGGGATGAACGGGAGGTAGTGGTGGCGCGAGTACCGTCTGGCCCGCCGCTCCGACTGGTCCGCGGAGCCGTAGCGCGCGACCTGGCCGGGCGAGGCGAGGCATCCGAGCCACAGCCGCGCGCCGCACTCGCAGCAGAGCAGCATGGCGAGCGTCGAGCCGACGGCCAGGGCCGCGCGGGCCCGGCGCGAAGCTGTCGGTCGGGTGCGTGCAACGGTCATGTCACCGCGCCTCTCGCATCGCGCGTCCTCCCGGGCATGATACGAGCCCGAGGCCGGCTCGCGCCACGGGGATGCGCCTGCCTCACTGCTCGATGTGGTGGTCCGTGGGCTCGATCTCGAAGCGGTGGACGAACTCCATGATGTCCTCGAACACGTCCTCCGCTTCCATGTCCAGCATCATCTCGTGGCCGCTGTGCTCGTACCAGATGATCTCGCGGTGCGGCGTGCTCACCTTCTCGTAGATGATGTTCGCCGAGTCGGGCGCCACGATGCGGTCCTTCCTGGACTGGAGGATGCGGATGGGCACGTGCACCTCGGTCAGGCGCTCGGCGATCTCCTGCGAGTAGTCGTGGAGCGAGGCGAAGGCGTCGGTCGGGAATTTGGGGTAGTTCCTGTTGCGCTGCCTCGAGAGCTCGGGGTCGTTGAACGGCTCGGGCGCGGGCCAGTACTTGACCACGTTCGACAGCGGATGCGCGAGCTGCGTCAGCGGGTCGAGGAACTTCAGGCAGGCCGCGACCGTCACGACGCCGGCGATCTTGTCCGGGTGGCGCATGGCCAGCTCGAGGGAGAGCAGCCCGCCCATGGACAGGCCCACGACCACGATCCGGTCGACCCAGTTCCAGAGCTGGATGAGCGCCCGCTCCGCGTCCACGTACCACTGTCGCGCCGTGACGCCTCTGAGGTCCTGGAACCTCGTCCCGTGGCCGCGCAGGATGGGCATCTCGTGCTTGATGCCGGACCTCTCGAGATACGGGACCAGGCCGGCGACCGTGTCGGTGTGAGACGTGAACCCGTGGAGCAGCAGCACGCCGATCTCGCGGCGCCGAGGCGGCTCGGGGAGCGGCACGTCGATCGGCACGTAGTTGGCGCGGTGGTCCACGAGCACGCTGATCTCCCGCATCACCTTGTCGGTGACCTTGCGGTAGAGCTCGCGGTCGCGAGGCTGGCTGCGGAAGTCGCCGAGGTCGAGCGGCTTGCCGAAGCGTATCCGGACCGGCGACTTGCCCGGCATCCGCAGGATCTCGAGCCTCGGATAGACCTCGGGCGGGAAAGCCCGGCCCGTGCCCGAGATCCCGACGGGGACGATGGGGACGCCGGCCTGCAACGCGAGCCGCGCGACGCCGGTCCTCCCGGGCAGGAGACCGGTCCGCGGGTCGACGGCGATGCGCGGGACGTCTTCCTCGCCCGGGATCGTGCCCTCGGGGAAGATGACCACGGCCCAGCCGCTCCTGAGCGCCTCCACGATGGCGTTCATCGCGTCCTCGTCGCCGCCCCGGTGGATGAACACGGACTGCGAGAGCTTGACCAGGTGGCGGAGCACCGGCCAGGTCTGGAGCTCGCTCTTGGCGATGAAGTGGACGCGCCGTGGCGCCGCGGCGCCGATCACCTGGACGTCGAGCCAGCTCTGGTGGTTGCACGCCAGGAGCACGCCGCCGTCTCGCGGGACGTTCTCCGCGCCTTCCACTTCGAGGTCGTTGTTCAGGGTGAAGTTCAGGTTCCACGCGCGTTGCAGGCCCGCGAAGAGCAGGTCCGATGCTGGCTCCAGCACGCCCATCTTCTCGACGAGCTCCAGGCCTGCCTCGAGGGCCCGATCGGCCGGCCAGAGTGCCGCGGTGACGATCTCCTGGCGATCCATGACGCTCCCGGTGTCCTTCGTGACGCTGCGCGTCATCGGGCACTGTAGATCAACGCAACGGCGCTGTGAAGGAGGTCGACTCGGAGCTACCTCAGCAGGGCAGCGAAGAGACTGGCGAGGCCACGGCTCGACGGGCTCGCAGCAGGGCCGGCGCCGTTGCAGTCGCATGCGCCACCCGACGGGCCTCCCTCTCCGTCTCCGTCGCCATCGTCGTCCGCGTCGGCATCGGTGTCGGCATCGGTGTCGGAGTCGCCGTCTCCGTCGATGTCGCCGTCTCCGTCGATGTCGCCGTCTCCGTCGATGTCGCCGTCTCCGTCGATGTCGCCGTCCGCGTCGATGTCGGCGTCCGCGTCGCCGTCGGGGCCGCCGGCGTCGTCGTCCGGATCGTTCGGGTCCGTCTCGCCCGGGTCGATCGCGCCGTCGTGGTCGAGGTCCTCGCCTCCGTCGAAGCGTCCGCCGCCGTCAGAGTCGGGATCGAGCGGGTCGGTGGTGGTCGTCGGGTCGGCGTCGGGGATGAAGTGCCCGGCGTCCAGGTCGGTGTCGTCCGAGGGCTCGGTGACGCCCATCTCGGTCCCGTCGAACAGGCCGTCGTCGTCGCTGTCTTCGTCGAGCGGGTCGGTCCCGGCATCGACCTCGGCGCCGTCGGTGACTCCGTCGTCGTCGCTGTCTTCGTCGAGCGGGTCGGTCCCGGCGGCGATCTCTTCCTCGTCGGTCAGGCCATCGTTGTCGTCATCCTCGTCGATCGAGTCGGGGATGCCGTCTCCGTCGTGATCGGCGCAGTCGTTGTCGATCACCCCGTCGCAGTCCTCGTCGACCTCGCCGTCGCACACCTCGGTGGCGCCGTGGTGGATCGCGGCATCGAGGGGAGCGCAGTCGGTCTCGTCGGGGTCGCCGTCACCGTCGTCGTCATCGTCCACGCAATCGGCGAGCCCGTCGTCGTCGAAGTCGGGGAAGCCGTCGTCGATCTCGAGGTCGCAGTCGTCATCGATCCCGTTGCACACCTCGACCGCGTCGTGATGGATTGCCGCATCGACGCGTGCGCAGTCGGTCGCATCCGGGTCGCCGTCGCCGTCGGAGTCCAGGTCTCGGAAGTCGGGCGTCCCGTCGCCGTCGGTGTCCACGGGTGGCGTGGCCGGGTCGGCATCGCCGGCCTCGGTGGCGTCGGGGACGGTGTCGCCGTCGGAGTCGAGGTCGCGCCAGTCGCCCACCGTGTCCGAGTCGGTGTCGACGGGCGGTGTGGAGAGCCGGTCGTCGCCGGCCTCGTCCGCGTCGGAGATCGTGTCGCCGTCCGAGTCGAGGTCGCGCGAGTCCATGACCTCGTCCGAGTCCGTGTCCGGGCTCAGGAGGCCGCAGGCTCCTCCCTCGTCGAGGTCGGTGATGGTGTCGCCGTCGCCGTCGATCCGGGACACGGGCCTGAGGAACCCGCCCCAGTCGTTGAGCAGGTTGCCTCCGTGCGACTGGGCCACGACGGGGTACGACGAGGAGAGGAACCAGAAGAGGTAGGGGTCGATGTCGAGCCACTCGTCCTCGTCGAGCACGACGTCGAGGACCGTGTCCATGCTGTCGGCGTACCTGATCCTCGTGTCGTCATCGGGGCTGAAGACGACCGAGCCGAGGGACATGGAATCGGCGACGAGGTACAGGCCGCGGCGGCCCACGTGATAGACCACGTCGTCGCCCAGGAGCTCCACGGCCGCACCGCCCTCGACGTCCGTGGCCCAGACCGAGACGTCGCCCGTGGCTTCGAGCATGTGGAAGCCGGCGCCTTTCCCGGCCTCGAAGCTCATCTCTCCTGCTTCGAGGTGGAGCGGCTCGTCGACCCACCCGGAGTCGAGGTTGGTCATCGTGAAGTCGGTGTCCTCGTAGGCATAGACGACGAAGGCTCCGCCACCGGCAGTGAACGCGCGCGTGCCGAAGATGAACCTCCGCCCCAGGTCGCCCTCGCAGGAGCGGTCCGCGTCGAGCGGTGGCGTGACGGCGTTCCCGTTGTCCGCCGCGCTACCCACGGCGACATCGCCGGTGGACGTCACGAGGTAGACGGTCGCAGCGGCGAGCCCCTCGGGGAGCCAGACGGTGTTCTCGTCCACCGTCTCCTCGCCGACCACGGTCCCGTCGGTCCGGGAGATCGTCACCTCGGCGTCCTCAGCGGCAGCGATGAAGAACGTCTCGTTGGCGCTCACCGTCGGGAGCCAGACCACGTGCTCCCGGCCGACCATCGAGCGCCCGTCCGAGGTGGGGTAGAAGTGGCTGCCCGAGAACGCGCCGATCCGATGGCCGTGATACACGAGCATCATCTCGCTCATGTCGATGCGGTAGTGGTGCTCCGCCGTGAGCGCCACGGCGTGCACCTCGAATCGATCGATCGTCCCCTCCTCGACCGTGCCCTCGGTGTCCAGGTCGGTGACGGTATATGCCGTCTCGTCCTCGAGACCGATGAGCGTCAGGCCCCCGGCCTGGAGCGGCGGGTGGTAGGCGTACATGACCTCCTGCGCTTGCGCCGGGGACGCCCAGGCGATCAGGGCCACGAGGCACACGGCCCCCAGGAACATGTTTCTCATACTCATGAGACGAGATCATAGCACCCCGTGATGTCAGATTGCGAAATCGGCTACGGACCATGCCCAGGCATGTAGAGCCGTTCAGTGTGGACGGGGTGGACAGCGTGGACAGCGTGGACACCGTGGACGAATTGAACGAAGGGGCGATGTCCACCAAGTCCACCAAGTCCACTCCGTCCACCAGGGCAGTGGGGCTCCATGTCTGGTTGTGGCTACGACCCGACCAGGGTGGCAGCGCCGAGTGCGGCGAACCGCCGGGCGATGCGCCGCGCGAGCGCGCGTGGCGACCGGGTGTGTACCTCGGCCACTCTACCGTCGCAGCCGACGACGACGCCCGAGAGCGTCTGGAACCACCCGCCAAGTCCCTCGCGGCGCTCGACCTCGACGCGGACCTCGGCGACCCCGGCGGGCGGAGGGTCGAGGGTGAGCCGCAGCCTCTCCGGCTCCCTGCCAGCGACGGGGCCGGTCGCGACGACCAGCGGGCCGATCCCGAGCCGCTCGAGCGCCGCCGCGGCCCGCGCGAGCAGAGGTGCTGCGCCCGTGGCACACGACGGCGGGACGTCGCGACGCCGCGCCGTGAGCAGCACGGCCGCCAGGGTCAGCGCCGCGTCAGTGGCCACGGTGTCCGCGAGCTGCGACGACCCCCTGGTCCGCACCAGCCATACGAGCGCCGCCGTGGCGCCTCCCGCCACGATCCACGCGAGGACGCCGAGGGGTCGG
>Ga0233425_10004755_pt1 | contig 22331 bp, 21 predicted proteins | sample Watercolumn_Towu_2_FD_181712 | JGI IMG/M metagenome (GOLD analysis project Ga0233425, IMG submission 181712) | Freshwater microbial communities from Lake Towuti, South Sulawesi, Indonesia - Watercolumn_Towuti2014_140_MG | ecosystem: Environmental > Aquatic > Freshwater > Lake | place...
GTGCGTCTTCCTGACCGGAATCAACCGGGTCATTCACCTGCCGGTCGCTCACGCAGAGGGCAAATTCGTCGCCGACTCGCGCCGAACGCTCAAGGCGATTCTGGACAACGGCCAGGCGGTCATTCGCTATGTGCATCCGGAAGGTGAGAGGCCGGTCTATCCCTGGAACCCCAATGGCTCGGAACATGACATCGCCGGCATCTGCGACCCGACCGGCCGGATATTCGGCCTGATGCCTCATCCCGAGCGGTTCATCTTCCCAACCCAGCACCCAGGATGGACAAGGGCAGTGCGGAATGCCGTGCCCGACGGGCTGCTGATCTACCGGAATGCCGTGAACTATGCGAAAGCGCACCTTTAGCCACCGGCCGCCGGCCATCAGCCGCCGCATAGCCGCTCATCCGATTCTCTCCTTTCCCCCCCGCCCTGAGGTGGAGTTCTTTTTCGAGAGCCGAAAGCTGAAGGGCCTCGCGGATGAACCGATTGCCGCGGCGCTGGTCGCCAACGGCGTGAAGGTGTTCCGGGTTACCGAGAAAATGCACCGCCCGCGCAGCTTCTTCTGCGCAGTGGGCAAGTGCTCGTCCTGCCTGATGGAAGTCGATGGCCGACCCAACGTCATGGTCTGCGTAGAGCCTCTGAAGGCAGGAATGAAGGTGAAGAGGCAGGTTGGACGCGGGAGTCTTCGGTGAAGTCAGTTGAGAAGGCTCATCTTCGCCGCGAAGGGGCGTCGCCTCTGCTCTTCAGATGCGAGTCGCTCGACTCCCTGTCTGCGGTTTGCTCATGAGGTCCGAAGAACTGGCAATTGTCGGAGGCGGACCGGCCGGGTTGTCGGCTGCGATTGCCGCATCCGAGCTTGGCGTCTCCCCCCTGCTGATTGATGACAATCCGGCGCCGGGCGGCCAACTCGTCAAACAGACTCACAAGTTCTTCGGCTCGCGCAGCCTGTATTGCGGCACCCGAGGCATGGACATTGCGAAGCTCCTCTGCGACCAGCTCGCCCGGTCGCCGGCTCGACTCTGGCTGAACGCTACTGCCGTCGGACTCTACCCCGGCCGCGTCCTCGCGATAGCGCAGCCTGAACGATTTCACAAACTGAAGGCAAACCATATCATCTTCGCCACCGGCGCAACTGAAAACTCGATTGCCTTCCCCGGGAATGACCTGCCCGGCGTGTATGGTGCGGGCGCGGTCCAGACCCTGATGAACGTCTACGGCGTACGCCCGGGACAGCGCGTCCTGATGGTCGGTGCCGGTAACATCGGCCTGATTGTGTCGTACCAGTTGATTCAAGCCGGCATCGAGGTCGCCTGCGTGATTGACGTCCTGCCCCGGATTGGCGGGTATCACGTTCACGCCGCCAAGCTTTCCCGACTCGGCGTGCCGGTTCTCACGTCGCACACCGTGGTCGAAGCGTTCGGCGCCGAGTCGGTCGAAGGCGTTGTCATCGCCAGGGTGGACCGCGACTTCAAGATCCTGTCGCGCACGAAACGAAGACTTACGCTGGATGCGATTTGCCTCGCGGTCGGGCTGACGCCGTTGACCGAGCTGCTGGTTCAGGCCGGTTGCCGGATGGTCTATGTCCCGGAGTTGGGCGGCAACGTCGCCTGGCACGACGAACGGATGCTGACCAGCGTGCCCGGCGTCTTCGTCGCCGGCGACCTGTCCGGCATCGAGGAGGCCTCAACCGCCATGCTCGAAGGCAGGCTGGCCGGCGCTGCAGCAGCCGAGGCTGTTCGAGGTCGCAGCCCGGAGTCGTGCCGCATCATCGAACAGGCGCAGGCCGACCTTGCATGCATTCGCAGAGGACCGTTCGGAGAGAAAGCGGCGTGCGGGAAGTCGAAACTCGGTTCGTGCGTTTCAGCGGTGTAGACTGCTGAAACCGCAAGTCCAGGGTCCAATGTCCAGAGTCCAAAGCAAGTTCAAAGCCCTGCGAGAACCTTGACTGGTGATGCAGCCTCTTTCAAAGACTGATGTTTCGGAGTCCTGGACTTGTTTCGGACTGGGTTTCCGTGTTTCGGATTTGACGATTAGCGGGGTTTGTCCTCGGTAATCGTGACTGCCGGTTCCTTGTAGTAGCCGCGCGCTTTCAGCACAAAGGAAAGCACGAGTTCGACCAGCATTCCGAAGGCAATTCCCAGCGCCATCATCAGGAAGAACACGCGCGTTGCGTAGGGCGCGCTCGGCGCCGCAATACCATAGACGCGCAGCATCCAGACCGACATCGGGATTGAGAAGACCAGCCCGAGCAAGCCACCGTGCAGGGGCCAGGGCATACGCAGGCCGCTGATGGCGATACCGAAACCGAGCACTGCCTCCGAAAGCAGGACCCACATCCGGCCCGCGAATGTCAGTCGCCCGCCGAAGTCGCCGACTCCGACCCGGTCCAGCAGCTTCACGACGAAGACGCCGAACACAACGCCCATCACCGTACCGAACGCGATTCTCACCGCCCGGCTCATCTCCCGGTTGCTGCTGTCGCGCATACAGGACTGTAGCCTATTCTCCGGCTTTGTCAACAGCCGGTTTCACTGCCGGCTTCACTTCCGGCTTCCGGGCGGTCCTTCCGGGCCGCAGCAAGACGAGCAGTCCGATGCTGAACAGCAGCGTCACCAGGCTGATGAGCCCGCCGACCTTGAACCAGCGCGGGTCGTAGTACATCTCGACCTTGTGCTCACCGGCCGGCACCGTTACGCCGCGCAGGGTATGGTCAACCGGGTAGATGTCAACCGGCTTCCCGTCCAGCCGCGCCTTCCACTCCGGGTAGTACATCTCGGAGAGCACAAGCATGCCGGTCTCCGCGGTGCGAACACTCAGCTTCAGGTACTCGGGTCTGCATTCTTCGAATGAGACTCCGTTGCCGACCGGCGCAGTATCCGCCGCCCGACTGGTAAACGACGGCGCGGTCTCGACGATGGCTGTCGTCCGGTGGTCGAAATCCGCGGCATCCAGCCGGCGCACGACTTCATCCTGCGGCAGGACCTCGTATTGATAGACCATCCGCGCCCGCGGCAGCCCGGTCGGATTCGGGACCAGTCCCAGCACCCCGGTTGTGCTGTCCAGCTTGCTCCGATACTTCACATTCAGAATGTCATACATCCGCTGGGTCGGTCGCTCAAACGGGTCATAGCGATTGAGACCAAGCGGCGCATAGCCCTCGATGAGCTCCAGGTGGTCGAGATTCCCCTGGTTCCGACCCATCACCATGCCCAGGCCCGGTATCCGCGAGTTGATGCGGAATTGCTCGCCGCGCGCCTGTTCCTGCAACATCGCAACGCTCGGCCGCTGGATTCGCAGCCCGGGCAAACCGGTCGCCATTGCCTCATCCGGGGCGAGTGGCGACGCATGGAAGTGACCGGCGAATGCCGAGAGGTCAATGAAGATGACGGCGAGCATGAGCCAGAAGACCGCGCCCAGCGACGTCCGCTTCAAGCTGCGAAAGAACGTAATGCCGAGCATCGCCATCACAAACATCGCAAAATAGCCCCACTGGCGCACCGAATTGGCGTAGACCAGGGGGTTCTGGAAGTCCTTCGCGACATTCCGGAAGGCGCCGCCGGCCAGCAGTATCCAGCCCAGGACCGCGACCCCGGCCGCAATCAGCAGCCCCTTGAGGAGACCCTTGACCTGGCGCTCGCTGCCTTTGCGCAGGAACATGTCCGCACCGTAGCCGACCAGAAACGTCAGCGACAACAGGAACAAGCCGCCCAGCCGGCCCGGGATCCGGAACCGGCTCAGACCCGGCAATATGCCAAGCGCAGCTTTGTAAACCGGGGTGAATCTGCCCAGCGCAAGCAGCAATGCTGCCGCGCCCATCACCAGCCCGAACCAGCGAATCGCGCGCTTGCGCTCGAACAGGGCAAAGACCGCCAGAATCAGCGGGATGATCCCGGCGTAGATGACGGTCTCCCAGTAGTTGAAGTCGCTCTTGCCGCCCCAGAACCGAACCGAGTCGGTCATGTTCGGTAAGTCGCCGCTCATGCTGCCGAAGAACTTGGGCACCAGCAGCGTGAGTAGCTGGCGCGGGTGCAGCGACGCCACCGTCAGCTCATCGAAGCTCAACCTGCTGTAGGAGGTGTACTTCGTATGTTCCTGGCTGGGCAGGAACTGGATTGCCGCAACCGCGATGCCGATGCCGGCAACCGCGCCCAGCCCGACAACGCTGCGCCAGATGGTCTCGTACCGGTAGTCGCGCCACTTCAAGACCACGAAGAAGATGGCATACAGCCCGAGGAAATAGGCCATGAACATCGCGAACTGCGGAAACCCGGCCAGGATTGCCAGCCCGAACAGGAGTCCGGCCAGCACCGCCCAGTAGAGCCGCCGCTCGTACAGGCTGCGGTGGAAAAACAGGAGGATGAGCGGAAACCACGCGAGCGCACAGATGATACTGACGTGAATCACTCGCACGACCATGAATCCGCTGAGCATGAAACTGAATCCGCCGAGCAGCGCCGCCTGCTTCGACAGGCCCAATCCCCGGAACAGAACGTACATCGTCAGACCGGCAATCAACAGGTGGCTGATCGCGAACAGTTCCGGCACAAGGTAGCTCATTCGCGCGCCCGGGTTCACCAGCAGCGCAACTATCCAGGTCGGGGGATAGAAGGTCTGATTGTAGACCGCCGCGGCGAACGGCGTCCCGGAGAAAACGAAGGGCGTCCAGTATGGTATCCGGAAGTTGCGCAACGCGTCCACCAGATAGGCCATACTCGGATAGGCGAACTGCAGGGTGTCTTCCCAGAAGAACCGTTTGCCCGCCAGATTATCGCGGAACAGGATGACCAGCGCCAACGGAAAAATGATGAACTGCCACCGGTCCCGAAGCCAGCCCGGCAGCCAGGATGGCCACGCGGACTTCGCCGCGCCGCCGGACGGCGTCTGGCCCGCAGGTGTATGGCGCATCGATTCGCAGTCTAGGCGAAATCGTGCGCAGAGTCAAGCCGCAAGCCAATTCGGAATGCGGAATGATGAATGCGGAATTCCGAAATCTGCATTCCGCAATCCGCATTGGATTGACTTGCGTTCCGGTTTGGCTATACTGACCTTCATCATGAAACAGCACGCACGGACCGCCCGCGCTGCCGCTGGTTCGCTGCCGCCTGAAATGCAGGGCATGAAAGTGGTCATCCTCTGCGGCGGGCGCGGCACGCGGCTGGGACGAGAGACTGAAACCAAACCCAAACCGATGGCGGAAATCGGCGACAAGCCGATCCTCTGGCACATAATGAAGCACTATGCCCACTATGGGTTCAAGGACTTCGTCCTCTGCCTCGGCTACCGGGGCGAGGTGATTCGCCGCTACTTCCTTGACTATCTCACCGCCAACAGCGACTTTACTATCGGCCTGGCCGATGAGCGGCTCGAGTTTCACAACCGCGACCGGAACCTGGACTGGAACGTGACGCTGGTTGACACCGGCCTGGATGCAATGACCGGCGCGCGGGTCAAGCGAATCGAGCGCTACATCGACTCCGAGCGTTTCATGCTTACCTACGGCGACGGCGTATCCGACCTGAACGTACACGATTTGCTCAGGTTCCACGAACTGCACGGCGCGACCGGCACGCTGACCGGCGTCCAGCCGGTGTCCCGGTTCGGCGAGTTGAAGGTCCGCGGCAACCGGATTGCCGAATTCCACGAGAAGGTGCACTTCCGGACCAACTACGTCAACGGCGGGTTCTTCGTCTTCTCGCGGAAGTTCTTTGACTACCTTGAGAACGACGATTCCTGCGTGCTCGAAAAGAAGCCGCTCGAACGGCTCGCCCGCGACGGGCAAATGATGGTCTATAAGCACTGCGGTTTCTGGCAGTGCGTGGACACGATCCGCGACCTGGAGCTGCTCAATGACCTGTGGACCAGGAATGCCGCGCCCTGGAAAGTATGGAAGTAGCCGCGGCCGGCCCGTCGGTCCGACTCTCGCTGGTCATCCCCTGCTATAACGAAGAAGCGGCGCTGCCCGTGAGTATGCCGCCCCTGATTGCCGCCTGTGCGAAGCTGGGCGTATCCTACGAGCTGGTGATGGTGAACAACGGTTCATGGGACGCGACGCCGCAGAGAATTGACGAGTTCATCGCTCAGGGCCTGCCCGTGAAGCGCGTTGACGTACCAGTAAACAAGGGCTTCGGCTGGGGGGTGATTTGCGGGCTGCGCGCGTCAGCCGGCGAGTACCTCGGCTATGCCTGCGCCGATGGCCAGGTCTCGCCCGAAGACATCCTGAGCATCTACCAGTCAGTGGTCAAGGCCGGACCCGGCTCGATCGCCAAGGCCTGGCGCGTCAAGCGTCAGGACGGCGGACTGCGCGGTCTGACCTCATGGGGCTACAATGCGCTGTTCACCCTCATCTATGGCCGAATCACGCCCGATGTCAACGGCGTGCCCAAGTTTCTGGCGCGGGCCGACCTCGAGCGTCTGGACCCGCTGAGCCCGGATTCCTTCATTGACCCGGAACTGATGTTCAAGGCCCGGATTCTCGGGATGAAGATTGTTGAAGTACCGGTTACGTTCCTGAGGCGCCAGGGCGGCCGGTCCACTGTGAAAGTACTCAAGACAAGCATGGAGTTCGTTCGCAACCTGCTCGGGTACCGCCGGCGCGCGGACTTCCGCGAGTGGCGCCGGAAACTCGATGCCAACAAGGGAGTCAGTCATGCCTCGTAAGTTCTGGCAGAATCGCAATGTCTTCGTAACCGGCGGCACGGGCCTGCTCGGTTCGTGGCTGGTCGAAGAGCTGGTCCGGCGCGGCGCGAATGTCGTCGGCCTGGTCCGTGACCTGGTGCCCCGTGCCCGGCTCAACTGGTCAGGAACGGTAGACCGCATCATCGTCGTGCGCGGCCCGGTCGAGGACTATCCCCTGCTGGAGCGCACCCTGAACGAGTACGAAATCGAAACCGTGTTCCATCTCGCAGCCCAGACCATTGTCGGCACCGCCAATCGGAACCCGGTTTCCACGTTCGAGACCAACATCCAGGGCACCTGGAACCTGCTCGAAGCATGCCGCCGCAATCCGCTGGTGAAGCAGATTGTCGTGGCCTCCAGCGACAAGGCCTACGGCGAACAGGCGAAACTCCCCTACGACGAGTCAACGCCGCTCGAAGGCCGACACCCGTACGATGTCTCCAAGAGCTGCGTGGACCTCCTGTGCCAGGCCTACTTCCGGACCTTCAAGACCCCGGTCTGCGTCACGCGCTGCGGCAACTTCTACGGCGGCGGCGACCTGAACTTCAACCGAATTGTCCCGGGCACGATTCGCTCGGTGCTGTTCAGCGAGGCGCCGGTCATCCGTTCGGATGGCACGCTGATTCGGGATTACTTCTACATCGAGGATGCGGTCGGCGCGTATCTCATGCTCGCTGAGAAGATGGCCGATCTGAGTATCAATGGCGAGGCGTACAACTTCAGCAACGAAATCCAGGTCACGGTGCTCGACCTGACAAAGAAGATACTGAAGCTGATGAAGAGCAACTTAAAGCCACTGATTCTGGACCAGGCTTCGCACGAAATCCCGCACCAGTACCTCTCGGCAAAGAAGGCGCGGCGTCAGCTCGGCTGGAAGCCGCTCTTCACGCTTGAACAAGGCCTGGCAAGGACCATCAGATGGTATCGAGAGTTCTTCAAAGAAGTCCCAATGACAAGACCCAGATGACAAACCAGATCCAAGTGACAAGATCCAAGCGCCCAACTCTCAGCCGAGGGGGCTTGGCATTTGATATTGGAACTTGGTTTGGCATCTGGCATTTGGCATTTGACATTGGACGCGCATGCATTGATGTCTCAGGACGCACGCGTCTCACTCGTCAGTTGACCTAGCCCGCCCGGACCGCCATGCCCCTGCCCGCGCCCATTCTCATTACCGGCGCGAACGGCTTCGTCGGCGCGTGCCTCGCGCATCGACTGGTTGAAACCGGTAGCGACCTGCACCTGCTGGACTATCCCGGCACGCCGGACTGGCGCATTCGCGACATCGCTTCGCGCGTGACGCTCCTGCCGCTCGACCTCACCGACGCCCGGGCCGTTGAGCAGGCCATCAGCCGCATCAAGCCGCGTGTGATATTCCATCTTGCAGCCTATGGCGCGTACCCGACTCAACAGAATGTGACTCACACCATCCAGGTCAATGTCACCGGCACGTGGAATCTGCTCTCCGCCGCGATGGACCACGGTTTCGATGCCTTCCTCAACACCGGTTCGTCATCCGAGTACGGATTCAAAGACCACGCGATATCCGAGGACGAGTTCCTCGAACCTGTGACGCACTATGCCATCACCAAGGCGGCCGCGACGATGCTGTGCCGGGCCATGGGCCGGACGAAGCAGTTGCCGATTGTCACCCTACGTCCGTTCTCAATCTATGGCTCTTGGGAGGAACCACCCCGGCTCGTGCCCTGGGTCATCAAGGCTTGCCTCACCGGCACGAACCCGACCCTGACCACGCCGAATCCGGTGCGCGACTTCGTATACACTGAGGACTTTGTGGATGCCTGTCTCCTGGCGGCTGAGAACGCCGCGCGATTTCCCGGCGAGGTATTCAATATCGGATCCGGAATTCAGACCACCGTCGGCGACATGGTGGACCGCATCATTCGACTCACTGCGGCCAGGGTCAAGCCGGAATGGGAGAAGATCCACAATCCGAGGATTGAGCCTGAGCACTGGTGCGCCGATGCCACGAAAGCCCGCACCATGCTCGGCTGGCATCCGAAGCACGACCTTGACCAGGGGCTCACCCAGACAATTGACTGGCTGCGCAGCCATCTCGACCTGTATCGCTGATGCTCCCTGCCCCCCGCCCCCCGACCCCTGACCTTGCCGATATCGCCCGGCAGGTGCGCCGCCACATTGTCCGGATGGTCGCCGGCGCGAAATCCTCCCATGTCGGCTCGGCCCTCTCCATCGCGGACACTCTCGCCGTGCTCTACTTCCGAACCCTCAGGGTCTTTCCCGACAACCCCTGGCGCGAGGACCGTGACCGATTCATCCTGAGTAAGGGTCATGCCTGCACTGCGCTCTATGCCACGCTTGCCCTGCGCGGCTTCTTCCCTGAGGAAACTCTGGATACCTATTGCGCCAACGGAACATCACTGCCCGGGCATTCCACCATGCGTTGCGTGCCCGGCGTTGAAGTCTCTACCGGCTCGCTGGGCCACGGACTTTCGCTCGGTTGCGGCCTTGCCCTCGCGGCCCGCCGCGCCGGACAGAAACACCGGGTCGTTGTCCTGCTCTCGGACGGCGAATGCGACGAAGGCTCGGTCTGGGAAGCGGCGCTCTTCGCCGGACATCACAAACTGGACAATCTCGTCGCAGTCGTGGACTTCAACCGGATTCAGGCCTTCGGCAACACGAGCGACGTCCTGAACCTGGAACCGTTTGCGGACAAGTGGGCTGCATTCGGCTGGCAGACGAAATCAGTGGACGGCCATGACCTGCCGGCGCTGGAAGCCGCGCTTGCCAGCCTGCCGTTCCGCGCCGGCCGGCCCAGTCTGCTCATCGCCCGGACCGTAAAGGGCAAGGGCGTGTCGTTCATGGAGAACAGACTGGCGTGGCACTACAAGTCTCCGAACTCGGACGAGCTTGAAGCCGCCCTGAAGGAGCTGGCCTGATGCGCAAGGCATTCATCAAAGCCCTGACCGAACAAGCCGCGCGGGACAAACGCATCTGGCTCCTGACCGGCGACATGGGGTTCTCGGTCTTTGAGGACTTTGCGGCGCGGTATCCGGACCGGTTTCTGAATGCAGGCGTCGCCGAGGCGAATATGACCGGCATCGCGGCCGGGCTTGCGCTCTCCGGTCTCGTGCCCTACATCTACTCCATCACGCCGTTCGTCACCATGCGCAACTACGAGCAGTTGCGGATTGACGCCTGCTACCAGAACCAAAGCATTCGCATCATCGGCGGCGGCGCGGGCCTGTGCTACGGCTCAGCCGGCGGCACCCACCACGCACTCGAAGACATCTCGCTCATGCGCTCCCTGCCGAACATGACCGTCATCTGCCCCGGCGACCCGCACGAAGTAACGGCCGCGGTCACCTGCTCGCTCGAACACAATGGCCCGCTCTACATCCGTCTCGGCCGTGATGGTGACCCGCTGGTCCACCCCGGCGACGTTGCTCTGCAACCGGGCAGGGCAATCACCGTGCGCGAAGGAACCGATGTTGCGCTCATCGCTACCGGCAACATCCTGGGCAACACGCAGAAGGCCGCGGACGAACTGCAGAAGCAAGGCGTGTCGGCGCGGCTCATCAGCATGCCCTTTGTCAAGCCGCTGGACCGCGAGGCCATCCTCGGTGCGGCGAGCGAAACCAGAGCCCTGTTCACCATCGAGGAGCACAGCCTGATTGGCGGGCTGGGCAGCGCGGTCGCCGAGGTCCTTGCTGAATCCGGCAGGCCGGTACGGTTCCTTCGCCTCGCGATTCCGGACCGGTTCTTCAAGGAAGTCGGGAGCCAGGAGTACCTTCGTAGCCTGGTCGGTTTGTCGGTAGACGGGATTGTCGAGGCTGCCCTGAATAGTCTGCGCTAGATGCAGGGCAGAAAGACCCAATGACCAAGTCCCAACAATGAAGAAAGCACCAATGACCAAATCCCAACCTCCAATCAACGAACGAAATCCCAATGGCCAAGCTCGCCTGCCTGTCTCGATTGGGATTTGGGACTTGGGATTTGACTGGTCATTGGAGCTTGGGAATTGGGCTTCGTCGCGCGTTTCTACCAGTAGCTGATGCCGCAGGAAATCGAACTCCACTCCACGAAGTGCCCGATTTGCGATTCAGACGGCCGCGCGACCGTTCTCTATCCTGCCAACTTCGACTTCGCCGCGTTCAACCCGGCCATCTACTCGGCCCGCCGCCTGCCGGACCGGGTTCACTACCGGATTGTCCGATGCAGCACCTGCGGCCTTGTGCGCTCCGACCCGGTCGCTGACCCGCAACTGCTGGCCGAGCTCTATGCCCGGAGCACCTTCGACTATGAACTGGAAGTTGAAGACCTCAGCCGCACCTATGGCCGGTATCTGGCCCGGCTTGAACGCTTCGGTGTCCACAAGGGCAAGCTGCTCGAAATCGGATGCGGCAACGGCTTCTTCCTTGAGGAAGCCCTGCGCCGGGGGTACGGAAGTGTCTACGGCGTGGAACCCGGCAAAGCCGCGATTGACCGGGCGCGCAAGGACATCCGCCCGAATATCGTCAATGACGTCCTCCGTCCCGGCCTGTTCCCGGCCGAGACGTTCGATGTGGTCTGCCTGTTCCAGACCTTCGACCACATCTCCGACCCGGGTTCGCTGCTTGACGAGTGCGGCCGATTGCTCAAGCCCAGCGGGCTTCTGCTCTGCTTCAACCACAACATCGAGGCCGGGTCCGCGAAACTGCTCGGCGAGCGCAGCCCGATAATAGACATCGAGCATACGTTCCTGTACAGCCCGACGACCATCTCGAAGCTCTTTGAGAAGCACTCATTCAAGCCTCTTGAGACCGGCTCGGCGCGCAACACGTATCACCTCTATTACCTCAGCCGGCTTCTCCCCCTGCCCGGACTGCTCAAGAGGCCGCTGCTCAGACTGCTCAAAGACACGCGTTTCGGCAGTGTACGGCTCACAGTGCCGCTCGGGAATCTATGCATCATCGCGCAGAGACCGTAGCTCCGAGCCACCACCGACTGCAGCAATTCCGCCGATACGGAACTCGACTACAGGACCTGGCAGTCCGTTCCCTGATTGAGTGCTGACCGCGTCGAGCCTTGTGGTCGCTCCAGACAGTCCTGATTCATAACCTGCTGAAATCACCATCGTTAGTTCTACTTTACATAACATGAGATAACCAGCGTGTTTTGGGCCGTTGTCGCGACCCCACTCGATTGCCAACGTTCCGAAATCCGTGGAGTTCCGGCGACGATTCGTGGAATCGCCAGAGGAGGGGGGAGAGCCCGGGGGGTAGCCCCCTGGACAGGGCTGGGGGTAACTCAGGGTACACCGCTCCGGGCAGGGCGGACAGTACCGCTCCGGCCTGGGCAGGGCGGAGGATGGGGAGCACCGCGGTGCTCAGGGCAGTGGGAAGGACAGGGGGCACCGCACCGGTCAGGGCAGGGGGAAACACCCCGGGTTCCGCCCTACCCTTTGCTGATTGACAGTTTCTCGCGCAGGTCTGACGCCGACGGAGTTCTGCGCCAGCTACCGTACTGGCGCGGCGTTTGGCATCGGTTGGCCTTCCTCAGTCCGTGAGTCTCTACGCGCCGCCGGACACGCGTCGCCGGTACTCCTGCCAGAGCCGGGCGCGTTCGGACTTGGGAATCAGATGCCAGCGGATGCCTCGAATTGCGCCCTCCAGCGCGCTCAGCGCGCTGCTGCAGACCGAGCCGCCCGGCCAGTAGGGACCGACCCTGACTGCGGCCTCGATGCTCCCGACCCGGCGAAGGTCTCCGGGACTGCGAATCCCGGCCGATTCCAGCGACCGGGCCATCTCCTCGCCGATGTTGGGCAGATCCGACAGAGACTGCCTGACTTCAGTGCCCGTCTTCGCCGGTTTCATTCTCGTGCCGACCGCTTCGCGAAGTAGTCTTCGAGTATCCGGCGGTGGTCGAAGGCAATCGGTTCGGGCAGGTTGTCGCGGGTGAACAGGCCGATTTCCTTTGCGTCGTCCGCAGCTTTCGGCTCGCCTCTCCCCTGCGCAGTGAAGACCAGCGTAACCGTATGATGGCGCGGGTCGCGCCCGGGGTCGGAATATACGTGGAACTGCCTGAGGCCAACGAGGTCAAGTGATGTTTCTTCTCTGGCTTCGCGGACTACTGCCTGTTCCAGGGTCTCGCCGTAGTCCACGAATCCGCCCGGAATCGCCCAGCCCGGCGGCGGGTTCTTGCGCTTGATAAGCACGATTCTGCCGCCCACATCAATGATGACGTCTACGGTCAGCCTGGGCTGACGCCATTGAGGGGGTTCGGGGGTTCTGGGGTTCAAGGGTTCAGGCATTCCAGGAGTTCAAGGAGTCAGGAAGCAGGGGGCAGGAGGATTTCAGATTGCAGAACGCAGACTACAGACTGCAGATTGAGTCGGCTTTCTCTGCGCCCTCTGCGTTCTCCGCGGTTAGCTCCGTATTCGTCACTCGTCATTCGTACTTCGTCAATCCTTCAACGCTCCCCGCTGCTTCAGGAATTCATGCAGTGCTTCCTGCCACGTTCGCAAGCGGTAATCGAACCGGCTCTGGAAATACCAGTTGTCGAGCACCGAATAGGCCGGCCGGCGCGCGGGTCGCAGGTACTTGTCCGATGTCGTGGGTCTGACCTCGGCCTCAAGCCCGGCCAGCCGGACAATCTCGCGTGCGAACTTGAACCACGTGCAGGTCCCGGCATTGGAGACATTGTAGATGCCGTACTTCTTCGAGCCGGGCAGGAGCGCCAGCGCGGGCACCAGGTCCTGAGTGAACGTCGGCGAACCTTCCTGGTCGTCAACGACGTCCAGAGCCGGCTTCTCCCTGGCTGCCTTCAGGATTGTATCCACGAAGTTCCTGCCGTGCGCGCCAAACAGCCAGGACGTCCGGCAGATGTAGAAATTCTTGATGTCGCGCATCACGGTCTGCTCGCCGAGCAGCTTGGTTGAACCGTAATAGTTAAGCGGGTTTGGTTTATCGTTTTCCAGGTACGGGTTCTTCTTGGCCCCGTCGAAAACGTAGTCGGTGCTGATGTAGACCAGTTCGGCCTTGCTGTCCCGCGCCGCAAGCGCCATCGTCCAGGTGCCAAGGGTATTCACCTTGTAGGCCTCGGCCCGGTTCTTCTCACAGCCGTCCACATCGGTAACGGCCGCGAGGTGGTAGATTGCGGCGGGCTTCATCTTCACCGCCTCGGCAATCGTCGGCGTGACTTCGGTGATGTCCTGCTGCGGCAGGTCCCATTCGATGACTTCGTGGCCCTTGTCGCGCAGGAACGGGCACAGGTCCCGGCCGAGCATTCCACGCGCGCCGGTCACCAGAATTCGCATGAGCAATGGTAAGACATGGAGCAGGGAGAGTCAAGCTGATAGAACCGGAAATGGGGGATTTCGGAATGCAGATTGCGGAATGCAGAACGCAGATTGCATAGAGCAGAGTGCAGAGGTCCCCCAAATCCCGACATAGGATTTTGACACGAAGAAGCAAAGGCACGAAGAATGAGCATAATCAAGCAGCCAAGTCAGCACCCAACTGGTGAATCGTCCCGGGCACCACAACGACAGCCTCAAGTGTTATCCGACCGAATTCCCCTCCTGGCATCTTGGCGTTCTTGGCGGTTCTATCTCGGATTTCGGGAGGTCCCGGAGTCCTTGACAAACCACCGCTTTTGATGGACAATATGAACGTTCAAACCTGTCCTGACCCGAAAACAATGCACAATCGAGATTGGCTGAAGTTGCTGGTAGGTGGCTGGTCGATTATGGCGCCGGCCCTGATGGCGCTTTTCCTGGCCGGCTGCAGGCCGAGCGGCAATATCATCTGGCAGCGGCGCTATGACAGCGGCCGGGAGGACTTCGGCCGGTCCATTGCCTGCGACGGTACCGACCTGATTATCGGCGGAAGCTGGCGCGACACGACCGGCGCCGAGATTGTGATTGACTGGCGGATTCTGAAATACGACAGCCGGGGCAATCTGCTGTGGCGGCGCATCTACGACAGCGGTAAACCGGACTGGCTCTCCGACATAGCGATTGACCGTCGGCACAACATCATTGCGGCCGGCTGGACCGCGGCGGAAGACAACGACTCGACCCGGCTGCTGCTCGTCAAGTTCAATCCTGAGGGTCAGGTCATCTGGGACCGCCAGTTCGCGGTCGGGCTCGCGGCCCAGGGCCAGGCCCTGGTGCTCGAACCTTCCGGGAGCATCATCGTCTGTGGCTCGACCTTCGCCGGGGCGGATTCGGCCGACGATGACCTGCTCATCATTCACGTCAGTGAGGCCGGCGACCTGGTTCGCGCCGATACCCTTGACTTCGGCGCCGACGAGAACGGACAGGACATCGCCCGAGACCTGCGCGGCAACCTGGTCATCGTCGGCGGCCAGGTCCCGCTGCCCGACTCACTGGACACGAGGTCCACCGCCGACGTGCTGGTCGTGAAGGTGAGCCCGGACCTGAAGATTCTCTGGCGCCGCGTCTACGATTCAGGTAATGACGACCTGACCGCCAGTGTTGCGATTGACAGCCTGGGCAACAGCTACGTCGCCGTTTCCACCCTTGACAACCAGGGCGGCGGCACGCGCCTGCTCGAGTACAGCCCGAAAGGTGAGCTGATTCTCGACAAGCAGTACACCGGGCAATTCAACCCGGCCTGCATGGCACTGGCTGTAGACCGGACCGGCAGCGTGCTCGGCTGCGGTGCGGCCGGGCCGGACGAAGCCCAGTACTTCCTGGGCTTCCGATACCAGAACAACTGGTTCAGCGAGTTTATCGTACCGCGAGGCTACCGTCACGGCGTGAACGACCTCGCCAATTCCCTGGTTGTGGATGATGAGAACAACATCATCGTGACCGGGGTCTCCGACCCGGGCGTGGACCCGGACATCCTCACCCTCAAACTGCGCAACGTCGCACCGCATGGCACGACTACCGATAAGAAACGCTGATTGCGAGACTCCAGCGGGCCGGCAGCCGCCTGTGGCCTGAGCTGAAACCCCAGAGAAACCTTGAAAGCACTAAAACTAAAGAGAAGAGACCTTAACCAGTATCTCGAATCCCTGCGCCGGTACGGCACGGTCTACGGCCCGGTGCGCAAGGGCGACAAGTTCATCTATGACGAACTTGACGACCTCGACCGGCTGGACCTGCGCATGCTGCGCACGATTGTCCCGGTCAAGAAGTTCCTGGTGCCGCCGCGGTTCCAGGCGTTCTCCTTTGACGACCACTCCTATCACACCGAGCTCGACCAGATCAAGCCCAGCGTCATCTTCGGCGTCCATCCGTGCGAAATCCACGGCATCCTGATTCTCGACAAGCTCTTCGCCGAGCGATTCCCGGACCCGTACTACGTCGAGCGGCGGCGCAAGACCGCGATTCTCGGCATGTCCTGCGTTCCGGACGACAAGTGTTTTGCCAAGTCGACCAACACCCACTTTGTGGAATCCGGATTCGACCTGGCGTTCAACGACCTCGGCGACGACTACCTGGTCTGGGTCGGCTCCAGCCTCGGCGACGACCTGATTCGCTACCGGCTGGACCTGTTCGATGAGAACATCCGGCCCGCCGACCTTGACCACTACGTCAAGTGGCGGCGCTGGCGGGATTCGCAATACCAGTTGAAGATGGACCTCACCGGCATGCCCGATATCATGGAGCTGTCGCACGACAGCCCGGCCTGGCAGGAACTGGGCGAGAAGTGCCTTTCCTGCGGGGCGTGCAGCATGATTTGCCCGACCTGCACCTGCTACAACATCGCCGACCGGATGAACCCGGCGGTGATGGAGGGCTTCCGGGAGCGCTACTGGGATTCGTGCATGTTCAAGGAATTCGCACTGGTCGCGGGCGGCCACAACTTCCGCGAGAACCGCGCCGACCGGGTGCGACTCTGGTATACCCACAAGCTCAAGGCCTTCATCACCGAATTCGGCAAACCGGCCTGCGTCGGCTGCGGTCGGTGCATTGACACCTGTCCTGTGGACATCAATGTCCGGGAAGTCGTCGGCAAACTCCGCGGCCCGACCGCGGTAATGGCCCCGGAGGTGAAGAAATGACCCCCAACCTCTACCTGCCCGAACCGATGCGGATTGTCCGCCGCTACGACCTGATTAACGACGTCCGCTTCTTCCAGGTCCGCGCGCTGGAAATGGACAAGGCGCTCAGCCTCGAGTACCTGCCCGGCCAGTTCATGATTGTTTCGGTGCCGGGTATCGGCGAAGCCCCCTTCTCCATCAGCTCAACCCCCTCCCGGCCCGGCCTGCTTGAGTTCGGGATTCGCCGGGTCGGCATCATGACCAACGAGTTGTTCAAACTCAAGGAGAACGCGGTCATCGGCGTGCGCGGCCCGTACGGCAACGGCTTCCCGATTGAGAAGTTCAAGAAGCACGACCTGGTCATTGTCGTCGGCGGCCTGGGCGCGGTCCCGCTCCGCTCCCTGCTGTTCTACGTCCTGGATAATCGGGACCAGTTCGGCAAAGTCACCTTCATGTACGGCGGTCGGACCCCGAGCGAGATGCTCTTCCTGCGCGAGCTGCTGGAGCTCCGCGAGCGCGACGACCTGAACTGCCTGCTCGGCGTCGAACGGGACCCGGACAAGGTCTGGACCGGTTCGTTCGGAATGGTTACTGCGCTGTTCAAGTACCTGAAGGACGTTGACGCCGAAAACACGTATGGGCTGGTCTGCGGCCCGCCGGTGATGTACAAATACGTCATTGACGAGCTGCTCAAGCTCAAGATACCCAAACACCAGATTCTGATGACCCTGGAGCGCCGGATGAAGTGCGGCGTGGGCAAGTGCGGCCACTGCGCCATCGGCTCGATTTATACCTGTATTGACGGCCCGGTCTTCTCGTACTGGGACGTACTGCACATGAAGGACCTCATATGATGATTGCAGATTGCAGACTACAGAATGCAGATTGCAGAATGAACAGGAGGGCAGCATGAGTGGCAAACCGCGAGCCGGGTTCTACAATTTCTCGGGCTGCTCCGGCTGCCTGCTGACGATTCTCAACTGCGAGGACAACATCCTCGACATCTTCGGCGCGGCCCAGGTCACCTCGTTCCTGATGGCCAACCGTGGCAACATTGATGACCGATGGCACGGCGCGGACCGCAAGGCGGGCAAGGAAGCCAACCTCGACGTTGCCTTCATTGACGGCTCGGTGACCACGCGCGAGCAGGAGGCATTCCTGAAGGAAATCCGCGAGCGCAGTGGCCTCGTCGTCGCCCTGGGCATCTGTTCCTGCTACGGCGGGGTCCAGGCAATGGAGACCGGCCGCGGCAGCTTCGCCCGGCGCTACCAGAAAGTCTACGGCGCCACGCCGCCCGCGATTGTCGAGGCATTCGAGTCCAAACCGCTCGACGCCTTTGTCAAGGTTGACCACTATCTGCCCGGCTGCCCGATTGACGGCAAGCAGTTCCTGCACGCCTACGCCCGCATCGTCCGCGGCCTGCCGCCCGAACTCCCCAAGACCCCGGTCTGCACCGAGTGCAAGTGGCGCGAGAACGAGTGCCTGCTGCTCAAGAATGAACTCTGCCTCGGTCCGGTCACCGCGGCCGGCTGCAACGCCCGCTGCCCGAGCAACAACACCGGCTGTGTCGGCTGCTTCGGACCGGCCGATGAGCGCAACCTCGGCTCGGAAGTCAGTCTGCTCAAGACGCGCAAGTTCAACCTGGAAACGATTGAGCGCAAACTGCGGATTTTCGGCGGCGCGCGATTCAGCGAGAGCTTCAAGAAACTGTTGAGGAAGTAATGCCTGTCATCGAAGTCAAACATACCGCCCGCATCGAAGGCCACGCCGGCATCTGGGTTGAAGTCGAGCGCAATCGCGTGAAGAACGTCAAGGTCACGGTCCCCGAGGGCCCGCGGCTGTTTGAGACCCTGGTCATCGACAAGACCCCGGAAGAGGCCGCAAACATCGTCCCCCGCATCTGCGCCATCTGTTCGGTCTCGCACAAGCTCGCGGCCATCCACGGCCTGGAACGCGCGCTGGACATCCAGGTTCCGCCCGCCACCCGGGCGCTGCGGACGCTGATGCACTACGGCGAGATGGTCGAGTCCAACTCTCTGCACGTCTACCTCCTCGCGCTCCCGGACTTCCTCGGCTACCCCAACGCAGTGGCTATGACCGACAAGTACGCCGACCACGTCCTGCGCGGCCTGCGCCTGAAGAAGTTCGGCAACCGCATCATGGAAATCACCTCGGCCCGCTACACCCACGGCGAGAATCCGACCGTGGGCGGGTTCCATCGCTGGCCCGACCGGAAGGAACTGCTGGAAATCAAGGCCGAGGCCCAGCGCCTGCTCCCGGATGGTGAAGAGGCGGTCGAACTGATGCGCAGCCTGCACTACCCGACCTCGATGGAAGACGGCATGGTCTTCATGTGCCTGAAGCCGCCGACCGAGACGTATGGCTTCATGGGCGAAAGCGTGCTGATTTCCACCGGCGAGGAGCGCCCGATTGATGAGTATCTTGAGATGACCAATGAGAAGGTCGTGGACCACTCCACCGCCAAGCGCTGCTTGTACAACGGCAGACCGTTCGTGGTCGGCCCGCTGGCCCGGATGAACCTGCTGGGCGAGCGCCTGCACGGCAAGGCCAGCGAGGCGTTCAAGCGCTGCTACAGCCTGACCTGGGTGCGCAATCCGCTGTACGCCAGCCAGGCCCGGGCGATTGAGATTCTCTTCTGCCTTGAGGCGATACCCGCGCTGGTTGACAAACTGCTGGCGACGCCGGCCGCGAAAACCAAGGAGCCCGCCCGCAAGTCCGGCGCAGCGGTCGGCGCGGTCGAGGCCCCGCGCGGCACGTTGTACCACTACTACGAAGTAACAAGAGGCAAGGTGAGCGGCGCCAATCTGATTATCCCGACCACCCAGAACTTCAGCGCCATGGAGCGCCACGTGCGGGTCGCCGCCGACACCCTGCTCAAGGCGGATACGAAGGATGACATCAAGCTCGTGTTCGAGATGATTCTCCGCGCCTACGACCCCTGCGTCTCCTGCTCGGCGCATCTGGTGGAGATCGGATAGGATTCAAAGATCCAAGGATTCGAGGATTCAAGGACTTGAGCGGTTTCTGACAGACACTTGAGTCCTTGAATCCTTGACCCCTGGAGTCCTGCCGGACTCATGCCCAAAAACCCCCTTCTGCTGATTCAGGCCATGGTCGCCCCGGCGGTGATGATTTCCGCCTGCGGCCTGCTTCTGCTCTCGCTCACCAACAAGCTCGGGCGAATCATTGACCGTATCCGGGACCTGAACGCCGAGGACCGAAATGCCGGTTCCGGCGAGGACCCGGTTCGGCGACTCAGTATCCGCAACCAGATTGACCAGCTCGTCGAACGCGCGGTCCTGCTGCGCCAGTCGTGTGGCCTGCTCTTTCTGGGTGTGACCTTCTTTGTCGTAACATCGCTCTGCATCGGCCTTTCCAATCTCACCGTGGTCTTTGACTACCTGATGATAATCTTCTTCGTTATCGGCCTTGTCATCGTTGTCTGGGCCGGCATCCTCGCCTACTGGGAGATGCGCATCTCGCATCAGGTCATCATTGAAGAGATCAAAGAACTCCGGCTCCGGGAGTAACCCAACTGCCGCTAGACGGCCAGAATCGGCACGCGTTTCGTTATCCCGCGAGATTTCAGGGGGTTAAAGATTTCGCTTGCTTTTCTCAACAAAGACGTGTATCATTACTTGTTCGATGTCCTTCAGCAGGGACCTCGCGATGTAGTATTTCCATCCTCGGTGCTGAGCTGGAAACGGGAGATTAAGCCACCTGTTTCGGAACGAACGAGTTGGATAACGCAGGGTAACGACCCTGAGAACTAGAGAAACAGGAGAACATAGTGAATATCTATGTCGGCAATCTCCCTCGGGCAACGACCGAGGAGGAATTGCGCAAAGCCTTCGAGGCGCACGGCGAAGTGTCGTCCGTGGCAATCATCAAGGACAAGTTCAGCGGTGAATCACGAGGCTTCGGCTTCGTCGAGATGCCGGATGCGACCGCAGCTCGCAACGCCATCAATGCCCTGGGCGGCAAAGATTTCGGCGGGCGCGTGCTGAACGTCAACGAAGCCAAGCCCAAGACCGAGGGCGGCGGACGCGGTGGTGGTGGACGTCGTTTCGGTGGCGGCGGTGGTGGCGGCGGCGGCGGAAACCGCTGGTAGTCCAAGACACCCATTTCTACGACCGGCCTGCATCTCGCAGGCCGGTCGCTTTTCAAGCGAACTGTCCCGGTCTTTGAGGTCTCACCTCTTGGCTTCCTGGACAGAAATCCGGGACTGTGTCCCTGGGATTTCCGACTGTCAGACTCTGCTTCTCACGACTCCAACGTGGTTGGGCACCCGAGCACCGATTGCTCGGAGTCCGGGACGTCGCCATCCAGTTCAGTGCGACCAGCCCGAGTTCCGGATGTCATGGCGGAACTTGGGCCAGGGCGAAGCCGGGAGCGAGCCGGTCAGGAACGACGGCTTGTCCACGCGCACCGCGCCAAAGCCGCCGTTCGTCGAACCGGCATAGAACATCCCGTTCCCCGGTCCGACTGTAACCGACGAGGCCAGGGTCGCGCTCTTGCCACGCCCACGCCGGAACTCCGGCTCGGGCCACTCAATGCGCCAGAGAATACGGCCAGGCTCGGTCGCCGCCGGATTGACGTCGATTCCGTAGGCCGTGCCGTCGTCGGTATTCAGGATCAAGGTTGTGTCCGGCGCAAGGCAGCCGGTAGCAGACATGTTCTCGCCATAGGGCAAGGTCTTGGACCACAGCAGAACTCCGTGCTGCGCTGCGTAGATCGTGCCGCGCTCTGTTGCGAAGTAGACCCGGTCGCCTGCGTCCACAACCGGCGAACTCAAGATGCCGTCATCGGCTTGGAGCGGCGGATATGCAGTTCCGCCATCGGCCAGCCTCAGGGCATAGAGTCTGCCGTCTTCGCAGCCGACATGGACCACGCCGCCAGGGGTGATCGCAGGCGACGAGACAACCGACGCGCCTAGCAGCACCTTCCAGACAATACCCAACGTGTCGTCGAAGCAATAGACATAGCCCGAGTCATTGCCGACCACGATGCGTGTGCCGTCGGCGCTGATGGCCGGCGACGAACTGATGTCGGCGGACGTATTCACGCTTTCACGACAGGAGAGCGCACCGACGTTATCGTCGAACCGGTAGAGAAACCCGTCATCGCGACCGATGTAGACAGCATTGTCCTTGACCGCCGGTGAAGAGAAGAACGGCTGCATTCCCGGCGCCCAGGTGTCGTTGGGCGGGTAGTGCGAGAGGAGGCCCAATCCATTGGCGTCCAGACAGTATAGCCAGCCGCCGTCGTCAGCGATGTAAACCCGCTGGCCATCTGCTGAAATGGCCGGCGAAGACAGAAAGGCATCTTCGTTAAGCGAAGTGAAGCTTCCTCTGTTGAAGAAGGTTCGGGCGTTGACTGCGTAGACGCGCGCGTCGTCGCAGCCGACATAGGCTGTCGTGTCGTTCGGTGTCACGTTGATTGCCGGCGACGAGTAGAAAGCGTCTTCGCTCAGCATCCAAACGCCGATGTCCATCGCAGCGATAGTGATGACCTTGATCGGCGACGGGTCCGAGACAGCGCCATGGATATCCCTGGCATAGGCGACAACGTAGTACGTTCCGCTGTGTTCGTACCGGGCAGAGTCGAACACGACCATGGTTCCGCTCGGCACCGGCCCGAGCCATCCGCTGTTCTTTTCG